>Ga0210054_1003547_pt1 | contig 11689 bp, 11 predicted proteins | sample CryGeymeta201516_FD_185470 | JGI IMG/M metagenome (GOLD analysis project Ga0210054, IMG submission 185470) | Groundwater microbial communities from Crystal Geyser aquifers in Utah, USA - Crystal Geyser metaG 2015-16 (SPAdes) (version 2) | ecosystem: Environmental > Aquatic > Deep subsurface >...
CAGTCCGTTCTTCGACATGGAACTCGTGAAAGTTTTTGAGATTGACCGTGACCGTTGGCTGTTGGGCTACCTGCCCACGGTCAACTATCAGGCCTCGGTGACGATCTATCGTTTGAAAATGAAATAACCGCCGTCCTGAGCGGAGGGACTTGCTCTTCGTCCCGCAGTCGAAGGACGGGTGATATGTGCAAGCCTTGTTCCGTGGACTTGCCCTTCGACTTCGGTCTTCGTCTCCGCTACGCTCCGCTCAGACCTCCGCTCAGGGCAGTGGTTTGGATGTTACTATTGTTATGAGCGAAGAAAAACTTGCTTGACGTTGCCCCCGATGTCTGGTAAACTCTGCGGGCTTTAGAAACCGATGCGGGGTAGAGCAGTGGCAGCTCGTCGGGCTCATAACCCGGAGGTCGCAGGTTCGAGTCCTGCCCCCGCTACCTAATCAATCAAAGACCGCCAGGCTATGCTAGATCAGCAAGCCCGGCGGTTTTTGATTCAGTTTGGCTTTGGCGCATGAATAGGCCTCTTGCATAGCGCGGCAAGCCGCAACTGAATCGCGCGGAATCAAAAGTCTCCCGACTTTTGGCAATCGCGCGGAGTCAAAAGTCTCCCGACTTTTGGCCGCGCCCAAAGTCAGTCCCTTTTACAGGGCGCTGCGCGAAAACTTTGGAGTCCGCAAAATCTTCGCGGTTGTCATGGTTTTCAGAGAGTCACACCATACAGCCTGTCACGTGACAGGCTGTATGCTGAGGAGGAGAAGATTGGAATTTAGAGGGCGGCATACACCAGCGCAACCAACACGCCGAAGATCGCATGTCCGACCAGCCCGCCCATGAAGGCCATCACGCCGCCGCCGTTGCCCGTCATCCACAAGCCGGGGGCTTGGACAGCGCCGCTTTTGATGCCAACGTGCATCATCGGGATCATGCCCATCGCCATCCCGACGATCAGCCAGTGGATCGCGCCAAAGACCAGCCCGCTCGTCCAGGTTGCCGCGCCGATTCCACTCGACCAGAGGAAGGCGTAGATCAGCGCAAAAACGATGCCCATCATCAGGTGCATCATCCAGCCCAGCGCCTGGTTCGACTTGGCGCTGAACATACTGCCCAGCAAACTGACGATGTCCATTTTCGGCATTCCCATTTTGGGCGCCATTTTCAAGACCATGGTGAATACGATGGTTGCGACGAGACCTGCGATGACTGCATTTAGAATGTTCATTTTTGTCTCCTGTTGAATTTGGTTTCTACCTGACCTGATATTAACCCGTTGATTTCTCTTACCCAATTTCAAAAGTCAATACAAAAAGCCTCGGTGATTACCCACAAGTCGCCGTTTGCTCGCAGTTGCACTGCGGGCGCAGGCGGCAGTCCAACTGCCGCCTGAACTTGTGGGTAATCACCAGAAAAAGCCGCCACTCAATCCAATGATCGAGTGGCGGCCTTCTGTATAGAAGATCGTTTTAGTAAATGCCGGCCAATCTGTTTTTTTAGGCGATATTTTGTACAATACTTTCCAGCACCTTGTATTCTTCCTGGCAGTCTGGACACATGTCCAGGTGATGTTTGACCAGCGGCATCAAGTGGGATACATCTTCGCCGCGCGCCGCCAGTTCGGCAAATTGATCGAGCACGGCAAAGACCTCGTCGCAGGTCATTTCGACCTCCTGCGTGTTCGAGAGCATCATCATCACTTTTTGCATCTGCTCGGATTTGCCGGCTTGCATCTTATTTTGCATGGATAAAGATTCTTCCTGCTTCGAGCCAAAGAGCCGCTGGAGTAGTTGATTAAATTTCATGGCAATTTCCTTCTCGATAGATAACAATAACCATCCATTGTCTTACTTCCCGCCCTGCTCAAAAACGGACAAAACCTGTGGCGGCGTCAGCCCTTCTTTTTCCAATCGCTTTTTGAGGCGCAGGCGCGCGTCGTGCATGAGCTTGTACAAGGCATTGCGATTCATTCCCAGGCGTTGCGCGGCTTCTTCCAGCGGGAATCCCTCCATCGTCGCCATCAGCGCCTTGCGCTGTTTCTCGGTCAACTCTTCCATGATGAGACGGTTGACCCGTCTCATCATATCCTTTCGATCAATCTGGTCTTCAGGACTTGGCTGGTGGTCTGGCAATTCACGATACGACGCGTCGCCCTCCTCGTTCATCTCCATTTCGGGCAGGGGCACTTCCCGCCAGCGGACGCGGCGCAACTCGGTCAGCGCGGCGCGCACGGCGATTTTGTGCGCCCAAGTGGTGAATTGACTGCGCCCCTCGAACGTATCCAGGTATTCCAGCACGCGCATCAGCGTTTCCTGCGCCACTTCTTCCACCAGCGCTTCCGACTCGGGACTGTTGGGTGCGAGCCTTCCGGCAATGGCATAGGGCAAGCCGCGTAAAATGATGGCGCGCAAATCTTCCAACGCCTGCGCCTGGCGCTCTCCGCCCGCACGCAAATCGGCAATCCATTCTTCGTTGGTTCGTTTGTCCATGCGCGAATTATAAACCAGGTAATAGTTTGAAGGCGTATACTATTCAAAATTTGTAAATGGAGAACAACATGATCCCGTCCCTGACCACCGCCCAAATGATCGAAGTAGACCGCGCCATGATCGAGGACTACCACATCGAGTTGATCCAGGTGATGGAAAACGCGGGGCGTAGTTTTGCGGAACTGGCGCGCCGCTGGCTGGGGGGCGCGGCGCAAGGCCGCAGCGTCGCCGTCCTGTGCGGAAACGGGAACAACGGCGGGGGCGGGATGACCGCCGCGCGCCGCCTGCATACCTGGGGCGCGGATGTCGTCGTTGCTTTGACCAAACCTGTGGACGAATTGCGCGGCGCGCCCGCTCATCAGTTGGATATTCTCAAGCGGATGAATCTCCCCATCGTCGAGTCCGCTTCGCTTCCTTCGACCTTCGAGTTGATCCTCGACACGGTCATTGGCTACCGCCTGGGCGGATCCCCACGCGGCGCGGCGGCGGATCTCATCCGCTGGGCGAACGCGCAGTCCGCGCCGATCCTCGCGCTGGACACACCTTCGGGTTTGGACGCGACCACTGGGTTAGCGCACGAACCAACCATCCGCGCCGCCGCCACACTGACGCTGGCTCTGCCAAAAACAGGTCTTCTCCAGCCGCAGGCGAAGCCTTACATTGGCGAACTCTACCTCGCCGACCTCAGCGTCCCGCCCGCACTGTACGCCAGGATGGGAATCTCTGTGCCGCCGCTGTTTGCCGCGAGCGATATTGTTCAGGTGATGATGTGATCGTTGCGCAAACCCGCCAGCGCGGTGCTGAGTTCGTAGAGTTGCGTGGCTTCGCGTTCGCGCGCCGTCGCCGCCGCGAGACCCGCCTGCGCGCGTCCCACCAACTGGCTGATCACGATTGCCACGATGAAGAAGATGACGAGGATCACCACGTCCGCTGGGCGATGGACGGCGAAGGTGTAATACGGTGGGATAAAAAAATAGTTGAACGTCAGAAACGTGATCAACGCGCTGGTGATGCCGGGGCCAAGCCCCCAGAAGGCAGTGATCAACCCGAGCGGGATTAAATATAAAAGCGCGATCAGGGTTGTATCAAGGACATCACGCAATGCAAAGAAGATCGCCGTGACGGATGCGATCAACACAAAGGCGAGGAGGTATTGCCAGGAGCGGGAGAGGAGCGATGGACTTTGCATACCTGCAGAGTCCATTATACCTTTGGAGGAGAAAAACCCTGCGCGACCTGGCAACTTTTGCAGGCGGTTCGGTGATGGGACTGGCCTGGTCACAGGATGGGGCGCAACTCGGATTCAGTCACCGGACGGATGGCACCTCCAGTGTGTATGTGATTGACAGCGATGGGCGCAATCTGCGTCGGCTTTTCATCAGCACTACAGATACGCAATTTGTTTTTTCGCCGGATGGGAAATATACCCTGGTTCAAACCATTGACGGCACAGGGGAGCATTTGTATTCCGTTGACCTGCCCACACGCGATCCCATCTCGTCCAGACGCCCGGCATCCCGTTAAGCAAATCGTGGATGTTGCCGACGTGGAAGAAGTGATTTGTTTTGCAAGGACGTTGTAAGTTTGTGAGGTGAGGAGACAGATATACTTGCCAAAACATTTGAGGAGACAGGATGCTATGAGGGCATCTTTCAATCTGACTGGCATTCTTATTCTGTTTGTGTTCGCCTCTGCGTTTCCCATTGCGGTGCGTGCGGAGGAGGGTGACGGGGAACTAAAACCCAACCCGGCTGCCGAGAAATGGATCATGCAACAAGTAATGGCGGGTGAGTCGGCTTTTTTGTATTCCCAATTCCCGGAGGAAAAAGACCGTGCCATCCGCGCCGAATTTCTGGTTGACTTGTTGGATAACGTAGCCAACGATCCGGTGGTGGCGCGCCAGGGCATCTGCATCAGCGGCGCGGTCGTGCTGGGAAACGTCACTTTCGAGCATAGGGAAGTGGGATTTGCCGTCAACCTGCCGGATACGGTTTTTGAAAATAACCTTTCGTTTTGCAGGAGCCGCTTCCAATCAACTCTATCGCTGATCCGCAACCGCTTCAAAGGGACGGTGAATCTTTGCAGCACGATCGTGGAAGACACCCTTTTCTTGAACAATGCCGTCTTCGAGAAGGGCGTGGATGCGGCCGGGCTGGAAACGCGCATTAGCCTGATTGCGGCGGGCGCGGAATTTCCAAACGCGGAAAATGCCGCAAATTTTAGCGAGATGAACATCGGCAAAGACCTGGACATCCGCAAAACGGTCTTCAAAGGAGAGGCAAACTTTGGCGGTACGAGCGTCGGCGATACGATGACTGCCAGCGAGTCACAGTTTTTGAATACCGATAAGAAGGCGAATTTCGATTACCTCTCGGTTGGCGAAACCATGTTTATCAATGCCGCGGTGGTGAACGGCCCGGCCTCTTTCCGCGACGCGTACATCGGCCGCGATTTTGAGGCGGATGATATCCGCTTTGCCAACGCCGACGCTGATATCGGCTTCTATAGTTTGTCCGTTGGTAATGCGGCCTACATGAGCCGGGCCGAATTCAACGGTCCCGCCAGTTTTGGGGGTGCGCGCATCGCAGGCGATCTTGTGGCGGATGATATCCGCTTTACCAATGCCGAGGCCGCTGTCGCGTTCAATAATCTGTTCGTAGGCAATTCGGCTTACCTGAGCCGCGCCGAATTCAACGGCCCGGCCAGTTTTTGGGGAGCGCAGGTAAAGAGTCTGCTGATCCTGACTGGAGCCAAATTCATAAACCCCGCTTACACTCCCGCCTTCAATTATGTGAAGGCGGGACGGGAATTCAGCGTTGAGGGTGCCTCCTTTGCAGGTCCGGTTGATTTCAAATATATGGAGGTTGGCCTGTTCAATGGAAACGGGGCCGCGTTCAACAGCCGGGACGGTTTCGTTAATTTCGGCGAGACGCTTGTCGAAAAATACGTCTTTCTCAAGCAGACCAATTTTTTCGGTCCGCTCTCCCTGCTCCATCTCCGTACAGGCGGAAATTTGGAGTTGGAAGAGACCTCCTTTCATAACCGCGACTGGCCTCCCGGCTTCGATTTTATGGACATCGGAGATTCGGTGCTGGTTTCTCACTCCACATTTGCGGGCGGCGCGGATTTTGGCAATACTAAAATCGGCCGAAACCTTTCCCTAACCGATGTCCGGTTCACCAACCCGGACGCGTCCTTGGATCTTGGCGCGATGAATGTTGACAGCGCCCTGTTCTTCACGGACGTGTCCATTGCGGGGACCTTCTCCCTCCTGTATTCAACCGTGGGAGGCGCGTATTTCAAGGATGTTGCCTGGCCGAAGAAACAGGATAGCATCGGTTTGACCGAATTCCAGTACCAACACCTGACTTATTGGGATTCCAAAAATCCCTCCGCGACGTTCCTGGATGTGCTGAACCAGAGTCGTTTCTATGCCAAATCGTATTACCGCCTGGAGAAACACTACGTCAACCACGGGCAGTCCGGCGATGCGGCTGTAGTTGCGGTCTACCGCCTGAATCGTGAGCGGGAGGAAATGCCCCTGACCTCTCCCTTCTATTGGCTCAATCTGGCTTATGCGGTTTACATTCTTTATGGGTTTTTCCCGCCGTTAGCCTTGTTGTGGATGCTGTTGATCGTTGCTATCGGCTTCGGCGTCTTTCATAACAAGGATAAAATGACCGTAACCGGCCAAACAGGCAAGCCATACTGGCCTTTCTTGTACAGCCTGGACCTATTTCTGCCCATCATTAACCTGGGCTGGAAGAAGAACTGGGCGCCGCGCCCCGAACGGAAATTCGCGCGGCTTTACGCGACCTTCCATCGCTGGATCGCCTGGGTACTGATTCCCCTGGCCATCTATGCCATGATAGACGTGGAAACTGATTTTTGGTATTTGATGCTGATGGAACTGTGATTGCCCATGTCTCATGTTTCTCCCACAGTTCGACTGTAGGAGAAATGTTGATGATTGCCTACTGATCACTGATCACTGATTACTAATCTTTCCTCCCCTTCAACACCAACCGAATCGGCGTGCCAACAAATCCATACTCCGCGCGGATGCGGTTTTCCACAAACCGCCGATACGAGAAGTGCGCCAGTTTTGGGTCGTTGACGTAGATCATGAACGTCGGCGGGTCGGAGCGCACCTGCAAGCCGTAATACATCTTCAGGGACCGTCCCGCGTGTGACGGCGCGGGATGCTCGTCCTGCGCCTTCTGCAAAACCTGGTTGACCTGCGAAGTCGTCAGGCGCGCCAGCCGTTCCTCCTGTACCTGGAGCGCCAGCGGAAGCACCTGCTCCACACGCTGACCGTTCAGGGCCGAGATAAACAGCAGGGGCACGTACGCCATGAAATTCAATTCCTGGCGGATCTTGTCGGTGAAGGCGTTCATTGTGTAGTTATCCTTCTCCACCGCGTCCCACTTGTTCACCAGCACCACCACGCTCTTCCAGGCCTCCAGCACAAAACCCGCGATGTGCGCGTCCTGCACGCTGATGCCTTCCACCGCGTCAATGATTAGCAATACCACGTCCGCGCGCTCGATGGCTTTGAAGGCGCGCAGAACGGAATATTGCTCGACGCCGTGCTCGATCTTTCCCCGCCGACGGATGCCTGCCGTGTCAATCAGCGTGACCTCCACCCCATTGAAAACCAGTTTCGTGTCAATGGCGTCGCGCGTCGTCCCCGCGATCGGGCTGACGATGGCGCGCTCCTGGCCGGACAGCTTATTCAGCAGGGATGACTTGCCCGCGTTCGGTTTGCCGACGATCGCGATCTTAACGGAATCATCCTCCTCGTCCGCGGGTTGCGAAGGGAAGGATTCCACCAGCGCGTCGAGCAGGTCGCCCGTGTCCGTCCCGTGGACCGCGGAAATGGGGTAGGGGTCGCCCAGTCCCAGTTCGTAGAATTGGGTTGCCATGTCGCGCCGTTCCCGGCTATCGCATTTGTTGACCACCACGAAGATCGGCGGCAGAAATTGCTCACCGACTTTTTTCTGGGTGCGGCGCAGGATCTCTGCCACCTCGCGGTCCGGCTCGGTGACGCCCGTCTCGCCGTCCACGATGAACAGGATGGCGTCCGCGTCGCGCGCGGCCATCAGGGCTTGTTCGCGGATCTCCTTGATGAAGTCCGCCGATCCAATGGAGAGCGGAGTCTTGCCGCCGTGCGCGGGGTCAATGCCGCCCGTGTCCACCACGTGGAAGGCGCGTCCGTTCCACTCGGCTTCCGAGACGAGGCGGTCGCGCGTCGTGCCGGGCGTGTCGTCCACGATGGCGAGACGTTCTCCGATCAGGCGATTGAATAATGTGCTTTTCCCGACGTTTGGCCGGCCTACGAGCGCTACAACAGGTTTCATAAGATTTTCGATTTTGGTAATTGGGAATTGGTAATTAGTAATTGGTAATTGGGCCGCAATTACCATTTACCATTTACCACTCACTGCCCCGGCGTCGGCGTGACCGCGGGCGTGATGGTCACTTCCACCGTGTTGGGCAGGATGGTTTCCACGACAATATCCGCCACCAGGATTTCCACCCTGGGTTTGAGTTGGTAGATGCCCGGCGCCAATTCTGTCACATCCACGATCACGTGGATGTCTTGTTGCAAAAGCGATTCGAGCAGGGGCGCGGGACCCGAAAGGATGATATCCACTTTGGCGGGGGAAATTTGCGCGGACAGCCCGTCCCCCAGCCCCACCACTTCGACCTTGATATTCGAGAATGTCAGGTTGCTCTGGATGGGGGAGACGCCCACGTTCACCTGCACGCTTTGTTCGCCCACCACCGATATGCCTGCTGGCAGGCTGAGCGTCAGGCGGGTGGAGATGTCTTCGCTGGCGCCGTCCAGTTCGAGCGGTTCAGTTTCCACCACGCCGGGCAGGGAATTCACCAACGTGGGGTCAGTTGAGTATACCGTGACAATGGGCGGAAAAACCGATAGATTGGTCAACAGATAGCCATTTGCCACCTGGCCGTGCGGGATCACTTTCACGATCACATCGCGGTAGCCGCCCTGCTGGGCAACGGGGATGTCCACCAGCACGGTGGATGGGTTAAGGCTCAAGCCTTTGAGCGCCTGGTTCTTGGAATTGTAAAGTTGCACATCCAGCGATTGGTTGATACCCTCACGCGTGCCGGTCAGGTTGACGATCACGCGCGCCCGCGCCACCTGCTCGACGAGCGACTCGGCGCCCGACACCAGCACTTCCAGCGGCTCGAGCGTGGGATTCCCGGCCCGATATCCGGTGGCAGGCTGGCCGTTCAACGTCAACCCGACGGGGAAGACGCGGCTGGTGAGCGGTTCAAGCGTGACCGTGAAGTCGGTCGGCAAAACCGAGACGACGCGCGCCGGGTTTTCGGATACCTGCACCTGCACGCGCACCGGGTGTTCGCCCGCGCCCAGCCCCGAAAGGTCCACCACCGCGCGGATGGGTTGCTCCTGCCCTTCCAGCCGGTCCCAGACCGAGCGCGGCGCGCGCAGGGTCACTTCCACCGCTTTGGGCATCTCGCCGACGATGACCAGCCCCGAACCCTGCCCGACGATCTCGATCGGCACCGGCTTGGGGTAGACGCGCTGATCGTCCGGGTCGGCCGCGGTGACCGCCGCGATCCAGACCGCCACAGACAGGAGCAATGCCCACAGCAGGCTGCTGAAATTTTTGCGAAACCAGCCGATCATCGTTGCGCCTTGTCCTTGCGGCTGAACAGCCTGGGGATGGCGTCCAGCAATCCGCGTTTGGGTTTGTTCAATGGACGATAAAAAGCCATCAGGATATTTTCCAATCGTTCCGGGTCAATGCGGCGGATCATGCGCCCGCTGTGCGCGATGGAGATGGAACCCGTCTCCTCGGAGACGACCACCGCCACCGCGTCGGTGGCTTCGGAGAGACCCAGGGCGGCGCGGTGGCGCAATCCCATCTGGCGCTCGGGGGAGCGGTTCAGGATTCCGCTCGAGGAGAGGGGCATCACGCAGGCGGCCGCGACCAGCCTCCCGTCCGCGATGATCGCCGCCCCGTCGTGCAGGGGCGTGTTCGGGTAGAAAATCTGCAGGAGTAATTCGGGCGTAACGCGGGCGTCCATCCGCACCCCGGTTTCCACGTAGGCCTCGAGGCTTTCGAGACGCTGGAGGATGATCAGCGCGCCGTGCTGCCTGGCAGACAGGCGCGCCGCCGCGCTGACGATGGACTGGATGGCTTGTTCGGCCTTGGCGTTATTGGCTTTGCTGGCCGCGGTCGTGAACGTGCCGGCGCGGCCAATTCTTTCCAGCGCGCGGCGGATTTCCGGCGCAAAGATGACCGGGATGGACAGCAGCAGGGCGGGCAGGGCGTTGCGGATCAGCCAGGAAAAGGCGGGCAGGGCCACCAGGCTGGTGAGCAGGGCCAGCAGGACGAACAGGAAGATCATGCCGCGCAGGAGCGACATGGCCTGGGTGTCGCGCAGGCTGTAGAGCAGGCCAAAGAAAATAGCCGCCACCAGCAAAATGTCGAGGACACTCAGCCAATTCAGGCGTTCGAATACAAAGAGGAGATTGCTGATGAAGTCGGCCACGGTTGGAGATTAGTACCTAAAAAGTTAAATGCTTGCGCAAAAAGCAAGGAAATTTACCACAACCCGCAGGGTGCTTCGCGAAGGGCACAAAGTAACACAAAGGAAGAGACTTAAGGTTTTCCTTCGTGCCCCTTCGTGCCCTTCGTGGTTAAAGGTTTTTCTCTTCCGGCTTGTCCGGGTTAGGAATTGGGAATTAAAAATTAGGAAACCCCCGGAACGCTTCCCTGCCCTAATTCCTAATTTATAATTCCTGATTATATCGGCCGCAGGACGCGGTCCTGTCGCAACTGCTTGAAATACAGGATCGCGCCCGCGGGCATGGATTCGGTTGCCGCATCCTGCCAGGCTTGCACGCCCAGGGTCTGCGGCGTGCGTTTTTCGTAGCCCAGTTTTTTCCAGAGCGCTTCGTCCCCTGCCAGTTCGGGCGGCGGGAAGATGAGCGAGGCTTCGGATTGCAATTCGTGCGAGGCGCGCTCCACTTCGTTGACGAGCGTTTGGATCGCCGCGGCGGCATCCACAGCGGAATCCAGGTACAGGTCGGTGGTGCGCGCTACCAGGTTTTCCACCTGCCAGCCGGCCAGTCCCACCAATGTTCCGCTGGCGTGGAGCATGAGGTAGGCCTTGTCGCCGAAGGCTTCCATCACGTTTTCGGGGGTCATTCTGCGCCGGCCCTGGCTGAGGCGCGTGATCAATTCTGCGATGGCCTGCGAGTCGCGCGGCCGCCCGCGTTGTGCCATCAGTTCGCTGGTTGGCTCTTTGCGGATGATGGGCGCGGTATCTGTCACCGGCGAGACCTGCTTCCAGGCCTCCGTTACCTGCTTCCACAAGTCATCGTATGAGCCTGTGTTGCGGATGACCACGCTGGCTGCGGCCACCTTTTCGCTTTGCGGCGACTGCGTGTGGACGCGTTCCAGCGCCTGGTCGCGCGTCATGCCGCGCTTGCGGATCAATCGTTCGACCTGGACATCCTCCGGCGCGTATGTTACCCAGACGGCATTGCAGGAATTTTTGAGATCGCTTTCCAGCAGTTTAATGGCCTCGACCACCACTACCCTCTGGGTGGCGCGGCGGATGAAGATGTTCGCGGCCTGCCCGACGAGCGGATGGACGATGTCCTCCAACTGTTCGAGCGCCTGCGGGTCGCGGAAAACCAGCCCCGCCAGTTTGGCGCGGTCAATCTCGCCGTCCCGGCCCAAGATCCATTTGCCAAACAGCGCCACCGCCGGTTGGTAGCCGGGCGCGCCTTTGGCAATGGCGCGGTGCGCCAGGGAATCGGCGTCTATGGTATACGCGCCGAGATGTTCCAACATACGTCGGACGACGCTTTTACCGGTGGCGATGTTACCGGTCAAACCGATGATGTACTTCCCGGGCCATTTGCTCACAAGGACTCCTCAAAAGGTGCTGTGTCTCTATTTTACTTGAAAAAGCGGGAACTATCAGGTCAAACCCTAACTCGGACAAGCCGAAAGAGATTTAAACACGAAGGACACAAAGGTCACGAAGGAAGACCTTAAAACCCTTTGTGTACTTCGTGTCCTTCGCGAAGCACCCTGCGGGTTGTGTTTAAAAATCCTTGCGCAAAAAGCAAGCATTTAATTTCTAAGTTCCTAAAGGTTTCCGCTGCTATCGAACGATCTTTTCAAGCAGATTTTTCTGCAA
>Ga0210054_1003558_pt1 | contig 11663 bp, 9 predicted proteins | sample CryGeymeta201516_FD_185470 | JGI IMG/M metagenome (GOLD analysis project Ga0210054, IMG submission 185470) | Groundwater microbial communities from Crystal Geyser aquifers in Utah, USA - Crystal Geyser metaG 2015-16 (SPAdes) (version 2) | ecosystem: Environmental > Aquatic > Deep subsurface >...
TCATGGTAGAAGCTCATATTTTTGTCCAATGTGTCAAAAATTCAATTAATATATTTCCTCCTAACTCCTATCTACTAACCCCTAACTACTCATATCTAATCGCGTCCATCGGGGAAAGATTAGCAGCTTTTCGAGCAGGAAAAACTCCAAAGAAAATACCGATAAAAGACGATGTCCCAATAGCAACCAACATCGATGTTATATCAATAGCTGCTGGGAAAAAACGACGAATCAATAAAATTAAACCTGTTGCTATCAATAGCCCTATAAACCCACCAATAAGAGACAAAAGTACCGATTCTGCTAAAAATTGAAAGAGAATATCCCGACGAGTTGCTCCAAGTGCCCGTCTAATCCCAATTTCTTTAATCCTCTCTGTTACTGAAACATACATAATATTCATAATTCCCACACCTCCAACGATTAGTGAAATTGCTCCAATCGCCACAAGAAACATGTTTAAAACAGAAAAAATCGAGCTAATCGTATTAATAAATTCGGTTGACTCTGCTACCTGAAAATCATCTTCTTTGTATCGCTTCTTTAATACTTCAATCGTGCGCGCTTTGAGAATCGGTATAGTTTCTTCGTTTTTTGCTTTTAATAACATTGTGGAAAATGTCTTATTGGGATTAATTGAATATGCAGATTTATATGATGCATAAGCAAAAGTGTCAAAATCAGGTCCACCAAAACCGCCCCCTCCTTTGGCTTCCAACACTCCTATTACTTTAAATGCTTGACTATCAATCCTAACCGTATTTCCTAATGCGTATTCAGCAGAACCAAATAATTTTTCCGCTAATTTTGGTCCTATTACAATAACCTTATTTCTTTTTTCAACCTCAGTCTTTGTAATAACTGAACCATATTTTATGGTCAAGTTACGTGCCTGGAAAATTTCGTCGTTAGTTGCATAAAATGTTGAATATTCAGTTTTACCATTTGCCTCAATCTTTACTGATTTTGTAAACGCCGGAACAACAAATTCTGCCTCCCTAATTCTTTTAAGACTAAAATAATCTTTTTCATCAAATCTTATTCCACCACCCAAACCACCACTACTACTAAAACCACCACCCTGACTAAAAACTTTTCTCGGTAGAACAAAAATAAGATTCGTCCCCAAACTATCAAACTGTCCTTTAATATAAGTTTTTAAACCCATACCAAAAGCCAATAACAATACCACGGAAGCAACACCAATTAATATACCAAGAGATGTTAAAAATGTTCGCATTTTATTCTTAAATAAATCTTTAAGAGCGGATTTTACAATAAATAAAAAATAAGCCATATTTGCATTTTAATTATGATTAATTATCTGTCCATCTTTTATCCTAATTATTCTGTTTGTCTGTTTAGCAATTTCAGAGTCATGAGTCACAATCACAATCGTTTTTTTCTCTTTTTGATTAAGTTCTTTTAATAATTGAATTATTTCCACGCCAGTTTTACTATCAAGATTCCCTGTGGGTTCATCTGCTAATATCATTTTTGGGTCCATAATAAGTGCACGCGCCATTGCAACTCGTTGTTGTTGTCCACCAGATATTTTATTAGGGTAAGAATTGATTTTTGAAATCAAACCAAAACGCTCAAGCAGTTGGAGAGCCCGTTCTCTAGAATTATAGTCAATTTTTTTTCGATAATAAATAGCCGGTAATAAAACATTCTCCAATATTGTTAATTTATTAATTAAATTAAACTGCTGGAAAATAAAACCGACAAATTCATTTCTTAACATTGATAGTTCATCATCACTTAATCCTTTGATATTTTTATTGTCAATGAAAACTTCTCCTTTACTTGGTTGATCCAGCAAGCCAATAATATGCATTAATGTAGATTTTCCACATCCTGAAGGACCAACAATTGCTGATAATTCACCACTATTGATTGAAAGATTTATACTATTTAAAGCTGTAAATATTACTTCTTCGTCAAGTTTATATTCTTTCCAAACATTATCTAGTTTAATTATTGCTGACATATTCTCATCAATCTAATTAATATTTCTCTTGTTTATTTATTACGCCGCATATTTCTTATGTTTATCATTCATTATTCATTATTCATTATTCTTAATTCATAATTCGTAATTCTTTCCTCCTAACTACTAATAAATCACATCTCCATCTTTTAATCCTTCAACTATTTCTGTTTTATTGTCTATCTCAATCCCAGTTTTTATATAAACCCGTTTGGACTTGTTTTCATCAATAAAAACATACTTTTTTTTACCTTCTGTTTTAATATAGGACGTTGGAATCGCAAACGCATCTGGGATCTCTCGTAAAATAAAAGTCGTATCACCGGTCATTCCCAAACGATATTTATAATTTTTATTATCTTGATTGATTGTTAATTTAACTTGATAAACAGTTCCTGTTTCCCCAGTCTTTGGAATAAATGCGATCGATTTAATGTTACCAGAAATTGGATTATCAGGATAAGAATCAAGACTAATTTCAGCATGTAATCCTTCTTTCAATTTAATTACCTCTGTTTGATCGGCAGTTACAGAAAAATAAATTGTAGAAGGATCAATCACTTCAAATTCGGCTCCAGCCGGAGTTATATTTACCCCGGAAAACGGAGAATCAACTCTAACCAATAGTCCTTCAATTGGGGTATTAAGATATGAATATTGCCTAGCCAAATCCTGTAATTCAACATCAATTACTGCGTTGTTTAAATCAAATTGTGACTTATCCAAAACCCGAAGCGCTTTACGACGAGCATCTTCTGATAACCCTCCAATATATTTGAGTTGGCTATCTTGAGTTGTTTGATCATAATCCCAACGCGTTTTTTGATAAGTATTTAAATACTTCTGAAGTCTTTTTTGTACGTCTCGTTGATCAAGTGATGCAAGTGTTTGGTATTTTTTTACCCAATCACCCTCTTTAACACCAACCCATGAAAGCAACCCTGAAGTTTGAAAACGGAGAACAACATGACCATCTGCCTCAATATTGCCTGATAAAGTTAATTCGTCTTTTATTGTTTGTTTTTTAACAGTATAGCTTTCAGTTTTTGATACTTTAGCTTGTGTCACGGATCTTTGATAGAAAAAAACAACTACACCAATAATAACAAGAAAAACTAAATACCATCTTTTTTTAAAAAAAACTCGGACTTTTTTCACTTTATATACTTTATAAACTTTATAACTTTATGAACTATAGAAACGGTTGCCATTCGCCAATTGGCATCACATTTTGCACAAAAAAATTCCAAGCGTAGAGAAAAATCGCCGGCAATAATATCATAGCAGCAATTTTAAATTTTTTTGATGTAAAAAAACTTTCAAAAGCGATGCACGCCATTGGCCAAAGCGGTAGACTATAGCGGGAGATATCACGATGTTGAACAAACGTTGTTGCAATCAAATAAACCAATGAAAAATAAAAGAAACTTCGATGTTTGGTGTTTCTCAAAGTTATTACCGTCAAAATATAAATGAAAAATACAAAAAGAACATCTTCCAGCCAAGCCGTTCCTACCCAGGATTTTGATGCATTAAATATTGCATATGGAAATACAAGATGAATATTATCTCCGGATTTAAAATAGGCAAAAAAGTCACCAAACTGGAAATAATAAAGAATAAAGACTAAAAGTAATCCAATAGGAATAAATATTAAACCAAACCAACGCCAATTAAACGCGAATTTTGCATTATTGTCATCGCGAGCGAAACCCGACGTTACATCGAAGGAGCGTGGCAATCCCTGCCTGCCGGCAGGCAGGCCATTACCAATAGGATTTCTTATATTAACGGGATTGTTTTGTTTTAAACATTGTTCACCGATCGCTAGCAAATAAGCAAAGAATAAAAGTATTCCAGGAGATTTTGTCATGGTTGCCAAACCACCGAAAACACCGGCAAAAAGATAATTTTTTTTCTCAAAAAAGAATAAAGAAACCAAAACTAATAAAATAAAAAGGCTTTCAGGTGCTCCAACCGAACGAACAACTAAAAACCTCGGTAGAAATAAAAAAATTGTTGCTAACAATAATGGTTTTTTTGTAATTTGAAAGAAGCGTATAAAATAATAAAAAAATCCTGCCAAAATAACGGTAAAAAAAACATTTGTGAAGATCATCGATTTTAAATAGCCAAACACATATGAGAAAATTCTGATAAATAATGAATAAAGCGGAAGATGAGCTGCATAATAACCTGGAATCAATGAAATATCAACCCGCAAAGTTTTAATTATTTCCGGATCATAAAATGATTTTGCCGGAATAATATATAGTGGCCCATCATAATGTTTATAGATATATAAAAAATTACTTTCAGAGATACTTAATCCCAACCAATGACTAAATCTCAAAATAAAAGGCAACCACAAAATAAGAGTGCTTACTAAAACTATCATGGTTAAGGTAAAATAGGGTATGAACCGTTTTAAAGAAATATTTTCTCGCATGGTTTCTATTGTAGCAAAAAATCCACTGGCTGTATTGATAATTATTATTGGCGTTTTTCTTAGATTTTATCACCTACCTGATTTTGCCACATTCTTAAGCGACCAAGGTCGCGACGCAATCATTATTAAACGGATTGTTTCTTTTGAACACTGGCCGGCAATTGGCGCTCCCTCTTCAGTCGGACAAATATATTTGGGACCATTTTATTACTATTTGATGGCTCCCTTTTTAGCGCTCTTCCAACTTCAACCGGTTGGGTTGGCTTTTGGATCGGCGATAATTTCAATATTTGGATTAATTATTACTTATTATTTAATTAATAAAATTATAAATAAGCAGGTTGCTGTCTGGTTTTTATTCCTATCAGCTTTTTCACAAGTCAATATTCAAGCCGCCAGATTTTCTTGGAACCCCAATCCCCTTCCAATCTTTTCTTTTATCACAATATACTTTTTATACCGTTGGGTTAAAACTAATCGTCTTTTATATGCCTTTTTATTTGGAGCGTTGTTTGGCTCTTTGTTTCAACTACATCATCTGTCCGCTCTAATGATTTTCACTTTTATTCCAATTTATGTTTATCAATTAATTACCAGTAAAAAACGGTCTCTTTCATTTTTATCTTGGATCGTTTCTTTGTTGGGTTTTGTTTTGATTAGCCTACCGTTACTAATCTTCGACCTAAGACATAATCTATTAAATTTAAATAACCTATTCAAACTATTTATTCAAAATAATCCAACTTCGCAATCAAATCTCTTAATTAAGATTAATCTGACGACTAATCAATTTTTTAGTCATGTTTTTTCAACACAAATTTTGTCATTTTCTTCAATAATGTTAGTAATACTATTAATAACTTCCGGTGTTATTATTTTTCGTTCCCGTTCAGTTGGTATATTTGTTAAACTTCATTGGATAAATTGTCTGACATATCTTTTTCTTTTCAGTACATTCAATAGTCCCCGTCATCCGCATTATTTTGGACCCATATACTTTAGTTTTTTTCTAATCGTGGCCTATGTTTTGTCTCAATTGAATAGTCGTTTTGTCGGATATATATTTATCATTGGATACGTCTTTCTTAATCTCAATAACTTGGCGAGCAAAAAACCGGGTTATCAAATCAAACATGCGCAGAAAGTTGCAAACTTTCTTGCTGAAGAAATTGATAATAAGCCATTTAACATTGCCACCTGGCCAGTGGAACTGACTGAAGACAACTTCGTTTATTTTTTAGAACTTAAGGGACTACGACCTGCCAATCGTAATAAAATTGAAATTACCAATCAGTTATTTGTACTTTGTAATCAAGAACCATGTCAGGTGCTTGAATCACCTTCTTGGGATATCTCAATGTTTGGTAAAACAAAAGTTGCTAAAATATGGACTATTGATGGTGTTAAAATTTATAAAATGATTCATGATAAATGAAGCTCCCTATCTCATTTCGAGTGACAGGAAATCTTTACAATCTTATAGGAAGCGAAATCCCTCCGAAGCTCCGCTTAGCGGAGCGAAGGGGGATAAAAACTCTTCTATTTCGTTAATAGTACCCTGTTATAACGAAGAGGCTAATCTTCAAAAAGGCGTACTTGATAAAGTTGGAAATTATACAAAAAACAGCTCTCGAATTACTGAGGTAATTATTGTTGATGATGGTTCGGATGATAGCTCTATTAAAATTATTCAACCATATCTCAAACTCTTTCCAAGATTCAGACTAATAAAAAACGCCCATCAAGGAAAAGCCTTTGCAATCAGTACAGGAATTAAGTCCGCCTTGAATGATATTGTAATTTTTACTGATATGGATTTGGCAACCCCGATTGAAGAAGTGGAAAAGTTAATTGAACAAGCGGATTTAAATTATGATATTGTAATTGGATCTCGAAAATCAAAACGCGATGGAGCACCATTTCAAAGAAAAATTTTATCTTTCGGCGCAGTTGTAGTTCGATCATTACTTTTTAAATTTAAAGGCATCAGCGATACGCAGTGCGGTTTTAAACTCTATAATAAAAATCTTGCATTAAATATCATTAATCATTCGCAGTTACTTAAGAAAGATCGCCATACAAGTGGCCCATCAGTGACAGCGGCCTTTGATCTGGAGTTTCTATTTTTAGCTTTTAAATTTGGATATAAAGTTAAGGAGGTTCCGGTTCATTGGCAGCATATGGAATCAAGAAGGGTAAATTTTTTCAAAGACATGATTGAAACTTTGGAAGACATTATTAAAATAAAAATATACGATATTCAGGGAAAATATTAAAATTTACGAGATTTACGATATTGTCATCGCGAGCGAAGTCGAGTATGACTCGACGGAGTGCGGCGATCCCTGCCTGCCGGCAGGCAGGCCGTTACCAATAAGACATCTTATATTAACGGGATTGTCCCTCGAACTATGCTCGGGATTATAACTTCCTCCACTTGAGCGAGGATTAGCAATGACATTTATAAATACCATAATGAAAAATGTAATCTTCCAGTTAATTATTTTGATTGGTCTTTCAATATTCATAACTTTTTACCAGTTTAATCACGTTCCAAAAAATTTAAACTTTGATGAAGTGGAATTTACCAAGCTTTCTTTAAGTTTACAGGGAAAACCATATGTTCCTTATAGCAAACTTGCCACGGGTCATTCAACTTTATATTTCTATGTTCTTCTTGGATCATTTAAACTGTTTGGAATCAATAATTTTGCACTACGTTTTCCCAGCGCGTTGTTTGGAATACTAAATGTCATAATTATTTATCTGATATTTCATATTATATTCAAAACTAAATCTAATTTTAAGAATAATGTCATTGCGAGCCCGCTCAGCGGGCGTGGCAATCTCGTTAATATAAGACGTCTTATTGGTAATGGGATCGCCACGCTCACCCGATTAAGCGGGTTCGCTCGCGATGACAAAGCATTTATCCTTGCTTTTATTTTTCTTTCCCTACGTTGGTATTTTAATTTTTCCCGTTTTGCATTTGAGGCAACTTTTTTGTTGTTTCTTTAATTATGTTCTTTATTTTTTTTGCTCAAAGTAAAATGTCATTTTGGGGAGCGGAGCGACTCCAGAATCAAACATAGTAGATTCTGGTCAAGCTCGCCTCGCTGTCGCCCTTGGCGAACCTTGCCTTTGGCGGGTAGCTTCGGCGAAGCGGGCCAGAGTGACGTATTTTTTTTATTATTAAGCGGACTATTTGCAGGACTGGCGTTTAACTCCTACACTCCAGGCCGAATATTTTTCCTTGTCCCATTGTTTTATTTATTTATTACCAAAAACAAAACAAAAATATTACCATTCCTGATTTCTTTTATTATCTTAACCATGCCATTGTCTTTTTATCTGATTCGTAATCCGGATATTCGTGTTAATCAACAATCGTTCTTAACCAATAATAGTGTTTCAATAACAAATAAATTTAGTTATTTGGGGCAAAATATCGTCAAAACAGCTTTGATGTTTAATGTTCGCGGAGACGTAAACGGAAGACATAACTATCCTCTAAAATCTGCACTTAATCCTTTGATTGGAATATTATTCTTAGTCGGTCTTATTGTTGGCATTCACCAACGTCAAAATAAAACTAATCAATTGTTTCTGATTTATTTTATCATCAGTCTTATTCCGACTTTACTAACATACCCACATGAAAATCCTCACATGCTTCGTACTTTCACGGTCATACCCAGTATTGTTTATTTTATCGTTCTTGGTTTACAATGGCTCACAAAATTTATTCCTAATCAGTATCGAAAAATTTCTATTTATATTGTTTTTATGTTGCTTATATTGTCTGCGATTTATGAAATTCGAACATATTTTTATTATCAAAACCAGGTTTTTAAACAAGCGTTTGAAATCAAGAAAGATATATCACAAGTTATAGAAAAAGATTCTTTATGATCAATAAATAATGTCATTGCGAATCCTTGCTCAAGTGGAGGAAGTTATAATCCCGAGCATAGTTCGAGGGACAATCCCGTTAATATATGACGTTTTATTGGTAACGGCCTGCCTGCCGGCAGGCAGGGATCGCCACACCTCGCCGAGTTAGACTCGGCGGGTTCGCGATGACAATAACAAAAAAATATGATAAAAGTTATTAAACATCACTGGGGAATAATTTTATATTTAGCTTTTTATTTTTTTATTACTGCCTATAAATTTATTAACTTTCAAACTCCTTTTTACGACTGGGACGAGGGAATTTATGCTCAGGTGGGAAGAGAAATGATAAATAAATTGTCTTTAACCCCGCTTTGGCAAGGACAGGTTTGGCTAGATAAACCACCCCTAGTACCGCTTTTTTACGGTCTAATCGGTCGACTCCCTTTTGCTTCGGAACTTTCCATGCGTTTTGCAACACTCGGGTTATCTTTACTTGTTTTGGGGTTAATTTATGTTTTTTATTATCGCATCACAAAAAATAAATCCATTGCTTTTCTAACCGTAATTTTTACCAGCTTCATTCCCCTGTTTGTACAACGTTCCCAAGTACTTAATGTTGATGTTTTTCTATTATTAGGATGGATGGGGTACATCGTATTCTTCCCACATTTTTGGTGGTCATTATTTTTTCTCGCAGTTGGAGTTTTAAGCAAATCATTACTTGGATTTTATCCGGCAATGATGTTATTAGGATATCAAGTATGGAAAAAACTTATAGCCAAAGATAAGAAAACTGCAAACAACATAAAATCAATTCTTACTCAAATAATTATTATTTTATCTTGGTATTTGATAATGTTATTTATTTATAAACAGGATTTTATTCGAGCACATTTCCTTGAAAGTCACTTAAAAAGAGTCACTTCATCAATTGAGTCGCATTTTGGACAAAGAACTTTTTATTTTGATGAACTATTCAATCAATTAGGATTGATTAAATGGCTTTTGCCCTTGGGAATAATTTTTATTTTCATTGACTTTTTTAAAAAGAAAAAAAATATATTTTATTTGTTATTTTTTGTTCCTTGGTTTTTGTTTTTAAATCTCACTAAAACAAAAATTACCTGGTACTTATACGTCATCATTCCTCAATTTGCTTTTATTTCTGCTTACTCTATTAATCTTTTTAGGAAATACAGAATTATAAATACAGTAATCGTTCTGATCCTAACTGGACTGATAATAAATAACGCAATTGTAAGTAGTGAATTTTTCACAACCCACTATTCACAACCTGACAAACATTATCAATTGGCAATTTATGCAAAAAATCAATGCAATCGCCTTGGTTTTTTAGTTCCTGATAATACCCGTAGTACCTATTCCACTTTAAAAAATATGAATTTGATTATTCAAACAACCCGTTGGTGGGGGGATCATCCCAGCATTGTTTATTATTTTGGTAAAAAAGTTGACTTCATATATGATTTTTTTGAACTTAAAGACTATCTTAACAATATATCAACAGATAATTGTATAGCTTTTTACAACAACGATGTTAAACTTATTTTAACAAAAGAAAAACTTACTTTTTTACAAAATTTTGATGATATCCAGCTTTATCGAAAATGAAACAAAAAATTAGAATTATTATTACCATCGTTACTGCGGTTTCTTTATTTTTCAATGTTATTTTACCAATCTCGAAAAACTGGTCACGTTTCACGGAAAAATTTAACCCCAAACTTTATGAAAAAAAATACAACCAATCGCAGTATGTCATTCCCCAATCAAAAACCCCAATTTCCGATGAGGAAATCTATGCCCATGCAGGATATCAATATATTAAAGGTATTAATCCAATATTGATCAACTCTGATCATCCGCCTCTGGGAAAATATATGATTGGACTATTCACAATGATCACGGGAAATCAAAGAACGATTGCACTTTTTATCGGATTATCTACTTTGATAACGATGTATCTCTTAACACTATTTCTCACCAATTCAATTGCACTTACCATTCTATCAATCCTGTTTTTATCTTTGGATACCATGTTTATCGATCAAATTATTTATTCACCAATGCTTGATTCCATTCAGGTTTTGTTTTTAATTCTATTCTTTTTCACTTTTCTTATCTGGGAAAAAAAACAAAAAATGCGATATTTAATTATCTCTGGCATTGTGTTTGGTTTTCTTTCCAGTGTTAAAATGTATTTTCCAGCTTTAATTATATTAGGAGTTTCTTCATTATACCTATTAATAAGAAAAAAAAGTATCTATCGAACAGTTTTTGTTTCAGTCTGTATTTTGACCACAGGATTTATTATTTATCTATTAAGCTATAGTGTTTTTTTCATCAAAGGTGGAACATTTATATCTTTTTTCAAATCACAAAAATGGATTTTTTTATACTGGAGTCAAAACGCAGCCCGACCTGCAATTTCATTTGGAGCAATTTTCCCATTTATTCTTTATAATCGATGGAAAATATGGTGGGGTGATTTTGGTTATATCAAATATCAAAACTGGAGTTTTTTTTGGCCATTATTTTTTATAACTGGAGTTGTTTCAATGTTTGCGCCTTTTTTAATCAAAAAATCTAAAATCGAGAAACAAAAACTATTTCAATCCTCCCTAATTTATCTATCTTTATGGATATTGTTTTGTTTGTTATATCTTGCTTTTGTTCCAATATCACCACGATATCTTATGCTAATTTTTTATCCGTTATATATAATAGTCACATTAGCTATTAAATTTATCTTTCCAAAATATGTTTGATATTTTTTTCATCTGGCAAAAGGTTAAGAAGTTATTATCACGAAAAGACGTGATATTTATAATGATTTTATTAATCGTTTATTTTATAACCCGTTTAATTAATCTTGATAAATTTCCGATTTTCGGTGATGAGGGAATTTATATCCGCTGGGCAAAAACCGCTTGGCACGATGCATCCTGGCGTTTCATCTCACTGACAGATGGACGTCAACCACTTCAAACCTGGGGAACAATCCCCTTTTTGAAACTGTTTCCAAACAACGCCCTGCTTGGTGGAAGAATGTTTGCTGTTGCAACCGGACTGGTTGGATTAATCGGTTTGTTTGTTTTATGTTTTTACTTGTTTGGCAAAAAAGCAGCTTATTGGAGTGCGTTTTTTTATATTTTTACTCCCTATTTTCTTTTTTATGACCGGATGGCTTTGATGGATTCCGGTGTCAACGCTGCCTTTATTTGGATATGGTTTTTTTCGATTCTCCTTGTTAGGACAATTCGACTTGATGTTGCTTTAATTTTTGGATTGATTGCCGGTCTT
>Ga0210054_1003559_pt1 | contig 11662 bp, 8 predicted proteins | sample CryGeymeta201516_FD_185470 | JGI IMG/M metagenome (GOLD analysis project Ga0210054, IMG submission 185470) | Groundwater microbial communities from Crystal Geyser aquifers in Utah, USA - Crystal Geyser metaG 2015-16 (SPAdes) (version 2) | ecosystem: Environmental > Aquatic > Deep subsurface >...
GCCAAAAAACTAGATAAAATGAAACGTATTCTGTGTTGAGAGATCGCAGAAAAAATCATGCAGAGGCACTCAAGTACAGCTGTACGCGGTGTTGCGTAACATTTTGCTGCTTACTACGTACCTGAGGACCATTCAAGGCAAAATATTTTTTGCGTGTCTTTCGTATCATGGGCAATTTGGAAAACAATTCACCTTGGGAAAAGTAGGCAGCATTGACTTTTCGTACCCGATCCACCAGCGTCTTGTACACTTGAGAAGCAAATCGGCCGCGAATTTTTGAGGATGGGGCATCGCCAGGGGTAATTGTGAAGAGTGGTCCGACTGTTCCATCGCTGTTGGTGTTTCGTTCGATTTTCAAAATGTACACTGTTCGCGTTCGCGGGGTTGTCATTGACCAAAAGATTCGGGTAGCAACATAACCTTCCGGATAAATGTAGTCTTCCACATGAAAACCATCGACGTCCTGAACAATCCTACCAAGTGAGTGGACAATCAGGGAGCCGATACGCATACAAAAATCCTTGGATTCACCATGCGTCTCAGTACCTGGTGGTGCCTTCAACTTATCCAAGGCAGCCACTGGGGCGACAATCAACGTCTTCATGGCCTCGTAACTCTCGCGAGTAATGATACCAGCAGCTTTGGCTTGTGTGAAGTGATTTACGCAGTACATTTGCTGCTTTGAGGTAAAGATGGCACCGCAAGCTTTGGCGCATGGAAAGTGAAAATTGAAAGAGCAATTTGTTTTGTTGCAACCCACAGTTGCACCTGGACGACCACATCCAAAACATTTGAGACGAGCTCCCCGCGAGCTTGCCTTATCCATAGCATTGATGAGGCCACCGCGAGGCGACTCCCAAACCTCTGAACTCCAGAGAGCACAGGACGCGTGCACCCAAAGTCCTTCCCACATGGGAAGCAGCCGGCCTAACCTGGTAAATCGGGTCGACGATGTGGTCTCCATTGGATTTTCGTTGGTTGTGGTGTTTCCAGAGCTGGCTTCATCATCAGCCTCTGGAAAACCTGCATCATCGTCGCCACACAAATGACACAGACAACACTTGCGGGGATCCCTCCATGCGTGATCGAAGTTTGTTGGGTCGACGTGTTTCCCCCAACCACACAAAGGCGCAGCCAGGCGGCTCATGTCAGCCTGAACAATGTCGGAGGTATTATTACTGCTGTGTAGCCGAGCCTTATCCATTGGGATTTCAAACACACCCTGGTCTAGAGGTGCCTTCAGCAGGCACTCTACTCGATCGTATGTTAACAGAGTATTTTTCATATCTCTATTCAGTCCATGGCAAGCGACGGCCAAGAAAGCAGCAGCAAGCTTGGCAGCAAAAACACAACTCTCAATTCCTTTGGGCGAGAAGCCCTCGCTATTCCACTTATTGTTTTTGGCTAGCACCAAGAATCGACCGGCTCGCTGCGCCAGCCACAGAGGAAGATCCATGTTTCCGTTGACAATGCTTTGCACCATCGTTCGTGGATCTCCAAAATTGGCCTTGGCGATGGCGTAGTATCGGATGCCCTCGTTGACCACATCAACATAATCATCACGCCACATTTCCCTTGTCTGCCAATCCAACTGGTTCAAGAGTTTTCCATGAAGTTCCACGGGTGAATAATTGTCACCCTGTAACCCTCCCTGTTGAATTGTCTGCCAAGCTTGAGCGTGCATCTCTGTCGAGTTGGAGTTATCCATCGTTTCGTAGTCCAGCTTGGTCAAGACCTTGACGCCAGCGCAAGCTGGGCACTTGTACTTCGCCTTAACCTTTTGATTTTTCATAGCACGCGCACCCAACAACTCTTCGGTCCTTAGCTGCTTCTGGTAGTCATCAGCCCGTCGGTCACAGTTTACGTGGACACAGGACCTACAATCGCCACAGCGGACAAAGTCACCATCATCCTTTCGCAAAACCTTTCTGCAGACCTGACAATCGAGTTTTTCGCCGACAATCATTCCACCTGGTATGCCATCGCAGCCACCACATCGATAACATTTCTCTGGGTCGCGAGACCAGTATTTTAGACTAATCGATGAAGTAGCACAATCGGAGCCGGCTCCAGGTCTTGCTGGTTCCGATTTATTCTTGCAAACTTTGCAATCAACGCACTGTCCACATATCCAAAGTCCAGAAGGAGCCTGCCTCAACGGCGGATCCAGTAAGTCAAGCGAAAAGGCCCGGTCGCACATCTCGCAAAAGAGCATGCGAAGCTCGTCGGCGGGCACATCACCAGATATCTCACAAACTTTGCAGTTGGGGCATCTCCACCCGGCTACCGAGAACACATCCATACTGTGAATCGGAACATTTGCGCAGAAAGAATGAAATGCTTCACCACAATCAACACAAAATATCATGGTATCAGCTGCTCCGCTGCTACCGCAAGTAAAACAGCAATCCATCCAGGCGCAGTAGTAACTGTCGACTGGCTTAATTTTGACAGTTTGGAAAGGAAGACACGACGACTCGTCCGGTGGCTTATCTCGAAGTGTTGGCAGAGTCACTTTCGCCACTAAAGCTCCAGCGACAAGATCCTTTTTCTCTGTCGTATCATCCTGTTGGATCCGTTCGACTTCCATTTGATGCGCTGCTTCAGCGGCCTTGAAATTGGCCTGGACCAGCTCGTCGTATTTTCCAGGAGGAGCGGCTTTTCCGAGCATTTTCGGCGAAAAGACTACTTTCACACACTCTTCATAAAATCGCTTTGCTTCCATCCAGAACTTTGTGTAGTATCGATTGAACGTGAGTGCGTTCAAGACCATGAGCGCAAAGTCGTCACGGACCCAAGCGTAATTCAGGTATTCTTTCCTTTTAGCATTTGTTAACATGGTCTGTAGATCCATGGGTTGCTTAATGACATCCCGGTAATTTGGGGCTACTTTCTCCGTAACGGGAACTGCAAAGAGCATCATAGTATCTTCCCGACGTAATTTCTCAATTATTTCAATGCATCGCTTTCGGCAACAAATTCGACAAAGGAATTCTTTGCTATAGATCGGATGCTCTCCTTCCGACGTGTGTTCGTACTCCTCTTGAGTTAGGCCACCGCAACCTGCGTGGATCCAAAGATCACAAGAGTCGCACACGAGCATATCACCTTCTGTGTACCCCCAGATGTTGTTTTCAGCATGATACCAGGCAGTATCGATCCTGGCTCCATTCATCAGTTTTCCGTTTGCGAAAGGTGTGCCGGGCGGGATGCCTTTTCGGACGGAAATCTGGGGTTCCGAGGCACCCGAGGCCGATTCATCGTCGTCGTCGCCGCCGCCCGCTTTACTCGTTTGCAGTACTTCCGGCGGTCCCACCCCATCATCTTCCAACTGGTCAAGAATCTTCTGGTACTTTACATCATCCCAAGAGTGAGCACAATTCGGGCAATACTTTTCGTCATCGTAAGCTTTAACGCAGCTTGAGCAGAGGTTCAAGGTTTGCCCCGGCGGAAGAGATAATGTAGGGGGGACTGGAACCGGTTGGGCTCCAAAGACAATATCCTTCTGATAACAGCCCAAACAGAGCGTGCACTTGGGACACTTCCAGTTAATGGCATTGCCCTTTTCATCTTTGGGCATTCGTTGAAAGACTTCGTACGATACTGGAGGATCGATGCATCCCAAATGATAAAATCCCTTGCAGTCGACACAAGTTAACGTATGATCTCCACTCCAATTATCCACGCACCCCCGGCATCGCTCCTTCAACATTTCCGCCAATCGAGCATCTTCAATGAGTTGTAATTCCACTTCGTCCTTGTTCTTGTCGTTGGTAGATAAATCGGTCGCTTCATTTTGATCCTGTCCCTTCTTTTTCGATGCGGCATGTGCAGGTTTTTGGGTCAATGAAAAGTCAAAGCCGTACAAAAAAGGTACGAGATCCGTATCGGTAGGAATGACCTCGTCCGATTTACGCCGTGGCTTGTCGGAATCATTCTGCAGAAGCGTCAAGGAACAATCTTTGGATTGCAAATTCACCCATGCGGCACTAACCTTGTGCTTGACCTTGTGGGCAATTTCAAAGGAAACCAACCATTTCTTTTGAAAGACAGAGTATTGTCGCACCGCACCGACCACAGTGGCACCGTCCGGGTAGCTGATATCGGCCGAAAATAATTTAATGCGCTTGCCAACATATTTGTGGACGGGATCTGACATACCAAAAGCCTTGCGTGCCAGGTGTCGTGCAGCTTTATTTTTGTAATGTTGCAACATCAGTTCTTCCAATTGCGCCAAGGCAATGGCCTTGGCGTTTCGTTTCTTCTTAGATTTTTCAATAATGCTATCCTTGACCAATTGCGAAAAATGTCGAACGCAGTCGGGAGAATCCCGGAGCGTGGCCACTTCGGGAGCTCCAATAAAATGAACAAATACATAACCACTGCGCGGATTGGTTTGCGCCGACGTTGTGGGTGACGACAGCTCCATCTTCATGGCGGGCCACCAGGCGTAACCCTTAACGTGCGCCCAAACGAGTTCGGTAGCGACTTGTGCATCGTTCTGTCGCAATCGTATCCACGTAGATTTGGGAGGTTTGGCGTTGGGTTTTCTATTTTTCATGGCACCCAAATACTCAAACGTATCCGTATCAATGTTTGTATCGAGCTGAATTTTGTGTTTGTGGGAGTACGGATCGTACTGAATGATGCGTCCATCTTGAATGGTTGTCCCGTTCAGCAACAATCGTACTTTCCATCCCACCTTTTCGATTTCCGAGGGATCCCAATGAACGGTCGATACTTTGCCCTCTGCAAAATCCAGAGCCGTTTCTGGATCAGTGTCGTACCCCGATTTTCTGGCAGGCGATTCCACGGCAAAATCCATATCTTCCAATTCGTCATCTTCCTCGTTATCACTGTCTTCTTCCTGGGTCGGGTCTACTTCAATAGCTGTAATGGGTTTCTTTTTAACATATTTTCGTTTCTTACTTGGCTCCGTTGTATTGGTACCTTGACTGTGACTGCTCTTACTGGCGACACTTCCACTACTGGATAGTGGTAGTTTTTTGCGTTTGCCAGGTGGTCGTCCAGGTCCGCGACGAATTTCCGAATGACGGCCACCACTGCCACCACCTTGTTGCTGTCGTTCAGAATTGGGTGGTCGTCCTGGTCCTTTGCGTTTCTTCGTAGGAGGTCGTCCCGGTCCACGTTGTCCAGTGGTGCGTCCTGATCTACTAGTACTACTACTGATGGGAGGACGTCCAGGTCCTCGTCCAGGTCCTCGTCCAGCATAGTGATGATAATGAGAAGGAGCAGTACTACCCCCAGTACGTTGCCCACCACCTCGACCCGCTGTAGATGTATAAGTAGTAGTAGTAGTAGTAGTCGTAGTTGTAGCAGCCGCTGCGGGAGGAGGAGGAGGAGGCATCAACCGACTAGCTTCTACCGAAGTAGCGGAAGCGGACATGTTGTGGTTGTTGAAGGAAGAAGATGAAGATGGTAGAATCCCATCTCCACTACTCATGTTTGCTTAGTGCTTATTGCTTCTTCTTTGTTGTTAGCTTGCTGGCTTGTTGTGTACAGTTGGATACAAGTTGGCGGGATTACTCTATTGCGTATAGTTCAGCGAAAGTGCAGTCGTAGCGTAGTACGTAGTAGAGCACTCGTTAGTAAATAAAGCAACGCATTGAATTTTTTGTTTGATTGGTTTTACTTTTTGTGTTTGCGATGTTCATCTCATCATCGGACGGACGACGGGACGATCGCAAAATTTAATGATATTCTCATCCCTACTGTGCATTACTGTAAAAAGTACCATGAATGGACATTCTACTATCGTAGAAATTTCCCAAGCGAGTCGATAGTACGCGAGTACAGCCAGCAGCAGCATCAGTAGTACTACTACTACTAGTAGTCTAGTACTAGTACTACTACTGTACTACTAGTACTCAAGAAGTACTGTACTACACTATCAGTCTCAACTCGTTTCGTACTACTAGTAGGTCTAGCTAGTGTTATTTTCAAACATCCGTTCAATTTTCAAAACAATGACAACAACACGCCAGAAGAGGTGCAGAAAAAAATGTATTACAAGATATCACACATCTACTCTAGTTTCCAATGCCTCCTCCTAGCTAGAGTACTATTCTACCGGACTTTTATAACTAGTACTAGTACTTGTAAAAGTATATCTACTATAATAATACCTCCTTTCAACACCTGCAACAGACGGCAAGCAATATGAGACGAAAAAATTCAGAAACTTTTCGGCAGCATCAGCATCAGCATCAGCAGCAACAGGCGGATGATTCCTATCATGCCAAAGAAAAAAAGAAGAACTACCAGTGTGTCGAAGAAAAGAAATCCGATTCATCACCATTAACATCCGTACCAACAGCATCATCGGCGTCGTCATCATCATCTTTGAATCGTTCGAAGGAACCAGTTATTTCGTTCTATGATCGACAACACATCAAAAAATTGGAGTATCCCCAAGATCGAATAGTACATTCCAAGGGGCAAAAATATAATCGAAGACGTCTTTGTTGTCTGGATATACTGTGTTTGTGTGGTTCTATGGTCGTGTGTATTGGATTCATTGGAGCAACCAAAAGGTGGCAACAACAGGTCCAAACAGCCACCTTTCAAATACTCTTACCCTACCATATTATTTTCCCTTCTACCAAACGGAGTGTTCAAATGCCTCCCAGCTCCAATTTACTGTCATCTCGTCTTCTTGAAACGATACAACGGCCACCATTAGAGCAGGACAACTCTTATATGCCCTTGTTGTTTACGGAAAATTACAAAGTACGAGAGAAACATTACCAAATGCAAAAACAAGGAGAAGGGGATTTATCCGGAGATACAGTAGACGAAACCAATCACACTGTTACAACCACCACACCCGATCTCTACCACGACCGGTTGCACCATCCAATGCTTTACAATTTTGAATACCCCGAATCTATTCGGGGTACCAAAGAGTATCACAAGGAAGCATTTCAGGCAGATTATGGCAATCTGACACTGCGATTCTTGACCGACGAGCAACCAGTTCGGACCATTTATCGAGAAGCATGGGAACGAGACGGACAGGCCCGCGATTTGAACCAGCCCCGTGATGACGATGTCGCGCAGTACTGGGCGCAAGACGACGATTGGCTTCGCAATCCGTACGTTACGTGGGACGACGATACCATTCAAGACGTTCACAAGTGTCGTCGTACTTCGTGGACTCGCTGGCACTTTCCCGTGGCCAACATTTTGCACGAAATTGATTTTGTCGAAAATGTGCCCGAATTGATAGGCGAGGGAGCCTACCGCGAAGTGTTTCTGTTCGAGCAGCAAGTCTTGAACAAGACGGAATTGTTTGTACTCAAACAAATCCACTACGAACTCGATTTTGAATACGACATGTTTGAATATGTTCGAGGTAAGGAGGTTCGAGGTGTAGACTCTGTGTACGAACTTGTTTTTCGTTTCTGTTCCTCATTCCACCAAATTTCCTCTAATGCTCGATGCATCACTGTGTGTGTACGAAGTGGACTCGCTTGTTACGGAGCGACTGAGTTCCAATGATAGGATTGTGGACATGTTTGGGTACACCGGAGTTGCTCTCATTGCCGAGGCCTTTTTGAACGGAGACATTGAGCACGACGTGGTTGGCCAACACGAAAGAAGCGCCGCTTTCGATCCCATGGCCGAGCCAGAGGTTCAACCGAGGAACAACTTTACGGGAAGCGAAAAGCTCAAACTTGCCTTGGACATGGTAAAGCCTGTGGCAGCTCTCCACAACTTTCCGGATGGAATAATCGTTCACGATGATATTCAGCTGTCGCAATTCTTATGGACGGACGAGACAAAGTCAGCCGTCAAATTGAACGACTTTAACCGAGCCGAGGTAATGTTTTGGGATGAAGTACGCGAAGAATACTGTATGTACAGAAATGGACGCGCTCATGGAGATGTAAGTGGCGGCTCAAAGCTGTTTTTGAATGACCTCATTACTCTTGGTTCTTCATGCTCACAACTCTCCATTTTCTTAAAACTTGCAGTGGCGGTCGCCCGAAGAATACAGAGACGACCCAATCAATGAAAAGATTGACATTTGGAGTCTAGGGAATAACTTTTATTCTTTGCTTACAGGGTACTATCCTTTCTACGATGAGGAGGATCCCAATCGGATCAAGGTACGTCGTTCATCTTTTAGGCGAACATCGGTGTGTTTTACGAGCCCTCCTTCACTTCACTTACCTACTACTGTGCTCCAATCATCACAAACAGAGAGTCATTGCAAGAGGAGAGATTTCTAAACTTGACCCGAGGTATCACAATAGATCGTTTGCCGAAAGCGTGCTCATTGAAATTATCGAACACTGCTGGGAATTTGAAGTTGAAAACCGAGTGGATATCAATGATTTACAAGCTATGTTGGAGATGGCCATTGAGGAAGACGAGAGAAGAAAGCAATCTGGAGAGCCATGGGTGTACGTACTTTCCGATAACAGCAGCAGCGGCGACGACGAGGAGAGTGAATCCGAGTCCTGGTCTGGCTCAGATATCGAAAGCAGCATGTTGGACGTGGACGGTGCTCAAGATAAGGAAAGCGATTCTCACAAGGAACAACGACAACCAATTACGGAGAACAATCCAAGTGAGAACAAACGATGGGAAAACTCTTTTTTTGGAGTCTTTCGCCGAAAAAAGGATGCGGAAACGGACATGGAGGAAGCCGATAAACATTTTGACGAAGGTATGATGGAGGAAACCTACCAAGAAGAAACCGAGCACTCTGACTATCACGAGGACAACTCTGTCGAAGACGATCACCTTGAATACAATGATGATGAAACTCTTGAAGAAGAGCAACCCGACTATCATGAGTATGAAGACGTTGGAGAGCACTCTAACTACCACCAGAACGAGGTTGTCGAAGACTTATACTCACAGGAATACAATCACATCCATCAAAAGCATGATGGGGAATAGTAGGCGTTTCTCATTTGTCGATTTACAAATTTGGCCTTTTTGACCGGCTACACATCTCAGCCAATACTTGCTATTATGGAGTACCAGTACTGTAAAATTTCTGCCCCCTCCAGCTACCACTGATGGATTGCTAATAAAGAGGAAAGGCCACAACATCATAACACAGTACTCTATTTTTTATTCTTTGAGCGCATTTAATTGGCTAAATTTATAAAAGAGACGAAAACGTAGCACGCGCCAGCCTGCATTCAAATTCATTGCCATAGCCGTCATTCTGTCGATGCTTCGGATATCGGCCTCCACTTCGCCTTCCTGGCGGTCCTGTTTCATGATTTTGCCGTGGCTACTATATTCTTACCAGTACTTCATTAATAATAATAAAATACAAACCATGCTGTGGCTCCAAATTTTTGCTGTCTTTCTGCTGGTGTTGTACCTAACCGTCTTTCGTCCCCGCAAGGGAGGTAAAGATGCTCCTCCTATGGTATTGGAATCTCCCGTCTTTCCCATTCCCATCATTGGTGTTATTATGGAGTTCTTCAAGTCCCCGAACAGCATGGTCAAACGCTGCCACAAAGACTATGGTCCAGTCTTTACCATTCCTGTAAGTCTGCACTGTCCTGTTTAAGTTTAGTGTGTTTTTGTTTGTCTGGGTAAAGTATCTGCAAATGCCCTATCCGCATCTATTTGACACATGAATATCAAGTGGTTTTCCTGTCTGAATTACTTGCATTATATCTTATCCGGCTTGGCAATGGTTTTCCCTGCACTCAACTGATCTGGATTTCTTTTCATTGAAAAAAAAAATGCGCACTACAATATGCAAATTCAATTATATTGAATTATCGAAACCTTTTTTATCATTTCTTCAGGTCTTTTTCAAGCGCCTGACCTTCCTCTTGGAACCTGAAGCTCAGTCTGTCTTTTTTAAGGCCAACGATGATCAGCTAACCCAACAAGAAGTGTACGACTTCATGAAGCCTGTTTTTGGGCCCGAAGGTAAGTTGAGCTTGAACGCTTTTGCATACCAATAAGATATAGACTCGCACTCAACAACCCAATCTTTTGAATGAATACGAAAAAAGTCGTCTACGATGCCCCGAAAAAGAAGCGACAGGTACAATTTCAATCCATGGCCAATGGGCTCCGTGTGGCTCGTCTCAAGGGATATGTTGCAAAAATTGAGGATGAAACACGTCGTTATTTTGAACAAGAATGGGGAAACAAGGAAGGACAATGCGATCTCCTCGAAGCTCTCAGTGAAGTTACCATTTTAACTGCTTCCCGCTGCCTTCATGGAGAAGATGTCCGCAAACACGTTTTTAAAGATGTTCAAAAATTATACCACGATCTTGACCACGGATTGTTGCCTTACACTCCCTTCTGGCCGGACGCACCTACCAAAGCTCACAAGCAACGCAACTGGGCTCGAGAGGAAATGGTCAAAATATTCAGCAAAGTAATCGAGGAACGTCGTCTGCATCCCGAAAATTCCGACGGAACAGATATCCTAAGTGTCTTTATGCAAACTAAATACAAGGATGGAACTCCCATTACCGATCAACAAATGACAGGACTTCTCATTGCACTTTTGTTTGCCGGTCAACATACCAGTTGCCTGTCCACAACCTGGACTTCCCTTTTCATTGCCAATGAACCTGAAATGGTCGACCGCATGATTGCTGAACAAGAACAGGTGCTTGATGGCGATATGAGCAAACCCCTGGATTACGAGGCAGTCAACAAAATGGAATTCTTACATAATTGCATGACAGAAGCTCTTCGTATGTGCCCAACGTTTATTATGCTCATTCGCAAGGCCCTTCAAAACCTCAATGTGTCGTGCACTGACAAAAATGGACAAAAACACACCTACGTTATCCCTGTTGGTGATCAAGTTGTTGTCAGTCCCACCGTCAGTATGCGCTTGAAGGAAACATTTCCCAATCCTGATAAATTTGATCCTGATCGCTTTGGTCCTGGCCGCGAGGAACACAAGATTCCATACGCGTACCTCGGATTTGGAGGTGGAATGCACTCGTGCATGGGACAGAATTTTGCCTACATGCAAGTCAAGACTGTCTTGAGCATTATGTTTCGGGAATACGAAATTGAACGCGTTGATAAGAAGTTTCCTACGTGCGCCTACGAAGATATGGTGATTGGACCCAAGGAAAAGTGCATCATTCGCTACAAGAAGCGTGTGTACAAGAATAAATAAACGAGAATTCTCAAGTACTATAAATGGCAACCCTCACACCAATGTGGAGTGTCCATACGAAGTGTATCACATTATTTTCGAATTTGGCAGTGAATAAACACAGTGGATGGCGGAAGATTGAGACCTCCAAACACACATTTTCTATGTATTTCTCAGTTTTTTCTTTCGTGCAACCGCCACAACTTCACTTTTCCCCACCACGGCCAATCTTCATCTCTTCCGCGCCTTGTTCGAGAGCAATCACGCGGTACTTAAGGATCCTAATCATGCGCCATGTCATCGTCATTATGATTTATTTAGTCGGGACCGCAGTAGAAGAGTGTGGTGCGAGTAATTCGTACAATAGTATCTCTAGTACTACGGCGGAGTACAGTAGTAGCTAGTAGTAGTATTGTTGCTGCAGTATGTTGCAGTACTCATTACGAAATTTGAATTACTACTAGCTAGACCTGCTAGACCTACCAGTGCCCGTCGGTAGTAGAAAAGTACTAGTAGTACTGAGTATTGGGG
>Ga0210054_1003566_pt1 | contig 11651 bp, 11 predicted proteins | sample CryGeymeta201516_FD_185470 | JGI IMG/M metagenome (GOLD analysis project Ga0210054, IMG submission 185470) | Groundwater microbial communities from Crystal Geyser aquifers in Utah, USA - Crystal Geyser metaG 2015-16 (SPAdes) (version 2) | ecosystem: Environmental > Aquatic > Deep subsurface >...
ACTCCATAATGCATACATATAGAGCCAGGATAAGGAGGGGTTCATGGAAAAGCACCACAAATTTTCCCTATGGTATGTCTTGCTGGGTGTTTGGGCTGTGCTGATAGCTCAGCAATATATAACATCGATGCTTGCCGTAAGGGTTGTCCCATACAGTGAGTTTTTGAAGCTGCTCAGGGAAAACCGTGTTACTGAAGTAGCTATAACCGCCAACAAGATTCAGGGGAAGGTCAGCACCGATATTGATGGTCTGACAAGGGGAGAGAGTTTTATGACCCTGCGGGTGGACCCTGAAATCTCTACCCTCCTTGAGCAATACAAGGTTGAATTCAAAGGAGAAATAGAGTCAACTTTTCTGAGAGATCTTTTTTCCTGGATCGCTCCCATGCTGGTATTCGTGGGGATATGGTATTTCCTGATCAAGCGAATGGCAGGTCAGCAGCCCGGATTTATGAGCCTCGGGAAGAACAAGGCAAAGATTTACATGGAAAACGAACTTAACGTCAGGTTTGATGACGTAGCCGGAGTAGATGAAGCAAAACAGGAGCTTGTCGAGGTCATAGAGTTTCTCAAAGAGCCGGCGAGGTTCACGGAACTGGGAGGAAAGATGCCCAAGGGGGTCCTACTGATCGGCCCGCCCGGAACAGGTAAGACCCTCCTTGCAAAGGCAGTGGCCGGCGAAAGCGGGGTGCCATTTTTTTCCATGAGCGGCTCAGAGTTCGTCGAAATGTTCGTGGGCCTGGGCGCTGCGAGGGTGCGCGATCTCTTTGTTCAGGCAAAACAGAAAGCCCCCTGCATCATATTTATAGACGAGCTGGACGCACTCGGAAAGGCAAGGGGTTTTGGGGCAATGGGGGGTCATGATGAGCGTGAACAGACGCTTAATCAACTTCTCGTTGAGATGGACGGGTTTGATCCAAGAGCGGGAGTTATCCTCATGGCCGCGACCAACAGGCCTGAAATACTTGATCCTGCTCTTCTACGGCCGGGACGATTCGACAGAAACATCCTGGTTGACCGCCCGGACAAGAAAGGCAGAGAGGCCATACTGAACGTGCATTTAAAGGGAGTCACTACTGAAGACAATCTGGATGTCGAGAAGATAGCCAATATGACCCCTGGTATGGTGGGGGCAGATCTTGCAAACGTGATTAATGAAGCGGCTCTTCTTGCGGCCCGAAGAAAGAGAAAGGCGGTCTCCATGGCAGAGTTTGAAGAGGCTGTTGAAAGAATCATCGGAGGTCTGGAGAAGAAAAACAGGGTCATAAACCGTCAGGAAAGGGAAATTGTCGCTCATCACGAGGTCGGCCACGCCCTAGTGGCCCTTTCCCTTCCGGGAACAGATCCCGTTCAGAAGATATCAATAATCCCTAGAGGCATCGCTGCCCTCGGCTATACCATGCAGGTTCCGACCGAAGACCGCTTCCTCATGAGAAAGGCGGAACTTCTGAACAAAATTGCGACCCTGCTTGGGGGCAGGGCAGCGGAGGAGCTTGTCTTCGGAGATGTGTCAACAGGCGCGCACAATGACCTGGCTAAAGCGACCGACATAGCGCGGGGCATGGTGACAGAATACGGCATGAGCGACAAACTGGGCCATGTCTATATGGCTCCCGATAAGCGGGCTCCTTTTATGGAAAACCCCTTCCAGGCAAAAGGCGATTACAGCGAGGCGACAGCCCGGCTTATAGATGATGAGGTGCGGGCTATAATAGAAGGGCAGTATAAAGTTGCCTTAGATATCCTTAAAGGTAAGACGGAAGTGCTTTCAAAGGGGGCATTGCTTCTCCTTGAAAAAGAAAAGATTGACGGCTCTGAACTTAAAGCCCTGCTGGATGAGGCATAAAAACTTTCCTGGCAGTTACCGTCGCTCTTTGCCTTTTTCGGCCCTTTGGAGGAAAATAACAGGGCGGCAAGCTCATCCCTTAACCCTGTAACCCCCCATGCCCGGGCAGGGCACAATGAAGCATGAAAACGCCGCATGTCATTGCATACCCGCTCCGGAATCCAGGTCGTCATAGAAGATAGACTCTCCTGGCCCGGAACCGCACCGGTCTTCAACCCCTTTTCTTTATCCCTCCCCCCTCGACGGGGGAGAAATGGGCGAGGGTGATTTTAATGTTTCGTTGTGCCCCATTTGGGCATTGCTGGTAGTCTAATCGGGATGCCTCGGCTTTCGGCATGCAGTTCATTTGCTCTCAGCAACCTCAACCAGATTGCAGTGAAATGCGCAGGATTTGCCCATGTCTGTGAGGCGCTGGCTGGTAAGACTGTTTATCCCGAGATTGCCAACCATGAACCTCGGCCAGTAAAGGCCTTCTATGACCGTTACCCCTGGAGCTGTCCTATCGGTCACATCTGCGATAAGGAAACATTCTCCTCTATCGTTCCAAACCCTTACCTCGGCCCCTCCCTTTATGCCCCTTGCCTCGGCGTCCCCGGGATGGATCATGATGGTCGGTCTTCCGGCCTGGTCTCGAAGATCATCTATCTCGTTAAAGGTTGAATTGAGGAATTGGTGCCTCGGAGGTGTGATGAGTTGCAGGGGGTATTTACCTATGCCTTCAACATCCACACTCGGGGAGCCATCAGGCAGGGGATCAAGCCCCAAATCGGCCATGGTACGAGAATATATCTCAACCTTACCCGATGGCGTTTTGAATCCGGACTCAAATGGATTTTCGGGTACCCTCACCCGGATGGGTCTTCCCTCCTCAAGATCATCGTAGGAGATGCCTTCAAGATAAGGAGAATCCGTCTTGAGCATCTCCTTGATGAACTCCTCCTCGCTCATGCTGAAGCAGTCCTCCTTAAAGCCCATCCTCCTTGCAAGATCCTGAAATATCCTGAGGGTGGGGCGTGCCTCCCCGACGGGCTCGATAACAGGCTTCGCCATCTGTAGATAGTAGTGCCCGTAACTGCGGTAAAGATCTGTTGACTCAAGAAAGCTTGCCCCCGGAAGCACCAGGTCGGCGAAAAGGGCCGTCTCGGTCATAAGATGCTCCTGAACAACCAGAAACAGGTCTTCCCTTGAAAGGCCCTTCATCACCATTTTCGAGTCAGGAGCTACCACTGCAGGGTTGCTGTGATAGACATGCATCGCCATGATCTGAGGATTGTCAAGATTTGTAAGGACCTTTCCAAGTTCAACCATATTGACGGACCTTACGCCCTTTTTCCCCAGATCCTCCCTGGTGAGCGGGGAAAGATTCATGTCAAAGGCGGCCGATGTCGAGCGCGTTATACCCCCGCCTCTCTTTCTGAAGGCGCCCACCAGGGCGGGAAGAATCGCAATGGTCCGGACCGCCATCGCGCCCCTTAACTGCCTGCCCGGCCCCCAGCCCAGTCTGATATAAGGCGCTCTGGCTTTTCCATACAGGCGGGCAATCTCTTTTGTGCTTGACGCCGCAATCCCTGTTATTCCCTCTGCCAGGGCGGGGCTGTAGCCCGGCAGTCTGCTTTTCAGTTCTTCAAAGCCTATGGTCTGGGAATCAATAAATGCCCTGTCGAGAAGTCCCTCTCCGGCCAGGACGTTCATCATAGAAAGGGCCAAAGCCGCATCCGTCCCGGGCCTGATTTTCAGGTGGATGTCAGCCTGCCTGGCTGTCCTGTTGGTGTAAGGGTCAATAACCGCTATAATGGCTCCTTTTCTTCTTGCCTCAAGAAAGAATGGCCATGCATGCATGTTTGTTGAAATGGTATTACTTCCCCAGATTATGATCAGATCGGATTCGACGGTGCTTTCTATGTCCGTGGTAGGCATCTTTCCGACCGTGGCGGCAAATCCCGCTTCAACCGTTGAGCTGCAGATGGTGCGTTTGAGCCTTGTCGCGCCAAGCCTGTGAAAAAAGGCATGACCGCCGTGAAAGTGGACAAGGCCCATAGTGCCGGCATAGGAATACGGCAGTATGGCTTCCGGTCCGTAAGCCTTTGAAATATGGGAGTACCGAGAGGCTATTTCCTCCAGGGCCTCATCCCATGATATCCTTGCAAAGCTCCCTTCCCCCTTCTTGCCTGTCCTTCTTAGAGGGGTTGTAATCCTCAAGGGGGAATAGATCCTCTCCGGATAGTGGCCGACCTTTACGCATACAGCCCCGCGCGTGAATGGATGATCCGGATCGCCCCGCACCGAGACCACCCTGCCGCCATCAACCCCCGCCAAGAGCCCGCATGTATCAGGGCAGTCATGGGGACAGACCGAGCGCTTAAACTCCATGTCTAATACTCCTCCAGGATACGCACTCCGACAAGACAGCAGCCGATGGGTTGCCACTCTTCGCCTCTGGTTATATGACGGATTTCCGCTTTCATGATCCTGGTCTTGTTTGCCTTGAACTCATCCATTGAATAGCACTTGATGTCTATTATCCGTCCCTTCTCCAAGTGGCTCAAGATAGGTGAGCCCTCTCGCACAAGGATACACATGCCCTTACCGGATATGTCGCGAAGACCAAATTGATAGATGGGAAGCGGAGGTCCGAGGTTGATTTCCACGCTGTGAAATGGTCCGGCCTCAATCCTGGGTTCGCTTCTTCGCTCCCGCTGGGTTAGCTTGTCGTGTTCGCTCATAGCCTGTCTGCCTTCTGACGCATCTATCAGGCGTCCGTCTCAGAGTATCAATACGACTAAAGCCGGCTTTAAGGCCCCTTTTTTCGTTCAAAAAACGAATCAATGCGGATAAAGTCCATGTTCACCAATGAAGTAACAATGTCAAGAAGCAATCATCCCATGTCAAGGGCTGAGGCGGCACCCTTATCAAGCAACCAGAAAAGCTCTCCAGTCTCAGGAGCAACCCTTGCGGCCGGAAGCCCTGAGCCGCCGGACATTATTCTGCTTACAATATCAGATTTCGCCTTTCCGGTCACAAGAAATGCAACCCTGGCGGCCTTATTTATAAGAGGGATGGTCAGCGTTATTCTGAAGACCTTGGGAGACCCGCCTAATACTGACTCAACCTTTGCTGACTTCTTCTCATCAGATACTGATTCAGGAAAGAGGGATGCGGTATGGCCATCAGAGCCGAGGCCCAGAAAGATCAGATCAAAGGCAGGTTCTGCGTAACCTCTTTCCGAAAAGAAACCACTGAGGCTTTCTTCATAGGCAATCGCGGCCCTGGCAGGCTCTAAGCACACAGGTATGGGATGGACATTACCTTTTGGGATTGGGACCTTTTCAATAAAGTCTTCCAGGGCAGCCCCGTAATTTGATGCGGGGTCATCCCGGGGAACGTATCGCTCATCCACCCAGAAGATATGCACGGATTTCCACGGAATAGAATCGAGATGGAGAGGCTCCGCAAGAAGTCTGTGCATTTGCCTGGGGGTTTCCCCCCCGGATATGGCAGCCGCAAAGAAACCCTTCCTGGATACTTCCTTCAAAGCGGTCTCTCGAAATAAGCGGGCAGCTGCGATAGCTGCATCAGCGGCCGTCTTTGCTATGACAAGCTTGGGACACATCACAGTTAACTCCATCCAAACGCTGATGGCACGCTTTGCGTAGCTCCCGCGCATGAAAATCTCCTTCCGGTTCTACACGTTGCAGGGTCGAGGATTTCCCTCCCCTTTGCGGGGGAGGGCGCGGTCATCCCTTCTGTGAAGTCGACCTCCATGATTTCCCCCTCCCAGCGCGCGGGGGAGGGTCGGCGTGGAGGTGTATCTCACGGTAAATCCAGCTCAACGGCTCAATCGGCCATACGGAATCGCCACTTGCAGAAAAGGTCTGCCGGATGGAGGTCAGGAGGAGCAAAGACACACTCCACCTTGATCTTTTCATCAATCACTTTTGCGAAGTTTTCAAATTCGCCTTTGTGCATGTGCTTGCAAACGAATTCCCCCAGCCCTCTTGAAAGCCTCGCCTCCTGCGTTGGACAGGATGGGACCGTTATGATCACCTCATCGGGCGATTCCTTGATCTCATATCCCACAAGCATTGCCCAGGGAAAAAGCCTCAATGCCGCTACGAAACCCTTGAGACCCTTTTCCTTGATCCCGAAGCGGGGGACAAGGTCTTTAGCGGCCATGGATGAGACCTTCGCCCAGACCTTCTCGTTTATTCTCTCTGCGGTGGGCTGGTCGAATTGCTCAGCGACATACAGGAACCAGAACGCATCCACCACCCTGTAGTGCCACATGAGAAATTCAATGTAGCTCTTAATCTCCGCCTTATTCATCCCATCAAACACTTTAAGATCCATCAGCACCTCCTCTCATCCATCCCAGTTTGTCAAGTGATACCATAACATATTTCCTAACTCCAGTACCATGACTGCTTCACTTGGGCGACGGAGCGGCGGCATTGACCATCGCTAATGAGTTCTGTTATTGTATTGTCTGATAATCTCGTAAAAAGTCCGAAATTCCCTATTTTTGTAATGCCGGCGAAGCCTGTCGCGGACCCAGATCCGGGAGTAGGAATAGAGGAATATCATCTAGTTATGGCCCCGGGCTTTCATAGGTGTGACGCTTTTGGCGATTTTTTTTGCGAGTGTGTCATTAATTGAGTGAAGAAAGAGGATAAGGAGGGATATCAGATAAACAGTTCGGCCATAAAAAGGCTCTGCGTTGGCCCTTTTCAGGTAAATGCCTATATAGTCAAATGCCCTAGGACAAGTGTCGGCTTCATTATTGACCCCGGAGGCGAAGAAGATCGAATCATCTCGCTTGCGGCCCGGGAGCATATTGACGTAAGGTATATTCTTAATACCCACGGACATGTTGACCATGTCCTTGGAAATGAGGCTCTAAAAAAAGCATTTAATGCGGAAACCTGCATGCATGAAACAGACGATGATCTGTTCGCCCGAAGCCGTACGGGAATTGCGGCCGCCCGGGAACTTGGTTTCCCTCCTCCTGCGCCCGCTGACAGGAGGCTTAAAGAAGGAGACATCATCCAGGCCGGGGATCTTAGTGTTCATGTCATCCACACGCCGGGTCACACGCCGGGATCGGTTTGTTATCTTCTGAGCGGCAATCTTTTCACGGGCGATACCCTGTTTGTGGGTGCGATAGGTCGGACTGATCTCATAGGGGGCTCTTTTGAAACTCTTCTTGATTCTTTGAAGACAAGACTCTTGCCCCTGTCAGGTGATACTATCGTGTGGCCGGGCCATGACTATGGTGAGACACCCACATCGACCCTGGCGCGCGAGAAAGAGGAAAACCCTTATATAACGGATTTCATACTCTCCCAGTGAGACAAAAAGGAGGATTGAGGCAATGGATAGGAATGAACTTATAGCCATCTTCAACAAACGCCCAAGGATCGGCACGCTGAGCACGGCCAACGCCAAAGGAGAGGTCAATGTAGCGGTTTTCGGCTCCCCTCAGATGGTTGACGAAAATACCGTTGTAATGGGAATCGGCAGAAACCGAACCATGCTGAATCTCAAGGAAAACCCAAAGGCCGTGTTCATAGTAATGGAGCCTGGAAAGACTCTCCTTGACTGGAAGGGAGCGCGCGTCTATCTCGAAGTACTTGATATGGAAGAGGCGGGAGGCTTTTTTGATACCATCAAGGAGGCCATCGGAAAGGCGGCAGGGCCTCAGGCAGCAGCAATGATACGCGCAGCCATTCGTTTCAGGATATCGGAGGTAAGGCCGTTGGTTGACCCGATGGCCTGATTCCCGGCACAACGAAAGATGAAAATTACCCCCACCCCTCCCTCCCCCGTCGAGGGGGAGGAATAAAGGGAAGGGGCAAAACGAAGGGTGAAAATCACAACCACCTTTCCGTGCAAGGCTCCTGCTGCCTTTAACAGGGCCATTAGGGAGGTAAAAATGAACTGGCTTGATATAGCCATCATAGCTTTGATGGTGTTTTTGATCATAAGGGGTATTTTCAGGGGATTTGTGAGGGAGATAAGCTCTCTTGCGGGGGTAGTAGCAGGTATAATAGTGGCAAACATATATCAGCCGGAACTGACGGCGGTCCTCAAAGGATGGTTCGGCTCGTTCGGTTACCTCTCCCTCGTAAGCTATGGCGTCATCTTCCTGGCGGTCCTTGTAGCCTTCAATCTGGCAGGTTACGGGCTCAAGATCATCCTCCAAAAGGTGCTCCTCGGATGGGCCGACAGGTCACTAGGAGTGGGGCTGGCCGTTGTCAAGGGAATAATAATAACATATCTTGGAATCGCCCTTCTTACATCCTTTGTGCCTGAGCGAAATCCCAACATAGCAAATTCAAAGCTCGCTCCCCTCATAGTGTCATCCTACAAGTATATGGCGAATCTTATTTCTCCCTCCTTTTATGAGACATGGAAAAAGAAACTTCTGCCTTAAATAACACAAAGCGCGTTAGAGCGCCTGCGTCCATCCTTCGTCTGATTGATCTCATGGACAGACTCAGGGGGCCGGGTGGATGTCCGTGGGACGCAAAGCAGACCGACACCACCCTCAAGGCATACCTTCTGGAGGAGGCCTATGAAGTGCTGGACGCGGTGGAGAAGTCCTCGCCCCATGATGTATGCGAAGAACTGGGGGATCTTTTTTTCCAGATAGTTTTTCTCGCAAGGCTTGCAGAGGAAAGAGGCGAATTCGATCTTGTTGACGTGATGGATCGTATAGCGGAAAAGATGATACGAAGACATCCGCATGTCTTCGGAGACGCCCATGTGGAGAGCCCCGATGAGGTAGCATCCAACTGGGCGAAGATAAAAAGAATGGAAAACGGCGCAAAATCCGGCGCGGCTGATCAACTTCTCAGCATACCCAAAAACCTTCCATCTCTTCTCCGGGCCCACCGGATAAGTGAAAGGGCATCCAAGCTAGGCATACCTGTCGCTGAAGGTGGAGAAGGCCTGAAAAGGATACTGGATGCAGTTTCCGATCTTCAGCAGGCATCCGAATCATCTTCCGGTGAAGATGCAGTAAATGCCCTGGGAGGACTTCTTTTCAGCGCAGCCAGTTTCGCCAGGGCCATGGGATTAAACGCCGAACACATACTGCGAGTTGCAAACGACAAATTCACTGAAGATGTGGCACTTGCCGAGAAGGAAAGCAAGACCATCGGCATTTGCCTTGAAAAAGCGCATGCACCCCAGATAGAGAAAGCAGTTCAAGACGATAAGGTATGACTTGATGAGGGACCTTATTTACAGGCTTCAGAGCATAAGCCTTAAATGGAAACTTTTGATTCCATTTATGTTGTTCTCCTTTCTGGGCATCTTTACCCTTGCCTTTATAGGCCTAAGCTCCCAGGAAGACCTTATCAAGAAACAAGAAAAAAGGGCCATTCTGAGATATTATCGCCTCTTTTTTGCCGAGATTGATCACAAGCGTTCATCAGCAATCGCAGTCGCCACAGCCATATCCACCAGACCAGAGGTAGCGACCCTGCTCGCGGCCGGCGACAGAGATGGCTTGATGGCGGTCCTTGAGCCGGTCTTTCATGAACTCTCCTCCAAACAAGGAATCAGCATCATTCATATCCATGAGAAACCGGGGAAGTCCTTTCTCCGACTCCATCTGCCTGCGGTATATGGAGATGATCTTTATCACCGCAGAAGCGTGATAAGAGCCATTGCCCTAGGTGAGTCGGGAGGAGGGGCCGAGTGGGGAAAGGCAGGGTTGGGCATAAGAGGAGTGGTACCCGTCAGACTTGATGGCAAACTCATAGGAAGTATTGAGGTCGGTTACTCATTTGACAGGAAGTTTCTCCTCACTCTTAAAGAGTTCTGGGGGCCTGATTTCACCGAGATGGAGAAGGAAGGGGAGGGGGACTTTAAGATAAGGGCCTCAACCCTGACGGATCTGGCTGATGTGCCTTTTTCAGGCGGATTCATTGATGTCCCCCATGAGGAGCCTCTTATCTATATAGGCCCCAAGGGGCACAAGAACAGCTCTGTTCTGATAGGCTCCTTAAGGGATTTATCAGATGAAACAGTGGGCCTTATAAGGATAGATGTTGACAGAAGCGACATACTGGCACAACTGGTAAATACCCGCCTTATAATGGCCGTAGCCGGGATATCGGGATGTCTTGTGTCGTCCATTCTTATCTGGGTGGTGGCAATGGTGTTTCTAAGGCCCATCAGGGAGATAGTAAAGGAGAGCAGGGAGATAGCCTCGGGGACCAGGAGGGCTTTGCTGGCAAGAAAACCCGCTGACGAAGTGGGCGAACTGACTCGTTCTCTGAACATCATGCTCATTTCCCTGCAGCAGAAGCAGGCTCAGATAGAGGACTATGCCAGGACTCTTGAGATCCGGGTGCGGGATCGTACGGCGGACTTGATTGAGTCTGAGGAAAAATATCGCACCCTGGTTGAAAATCTTCCGCTCATAGTTTACAGGCTTCAGACTGACGGCACCACGGAATTTGTCAATCCTTGCTTTACGGAAACCCTCGGATTTACGCCCGAGGAAGTGATCTCCGATAGAAACTTCTGGAGGAGACATATCTGCGGCAAGGATGAGGGAGAAAACATACTCTCCGATTGCTGGGGAGATGACTCCAACTTTCGAACTGAAAGAGTAGTCAGAAGCAAGGATGGAAGAAACCTTACCTTTATTGATCACTCGATTCCATGCGTTGATCAGGATGACAGCTTGCTGTGCATTGAAGGAATAATGATAGACATCACTGAGCTTAAGAGGCTTCAGGAAAGGGCTCTGAGGACTGAGGAACTTCGCGTTCTAGGCGGAATATCAGAGCGGTTCGCCCATGAACTTAGAAATCCGCTTGCAAGCGCCGGAGGATTTGCAAGGAGATTGAGAGACGCGCTCCCGCAGGAGAGCAGCCAAAAGAGATTTGCAGATATAATTGTCCAGGAAGTTGCAAGGCTCGAAGAAATTGTGCGTTTGATGCTCTCCGCCATAAGACCTGTGGTTCCCTGTTACGCAGAGATCAGGATAGGAGAAATTGTCTCCTCAATGCTGCCTCGCCTGCAGGCCGCAGCATTGGACCAAAATATCAGGATCTCGTCATCTGTTCCGGCAAATCTGCCCGAATCCAAAGGCGATACCGTCATGCTTTCAAAGGCGTTTGAAACGCTTATGGTCAACGCCATATTGGGCACGGAGGCAGGAGGGGAGATTTCAATCAACGCTAAAAGAGAAGATGATCACATCATTCTGACTGTGGAATATCCCAATAACAGTTTGGGCAAGGAAGATCTTGCCCAGTATTTCTTCCCCAGGATAGAAACCGGCTCCGGGCCTATAGCCCTTGAGCTACCTCTTTCCAAGGTGATCATACATCGGCACGGCGGAAAGATTGACGTTTCAAGGGGCAACCTGCACAATATAATAATAAGGATAGAGCTTCCCATAGAGCCGCATGTGTGGGAAGAAGATGGCGGAAACGGATCAGTAAAGGTCTCAAATGGTCAGATCAATTTCCCTTAATGCTTTTATCGCCCTTTACACAGTCATGATTATTATTGCCGTACTTTTAATCGCGCCTTTTGACGGTTCGGGAAGGCTTATTCACCGTTACTGCGCGCGTCCGTGGGGAAGAGGCATTATCCGGGCATCCGGCGCAAGGGTAAAGGTCACAGGGATTGAAAACATTGATGCATCGCTTCCGCGCATCTATATGACCAATCACCAGAGCATCTTTGATATATTTGCCTTGCTCGCGTTTCTGCCTGTTGACTTCAAGTTCATAATGAAGCAGGAACTCATGCGTATTCCTCTATTCGGTTATGCCACAAGAAA
>Ga0210054_1003585_pt1 | contig 11614 bp, 9 predicted proteins | sample CryGeymeta201516_FD_185470 | JGI IMG/M metagenome (GOLD analysis project Ga0210054, IMG submission 185470) | Groundwater microbial communities from Crystal Geyser aquifers in Utah, USA - Crystal Geyser metaG 2015-16 (SPAdes) (version 2) | ecosystem: Environmental > Aquatic > Deep subsurface >...
CGCATTCCACCATTATATCCGTTTCGGGCGAACTGAAGGCAGGCGCACACTTCGCGACATTCTCGAAAATCAATTTCGTGGCAAGCAGGAATTTGATCCCTCCAAGCCAACTTGCGCGATCTGCGTACATGAGTTTTCCAGGTCGGGTGCGCCGATCGTCGGGCTCGAGCTGGCAAAAAGCGCAACGAAAACACACAACATCATCGTTATGGCCCTGCGCCCTGGACCACTTTTAGAGGATTTTCAACAGACGTCCTTTTCAGTCATCGTTAGTGATAGGCCAGATGACGAAATGGATTTCTTTGACCTCCCAGATCCGTCCACGCTTGACTTTGCGATACTGAACTCTGTCGAGTGCTTCCCTTTCTCCAAAGCATTTATACGACGACTAATTCCATTTTCCAATTATGTTCACGAATTTACAGATAACATGCCGGTTGGAAAATGCTTCTGGACGGCCCTTTTTTCCGATTTGATGATCTTCGGATCTGAAGCCGTGCGTGAAAGTTGGAAATCAATTTTCACGGATATGAGGTTTGATATTACGCGTGACTCCATTGTTATCCCTCAGCGAGAACTCAAAAAGGGAAATCCATCTTGGGGAGAGTATAACCAGTCGCGAGATCAGGTTTCACGTCTGATTGGCGTTGATTGCGCTAACCGTCGAATCATTTATGGTGCAGGAAATGTCGAATGGCGCAAGGGAACTGATCTGTTTGTTTTAATTGCGCAGATGGCAAAAAAACGCGACCCAAGCGCGTTGTTTTTGTGGCTTGGGGATAGGCGAAATCACGAGGATATAAATTTCGGCGTCTGGCTTGAAAAGCATTTGCGGGAAGCTGATTCTGATAATCGTGAAGGAAACCTGTTCTTTTTACCCGCTGGGCCCTATTACAATGATGTTTGTTATGCAGCGGATACATTACTACTACCCTCGCGGCTTGATCCTTTGCCGAACGTGGTTTTCGATGCCATTCAGTTTGGGTGTAGTGTGACACTGTTCCAGAATGCGACAGGGTTTGACGATCCATCTTATGCCCGGAACCAAGAGATTTCGAAGGTGGAATACGGAGATTTGGTTGGGGCCTGCGATCTCGTGCTTTCCGCGCCCATGAAACGACCGGCGCGTGTAAACTTCGCATCCTTGCGCCGGTCGAAGCCAGGACCAGACATTTTCACGCAAATATCCAAGGCGCTGAAGGAACATCTGGCCGCGCGACGGTATTTCGTGGCGGGCAGTGGCGATTACGATATCCCCATGTTGTTCTCGACGCGCGATCAGGACCGGGACGCACGCAGGAATGAACGCGAAAAGATGTGGTCTTACAATCGCCTCTGGGTTTGGCGATCCCCGGCGCAAGCGGAGGCGGAGCTCGCCGCATCAGACAACTGGATGCATCAGAACAGCCGAATTGAGCGCTTCGCCTGGCTCGGCAAGAGCCCGAAACTTGACTATTCGATCCACATGCACGCGCACTACTTCGACGACCTCGGGGCCGACTTGCGGCACTACAAGGCACTGAAAGAGGCGCAGCGGATCGTGGTGACGACCGACACAAACGACAAGGCTGACCAGATCCGCAGGATCGCCAAAGAGGCTGGAGTTTCGGTTGAGGTTCTGGTGGTCGCAAACAAGGGCCGGGACATTCTACCGTTCATGCAGCTTTTCAACAACGGTCATGCAGGAGACGACGAAATCTGGTGCCATCTTCACCAGAAAAAATCCATAAGTGTCATGGAGTCTGAGGCGGGCGAGACCTGGCGTCGCTTCCTGATGACGATCCTGCTGGGCGATGACAGGCGGGTGTCTTCTGCGTTGTCTCATATCGCTTCGCCCGAAATTGGGCTTGTTTCCCCCTTCGATCCCTCGCCAAGCAACTGGGCCGGGTCGCGGCGCTTGCTGCCGCAGATCGCGCCGAAACTGCCGGGGCCGATGCCGGAGCACGTGCTCCTCTTTCCGATCGGCAACATGTTCTGGACGCGCGGGCGGGTTGTGGCGCAGATGAACGGGATCTTCGATGTGGATTATCCGTGGCCGAACGAACCAATTGCAAACGACGGCACTATCTTTCACCTGATCGAGCGGCTTTGGCCAGCCGCAACCACGATGGCAGGTCTGGATGCGGTGTTCCTCGACAAGCCAGATCAGAAAAGGGTGTGAGATGAGACTTGTTGTACATATTGGAGCCGGAAAGACTGGCTCGAGTTCGATTCAATCTGAATTGGAGCGCGCCACTGACGCTCTTGAAAATCAGCGTGCGAAGTATCTGGGGCTCATGCTTGAACATGCCTATACTGACAATAGGTTTGATTGGCAAAAGCACCCAGGATCACCTGTCTTTTTTCATGAGATTCCCAAAGAGCAAGCTATCGAGGAACTCGAGAAGGCGCTCTCAGAAGAGATCAGTGCAGCCAGAAATCACGGCATTGAAACTCTCATTTGGAGCAATGAATGGATCTATGGGCGTGACGATCGAGTGATTCCCGCCTTGAAAAAAATTTCTGAACAAGGAGTAGACATAGACATCGCGGCTTATGTCCGGCGGCATGACAAGTGGGCAGTAAGTGCCTACATGCAGTGGGGTATCAAGAATAAGCAAAACAATGGATCCATTCTCACCTTTAAGCAGTGGGTAGATGGCAGAAGGTTTGACTTTGCCAATACGTTAGATCGTTGGACGGGTGAACTTGGTGAAGTATTGCATGTTTTTAATTATGACGTCGTTGAAGATGTGGGTCAGCATTTTTTTAATTGGCTCGGCATACCCCATCAAATCGGCGAGCGTGACAATGTCACGCCATCATCAGAAGTTCTCGCAGCTTGGGCAGTATATAATAACAGGTTCAAGAGGCCTGTGCCGATGAACAGGTTTCAACAATTTCTTCGGCGTATCAATAAGTCGAACGAAAACGGAACCAGTGTGACTGACTTTGCGCGGCTTTTGCCGGTCGAAGAAGACATCGTTGCCATCCGCGAGCAGCACGAGAGTGATATGGCGCGGATCAATGCGATGCTTGAGCGTTCAGGCGAGAAACCCCTGGAACTCGCTGGTCCGATCAAGCTTCCCAAGGCACCCTCAGAAGTGGCGCTGAATAACCTCATGCTGGAGATGATCTTCAATCTACATGATCGTGTTTCAGGGCTGGAGAGACGGTTGAAGCAAATGGAGGATGATATTTGACATGAAGATTGTCATCCATATCGGGATGCACAAGACCGGATCGAGTTCGATCCAGCAAACATTTGCACGATTCCAACACCCTGGTCTTGAATATATCAACTGGAACCGTGGCGGGAACCACTCTGCCCTTTACGTCCTGCTGTTCGAGGATATCGAAAAGCTGCGCGACTATCATATCTTCAAGGCGCGCGGACCAGCATTTGTCCGCACATTGCCTGAGATGCGAGAGAAATGGCGTGCGCAGGTCTCAGAGCAGCTTGCACAGGCTGGCGACAGGACCATTATTTTTTCGGCAGAGGCTATCTCACTAGCCCAGTTTGCGAATGCCGGACAACGATTGCATGATTTTTGCGCGGTATACTCCAACGATATCTCAGTCCTCGGCTACGTCCGGCCGCCCGGCGGATTCATCGCCAGCGGGTTTCAACAATACCTCAAAGGCGGAACAATCGCGAGGGTGTTCGACGGAGGCGCATCGCCTCATTACAGAGAGCGTTTTGAATGGATTGACCAGGTCTTTGGCCGCAGCACTGTAACCCTCAAGGAATTTGCACCCCATCGCCTGCAAGGGGGAGATGTAGTTAAAGATTTTTCTGAGGAAGTCGGCGTTGCCCCGCTTTCAGAAGATCAGATCATCCGGACCAATGAAAGCCTCAGCCTTGAGGCGGTCGCTGTTCTCTACGTCCAACGGCGACTAGGGCAGGGATTTGTGTTGGGATTCAACCGCGCGAATGCGGCTAACAAGGCCTTCACATCCAGTCTTGCCAAGATCGGCAGCGGCAAATTTTCCTTCTCCTCGAAAATGCTCACCCCCATCCTCGAAAAGGAGCGCGACGATATCGCCTGGATGGAGGCGCGGCTTGGACATCCGTTCTCGGACTCGGGCAAGGACCACAAGGACGCGATCGATTCGCTCGACGATCTGGTCGATATCGCGCTCGGTCAGTTCGACGCGGTGCAGGATTTGCTGGGGGACAACGCCGTGGACGGCCCGGCGACCACCGAAACCCTCGTCAAAGCGCTTGAGCGGTTGCGGGAGCAATGCTACGCTGCAGCATTAGCAACGGATATCGACACCGTAAAAACCATGACCAAAACAGGAGATTTCACGATGGCCACCAAAACCGAACGCCCGAAGCCGACCGAGGAAGAGTTGCGCGTGCGCGCTGGCGTTGCAAGATCGCTCTGGCGCGCCGACAACAAGGGGAATTTGCCCAGTGATCTCGCTGAACGCAAGGCAGCGTTTGATCTTGTCAAGAGGGACTACAACAAGAAGGCGGCGATACTGGTCCAGCAGCTTGAAAAAACCAACCTCAAGCTGGTTGAAATCGACCCGAAGTCGTGACAGGAACGGGGGGCGTGCTTATCCCCTCGTCGACCAACCGAACGGATGGCAGCGGCGTCACGGCGCGCGCTGCCATTTTTCAACCGCGGGTCGCATGCGCATCCCTGCTACGGCCCTCCCGCATGTCGGGCATTTTATTATTTCATATGACACAAGGCTGTTGAATTCATGAACGAACGTAAAGGCATCATTCTTGCCGGCGGCTCGGGGACAAGGCTTTACCCCATCACCCTGGGGGTGTCGAAGCAGCTTCTTCCGGTGTTCGACAAACCGATGATCTACTATCCGCTGTCGACCCTGATGCTGGCTGGCATCCGCGACATTGCGGTGATCACCACCCCCAACGATCAGGACCAGTACAGGCGCGTTCTGGGTGACGGCAGCCAATGGGGCATTCGCCTGACCTTCATCGAGCAACCGTCGCCCGACGGGCTCGCGCAGGCGTTCATCCTCGCGGAGGATTTCCTGAACGGCGCGCCTTCGACACTGATCCTCGGCGACAACATCTTTTTCGGGCATGATCTGGTCAAGCTTCTGGTCAAGGCAAGTTCCCGTGACGACGGCGCGACGGTGTTCGGCTATCACGTCTCGGACCCGGAACGGTATGGCGTCGTGGCCTTCGACGCGAATGGCAAGGCCGAAGCCATCATCGAAAAACCCGAGGTGCCGCCCTCCGATTACGCGGTGACCGGGCTGTATTTCCTCGATGGCTCCGCCGCCGAGCGCGCCCGGAAGGTAGAGCCGTCGCCCCGAGGTGAGCTCGAAATCACCACGCTGCTGGAAATGTATCTGCAGGAGGGCAAGCTGTCGGTCGAAACCATGGGGCGGGGATTTGCCTGGCTCGATACCGGCACGCATGACAGCCTGCTGGATGCCGGCAATTTCGTTCGGACGCTCGAAAACAGGCAAGGGATGCAGACCGGCAGCCCGGATGAGGTCGCGTTCAACATGGGCTGGATCGACGCAAACAGCCTGGCCGCACGCGCCACAAAATTCCGCAAGAACCGCTACGGCGATTATCTTCAGAACCTCGTTCACCATGGTGAGATAAAGCCCGGATGACTGCGCGTGTCTTCATAACCGGCGGATGCGGATTCATTGGTGCGAAGCTTGCTGAAAAATTCATCGGCGACGGGGCACAGGTGACAGTCTACGACAACCTTCATCCACAGGTTGCAAGCATTCACTCTACCAACCGTCCAAGATTGCAAGAACTTGGCGTGCGTGTCGTTATTGGTGATGTCTGTGATCAAGGCGCTTTGGTCACCGCCGTCCGCGCGGCGACGCCGGATCTTGTGTACCATCTCGCTGCGGAAACCGGCACCGGGCAATCCTACGACATGCCGGCGCGCTACTCGGAGGTGAATGTCACCGGGACGGCGCATTTGATCGAAGCGCTGCGCGCCGCGCCGACACGGGTGCGTCGCGTGATCCTGGCCGGATCTCGCGCCGTCTACGGCGAAGGCGCATGCGTAGACACGGAAAACCGCCTGACCCCGGCAATCGAACGTACCGACGAAGACCTCGCCGCCGGTGACTACGCGCCGAAGGACAAGCATGGCACCCGGCTGTCACCCGTTGCCAGCAACGCCGACTGCCCGGCTAACCCGGCGTCGATCTATGCCTCTACCAAGCTGCTTCAGGAATACCTTTTGACACAGGGGTTCCGGGGCACGGACACAGAAGTTGGACTTCTGCGTCTTCAGAATGTTTACGGCCCCGGCCAGGCGCTCGACAATCCCTACACCGGCGTCCTGTCCATTTTCGCGCGGCAAATAAGCGAAGGCAAGACACTGGAGATCTACGAAGACGGTGAGATCACGAGGGATTTCGTTTTCATCGACGATGTCGTTTCGGCGTTACACAGGCTGGGGACGATCGACACCATGCCGAAAGGCATCATCGATATCGGCAGCGGCGAGGGGGCGACAATCCTCGATGTGGCGCTTCAGATGCTGAAAGCGATGGGTAAGGATCCGGATCGTGTGAGGATTTCGGGAAAGTTCCGCCCCGGCGATATTCGTCATGCGCTGGCGGATATCTCTCGGGCGCAGAATGAGCTTGGCTGGCGGCCAAAGATCGACCTTGCGACCGGTTTGGGCTTGCTGATCCGATGGAGCAGTGCGAATGCATTGCCCCGCACGGAATCCGGCGGCGCATCGGCCAAAAGGACAGCCGCGGCGTCTCTTGGGATTGATGAACAGACATGACGACAACACCCCCGCGGCTTGCCTTGCACGTAGGGCCGCACAAGACAGCCTCCAGCTACATCCAGGCCAATTTTCACGCAGCGACAGATGCCCTGAAACAGCGCGGCTGGTTATATCCGGACGTGGGAACCGAAGGGCAGATGGCGCACCATCACCTTGCCCATAACGCGAACCTATACCTGGAAGAACAGGCGCCTCATAAACAAGAGCTGAAAGCCCTTGGCGAAACCGCCCGCAGCAATGGCCAGAACATCGTTCTTTCAGCGGAAGGATTCTGCCGGTGGCAACCTGCCAATTTCGCCGGTTTGGCGCGCATTCTGGGATTCGACACCTATGACCTGATTTACGTCATTCGTGACCCGCTTGATCTGTTTTCCTCGTTATGGGCCGAAGAGGTCAAACAGGGGCGGTCGATGGGCTTCGCGGATCGGTTTGCGCGAGAATTTGCCAATCCGACCGGATCCCGTATTCTGAACCCTGTGCATGATCTCAACCCGTTTGTCGCGCGCAAAAACGTCCGGGTTCACGCGGTTCCATATGATATTCTCAAAAAGCGTGAGATCGACATATTTGAGCATATTGCCACTGATATCCTTGGATTGGACGGATTTGTCGCGCAGCACGTCAAGCCGGTGAACGTGAAATATTCGATCGAGTTGACAGAATTCCTCCGCCTCATGACATTGATGCACGCTTGCGGAGAACCGCATATCGGATCCGAATTGCGCTTGCTGTTCACCAGCCTGATTTCGAAGCAGGAGCAGGCTGACTTGCGACAGCTGGTGCTGGACCATGCCATGCATGCCCGTCGCGTGATCCAGGTTCCAGGGAACGCCGTCTACCGGACCATGATCCAACGTGCTCTCAAGAACAAATTGAAAGACGTTTGGAGCCTCGATCTGGATGAAGACGAGGCGCTGTTTTCAGACGACATGCGCCGCTTCATCTATTACGATGACTACCTGCTTTCGAAGGTTGACGCGGTCCGTGAAGCCGCTGAGGACGTGCTTCAGCGCCTCGGCAAACACTTCGGGTCATCGGGATGACCTGCACGGGTCTTTACGTTCTGACGCAGGGGCACGCGGACTCGCCACAAGTCGCGTTCAGCTTGTCGGAATTGCGGGCGGTTTGCGATCGGCTCGTCATCGTGGCGGCAAGTTCTGACCAGATGGCCGGGCTGGATCGGTTTTGTCCGGACAATGTGACGCTCCACCCCCAGGCCGCGACCTCTTATCTCTCTGGCCTGCGTATCGGGTTACTAGCCGAAATCGACCGGAATCCGGCTCCCTCGGGGCCACTCATCGTTACCGGCGATCATGTTCTTGCACCGATTGTCCCCGTGGCCTCGATCCTTGAGCGTATTGCGGGGCTCTGTTGCACAAATCGGCTGAATGCCGAGGTTCCCCTTTCCCAGACGGACTCATCCCACGGGCTCTGTGACGGGTATGCCGAGCGCGGTGTAGCCGTTCAGCACGGCGATCCGGACCTGGAGTTCCGCGACCTGACGGTCGAAGTCCCGTGCCATGAGCCTCTGGCCCAGCAGTTTCACGCAATGCATCTTCGTCTCGACGCGGCTCCGGCGGTGGTATCCGCTCCATCGTCGCCAGAGGGCGCGGCCCAGATATTTTGATGCTCGCAGGGCCTCGTTCCGGGCTGCGGCACCGGCGGTGACGGTCTTCCATGGCTTGGCATTTTTGCGGGGCGGGATGACGGCATGTGCGCTGCGGTCGGCAATGGCGTCGTGGCATTTGCGGGTATCGTAGGCGCCGTCTGCGGTGACACTGCCGATCTCAACCTCCGGCGGGATCTGGTCCAGCAGGTCGGGCAGCACCGGCGCATCTCCGATGTGGCTCCCGGTGATCTCGACGGCTCGGATCTCCAGCGTTTCCTCGTCGATCCCGAGGTGGATCTTGCGCCACACACGCCGTTTGGGGCCGCCATGCTTGCGGGCGTGCCATTCGCCTTCGCCCTCGACCTTGATCCCGGTGCTGTCGATCAGAAGGTGCAACGGACCCTTGGAGCCACGATATGGGATGCTGACGGCGAGGGTCTTCTGGCGGCGGCTCAACGTGCTGAAGTCGGGCACCGTCCAGTCGAGGCCGACAAGCCGCAACAGGCTTTCGACGAAGCCGGTCGTCTGCCGCAGCGCCATGCCGAACAGAACCTTCATCGTCAGACACGTCTGGATGGCGGTGTCACTGTAGGTCTGCTGGCGGCCACGCCTGCCTGACGGCGCGGCATCCCAGCTCATCTCGGGATCGAACCAGATCGTCAGCGAGCCGCGGCGCTTGAGCGCTTCGTTATAGGCTGGCCAGTTCCTGGTCTTGTAGGTCGGTGGTGTCGGTCTGCTCATGCAACCCAGCTACCACGCTGGATTCGCGAGATGAATCCCTCACAGGATTTGTGCAACAGAGCCGTATTGCGGAATCGGACTCTGCGCTTTTCGCCCCGTATTGGCGCGACGCAAACCCGGAATTCCGCGTTAGAAAAAACAGCCATCCAAACCGGATTCCCTTTCTGGATTTCGCAGTTTTCACCCCCGTCCTGCTTGCCGACGAAGGGTTTCGTGACTTCTGGCAAAACCTGCGAGACAGCGATCAGCAGCGCGATGCCATGCAGGATCTGATCCCGCTCGCCAAAGTCCTCGAGGACCGCAGGCGCGGAATTCTCTATCCTGTTCCACAGGATTTCCTGCATACGTCAGATCCAAGGCTGTATGAGATTCACCGCCTTGTTGAACACGGCTGCCCCTGCCTGCCGCTTGCGGTGCTTTCTCTCGATCCCTTGCTACACGATATCCATGCCATCCTGCTTCGGCCGGCCCTCGATATCCTGCGCAGGCGGCACCCGACGGCATATGGGGCGGCGATCAGATATGCCTGCCATGCAATCCCGATGCGCGAATTCAACGCGAACGCAGACCAATTTGAAGTCTTTCCCTTGGTGGCGGCCGATCCTGAAAAGACATCGTGGGTTTTCGGAACCGTCGCTGTGTTCATTCACGCCTATTACCCCGAGATGATCGCGGAATTGGCTGGCATGGCGGCGAATATTCCGGCCGACCACCACCTGTTCGTCTCCACCGAGTCTGCGGAAAACCGCCAGACCATCGAGACGTATCTGCTCGGGATCGGCTACGATAGATCCACCATGGAGGTCCGTGTCGTTGACCAGAACCGGGGGCGGGACATGTCCTCGCTCTTCATCACCTTTCGCGATGTCATTCTGGACGGTCGCTACGAGGTGGCCCTGAGGTTGCATTCAAAGCGCACACCACAGGTCTCGCCAAGGGTGTCAGAGGAGTTCAAGACCCATCTGTTCGAAAATCTGGTTGGCAGCCCCGGTTATGTCAGTAACCTGCTGGACAAGATGGAAGCAGAACCGGATATCGGGTTGGTCATCCCCCCCCTTGTCCACATCGGGTTTTCCACGCTTGGGCATTCGTGGTTCAACAACTACCCGGCCGTGCTCGGACTGGTAGAGGAAATGGGGTTTGATATTCCGCTCGACACTGCCACACCCGTTGCGCCGAATGGGACGATGTATTGGTTTCGCACTGCGGCACTACGCAGAATGTTCGAATGGCCATGGTCGTGGGAGGATTACAACAAGGAACCACACCATGTCGACGGCGGGCTCGCCCATGCACAGGAACGCTTGATCGGATACTGCGCGCAAGCGGCCGAATACCGGGTGCTTACGGTGATGACCCCGCGATCTGCGGCGCGCAATTACGCCAAGCTTGAATACAAGATGCAGCGGATCATGTCGCACCTCACTTCGGGCAACGTCGTGGAACAGGATAGCGTGCTCTTGCGGTCTCGCGGGTCGATACGCGGACGGCTTTTCGTTTTTGCGAGAGGGACTTACGGTCGGATCATCAGGCGCTGGCCGGCGGTCCGAAGATGGCTCCGACCCGTTGCGCAGAGAATTCGGAAACTCCTGAGCTGAGACATTCGCCGTTTCCGCCGTGGGCTGCGCTCTGCAAAAGCACGACCGTTCGGCGCTCGTGGAATATGAGCCGCGCCATGCTTGCCGTCGTTCTGTCTCCGGTAGCACCGCCGCAAACCAACGCCATGAAACCGCGCGACCAGACATCACAAGCCCCGCCTTTCAAGAGACTTTCCAGACCCGAGGGGCCAGACCCGAGGGGACAGTACCCGGCTTTACAAGTGGCCCGAGCCGCAGTCGCTCCCCAAACAGGGGTTGACTGGGGCTCATCCCGCTTTCCACGTCTGATAACGATATCTTACGATGCAATGGCTGGGGTGGTAGGATTCGAACCTACGATACACGGTACCAAAAACCGATGCCTTACCGCTTGGCTACACCCCAACATTGACGCGCTAGTTACGCGGGGCGGCGCGAAGGATCAAGAGGTTTTGGGCAAAAAGTACCCCCTCTTTTCACTATTCCCTGCACCTGGCCCGATCCCTGCATCGCCAACGGGAACCGGCACAGGTCTGATCGAAAACGGTCCCACCCGAGGCCGCGGATCGAAATCGGCATGGTGCTGGCCTTCGAGTGGCGGATCTGCCTGACCAGCGTGGGTGACAGGCTCAACGTTGGTCGGGGCGAGATCACCGCGACGCGGCCCCCTGCGGTGTGGTCGAATCGAGATCGGGCAAGCGGTCCTCCAGCATCGTTTCCATCGAGAAATAACCGGTGATCGTCTCCAGCTCTGTCCCGGTCGTCAAGCGGCGATAAACCAGATCGTATCCCGCCATGCCGCGCGTCACGATCTTGAGCATGTAGTCCCAATCGCCCCCGATGCGGTGCATCTCGACAACCTCGGGGATGCGCGCGACGTGATCGAGAAAGCGTTCTGCCCAGTCAAGCGAATGATGGCGCGTGCGGATCATCGCGAAGACCGTCAG
>Ga0210054_1003591_pt1:0-7500 | contig 11604 bp, 7 predicted proteins | sample CryGeymeta201516_FD_185470 | JGI IMG/M metagenome (GOLD analysis project Ga0210054, IMG submission 185470) | Groundwater microbial communities from Crystal Geyser aquifers in Utah, USA - Crystal Geyser metaG 2015-16 (SPAdes) (version 2) | ecosystem: Environmental > Aquatic > Deep...
TGGCGCAAAAGCCGCTTTTAATGCAACCGTCATCCCTTCATTACCACGGTCTTCCCAACGACCGCCATTTGCAGCACAGCTTGACGCATCACCACTGGCGCCCACACAGACAGCACCAGAACCGCCCGGATTAATGGTCAGAGATGAGCCTTTTTCAAAACGTTCCAGCTGAATACGGCCGAGGCTACGACCGGTATTTTTATCGCCCCAGCGCATGTTATCCACATTCATAGTACTCCACTGCTCAGTGCGGTTTACACTGAGACCTGTATTGCTGACATCTACCTGAATACCACGCAAGTGCATGTCGTAATTCACCCCGGTGGCCCAGACGCCATTACCGTTTTCATCGATGGATAAACCAATATTGGTATCACTGAACAAATAATCGCCGTCAATCTGAATGCCGCCACCGCTGACACCGCCAGCGGTAATCAGCGTATAGCCGTCCAGATTGAAATCCATTGCCTGGAAAACTTCCAACGACAGCAACAACTCAGCGCCGCCCTGAATCGGTGCCGTTTTGTTACCAACACGCAAACCATCAATGCTGTAACTGCCCTGAACGCGGTTCATGCCCATGGCAATCGCGGTTTTATCCGCGGTTCCGGCATTGTTATCGTGATCGAATGAGCGCACATCCAGCGTCAGGTCTCCACGACCATAGCTTTCGATACCACTGACAACAACCATACGGCCATTATCAATATAGGCAGCTTCTGCATTCGCCAGATTCCATTCAACCGCAGCCGAAATACCGTCGCTGCTGCTATTCAAACCGGAATAAAAACTGGTTGCATAAGGCTGAATCGCAACAGGCAGGTTGGCGTAAACCGGCTGACGAATACCTGGATAAAAAGCCATACGATTGCTATAGCCATTGCCATCTTTAAACAGAAAATCCAGCTGAATTGCACCAACAGGATTAGAACTGTCACCAATCAGAATTTGATTCGCATTAAAGGAACCATCTAACTGGTCATAGCCCAGCAACAGATGATCAGACATCACATCAAAAGTAAGGTTAGTAACATTCAGCGCGCCGCTGAAATTACCCATAAAAAGTGAATTACCATCATCGGTAAAACGTACATAGTTGGTTGGATCATCCAGAATACTTAACGATGCATTAAGACTGATACCTTCCGCACCATCACGTCCACCGGCAAAAATCTGAGCATCACCCGACAATGCCAGCTGTCCCGCCAAGGTGCCCAGCGACACGCCACCTAACTTCACGCCGCCAGTAGAGAAGGAGTAACTGAATTCATCCAGATCAAAATTCAATCCTGTCCGGGAGCCATCAACCGCTTCACCGATGGCCAGGCGGGTAATATTAGCGTTGTAGCCGATATCATCAAAACTCACCGAACTGCCATTGGTTGTCCAGATCAGTTCTGCATCACTGATTGATGTCTGGAAGCTCCCCTCAAGAAAATTATCAAGCGAGCTACTGGCACCAACCTTAATCAGATTGGTGCCGCTGTAATTCAGACGGAACTGACCAAAGCTCGCTGCTGAGTCATTGATACGGATCGCACCAATATCCAAAGAGGTTGGATAAACCTCACTGTTAATTTGTAACGATCCATCCGCAAGCACATCAACAACCTGCTTGCTGGACGAAGGCAGTGATATATCAGCCTGACTACCCCGTTCGATATTTTGTAGCTGCAGCCTGTTGGCATCTTCTGTGTAGGTAACATCTCCGACTGTCAGATGGCTAGAGGTTTCTAACGTGATGCCTGCCTGTGCATTAACCGTCTGCAGCTCCTGATCCGCCATCGGCACCAGGCCAGCATTCAGCAATGAAGGTGCTGCAACCAAACTGCTTATTATTATTTTTTTCATCATGGCGCCCCGGTTGGGAAAATCAGCAGATTCCCCTGCAAATTGGCTTTGCCGTTGATATTGACTGTCATGATATCGGTTTGCATAAAACCAGCATCCGTCGGCCGGGCACTGTTACTGTTGGCAATGGTGAATGAGGCATCTTCATAGTTCAGGTTATTGGGCAAACCGATTTCAAAAACATCACTATTAAAAGCCGCACCATCGCCATCAAAATCTGAATTAATCTTTCGGGTTCGCAGGGTTAATCCTTCAAAAGAAAAGCGTCCACGAATATTATCCAGAACCAACCAACCACCGCCAGCACCTGAGTTGACAGCTATACGTCCACCACAGCGTTTATCGGTTGAGGCTGTTGTGCAACTGGTTTGCCAGCTATAGCCATTGGCCGACGGACCATCAATGTTCAGTGGACCACCATTTTCGTTAATGGTGATATCACCAGACAGATATACCCCTCCCTGGCCGGATACGGCACTTAAGTCTTCAGCACTTAAAGGCTCCAATCCATGAGTCTGAATACTCACGAATAGAATAGATACTAAAACAACTACGTTTTTCATTACGGCGCCCCAAGATCATGACTAGTTGCACGCAGATACTGAATCTGCATATTAGCAATCGTAGCACTGCCAAAATTCGCACCGCCCACAGCAACATTGCCAATATGAATATCAGCGCGAGGGCCGTTATTATAAAAATCGGAGTATCCTGCACCTCCCAAAGCGCAGCCACCAGAAGAATTCAAGTCAGCACAGGCACTATTCAGACGGCCAACTTCAATGGTGAAGTTACCACTCGAATCTACCTCAAAAGTCACCGGCTGCTTCTCCCCCCAGCCCAACTCGTTCTCAAGGACAAAATTCTGAAAGCGAACATCCTGACCACAATTATTGCCTGCCGAATCACAGGCATAAAACGTCAGGTCGCTGGCAAAGACTTTTAATGCCAGATTGCCAACCATTTCGTTATTTTCCCCCCAGAGGCGTATATAGCTGCCATCGATAGCAACGCCCTGGGCATGTCCCTCCAGTGATTGAGCTCGCGAGCCCGCAACTTCAAGATCATAACGAATACCAAAATCCGCACGCTCCGCGGCCCTGCTATTCAACACAGAGATATCTATGCCGGTAACTCGATCGATACGTTGGCCCTTGGCTCCGGATCTTGCCTCGGTAGCAACAACGAGCATACTGTCGCTACCTGATAGTGAGCCAGTATTCCTGTGTGGCGCGCTATACTCAAATACTGCTTTATCAGCAATTCCAATTGTATCGCCATCAACAAGTTCCAGATTGTAGGGATAGAGTAAGCGCCCAAGATTAACCGGATTGCCAATAACATTGGCGCCGCGATTACTTCCTGCACCAGCAACGTAGAACTGAGAAACACTCAGGACGACATCCTGGCCATTTTTATTTTTAATCCCACTGATATCCAGCCGGTTACCGGTGGCAACATCAGTACCCGCTTCAAAAGCAAAGTCTTCCAGAATAAAGCCGATACCTTCACCATCAACGGCGCCCAGCTCCTGATCATCCAAGCCAATAAGTTCTGCATTTACCTGAATGACCATAGATAAAAGAAACGTACTTAATATTGCATAGCGAAAATTCTTAGTCATAGTAAGGATCCAGAAACTTGGTTCTGATACGTTCTATACCATTAAAAGATTGTTCAAAATCCAAAGTGATACCGCCATCAGGTATATTCATAAACGCCCCAACTTCAGCCGTCACACCTGATTCAGGCCACACTACCCGCTGAGACTGAAAAGACATATACAAACCACCTGCATAATTACTTGAACTAGGGTCTAATGCATTTTGATTACCAATATCATTTGTTTTGAAATTCTTCAGGGGAAAGCAAGTTGTAATCCCCAGCAAACTGCAGCCTCCCGGAGTCAGAATTGTCGCCAAAGAGGCACCGAGGGAGCATCCGGAACTCAAACATTCCATAGTTGTATCGTTATCAATCCCCACCCAGTTAGCCCTACGTCTGGCAAGAGAGGAGATAGGTTCTCCAGTATTAGCCTCTCCTGGCCCTGCCACAAGAACGGCATCCGCGCCCAAAATGTCACTATTTCTCATAGTTAACCACGCCAAAAAATTGGCATCTCGAATAGGTCTTGCACTACCCTCCACTCGCACTTCTAGATTTCCGTTCAGGTATTCAATATTCCCCGAAAGCTTCCCAGCAGCACCTCCAAAGCCCAAACGAATACCTACTAAGTTTTGTGCTGAACCAGACTTATCAAACGCAAGCTCAATGAATGGATCTTTGATTTGAAAAGGAATGACGTTACCACTCTCATCAATATATCCGAGTGAAAAGTCACTAATCTGGATATCGCTTGAGTTTGCCGGCTCATCGGGATCATCGTAACGCCCCAACTGAACCAAATCAGCATTCATTGAGACATCTACATCCAGTCCGAAAGTAAAACGAGAAAAATCATAATTAGGATCGGATGTATTGCGGTCTATCTGAATGAAAGCCTGTCCTGTCTGGACGCCTAATTCTTCGTCAGTCATGGGTTGCATTGCTGCCAGTGCGACAGCTGGCATAGATACGATAAGGACAAGCGTGAAGATTATTTTTATCACTTGGCACCTTGGTACAATAAAGCGAGCACGGAGAAGATTACTATTAATGACTGTAATACAGGTGGAGAGTAACCGTGGTGATCGCTTGTTTATGTTTTTTATAATTTGTTAACTTAGGTTACAGGCTGCCAGAAAAGCATCAATCAATATTAGAAGTACGTCCGTACCCTTTACACAAATAAATAAGACCTTAGTTTTGTTTTATTGAAAGAATCCCGCTGACACTCTCCATTTGCGCACCCACGTCCAGCTTTTGTCTTAACCAAAAAAAGTTATCCCACTGGACAGACATATCCAATAATTGCGGACCTAAAACAAAAATCTATCACCAGCTTCGATGTTGAAGAGCCGTTAAAAGAGCTGGAAATAGACAGCGCTGCAGATTCAGCACTCGTTGGCCGAGGCAGTACACTTCAAACAGATAGATGGCAGATCAGAGTAAACGTGATGGCGACTGTTGCCCTGCAGAACTCAATAAACACAGTGTTGTATTTATCCCAGACGCCTTGCTTCAATCCCGCATGGCCTTGGCTTACTCTACCATTAAAACCCCCTGCAGCTGAGCTACAGAGGCTTGGAGTAAGTGCCTAGCTGGCGAAGTTAACACCTTTATGGCTGTGGCCTGTACAGCAGGGTGGTCATCGAAGAGCCATTAAGTTATTGCAGGTATTTTATTCAGACAAAGACTGAACGGCAGGATGCTGTTCCGCACAGCGAAGCTGCCTGAAGGGTTGGCACAGGGAAGTGCCCATATGAAAAAACCCCAACCGCATAGCGATTGGGGTTTTAGAATAAGAGCTTGACGATGACCTACTCTCACATGGGGATGCCCCACACTACCATCGGCGATACTGCGTTTCACTTCTGAGTTCGGAATGGATTCAGGTGGTTCCACAGCTCTATTGTCGTCAAGCAAACCTTGATGAAGTCGCGTTGTCTTACGCTCTCTTGAGATCGCAACGTTTCTTCAAATTAGGACGGATACATGAGTCACAATTAAGTGAAGAGATTCTCAAGCGAACAAGCAGTTGCTTGTCGTATTCAATCAACCCTTCCGGGTTTGGGTGTTATATGGTCAAGCCTCACGGGCAATTAGTATTGGTTAGCTCAACGCCTCACAGCGCTTACACACCCAACCTATCAACCAGGTAGTCTTCCTGGGCCCTACAGGGAACTCGAAGTTCCAGTGAGATCTCATCTTGAAGGAGGTTTCCCGCTTAGATGCTTTCAGCGGTTATCCTGTCCGAACGTAGCTACCCGGCAATGCATCTGGCGATACAACCGGAACACCAGAGGTTCGTCCACTCCGGTCCTCTCGTACTAGGAGCAGCTCTTCTCAAATCTCAAACGCCCACGGCAGATAGGGACCGAACTGTCTCACGACGTTCTAAACCCAGCTCGCGTACCACTTTAAATGGCGAACAGCCATACCCTTGGGACCGGCTTCAGCCCCAGGATGTGATGAGCCGACATCGAGGTGCCAAACACCGCCGTCGATGTGAACTCTTGGGCGGTATCAGCCTGTTATCCCCGGAGTACCTTTTATCCGTTGAGCGATGGCCCTTCCATACAGAACCACCGGATCACTATGACCTACTTTCGTACCTGCTCGACGTGTCTGTCTCGCAGTTAAGCCGGCTTGTGCCATTACACTAACCTCCTGATGTCCGACCAGGATTAGCCGACCTTCGTGCTCCTCCGTTACTCTTTGGGAGGAGACCGCCCCAGTCAAACTACCCACCACACAGTGTCCTCGATCCAGATAATGGACCAGAGTTAGAACCCCAAATTGACCAGGCTGGTATTTCAAGATTGGCTCCACAAAGACTAGCGTCTCTGCTTCAAAGCCTCCCAGCTATCCTACACAAGCCAATTCAAAGTTCACTGTGAAGCTATAGTAAAGGTTCACGGGGTCTTTCCGTCTAGCCGCGGGTATACGGCATCTTAACCGCAATTTCAATTTCACTGAGTCTCGGGTGGAGACAGTGTCGCCATCATTACGCCATTCGTGCAGGTCGGAACTTACCCGACAAGGAATTTCGCTACCTTAGGACCGTTATAGTTACGGCCGCCGTTTACCGGGGCTTCGATCAAGAGCTTCTCCGAAGATAACCCCATCAATTAACCTTCCGGCACCGGGCAGGCGTCACACCCTATACGTCCACTTTCGTGTTTGCAGAGTGCTGTGTTTTTAATAAACAGTTGCAGCGACCTGGTATCTTCGACCGATCTCAGCTTACGGAGCAAGTCCTTCACCAAAACCGGCGCACCTTCTCCCGAAGTTACGGTGCCATTTTGCCTAGTTCCTTCACCCGAGTTCTCTCAAGCGCCTTGGTATTCTCTACCTACCCACCTGTGTCGGTTTGGGGTACGGTCTCTTTATAGCTGAAGCTTAGAGGCTTTTCCTGGAAGCATGGCATCGACCACTTCGGACTCCGTAGAGTCACCGTCATCAGTTCTCGGCATTAAGGACCCGGATTTGCCTAAGTCCTCTGCCTACCACCTTAAACACGGACAACCAACGCCGTGCTGGCCTAGCCTTCTCCGTCCCCCCATCGCACTATAAAGAGGTGCGGTAATATTAAACCGCTTCCCATCGACTACGCTTCTCAGCCTCGCCTTAGGGGCCGACTAACCCTGCCCCGATTAACGTTGGACAGGAACCCTTGGGTTTCCGGCGGGGGAGTTTTTCACTCCCCTTGTCGTTACTTATGTCAGCATTCGCACTTCTGATACCTCCAGCCTGGTTCACACCTTGACCTTCAACGGCTTACAGAACGCTCCTCTACCATGCGTATAAATACGCATCCGTAGCTTCGGTGTACAGTTTGAGCCCCGTTATATCTTCCGCGCAGGCCGACTCGACTAGTGAGCTATTACGCTTTCTTTAAAGGGTGGCTGCTTCTAAGCCAACCTCCTAGCTGTTTTAGCCTTCCCACATCGTTTCCCACTTAACTGTAACTTTGGGACCTTAGCTGACGGTCTGGGTTGTTTCCCTTTTCACGACGGACGTTAGCACCCGCCGTGTGTCTCCCGTGAT
>Ga0210054_1003593_pt1 | contig 11604 bp, 9 predicted proteins | sample CryGeymeta201516_FD_185470 | JGI IMG/M metagenome (GOLD analysis project Ga0210054, IMG submission 185470) | Groundwater microbial communities from Crystal Geyser aquifers in Utah, USA - Crystal Geyser metaG 2015-16 (SPAdes) (version 2) | ecosystem: Environmental > Aquatic > Deep subsurface >...
GGTTCTCGCAATGAGAAACGGTTCGGTCCCCGAGGTTATCGACCACGGCACGACCGGTTTTATTTGTAATACAACCGATGAGATGGTCGAGGCCGTATCGAAAGTCGATACCATCGAGCCGATTGATTGCAGACGCCATGTGGAGAAGCGTTTTAGCACCCACAAAATGGTTGACTGCTATGTAAAAGCCTACATCAAGATCCTCGAAAAAGAGAACAAGTATTACGAGCTGCCGTCAGTAGCATAGACCAGGGTCCCTACCCCACACTCTCGACCCACATTTACGGTGCGGCGTTTCGCAAGAATTTTGCGGCGGCTTCAGGGATGGTGATGTCTATCCACATGCCGGTGCCCAGCTCGAAGCCTGCGGGGATTGTTAGCTTGGGGATTATAGACATATGCCAGTGGTAGGTGTCGGTCAGCCCATATCCGGGGGGGCTGGTGTGCAGGTACATGTTATACGGAGGATCGTTTAGCCCGTTGTAAAAACGCCGCAGCGTATTCCCGAATATGAAGGCGAGTTCTTCAATCTCATCATTAGAAATATCTTCGAATTTAGGCCTGTGACGCAATGGCACTATCCATGTTTCGAAGGGAAGCTTGGCGGCAAACGGAACAAACGCAAGGAAATTATCCGTTTTTTCTACAACCCTCTCATTGATATCCAGCTCTTGCGAAATAATTTTGCAGTAAATACAGTGCCCGTTTTCGTTGTAATACTCGGCGGCCCCGTGCAGCTGGGCTGCGGGAAGCTCGGGGAGTACCGGAGCGACGAACAGTTGGGAATGGGAGTGCTCGAGCGATGCCCCAGCCGACTTGCCGTGGTTGATAATAATCTGGATATAGCGGGCGTAGGGTTGATTCTTATGGTAATTATATCTAAGCTTATATGCCCTTAGCACCTCGGCTACCTGGTGTGTTGGGTATGTAGCAAGGCTCAATTCATGTTGGGGGCCGTGGATGATCACCTCGTGCGCCCCGTATGCCTTTCTGCTCAAATAGAGGCCGTTTATCGTTTCGTCGTGGTTTTCTGGTGTAAAGACGGGGAATTTGTTCGGCACTACCCGGATCGTCCAGTCCGGCGAGTCGGGCGGTAGTTCACCCGGTCGAAACGCCAGGGTTTCAGGCGGGGTCATGGACTCATTGCCGTACTCGAACGGGCAGACCCGAGGTGAAGAGCCGCCGTCTCTTTTCACGAAATCATCCGGGCGTTTTGCTCGTTCTTTTGCTACAACGACCCAGCGTTTTGTCACGGGGTCCTGTCTTAACTCGGGCATTGTGTCTCCTTGGCATGGGCTCAAAAAGAGATATCAAAGAAAGCATACTATAAACTCCCCGATGAAGTTTGTTTCTCCGTCTACCAAAAATAAAAAGTTTAAAAGTCCACAACCTAAAAGGTAAGCCAAAAGTTTCAAAAACTCAAATTTCTTGTTTAACAACCAACAGTTAAGGGTAATACAAACGTTAATTATTAAATTACCGCTTATAAGCCATAACAAGAAGTCTTTAAATCAGTGTTTAATCAGCGAGGTTTACAGGGGGCGTATTGGGTGTTTGCCAGCGACCATAATTCGACCACAGAAGAGTTAGCAGCTTTAGAAAAAGAGTTTGGCGAAGACAGTAAGGCATGGCAAAGAATCTACGCGAACATGGTTCAAAATAGCTTTGAAGCAGGTAAGAACCTTCAAGAAGTGTTAGCCTCCGTACTTGAATCAATCATAATGCTCTCTAAGGCGAGCGCCGGCATTATGCTGCTACAAAGTGATGATGCACAAAGCCTGGTCGAGATTGCAAGCAATGGCTTCAGGTTCGATGAACCCGTAGTTTTTAAGAAAAGCGCAAATATTGGGAAAGAGCTGGAAGAATATCTTTCGGCTGATATAAAGCACGCTGATGGCAAGTTCGCTATCAGCGGTCTGGGATCGAGAGGGCCGGAGGTAGGGGTACTTGCCGTTTATTTCGCGGATCCATCTAAACAGGTACCGGAGGCACAGAAGCTGCTCGAGCTTTTAAAGGTTCACATCGCAGATGGTATAAATCGGACACGGGCGTTTGATACCGCAAAGCACCGCGACGTTCTCTTTAAAGCAAGCCTGATGCAGCTGGGTAAGGCTATGGGTACCACGCTGGATATTAAGAAGCTCACACGCCAGATTACCCACGTTGCGATGACGATTGTAGAAGCCGATCTTTGCGATATTCTTCTTCTTAAGGAAGGCTCGCTCGAATTTCAGGTTGCTTCCGGGTTTAACAAGATACTTAAGGGGTTTGGAAACGTACCGCTTAAAAAAGATCCCGCTGCGGGAATTGTCGAGCGCGGCAGGCCGATGGTTATAAAAAATATAAGGTCGAAGAGCAGGTTTCATGAGCGTCCCTGGCTTAACCGCGAGCAGTTCAAAGCATACATCGGGGTGCCGATTAAGCAGGATGATAAGGTAATCGGTGTCTTAGAGGCTTTTAGCAGGAGCACTTCAGAGTTCGACAACAGCGATCTTAAAATATTGCAATCGCTTGCCGGGCCGGTAGCGGCTGCATTGCGCAATATTAAATTCTTTGTGGAGACAAAGAAAAAAGCTGAAGAACTGAGAATACTGCACACGCATACCTCGAGAATTGTTGCCGTTACCGATATCGATAAGATGATGAAAGAGATCGTAGACGCCGCAAGGTCGGCGGTGGGTTGTTTGATGTCCGCGGCGGCGCTTTATAACCCGGAAACCGGGTGCTTTGAGCAGCGAACATCCAACATCGACCCCATCCTTGGTGAACCGGTATTGACCAGGACGAATGAAGAACGCGTCTCATACAACGAAGTGGCTTACGCCGAGATACTTCGCACCGGGAAACCTTTGCGCCTGGACGATATAAAGCTGCACAAGGAAAGCGGAATAGAGAGAACCGAGGACCTGCCGCTAAGAGGTTTTCTGGGGGTTCCGCTTATCGATCAAAATAAGAACCCGTGCGGTCTGGTTATGGTGAGTTTTAAAAAAGACGGAGGAGTATTTACCGAGACGGACGAGGAAGTTCTCTCGACGCTCGCAAACCAAGCATCGATCGCTATCCAGAACGCACGCCTCTACAGCCAGCTTGAATACACGGCGAGAGGTTTACGAAACCTCTTTACCGTAAGCCAGAAGATCAGCTCATCCCATGATTGCAACAAGATCCAGAGGTTGGTTATCAAGGCGGTCTCGGGTTTCTTTGGCGTAAAGTCGGCGTGTATAGCGCTTTATGATGATGACATCGGTGAGCTAAGGATCTCAAAGTGCTTGATTAATGGTGTCGAGCGGTTCCATCATGAAGTTCTTGTCATTGATGAGGGAAAGAAGCAAAGCCTGGTTGAGGATAAAAAACCGGTGCTTATTGCATCATGTGAGCTGCTTAAGGGGCTGAATTTGGGCAAAGAACTACTGATTGAGGATTTCAAGTCGTTTTTAGCGGTACCGCTGGTTGTTAAAAACAAGGTAATAGGTATTCTCGGCCTCTCCACTAATTGGATGGGGGATGAGGCCCAGTTTGTCGATGAGCTTGAGCTGCTACAGATCTTTGCCAGCCAGGTAGCGATCGCAATTGACAACTCGCGCTTGTATGAAGAGGCGCTCTATAAGGCCAAGAACCTATCGGCCGCGCTTGATTTTTCAAAGCTTATTGCAAGCGAAATCGACCTGAGCAAGATATTTAAACGAATCGGTCAGGTTATCAAGAAAGTATTTGAGATAAAACGCGGCTGTATTTTCTTAAGCGGCAGGTCTGGTAAAAAACTTGACAACGTGTACAGATGGGGAATCGATAAGGATACCTTTAAGACCGACGAGATCTACACCGACGAGAATCACCCGGTTGCTATGGCCTACAGAAGCCGGTCGCAAATCGTCATAGATGACCTATTGAGTTATGACTACCCGAACAACAAACAGATTGACACTGATGAGGAATTTAAATCTGCGGCAATTGTCCCGCTCATAGTGAAAGGAAAGGTTCGCGGCGTTATCTCTTTGTTCTCGGTTGAGCCGAACTTCTTCACAAAAGAGCGCCTGTCGATAATCAGCATTTTTACTAACCAATTTGCGGTTGCCATCAGGAATAACCAGCTTTACTCGAGGGTAGTCGAGGAAGAAATCGCCCGGCATGAAGCCGAACTCTCCGTCGAGCTTCTCGAAGAGAAGGCGAAGAGTTCAATCGTTATCGAGCGGACGGGCGAAGGCATTTTCATGGTCGATCCCGAGTTACGGATCGAGCTATTTAACCCGGCACTTGAGACGATGACCGGACGTAAAGCGGATAAGGTAATCGGAAAGAAATGCAATGAGGTATTTAAAGACATATTTGTTGACGGCAACGTTTGCAGCAAGTGCCCGATGCATGATCGTAGCAGGACGCGGTCTGAGAGAATAAAAGCAAATATTCGCCGTAATAAAACCGGTGAGATGCGTTTTGTTGAGGTAAATCATTCGATGATAGATTACGGTGATAAAAAAGGAATTGTCGGCACAGTCAGGGATATAACCAAAGATCACGAACTTGAGATTTATTACCACGACTTAAGAATTGCAACCGAGGTCCAGAAAAACATCCTGCCCCATAGCAAGCCTGCGACAGCTGGTCTGGATATCGGCTTCATGTGCCAACCGGCAAAACAAATCGGTGGCGATTACTTCGATTTCATTCCGCTCGATAATGACAAAATCGGTATAGCGATCGGCGATGTGGCCGGTAAAAGCTTGTCTGCGGCGCTTCTTGTTTCGATGCACAAGTATATTCTGCGCGCGGCGGTTGCCAACACCGATTCGGTTATATCACCGCTCAGGGCGCTCAACCAGATTATATGGGAGGATACATCGCCGGAGGTTTTCGTGACGACGATTTACGGCGTCTATAACTACACCACCTCGACCTTTATATATGCGAATGCGGGGCACTTGCCACCGCTGTTCTGCTCGGGAGGGCAGGCAAAGTACCTGTGGTCGCCACAAACGCCACTTGGGATTCAGCAAAGCTTGTCTATCGAGCAACAGCAGGTGCGGTTGGATAAAGGCGATATGCTCGTTCTGCTCAGCGATGGCGTGACCGATATACGAAACAACAAGGGAGACTGCTTTGGGCTTGAGCGACTGCGTAGGTTCGTTAAGAGAAACGCCGATCTTAGCGCTCAGGAACTCGCAGATCGCATCTATAAGCACACGGTTCGCTTCTCGGCCGGCGAGCTTGATGATGATTTTACGATTGTGGTGCTTAAATGTACCAAAAATGGTGAGAAAACGGACGTTAAAGAAATGGTTGTTATCAACAAACCGATTGCGGTCAACGACGTAAGAAGATTTGTTGCCGAGGAGCTTAAAGCTACTGGATTCGATAAGCCTGGTTCGTCGGATGTGCTCGTTGCGGTGTGCGAAGCGGTCACCAATTCCGTCCTGCACGGGCAATCACCGGATGGTGAAGACAACAATATCCGGGTGGGATGTTTCATCGAGGACTCCTTCTTTAAGGTAGCAATTTCAGACAGCGGTATCGGCTACAATCCCAACCTGTCCGCATGGCGGCCGCCCGATCTGGTACGAGATAGGGGCCGCGGCATATATCTCATGCAGCGGCTTATGGACGACGTTAAATTTGTAGCCAGGGACCGCGGCGTTACCATCATCCTTTCCAGAAAACTACCGGACTCTTGTGATGAAAATCGCTGGATGTAGCAAGAACCCCTTTTATAACCCGCCGATTTTGGGTATATAGTGCTAAGTCGGATACCTAGCCAGCTGTGCTTCTAAACCAGGGGCGTGAACCAATTGAAAATTAACCTTAGTTCGATCGAAGAATTTATGGACGATGGGTATATTCATGCGAAAATTACCGAACACGAGTCGGGAGGAAACGGTTTGGGATGTTCCTCTTCTGATTACACGGTTTTACTGCCGTTGATAGGAGGAAAAACAAGCATAGAGGCCGTAGAGTTCGCCTCGACAATTCTTACTGGAAAAAAAGCGAGGCTTGTAGTCCTCGGGATAGTGGAGGTTGCGGGAGAAGCGTCTTTAAGCACGGGGGCTTTGCCTGCGCGGGATTACCGCCGGCTGCTCGAAGCGAATGATATGCAAGATATTATGCATGATATAGTTGATGGTGGGCAAAGGATCGAACTAAGTAACCTCGTTAAGGTTTCTCGGAACATATGGCAGACGATCAAAGACACCCTTGAGGGCGATAACTACAATCTTATGATTGTACCGTGGTCGCATGAGAACCATACGAATCCCCATTACGACATCCTCCTTAACGAGCTTATTACCGAATCGCCCGTTGATGTGATCATCGTCAAGCCGGGGATTGCTCACCATTACAAGAGGGTTCTCGTGTGTCTGCAAGGTGGGCCGGATACAGATTTGGTTATGGAAACAGCGCTGTCGGTAGCGGGCAACCGTGGCGCAGAGCTTACAATTGTCCATATGCGCAAGCGGAGTAACTACGGTGAAGAAATGGATCTGGCTTCATCAATAGATGTAAACGCCGGCGACCACGATCTCATAGTAGCGGCCGCTCCCGCTACAGGGTCGAACGGATATAGCGCCGATCGGGTTGTCGCATCAATTTTAGAGAATACTACAGCAACCGTAATAATTACAAAAGCATCTACGGCACCAGAGAGGATATCGCCACCCCCTGAATTTCTGCCTCGTAAGAAGAATGGAGGCGGTAAAAACGGTAGCAATGGCAGCAATGGGAAGATTATGTTGCCGATCTCAGATATTGTAGATAAGTGGTTCGCCGAAAACACGTTTCACGCGGATGACTTTTCGGATATCGAAAAGTTGGTCGAAGCCAAGCGCAAGCAAGGTTTAACGATAAGTTTAGGGTTGCCCACCCTGAACGAGGAGCAGACGATCGGCATCATCATCGAAACAATAAAGACTAATTTGTGCGATCGGTATCCCCTCATCGACGAGATCGCAGTTGTTGATAGCGATTCTATAGATTCTACGGTTCAAATAGCGGGAAGCCTTGGCGTGAAAGTCTTGCAGGAAAGCGATATATTGCCCGAGTGGGGCTCGCATTTGGGAAAAGGTGGGGCGCTCTGGAAAAGCCTCTGTGCGCTTAAGGGGGACATAATAGCCTGGATAGATACCGATATAAAGAATATCCACCCCCGATTCGTCTACGGGTTGGTCGGCCCGCTCATAAAATATCCCGACATAAAATACGTAAAGGGCTTTTACAGGCGACCCGTTAAGATCGGCGATCAGCTTATCGAAACCGGCGGCGGCCGGGTAACCGAGCTGACCGCACGCCCGCTGCTTAACCTATTTTTCCCCGAGTTATCCGGTTTTGTCCAGCCGCTCTCGGGCGAGTATGCGGGCCGACGCGAAATCCTTGAGCAGATAGGTTTTCACAACGGTTACGGCGTCGAGACCGGTTTATTGCTAAATATTCTCGAACAATTCGGCCTCGACGTCATGGGTCAGGTGGACCTGGTAGAGCGTATTCATCGCAACCAATCGCTGGAGAGCCTCAGTAAAATGTCCTTTGCGATAATCCAGGTGATTATCGATAAGTTAGAGCAGCGCCATCGTGTTGAATTGCTCAACGAGATCAATAAAACAATGAAACTGATTAAACATGAACCCGACCAGTTTTACCTGGATGCGAAGTCGATCGAGGAAACCATGAAGCCCCCCATACTCACTGTGCCGGAATACCGTGAGAAATTCATCCAGCTTGAGATTGAAAATATGGACCGGGCGGTTTAATGTAGCATGTAAAGGTTTTTTGGGTAATAGTTATCATGAAATTCCGAAAGTTAAGAATATTTGGTATAATAACAACGCGTTAAGAATTAGCGCGAAACAAAAAACGGGGCGTAGCGCAGTTTGGTAGCGCACACGGCTGGGGGCCGTGTGGTCGCAGGTTCAAATCCTGTCGCCCCGACCAGAGAGTCCTTATTCAAACTAGGGCAAAAAATAAGATCGAAAGGCTCAGCAAACTCAGTGGTGCTGGCCTTTTCGTCTTTTATATATATCTTTTTGAAGAAGGCTTGGTTAAGCATTCTCTTAACTTTTGGCGATGATTTCTTGTAAGCAAGATGGCAGTTAGAAGCCATCTTGATAGACATATCTACAATCTTCTCGAAATGGTCATTTCTTGCAGATAAAGCTTCGAGTCGTGATTCGGATTCAAGAAGGTCTTTTGATATCCGGCCTTGTTCCTTTTTTAGGAGATCGACTGCTAAAGCTTCGGCTAAATATGCATCTAGCAGCCTTTGACGCTCGCGGTTTAGTTTACTGATACGCTTATTTAAGAATTCTTTTTCCCTTAAGATGTCTAGCTCTCGTTCAGCAAGTTCTTTTCTCGAATTAACTATAATTTTATCAGCCCATTCCTTCGGCAGTTGTATGTCTTTGTAGAACTGCTCAATAGCCTTTTCGATATCTTCGATGGCTATGTATTTTTGACTACAGCCTTTATGCTTCTTCTGCCCGAGGCAATAGTAGTAAGCATATTGTTTTTTAGCGACGATGTATGACATTCTGGAGCCGCATTCACCGCAATAGACCGTACCTTTGAGATAGTGCGGATGTTTCCGTTTCCGCTCGCCAGCATGGTCGTGTATTTTTATTATTTCCTGAACTTTTTCAAATAAGTTTTTTGAAATCAGCGGCTCATGGTTTCCCTTAAACTCCATGTTCTTCCACGGAACAACTCCGATATAGAACTTGTTCTGGAGAAGTGTAGCGAGTTTTGATTTGCTAACCGGTTTTCCCATGTATGATTTAGTTACCATACCTGTTAAGCCGTCTGCTGTTAATATATCCCGTAGTTCGGTCAGCGAGTAGTCGCCGGTAGCATAAAGCTTAAAGGCTTTGCGTATGTGAGGTGCTCTTTCTTTGTCGATTACAATCTTGGAAATTTCCCGGCCTTCAATTTTCACCCTTTCATTCTTGTACCCTAACGGTGCAAGACCCGGCCAGCCGCCGTTTTTCGCCTTTTGGTTTAAGCCCTTTTTAACCTCCATCGCGAGGTTCGACGAATAGAACTCAGCCATTAAAGCGTGGATACCTTCAACTAATCGACCAGAGGCGCTATCCTCGATATTTTCAACAACCGAGATTAAGGAAACATCTTTTCGCCTCAGGATTGCCTTTATCGCAACGTGATCTTCCATGTTGCGGGCAAGTCGATCAATTTTGTGTACCACTATGGCATCAATCGTCAGATCCTTCTTTATACGAGAGAGCATTTCTTGTAGCTGAGGGCGGTCTACCGAACGGGCAGACTCGCCACGATCCACATACTCATCAACTAGGTTGAACCCTCGTTCACGGATATATCTAAGACAAGCCTCTCTTTGAGCGGGGATAGAGTAGCCCTCTTTTTCATCAGTTTGGGCTTGTTCTTTGGTTGAAACTCGAAGATAAATTAAGCAATTCATATAAAGACTCCTATTGAGCTGATATTTTATGCAGCCTATTGCTTATAGGCCTTCAAAAGTTTTAAGCGAAAGCTTGCAAACTTTTCTGTTACTGTGAAGCTATTTGCGATCTCTTGAACACTTAAGTTGTTCACCTTAGGCATTAAAAGATAAGCGGCAAATACTTCAGCTTGCCGCTCTTGCAGTTTATCCCAGGGATTGGTATCGCTGGTTGAAACAAAGAAATGATTGCCAGCATGTAGAAAATGATGTCCTAGCGCATGGGCAATCAGCTCATGTCTCTCGGCTTCAGGCAGTCCTGATTTTAGGATAATAAAATCGCCAAAATAGAGTTCTTTTAGGCGGCCAGCCAAGGCAAAGTAAATAATCTGAACGCCTTCAGCATCTAAAATACCCTGAAGACCGTTTCCGTATTTTTCAACTACTTCTAATGCTGTTTTCCTTGCTATATTCATATGCTCTCTTGTTAGTTGTCTTGTCTCTCTAATTTCTTAGCCCGGGCAAGTAAGACCATTTGATATGCGTCGAGGATGGAGCGTTTCTCCTCATAGGTCATACTCGGTACATCTTTTAGCATCATCTGAAAACCAGGATCGGTAACTCCTAATTCCTCAAGTTCTTGCTCTAAAAGAAGGTCCTGCATTTCTTCCCAGGGCATTCCCATAGCTTCCGCCCAAGTCTTGAGCTTATCCTCCGTTGGAATAAACTTGTTATTCTCAACAGAGCTTACGTAGCTGTTGGTTTGATAACCAAGCTTGTCAGCGATCTTTTCTTGGGTGATTCCTTTTTGTAGCCGTATGGCTCTTAATTTATCGCCGAACCCCATAATGACTCCTTAATCATAATAATGTGATATCTTTCGCTTGTTTATAGTAGTTCTGACAACCTACCATAGTCAATACAGGCTATTATTTTGTATTTTTGCCGTATTGACAGCTATCAGATGTTTATAATATTATTACGATATTGGTTGTTTGTCAACCGGATTTCAAGTATCCCTTAACATGCTAAGCAGGAAAATCGCAAAACTTAGATGCGATTTTATTTTTAACCAGGAATATCATAAACGTATGATATTTTGGCAACACTAAGAAGCAAGAGGTTTAGATGAGATTTTACGCTCAGTTAAAAAGCAAAAAAGAAATAGAGGCTGATTTTTCAAAGCTGGCTATGGCTTTTATTGCTCTTGCTGAGGAGCTTTTGCTAGAAGAGGACCTTAAAGAATCCAGCGAAGATGCTCATCTTGAAGAGGATAAAACCCTTGCAACTGACCCTGCATTACCCTTGGTTTCCGGTAACGATAAGCCAAAACAATACCTTAAAAAACAAGTGAGGAAAGGAGATGAAAGCTTATCGGGGGAGGAAGGCTGCTCGTGAGGGGCATCGAGCCCACTCACAACCAGGCAACGTCGGGGCTCAAATCCGCAACAGCTTTTTTGATGCGGCTTTGAACCCCGACTACCCGCCCTTTGGGTTGCACCTTCCGCTTCGCTACACCCCTTCGTTCCTCAGGGGCAAAGCGCGGGTAGTCGGGCTTAACGCCCGACGTTGCAGCCTCCACTTCGTTCCGGGTCAAAATTGACGGAATTCCTCCCCCGACCCCTCCTTCCGTCAATTTTCTTAAAAGGATGAAATCTATATAGAAAGGAAGGACACATGGGAAAATTTCCGAGACACAAGCGAACAAAGGATTTTCAAAGGATGGTTTTACAGTCAAGAGACATCGAGATCATCCTAACCGTTTACGAGAACAGGTTTTTAAGACGTGACCAAATCGAAAGGCTTTTCTTTAGCACCACCTCAGCCTGCAATCAACGCCTACAGAAACTCTATCAGCACAAAGTCTTAGACAGGATTTATCAGCCGGTTGATTTTGGCTCATCCCAGGCGGTGTACGCTTTAGATAGTGTAGGTATTGAGGTTATCGCTGCAAAATGTGGCGTAAACAAGAAACAGATTAATTGGGCAAGGCGACACAACCGAGTCGAGAACCTCTTTATGGCTCATACGCTAGGTATTGCTGAGGTTTGCGTTTCTTTGAAGATAGCCTTAGAAGAGCTAGGAGCCTGTTGCAAAACTCCCGCCAAATAAGGGCTAAAATATAAACAAAACCAAAGTAAACCAGCACAACTAAAGCATAGCACTAAGCCGTAATTAAATATCTTGATAACACAAAATATATGCGCAAA
>Ga0210054_1003610_pt1 | contig 11586 bp, 16 predicted proteins | sample CryGeymeta201516_FD_185470 | JGI IMG/M metagenome (GOLD analysis project Ga0210054, IMG submission 185470) | Groundwater microbial communities from Crystal Geyser aquifers in Utah, USA - Crystal Geyser metaG 2015-16 (SPAdes) (version 2) | ecosystem: Environmental > Aquatic > Deep subsurface >...
ACTGGCTATGCACCATCTCAACCACCGTCCGCGAAAATGCCTCGGCTTCAAAACACCGCATGAGGTCTTTATGAAACAGCTACACTCTCGTCATAACGCCGTTGCACTTCAGACTTGAATCCGCCTTTGATTGCTGAGACTTGGACATGGTGTTTGCTCCTGATCATGTTGAAGGGATATCTGACTCGCCTGGCAGCTTTTTTTCGGGCAGGCTCCCCCCTACCTGCTGCGCAGTCCACGCAGCATCTGCCACGCCACCCAGCCGCGCCGCAGCCATTTCATGCTGTTGCCACGCAGCAACGCCGCAAGCAAAACGCCACTGACAACGATCCAGGCGGGATTGCGCTTGATCACCCGCAATACAGCCAATCCCTGGTCAACCCGCGCCAACGGAATACGCCACGGCTCGATGTTATGCGCCAATGCGGTGCGTTGAGCCGCCGCCAGAGCAACCAGGCGTTCACGTTGGTCAGCCAGGCGGGCAGATTTTTCGCTCATGGACGGGAAACGAGCTGCTGCCGGTCTTTCAACAATTCCGACATGCTCGCCGCGAACAATCTCGGTTTGGCCCTCGCCTTGTGCAGGGCGATTCGCCATGCGGCGATACCCGCCGCCAGAAACAGCCCGGCAAGCGTGCCCAGCACCAGGAGACGGTAGGTATCCCAGAATGCGACCACCAGCAGCAGCGTTGCCAGCAGCACGCCGATCCCCAGGCAAAACAGAGCAGTCAGCGCCAACACCAGCAGCGAAAAGAAATGCTCCCGCTCCTCCTCTATATCCGAGGACAACAGATCAAGGCGCGTATGCGCGATGGCAACCAGCGAGGCCGCCAGCGTAGTCAACGAATCAAGTAGTCCCCGGCTTTCGCCGGGTGTTTTCTCCGACATACCAAAACGCCTAACGGCGGCCGATCAGAAAACCGATCAACAAGCCGAGACCGGCGGCGACGCCGACCGCATTCCAGGGATTTTCGTGGACATAAACGTCAGTCGCCTTGGCTGCCGCCTTGGTTTTGAGCACCAGCGCTTCCTGCGCATCCAGCATCCTGGCTTTCACGACCCGGAGCGATTCCTCCGCCTTGGCGCGTACCTCGGCCAGCTTCTCACCGCCTTGATTGGCAGTGGCTTTCAGCAGCGCTTCCGCGTCCGCGATCACCACATTGAAATCGGCGATCAATTGTTCTTTCGAGACTTCGTTAGATAACGCATTCATGGTTTTCTCCGTTGTGGGTTGTTTCGAGTTCATGGTTGATTCCTCAAGTCTCTTTATAGACGCCGGCCTTGAATGACGCGCAGCAAGATCACCACGACCGCAATGACGATGAGGATGTGAATGAACCCACCCATCGTGTACGAAGTGACCAAGCCTAGCACCCAGAGAACAATCAAGAGAATCGCAATGGTTTCGAGCATTTTTTTACTCCTGAAAAACGCTGAATAAAGACGGAATCCAGCCCAAGCCACGCTGTAAATCCCATTTTCCCGATCGCAACGATCCGCTTCTTTACTGAGGCGCTCTGTACGCTGGCGAACGTATCGAACACTATTTTTCTGATTGGCGGCGCAGAGAGCTTTCCCGCCAGTCCGAGGGAATTTCCGCCCGCGTGTGTGTGCCAGCGTACAGTCGGCTATCTGCAAGTCTGCAAGTCTGCATCCCTCACCTCGGGATCGTTCCCCGCTTTGCACGGAAATCAACCATGGCCGAAACAAGCCCCCCCTCCCCCAACAACGACCGCGGCAGCGAAGCTCGGCGTCAGGAGGCCTTGTTCAAGACCGGGGCCTTGCAGAACGCCATTCTCACCAGTGCCAATTTCTCGATCATCGCCACCGACGAGAAAGGCATCATCCAGTTATTCAATATCGGCGCCGAGCGCATGCTGGGCTACCAGGCCGTCGAGGTGGTGAACAAGATCAATCCCAGTGACATTCACGACCCGCTGGAAGTGATGGCGCGGGCACAGGCGCTCAGCCTGGAACTCGACACCCCCATCGCGCCGGGCTTCGAGGCGCTGGCGTTCAAGGCTTCGCGCGGCATCGAAGACATCTACGAACTCACCTACATCCGCAAGGATGGCGGTCGATTTCCGGCCATCGTGTCGATCACGGCGCTGCGCGATGATTTCGGCGAACTGATCGGCTACCTGTTGATCGGCACCGACAATTCGCTGCGCAAGCAGGTCGAAGCGGAACTGAACCAGGCCCTGGCCGCCGCCGAAAAAGCCAACCGCGCAAAGACGGATTTTCTTTCCGGCATGAGCCATGAACTGCGCACGCCGCTGAATGCCATTCTCGGCTTCGCGCAACTCATGGAATCCGGCGTGCCAAGCCCCACGCCTTCGCAGCAGCGCAACCTCGACCAGATCCTCAAGGCGGGCTGGTATCTGCTGGAACTGATCAATGAAATCCTTGATCTGTCGTTGATCGAATCCGGCAAGGTGACGCTGTCCCAGGAGGCGGTCTCGCTGGCCGAAGTCATGCTCGAATGCCGCGCCATGATCGAGCCCCAGGCCCAGCAGCGCGGCATCGGCATGACCTTCCCGCGCTTCGACACACCCCGCTTCGTCAAGGCCGACCGCACCCGGGTCAAGCAGGTGCTGATCAACCTGTTGTTCAACGCCATCAAGTACAACCGGCCGGGCGGCACGGTGGCGGTGGAGTACAGCCTGAGCCCGCCGAATTCGCTGCCGAATTCACTGAGAATCAGCGTCCGCGATACCGGAGCCGGCATTGCGCCGGAACTCCTCTCCCAGTTGTTCCAGCCATTCAACCGGCTCGGCCGCGAAACCGGCAAGGAAGAAGGCACGGGCATCGGCCTGGTGGTGACCAAACGGCTGGTCGAGTTGATGGGCGGCGTCATCGGCGTGGATAGCGTCGTCGGCGTGGGTACCGTGTTCTGGTTCGAGTTGAGACTGACCACCGCGCCGCAACTCGCGGCCCACGAAGCCGAGCAAGCGGCGCTGGTGCAGGCGCAGTTGCCGGCGGGTACGCCGCTGCGCACCCTGCTCTACGTCGAAGACAATCCGGCCAACCTGGAACTGGTCGAGCAGATCATCGCGCGCCGTCCCGACCTGCGTCTGCTCTCGGCAGCGGATGCCAATATCGGCATCGAGTTCGCGCGCGCCTATCAGCCCGAGGTGATCCTGATGGACATCAATCTGCCTGGCATCAGCGGGGTCGAAGCCATGAAAATCCTGCGCGCCGATCCGTTGACGGCGCATATCCCCATCATCGCGCTGAGCGCCAACGCCTTGGCGCATGACATCGAGAAGGCGCTGGCGGCCGGATTCTTCAACTATCTGACCAAGCCGATCAAGGTCAACGCGTTCATGGATGCGCTGGACGTAGCGCTGCAATACGCGCAAGGCACCCGCGCAGCCGGCAAGGAGGAAGCACGATGATTACCGAAGCGGAAATTCTCGACGCCAGCATCCTGATCGTCGACGATCAGGAGTCCAACGTCATGCTGCTCACGCAGATGCTGAGCGACGCCGGCTACCTCCACGTCGAATCGACCATGAATCCGCGTACAGTCTTCGCGCTGCATCGCAAGAACCATTACGACCTGATTCTGCTCGACTTGCAGATGCCCGGCATGGATGGCTTCCAGGTCATGGAAGGCCTGAAGACCAACGACGCTGACGCCTATCTTCCGGTCCTGGTGATCACCGCCCAACCTGCCCACAAGCTGCGCGCGCTGCAAGCCGGGGCGAAGGATTTCATCAGCAAGCCGTTCGATCTGGTGGAAGCCAGGACGCGCATCCACAACATGCTGGAAGTACGGCTGCTGTACAAACAACTGGAGCTCAGCAATCAGGTGCTGGAACAGGCGGTGCAGGACCGCACCGCCGAACTGCGCGAAAGCGAAGCGCGCTATCGCAGCCTCACCGAACTGGCCTCAGACTGGTACTGGGAGCAGGACGAGAACATGAATTTCACCAAGGTTTCCGGTCCGGTCCTGGAGATGCTGGGCATCCGCGTCGACCCGTTGGCGGGAGAACCCGGGGCTGCTCTGCGGGATGGCTGGAACGAAGCGGAACGGCAACATTTGCAGGCCACCATTGCCGCTCGCCAACCCTTTCTGGATTTCGTCTTCAGCCGCGTTAATGTAGACGGCTCGCAGCAGCGCTTCAGAGTCAGCGGCGAGCCGATGTTCACCCAGGCCTGCCGCTTCATTGGCTATCGCGGCATCGGTGTGGAAATCACCGGCAAGAAATAAACGAAGATGCCAACACCCCACAACCCGAGCCAGAATCATTTGCTGGCCGCCCTGCCCACGGCGGAATACGAACCCCTGGCGACGCATCTCGAACTGGTCCATCTGCCCCTCGGTGAAATGCTCTATGAACCCGGCGGCCAGTTGCGCTACGCCTATTTTCCCACCACCGCCATCATCTCGTTGCACTACGTCATGGAATCGGGCGCTTCGGCCGAATCTGCCGGGGTAGGCAACGAAGGGGTACTCGGCGTTTCATTGTTCATGGGCGGCGACACCACCTCCAGCTCGGCCGTGGTGCAGACCGCTGGCCACGCCTACCGGCTGGCGAGCGACAAGCTGATGCGGGAATTCAATCGCGCTGGTTTGCTGCAGCGCATGTTGCTGCGCTACACCCAGGCGCTGATGACCCAGATGGCGCAGACCGCAGCCTGCAATCGACACCATACGGTGGAACAGCAACTGTGTCGCTGGCTATTGCTGACGCTGGATCGCTCAGCGTCCAACGATTTGGTGATGACCCAGGAATTGATCGCCAACATGCTGGGCGTGCGCCGCGAAGGCGTCACCGAGGCCGCCGGCAATCTGCAGCGCGCGGGTCATATCAGCTACCGCCGCGGCCACATTGCCGTATTGGACCGCACCGGCCTGGAATCCCGTGTATGCGAATGCTACGCGGTGGTGAAAACGGAATTGAACCGTCTGCTGAGCGATGTGAGATACCGCCAGGAAGGTGCTACCGGATAATTGCATTTGACCGGCAGTTGGCCCGCTCGCCTAGTACGGCAACAGGCGATCGAACTCCTTCTTGACCACGGCGTAGCACTCGCAAACACGCGTCTCCAATCCAGCCCGATCCAGCACGGTGATATGCCCCCTGCGGTACTCGATCAACCCGGCCTGCTGTAATTTTCCGGCGGCCTCGGTGACGCCTTCACGGCGCACACCGAGCATGTTGGCGATCAATTCCTGGGTCATGATCAACTCATTCGACGGCAGACGGTCCAGGCTCAGCAACAGCCAGCGACACAACTGCTGATCCACCGAATGATGCCGATTGCACACCGCCGTCTGCGCCATCTGGGTCAGCAACGCCTGGGTGTAGCGCAGCAACAAACGCTGCATCGGGCCGGCGCGAAAGAACTCAGCTTTCAGCAATGTGCCTTTCATCCGGAAAGCGTGGCCTGCGCTTTGCACGACGGCCCGGCTGGTCGTGGTTTCGCCGCCCATGAACAGGGAGACACCGACGAGGCCCTCGTTGCCAACCACGGCGATTTCTGCCGATGCACCATCCTCCATGACGTAGAGCAGGGACACGATGCTAGTGATCGGAAAATAGACGTAGTGCATCTTCATGCCGGGTTCGCAAACCGCTTCGCCGAGCGGCAGCGGAACCCATTCCAGATTGGAAGAGATACGCGCGAACTCATCTGCCGACAGCGCGGCAAGAAGGTGGTTCTGGCGAGGGTTCATCTCGCGGGGGGGGGGGGAGCATGATTTATCTCCTCTTCATCAGATCAGCCACGTCCGAACGACGGCCCTGAATCGAATGTTTTTGACAGACCTATTATAGGAGACTACAGCCGGCTGGCGCACTGCTCGATCTCCTGCTATGTACGCCAGCAGACAGACAGAGAAAGTCTGACTTCATAAGATAAAACCATCCGAGCCAGCATGCGTGCGTGTGATATCTGCACCGTGGCGAAGAAAAGCGTTTGCCCGGCAAGTTTGCCGAAGCATCGCTCCCAAGCTCACCTTATGGAGAAACAGGAATGAATCATTTCAATATCAGCGCGATTGCGCTGGCACTCGGCTTCGTGTTCAGCACCGGAAACACCACGTTTAATAAAGAGGTAATGCCATGAAATCAATGCAGATATTCGCGATCAGTACAGTTGCAGCAGTCATGCTGCTTGGCCTGGGCGGTTGTGCCGGCATGTCGTCACAGGATAAGAACACGGCTATAGGCGCCGGTGCTGGCGCTATTGGAGGTGCCGTTCTTACTGGCGGTAGCGCGGTTGGAACCGTCGGTGGCGCTGCTGTCGGCGGCGTCATCGGTCACGAAATTGGCAAATAAGCGGCAAATGAAGAACGACGTGCGATGCATTAGTTCAACTGGCTGATGCGTCGCGCCCCCTCATTGCGCTGAGGGCTTCGGCACAAGCGCCGAAGCCGCAACGAACCCAGAAAAGAGAACCCGGATGAAAACCTTGGAAAACTTCAAGTTACTCAGCATTTCGATGCTGCTCGTGGCCGCTCTTGCCGCATGCGACAAACCCGGACCCGCCGAAACCGCGGGAAAAAAGCTGGACGACGCGACCAATAGTGCGGGCATGAAGATCGAAGAAACCGTCGATAAAGTCGGTGAAAAGCTAAGCGAGAAAAGCGACAAAGCCGGCGTTGCCATGGCCGATGCCGAGATTACGGCCAAGGTCAAAAGCGCCATTTATTCCGAGCCCGGACTGAAGACGCTGCGCATCAGCGTGGATACCGTCAAAGGCGTGGTGACATTGACTGGGTCGGTCGATACGCAATCCGACTTTGATCGGACCAGATCACTGGCGGAGTCGGTAGGGGGTGTCCGGGAAGTTGAAAACCATCTACAGGTCAAACCGCGCCAGTGACCCGTGAACCATGAGGAAGAAATGATGAAACAGATCAAATTCTGCCAGAGCATCAGCGCATTCCTGGTCATAAGCGCATGTTTTTTCGCGCTACCCGGTTGCCAGAAGCAGGAAGGCCCGCTGGAAAAAGCTGGCAAGGAAGTCGACCAGGCGGTCGAGAATTTCGGACAGCCGAAGGCCGGCCCAGTTGAGAATGCTGGCCAGGCAGTTGACAACACGATAGAGAAAACCGGAGAGCAAATCGAAAAGGCGGGTGAGCATATCCAGGACGCGGCAAAGGGCGACAGTAAATAGGCGAGCCCCGCGTCCAGCTACTCTGCGTATTTCCGCGAGGACGCGCCGACAATGAAGGATCGCCCCCAATCAAGACCCGAAGAGATCGCCAACAGCCTCAGTCATGGCCTCAGCGCCCTGCTGGCGCTGGCCGCCGCGCCGGTGCTCATCGTCGCGGCGGCGCGTCTGGACAAAGCGGCGAACATCGTCGGCGCCAGCGTCTTTGCCCTCACCATGATCCTGCTGTACTCCAGCTCGACGCTGTATCACGCCCTGCCGCCGGGGCGCGCTAAAAGCCTATGCGCCAAGTTCGATCCGCGCACGCCAAGCTGCTGGCCGTAATCGCCGAACGCATAGTGGATGGAGGCATCCTTGCGCTCCTGAAGCAATGGCTGAAGGCACCGGTCATCGGCGAAGACGACCAGGGGAAGCGCAAGACCGTAGGGGGCGGTAAAGCCAACAGCCGAGGAACGCCGCAAGGTGGCGTCATCTCACCGCTGCTGGCCAACGCCTACCTGCACATCCTGGATCGGGTCTGGCAACGGCACCGGCTGCGCGAGAAACTGGGCGCGCACCTTGTTCGCTACGCGGACGATTTTGTGGTGCTGTGCAAAAAGGGCGTGGAATATCCGCTGAAAGTGGTGCGCCATGTGTTGGATCGACTGGACCTCAGCCTCAACGAGACCAAGACCCACATCGTGGACGCCACCGACGCGAGCTTCGACTTTCTGGGATTCACGCTCCAGATGAGTCGGGGAGCGAAGTCGGGCAAACCGTACCCGAACGTCCGTCCGTCGGACAAATCCGTGAAGAAGATCAAGGCACGGCTGACGGAACTGACGCAACGGGAACTGACCTGCATCCCGCTGGAAGACGTGGTGAGAAATGTGAACCGCAGCCTGAGAGGCTGGGCGAACTACTTCCACTACCGGAACTCCAGTTTGGCGATGAGCAAGGTCAGGAACCACGCGGAAGAACGGCTTCGCACGCACTTGCGGAAACGCCACAAGGTGAAAGACCGAGGGACTGCGCTGAAACGGTTCCGAAGTGCCAGCCTGTATGAGCGTTACGGGTTATACAAACCGCCCACGGAAGCCGGCTGGAAATCGGCGCATGCCTCGGTATGAAGAACATCGGAAAGCCGTGTGCGGGAGAACCGCATGCACGGTTTGATGAGGGAGGGCAGGCGAGAGCCTGTTCTCTACTCTACCCATTGTTCCCATTGTTCCCGTGACCCCATTGTTCCCCCGACCTCGAAAAGTACTTGGATTTAGAACCCCGCATGAGGTATTTTTTGGGGTGGAAGTACGCTACACCAAGCAACCACTGGTTGTTGCACTTCTAACTTGAATCCGCGGAAGTTTTGTTTGAATTGTGCGGTTGAATTTCCTATTCTTTAAGCAAGGTAATTGGCGAATGTCAGAATGACGGTCGCGGTAATTTGCGCACCCCAAACAGATAATCCGTGATGCAGAAAATAGGCCAGCATGAACGTGTTTGCGGCCATCTGTGCAGCGAGTGCGACCAGGAAGCGGAACAAGTCGGCGAGCCATGTCGGGCATAAAGCATTGCTGTCGAAACCGTCCGGAGCACGCGGATTGAGACAGTTGTCGCTCCGCCCCCCACCAATGTATTTCGCAATACTTCTGCTGGTCCAGCTCGCGTTGCTGGGCATCGTCTTCCCCATCGGCAATTTTCCGCTCAATGATGACTGGGCCTACGCCCACAGCGTGTTGTGGATGCTCGACGAGCACCGTCTGCGCTTGAGCAACTGGATCGCGATGAACCTCTTGTCGCAGACGCTGTTGGGTGCTGCGGCCGCCAAACTCTTCGGATTCAGCTTTACCGGGCTGCGAGCGGTGACGCAATTGGTCGCCATGCTGACGAGCCTGGTCGCGTTTTCATTCTATCGAACTGCCGGGCTGAGCCGGTCGGCCTCGCTGGTGGCCACGCTCGTCCTGGTGGCCACGCCCTGGTGGCAGGTACTGGCGAATACCTACATGACTGATCTCTACGGATTGCTGTTCGGTCTGTTGGCCGCGACGTATTTCCTGCGGCATTTGGCCGAGCCCAGACCCATGTTTTTGCTTCTCGCGGTACTCTTCACCGTCGTGGGGGTGCTGCAACGCCAGGTGGTGTTGGTCATTCCGCTGGCGTTCATGTGCGCATGGACTGCCCGTCTGACGATCTGGCGTGCGTGGCCGATGATCCAAGGCGTACTACCCTTGGCCATCGCCTTTGCGACAGAAATGGCTTATCAGGCCTATCTCGAAGGCGGGCCAGGCATTCCTGCTGCGCAGCAGGTCATCCAAGGCCGCATCTTTCCCATGCTGGTTGGCGTTCTAACCTTCAAGACCGAATCGGTGCTGTGGTTCTTTCTGAATCTGGCCGGGTTGTTGGGATACCTCGGCTTGGTGGTGACCCCATGGGTTTCATGGCTGGGCGGGGCGATCAGGGCGACTGGGTTGCTTCGCTGGCTAGTGCTTGGCGCACTTTGCCTGTTCGCAATTACCGTGGCATGGGATTGGCTGCCACCCTATCGCGAAAATAACGTCATCGATCGGGCCGGTATCGGCCCCTTCACCGTTCATGACGGATTTGACCGGGATGCGGATGGGCTGGATCGGAGCACCGGGATTTTCTGGTTGTCGATGGCCGGCCTGGTGGCGGTGGGAACGATGGCGATGCTGGCGGCGGCGTTGCGCACGCCCAGGGTTCTGGTTCGGGAGTTCAGGGAGCGGGCGGGCAGTTCCTTGTTTCACGCATGCGTCGTTCTGGCGTACCTGGTGCCTTTCGCGGTGACCGATTACTTCGACCGCTACGTACTGTTCGTCCTGCCGTTCGTTCTGGTCTGGATGCATTCGGTATTCTTCGCCGATGCCGTGCCGGCCGGCAGACTGGCGCGGGCCGTCACGGTCGTTCTGGTCAGTTGCTACGGGGTTATGAGCGCCGTGGCGACGCATGACTATTTCGCCTGGAATCGAGCCCGCTGGGAGGCCATCGAGTTCGCCACGCAGTCATTGGGCGCCAATCCCCGGACGCTGGACGGAGGCTTTGAATACAACGGGTTCTTCAATTTTGAGCGGATGCGCCTGTCCGGCTCCCGACAGGACAAGAACTTCTGGTGGGTGGAGGACGATCACTACCAGGTGGCGTTTTTCGGCAGGGCCGGTTATCAGGTCGTGAAGATCTTTCCCGTTGATGCCTGGCTGCCGAGGACGCCCGCCACGGTTCTTCTGCTCCGTCGCGTCGAGTCGGACGTCCCTTTTGAGGCGCGCCTCAATTGAAGACCCATAGCCGATAGACCAAATAATTGGTGAAGGTCAGAATGACGGTCGTGGTGATTTGCGCACCCCAAACAGATAATCCGTTATGCAGAAAGAAGGCCAGCAAAGGGTCTCGGGGTCAAAAGGGTCTCGGGGTCAGGTCTTGCAAAACAACATCCTCATCCCCCCTTCCGCATCTTCATACCTCCTCACCATTCGACTTACTGTCGAGTAATGCACTCCAAAGTGCTCGGCTATCGCCAGCATGGTATGTTGCCCTGACAGATAGGCACGCGCCATCGCTTCATTACGCGGATAACGCCGCTCAAAGTCCGCCAGCGCTTGAGTGAGTACACGCCGCTGGGCGCGCGGTATTTCGTCCAGCGCAGGCCGCTTCTCGATCTGCGCCTGCATTTTCTTCACAAAACTTTCAGAGCCGAGGTAGATCTGCCCCTGCAACTGCGTCCACACGCTCGGCAAGCGGGCGCCTTCGTGCACGAACTCGACGTACTTGCGGATGGCGCTGGCGCGCTGCCGCCCGAACTGGGCCAGAATCCAGTCGGTTAGTAGCCACTCGGGCGCAGGCATCTGGCCACAGGTGGCCAGGTAGCTGCCCCAGGGCCAGGTTTCGAGCCGCTTGACCATCCCGGCACGCAGCGGATTGAGCACGACATAACGCGCGAGTTCGAGCAGATAGCTGTCGCGCTCGACGAGGATGGCCTTGTACCGCCCCTGGAATACGTGCCCCACGCGTTCATGCGCGCGATTGAAGCGCTGGGTGTACACGCCGTTGAGTTGGCGCATGCCTTGTGAGAGGTTGGCCTCGGGTGTTTCAATAAGCAGATGGTAATGGTTCGTCATCTGGCACCAGGCATGGCACACCCAGTTGAAGCGCGTGCAGACTTGACCGAACACGCCCAGCCAGGCCAGCCTGTCGGCGTCGGACAGATAGATGTCCTCCTGACCATCACCGCGCGATGTGACATGGTAAAGGCCCCCGGCAAGTTCAAGTCTCAGTGGGCGTGACATGAGTTCAGATTAGACGGGGAATGTGGTTTTGCAAGACCTGACCCCATTGTTTCTTTGCGTCCACACGCTCGGCAAGCGGGCGCCTTCGTGCACGAACTCGACGTACTTGCGGATGGCGCTGGCGCGCTGCCGCCCGAACTGGGCCAGAATCCAGTCGGTTAGTAGCCACTCGGGCGCAGGCA
>Ga0210054_1003622_pt1 | contig 11562 bp, 6 predicted proteins | sample CryGeymeta201516_FD_185470 | JGI IMG/M metagenome (GOLD analysis project Ga0210054, IMG submission 185470) | Groundwater microbial communities from Crystal Geyser aquifers in Utah, USA - Crystal Geyser metaG 2015-16 (SPAdes) (version 2) | ecosystem: Environmental > Aquatic > Deep subsurface >...
TACAAATAAATCAGCTGTCGCGATACTTTCAGAATCGACTACATTATTATTATGCTGAATGTAACAAGTACACCTACGCGTTTTTTAGCAAGCCCACTGCTACAGACAGCATTAAAATTAGACACTTAGATTCAAGGAGAGACCCAAATTTCCAGGTCCGACTCCATTGGTGAATCCGTTGGGTCCTAGCATAGGTGCGTACTCGTCAGGGACACAGCTCAATTGGATATTAGCGCGTCCTTGTTGGTAACTGCCTTGCAGATTGAAGTTTGTATCAGGGATTCTGTAGGCAACTCCAACATTCCAAGGAGAAGACTGCCCATAAAGTTGCTGCTGAAGTTGTTGGATCATTTGTTGTTGGGATTGAAGAAAAGACATTGCTGTCTGCTGCTGTTGGGCACTCTTCATTTGGATATCCATGGCTTTCTTTCCTGATTCTGCAATATTATTCATGACTGCTTGAAGAAAAGAACGTTCGCCAGTGTAATCCCAATCGGATCCATCTCTGGTAGACTCTTCGGCCTCTCGTGCAAATTGAGCATCAGCTTGTAACATTGCTTCGTATTCGGAGGACCCACTGCTTTTGGCAGCCGAACGGTACTTTTGAAGGGCATTTTCTCGCAACAAGGCTAATTGACGAAGGTACAAGACGTGCAATTGGGCGTCCACAGCCGAGGCAATCTCATCGACACCACGATCATATCCAGAGGACGACGAACTCTCAGAGGCGTCTTCAGCGAATTTTTCCAAAGCTCCGCTCAAAATTGCTCCACTCTTGGTTCCAAAGTCAGAGACTGCAGAGCTGCCATCAACGATTTGGGTTCGGAGTTCGTCGATCTAACCACCAGACAGCGGATCAAAAGAGATAGGGAGAGCTATTAGAATTAGTATCACCGGGATCTTCAGATACGAATATAATACAAGAGAGAAATGGGCGGGAAATCCATTCAGCTTAACTCACCTTGGCAACAGCGCTCTGAAGTGCAGCCGCTTTGGCACTTTCGAGGCTACCTCCAGCTGGAACGGATAACACAGACCTCATACTCCTTGATGATACTGTGGGAGTTCCCCATGGTCCTACAGATCTTGAACAAGCCACACTGGCAAGATTGGCAAATACCAAAGCATTTAACAGATTCATCATCTTTCAGAATATTGAATAGCTTATGGCGTTAGTACATCAGTGGAGTATTGCTATTTTTATTTTTTATTTAGCCAGGAAGGCATCCAACACCCAACACCACGGAGACGCCTCAAATCCTGTTGATGCCGATGGAGATTTCAGATGACGTTTCCAGCTGGAACCTATTAAGGCGAAGAGTAGCTACTGTTTACAAGAATGTTATTTTTTTAACTTTATTTTAGACTAGTAGATACTCGAGTATTATTTACCTGGCAGTTTACCAGGTACCAAAGATCGCGCGGCTCCGCACGTGAAATATTAAGACGCACATTAGATTCCTGCAACACATTGATATTCTACTGCCTTCATGGATTACACTCTGAGTAGCTACTCTAGTAGCTAGCAGTAGTACTGGATTTTTGCGATTTCTGGGATTCTTGGTCGTCGCAATTCTTCCTTCTTTGGTAGAATCAATCCAAGAGTCCCGCTGAGCGAGCAAACAAGAAAGCCGGTGCTGGATTGTAAGCCTGCCAAAGTCCAAAGTACACCCAGGGAAAGTATTCATGTCGCCCTAGCTGTTCTTCCCTTGCATTGAGACTTCATCTTCTCGAAAAGTCTGAAGCAATGGCACTGTCCAAGAACATAGAGGACGTCGCTGGATTTAGAGACGAATGATTAACAATGGATCCTTCACGATACTATAATTTTTATACTTTGAAAGTTTGATATGGAGTACGTCCCGCTACTTTGTGTTTCCAACGTCCACCCGACCTGCCAGGACGGTCAAACATGACACATGACACAGAGTAGATGAGTAGATGCAGATGATAAGTCATGATCACGTCATAAAAATTTTGCAGGTCAACGGGAATCAGTGTGCTCATATCTGTGCTGGGATGACGAGGTACTGGAATTCGAACATCAATACACGAAGAAAACGCAATGTCGGAAAAGCATTTGGTTGTCCTCAGGATGATGGAATTTGCTTAAAAAGTGAGGTTTGATATATCTACTTATACAACAATTCTTCGTTTCCAAAATGCAAAGACAGCGGTGAGCCTTTGTCGTGGACGCCTTTCAGTAAAGCTTTCCACTGCGGTGCTCGCGTTCGTTTTTTAGGAGGATCGCAGTTGTCTTACAACCGAAAACGTGAGATGAGAAATGCATAGGGCATGGCTGTATTCTGTGGAATCATAGAAAGATATCTTAAATGTCGTCATGCCATCAATATTCCCACAGCTGCGGCTTATTGAATTGCATCATTTTGGTGCGGTGCTAAAGATGCAAAGAAGAAACGTTTCTTTCGCACAAAGTAGCTAGACAACCATTCTCCGTGCCGTTTACTCAATTTTCTTCCTTCTAAGCTTGTGCAGCCTCACTGCCACAGCATCACCCATGGCATAACCGTCAAGTTTGCACTCCGAATAATATATATTGTTGTGAAGCCAGGCATCGATTAATTTGGCATCTCTCAGAGAAATTCTGTCGAAGCCCAAGCTCGCGCATTCGAAGATATTTTGTGCTTCGTGCCCCCCCGATTTGTTAGGAGGAGCACTTTTTCCCAAGTTTCAATCTACGGCCCGGGTGCTCAAGCATTAGGAATTTCGATATCGTCCCGCTCGCCTTACTTAAGACCTTTAGGCTCTTAAATAAAATGAAGACCTGATGAGCTGGTGTTGCAGCCCGTTGACCTTTGCCTTCGTATTTTGCTGCTCGGTTGTCCACTGCTCTTTCGTTTGAAAACTCCTGAACTACTGCTAGGCGCACAGCATTGCAAATTGCAATGGGAATCACGAATTAACTGTGGGCACAACAGACAACCAACACAACCACAATCCACAAGCCAAAAGCCAAACATCATTAAAGAGAAAACTGCCCTGTTTTAGATAACCACAGAACTGATTCATCGAGAGATATCCTAGAGACAAGATACTAGTGCCTAGAACACCGAGCACCACACACTACCGACGAATAAAGCACCAATGATGTGTCCTCCATCCAAGCATCCACAAGTGACGCTATTCGAGCCCGTTACAAACCACGATTTTACGAGAGTCGGAACAGATGAGCCTCATTTCAGCAGGCGAAAGGAGATTCTTAAAAAGTATCCTCAGATCAAGCAGCTGTACGGACCGGATATCCGTCTCTTGCCTGCCATGCTGGCCATTTCGGCAGCGCAACTTGCGCTGAGTGTCTTCGCCGCGACACGGATCGAGAGCTTAAAGCACTTTATGCTGCTGGCTTACTCTATCGGAGGAGTATTGACACACTGGTTAAGCCTTGGAAACCACGAGCTTTCCCACAACCTCTGCTTCAAGTCCACCCTTCCAAATGAGCTTCTGGGACTTGTGGCGAACTGTGCACAGGCCATTCCATCCTGCATTAGCTTCAAGAGATATCACTTGGAACACCACTACAAGCAGGGAGAGCATGGAACTGACGTGGATGTTCCCACAGAGTTGGAAGCACGGTTCTTTAATAATACCTTCAAAAAGATCTTCTTTGTCTTTCTCCAGCCTGCTTTTTACGCCCTGCGACCCGTGCTTGTTTATCCAAAGACACCCACACGAATGGAGATACTCAACAACATCGTTGTTCTTTCTTTTAACTTGGCTCTGGGCCTCAAGTTTGGTATCAAGGCACCCCTGTTTAACTTTGCATCCACTGTTCTTGGCATGGGATTGCATCCTGTGGCCGGCCACTTTATCTCGGAGCATTACACCTTTGTCGAAGGACAAGAGACGTACTCGTACTACGGACCTTTGAACTGGGTCACCTTCAACGTGGGATATCACAACGAGCATCACGATTTTCCACGAATCTCAGGCTTCAATCTTCCCAAAGTGACAGCCATTGCTCCGGAGTACTACAATAACTTGCATTCGTACAACTCGTGGCCACAAGTCTTGTACGATTTCATTACCCGTCCGGACATGAGCCCCTTTAGTCGCGTGAAACGATTTTCGAAAAAGCAAAAAGCAGAGATGCTTGCACAAAGGAAGGAGGTCGATGAACGACCACGAGTGCCCCTTGATTCGAGCAGCGACGAATCCGACTCGGATGATCTGCGTACCAGCAGTCCTGAAGCCAAAAAATCCAGTTAAAGAAAAGAAGATGCGCGCAAAGCCGGAAATCTCTATGTATGTATGTACGCGGTCACTTATTCTGTTGCTTCGCACGATAGCTCTCGTTTCACTACCATTATCTTGCGCAATTTTGCATTGGCGTACTCTTTTTTCTTGTCTTATTCTGTCTGTCACAACAATACGAACACATCTATTGGGAAGTGCAAAGACTTCCCGTAACCAATAGAGTCTATAAGGTTTATTTACTTGTCGTCTACAGTTAGTTTAGCAATGCAACAGAAAACACGCGGGAGATCTAGAGCCACCATCTTCCTAGATACTAAAACAATAATACTCGAGTACTGGTAGTTTAACTAGAGGACTAAAATAGTCGTACATATTCTTTGGCGATCTGAGTCGTGAGTCACGACCTGGAATACTCTGAGAGAACTTCCTAAAATCGTTCGTGTTGGAACAGTGGCGGCTTCATCTAATAGTAGCTGGTTTGTTGGCCATGGTAGTGTCATTATTTTCTATGCAACATCTCGTCTCATCGCTGCAAATGCGAACGCTTGAGGTCGGACTTAATAGACGAGGCAGAAGTTTTAACAGTGAAACGTTGCAATGCAGCAACGGAAAAGCAACGTAGCTCCTATTAGCGAGCGAAGAAATCTAATATATACACGTTCTCAGATGTTGCAAACAAGCCAACGGCATCCAATTCCAAGCATACATATTCTTTCAGAAAACTTTGTAGGCAATGAAAGTTTATGTTGTGGGAGTGATAGTGTTATCTAGTAGCAAAACTAGTAGTAGAGAAGAGGCAAGACGAGCCTGGCATTTTACTCCAGATCATCTGCTGCTGTCTTCATGATTGGTACATCTTCGCCTGGCATTTCATCGTCTCCCCATGATACACCATTTCCTTTCTCCCAAGCTTCTTGGAAGACCTTGATGATTTCTGACTTGGCATCCTCGACGGATCGAACAGGGATTCGGAAACCAATTCGAAATTCGTCGGTTTGCAATTTGTTCCTTCTTGTTCCCATTGGACTGGTTACACGGACGTCCATACCCAATCGATCGACACCTGTTGCTCGAACCTTTTGGGCCTCTGGTATGTTCAAAATATGTTGTGCTGTAAGCATAAGATCTTCAACGTTTTCTCGGTTGATTCGTTCAAGAATCTCGGCTGCTTCACCAGCAAGGATATCCGGATTGGCAGCTTTGTACTCTTCTACATCAACCCATGTGGAAGAAACACCGAAACCACCGACAAAATAAATCATTTCTGGTTCCAGACGGTAGAAGGAAAACTTGGGCGAATCCATGACTTGATCGGCGTATGTATGCGTGAGCGAATACCGCATTCTCAGGATCCCCATATCGTCCGCATCCTCTGGAATTTGCTTGATCTTTCCTGTGAGAGAACAACGTGATGAGTCCTGCAAACCTCCTTTGGAGGGACTGACTGCTGTTTGACTGCTGAGCTGAGTAAAGAGTGTTACCATGGACGCACCGCCGTCAGCGTCTGTTTTTTCTGCAATATTGATGGTATGCATGCTCATATCGTTCATCAGCAATACTGGTAGGCCATTGTCGTCTAATACGTAATCTACGAAACTCCCAAAGGGAGCCCCCTCAATTCCTTGCGTCGCCGAAACAGTACACATGGTTCCAGAGGTGCAAACACTCGTTACTGTTCGGGCCTTTTCAAAGACATTTAATCGAATTTCTGTTCCACCATTTTCGCTAGTTTTGCCTTCTCCGTTGACCTTTTCTTCAGTTTCAATGGATCCATTAACAGTAGCAGAAGCACCGACCAGTGTAGCGGCTGATCTTGTCACTTGTGAATCTAGAATATGAGGTAAAAAAAAAAGCACAAAAAAGATATGTAAGAAATATTTGTCCTTCTGAAAATATGTCGTAGGGTGTAAATTCCGCGTCATACTTGACTGCGACTTACTTTGAACTGGTTGAGCAGGAACAAAGGACTGTACTGAACGAATATTTTCGCAAAAAGTGGCAAATGCGAGGAAGGCAATCGATAGACGCATGATTATATATTTGTAGATTCTTTGTTGATGCAGGATGTAGTGAGTGTGTTGGTATTTGTTGGTATGCAGCAGGGCAGATACTTCTGTCGTTTGGTTATTAGATTTTTTAAACAACAAATTCGTTGCGAGTGGCTCTTTGATGAAGTGTAGTTCTGTCGCGTCAAGGTTTATCCAATGTATGATGAGCTCTTCTGGTAATTCTCCTCTTCGTCTCTATCCCTTGTCTTGATTGTGTTTCGGATTTGTTGCTACAGTTGGAGGTATCTTATTATCTTCATTCACATAATTATGTCAAGCAGCGCTCGGCGCTCAGTGCTCACATTGCCCGGTTCTGGGTTCAACTTCAACTTTGTATTCTGTTCACTGAACAAACTTTTCCCGAAGAGATTAACCCTAAGCAACGTCATCACCCACTCATTAGTTTACTCCTGTTATTTATTATTTAAAGTAGACTAGTACCGTACTACCAGTAGTACTAGTAGTACTCTAGTATTTACTACTACTAAGAATGGGTAATACTCCACTCTAGTAGTAGTAGCTATGGATACTACTACTCTAGTAGTAGCCTACTACTAGTAGTAGCTAAAGACTACTACTACTATTAGACTAGTAGTATTGTTGAAAAAAAAAAATGAAAAAGGAGTATTTTCTCCCAAATATCTACAATACCACAATACCTCCGAACACTTCCACTGCAAAACTCCACTCGACATGTCCCACGCTTGTGTTTTCAAGCTTTTCCTCGTCACAACAGTGTGCTTGGGAATGGTTGCTGGATTCGTCCACTACTCCTTTTCTTCTCTCTCGGCGGCGACGGGTCCTGACAGCATTCGTTTATCGCCCTCTACTACTGCTTCAAAGACACAATTGTACGCATTGGACGATGAAGATGTCAACGTCAACTTGGTTCCCAATGTCGATGCCGCTACCTTGACCGCGGTAGGATTTGGTTTAATTGCGTTTAGTTTCTTGGTGCTGGCCAACCTTGGCGATGGCGGTATTGCAGGAGTTGTGGCTACCATTATCAACACAATGAATCAATAAAAATTCTAGCCACGACTACTTTGGTATTGTACCTACCAATTGCTAGTTAGTCTTGTTCTATCCAAGACTAAGCAGATGCTAGATCTGACCATTTGTGCCAAAAATAATAATCCGCAACATCAGCCTAATCTGTAAATTTATTTACTCTTGGGAACTTCCAGAAGTTCCTTGCCACCCATGTAGGGTCTCAAGACTTTCGGAACAACTACACTTCCATCAGGTTTTTGATAGTTCTCAAGAACAGCTACCAATGTGCGTCCCACTGCTAGCCCGCTCCCGTTGATGGTGTGGCACAGTTGCGGCTTGGGTTTCTTTTGCTTCGTCTTCTTGCCACCCTTCTCCGTCTCGTCGTCAGTACTGGGAGGCGGATTGGGACGGTATCGTAGTGCCATTCGACGAGCCTGGAAATCACCTGTATTGGAGCACGAACTAATTTCACGAAATTCCTGGGCTCCGGGAAGCCACACTTCCAAATCGTAGCAGTGTCGAGCGCTAAATCCAATGTCCCCAGAACACAATCGCACTTTGCGGTAAGGAAGTTCTAGCTTTTGCAAGCAAGCCTCGGCATGTTTCGTCAAGAGCTCGTGTTCCTCATCCGAGGTATCGGCACTGGTAATCTTGACCAATTCAATCTTTTGAAACTGATGGGTCCGAATCAATCCTTTCGTATCGCGACCGTACGATCCAGCTTCAGCACGAAAACACGGGGTCCAGGCCACGTAAGAAAGTGGAAGATCGCTCTCTTCCAACACGCTATCACGATGCAAATTGGTCACGGGAACTTCGGCAGTGGGAATTAAAAATGCATCTTCGCCATTGCAGGTATGCGATTCGGGCTTAATGGCGAATAGATCTTCCTCAAATTTGGGTAGTTGCGATGTCCCCTCCAAGGCTGACCGTCCCACCACAAACGGGACACTAACTTCCGTGTATCCATGTTCCATCGTGTGCAGATCCATCAAAAACATGACCAGAGCACGTTCCAACTGTGCGACGACACCCGACAACCCAACAAAACGAGCTCCACTTATTTTGACAGCTTCTTCTGCCCTGTATCCTCCCAACTTGGAGGCAACGTCATCGTGCCAAAGGGGTGTAAAATCATCGGTCCAACCCAGAGCCTTGGGCAAGGCTTCTACATCGCCCCACTCCAGTACTTGTTCGTTCTGAGTGTCGTTATCACCATCTGGTACATTGTCGTCCAAAAGATTGGGAATGCCCGCCAACAGATCGTCTACTTGTGTTTGAATCTCATCGAGGTTTGCTTCGGCTTTGGCAGCACCTTCGGCTGCTCGGCTGCTCTTTTCTTTGGCATCTTGCATCAATTTTGTAGTACTTTCTTCCGTTGTTTTTTCTTGTTGTTGCATCAATTTTCCAACCTCGGCACTGGCTTCCTTGCGCTGGTTGAGAAATCCATCTCGTTCTTGAATCAACGTTACGCGCTTTTCTTGTAAAGATGCAATGGTTGTTACGGCATCCATAGTTTCCTGTGATGCTCGTCTCGATTTGAGATGCGATAAGACCAGTTCTGGATGACTAACAATGGTCCGAACTTCGAGGGATAAATTATTTCGAGACATTCGTTCGGATGCTACCGCCGCCGCTGCTGCTGCTGCTGCCGCCTCCTCGGTAGTCGACGAAGAAAAGACTCTGGAAGTTGATGACGATGATGATGATGATGACGGCGATGACAATTTCACCAGACGACCAAGTTGACGATTAGTGAATCCTTGACACGTCCGTACCATTACCAGCGACGTTATCATGGCCACCATGATGATATTTTGAGAACAGTAGTAGACCTTCATTCAAATAATTGATTTGATTTGATTGATTGATTTTGTGATTGTTGGCTGTTCAGGAAAGAAACAAATAGAAAATACAGTAGAATACTCTTTTATTCGTTTGGTAGATATTATGATATTTTGCGGCGGAGTGAAAGTTCTTCTTGGTAGATCTGCTGTGATGAAAATGATGGCAATTGGCAAAAGTAGTTACTAGCTACTGGTACTACTAGGTAGGTGGTAGTTGTGGTTGATTTAAGAATGTATGCTGGCTGATTCAGGTGGTGTGTGCAAAGTAGACCCTACTAGTAGTAGTAGTCTAGTAGTCTACTAGTATTAGTCTAGTAGTAGTAGTAATCTATGTTGTTGTATCTTTTTGTTTTTGTTGCGTGTGTTTTGTTGTTGGATGGATCACGAATTTCAAAAAACGTCACAGCTCAGGCAAGACGGATAACATCCACCCAAATATCATTTATTGCCATCCCCATGACATCAGAGCAATGCCATCATGTTGATCTGTTCAATGAGATTCACGGAATCTACTACTGTACAAGCAAGTAGACTACTAGTACTACATCATCATGGTACTACTACTACCTACCAGGTACTGTAGTTGTAGTCTACTACTACTAGCTAGCTAGAGGTCTGTCTATTACTAGTAGACTACTCTACTAGCTAGTAGTAGTAGGAGTGGTGAGTACCACTACTAGTAGTAGACTACTGACTACTGAACCTACTTGATGAGCATCGCATTACTACTACTAGTAGACGACACACGACACACCATACACATCTCTCTCGACTCCAGACTCTAGCTAGACTATTTTAATAGTAATAGTAGTATGCATAATAAGCGCACATTATATGGGAACACAACATCTTATAATAACGGATCTAAAAAAACAGTACCTGGTAGAAAGACGAACCACTACCGCTACTATTCCATAAAGTAAGAGTACTCATTACTACCAGTACATACAGTACAACAGGAAATTATTTGTTGTTGTTGTTGGCCATATTATTGTTACAATCATGTCTACTCCAATTTTTAACAGCAAACGACCACCACCTGCCACTGCTGGTGAGATGCAGCAACGAGTGCAGCACATGATCAATCTACAAAATGATCAGCTGCAACTGTCACAGCGAAATAGTAATGGTGAAATAATGATACCTGCTCCAGAAGAGATTGGCTACGGTCTCAAGAAGTCGTCGACATCGTCCAGCCGAGGATTTAACAATAATACAAGCAGTGGTGGTGGTGATCAAGGAGGAGGAGAAGTAGAAGAAGGAGGAGATTATACGACGGTTTCTATTAACAACGACACGATCAGAATGAACGAAACGACAACTCTGGGACGAACTTCCATGTCAAGATCTTCCGGAATAATCAACTTACAACAAGCTGATGCCAATAATCAGGATCCACCACCACCACCACCACCACAAGTACTACTTGCTCCTCCTCCTCCTCTGTCTTTTTCTTCGTCTTCTCAGGGTTGTACCAGCACCATGGACGACGCTGGACTAGATCCCAGTGTCGGAAAAGGCACCCTCTTTTTTAATTCGGAAACGTTGAAATCGGTAGAGCAGCAACAACACCACCAACAACAAGACTATCACCAACATCAAAATCAACATGAATTGTTATTATTACCACAACAGCAAGAAGGATTTGGTCTCATGGCCGGATTGGTTCCGGCGAATAGTTTGCGCAGCAGCAGTAACAACAACAATACTTATGATAATAATAATAATAACAATAATATCAACAACAGCACAGCAACATACGGATCACTGGATAATGATGGCATGGATGGTGGCGGTGGAAATTTTTCCTCCTCCTTGCCCACGAATCTCGAAACACGTCCACTTCATTGGCCACAGCAACAACAACAACAACAACATGTTCATGGATACCACCATAATGCTGGTTCTGGCCCCAGCAAACAGCCAAATTCTACTACATTATTTTTAGACAGAAGAAATAATAGAAGAGCCACGTTCCTTCGAAGCATTGTGTCGTGTTGGACTTGCCTCTGGAAACTTGCATACTGTTTGTTTTGTTGCTGTTCTACCGACGCCATTGGAGAACAACAGCTGCAACAATCCCTCTGCTACGGTGCCATTGATGGGATGCTAACGGGAAGTGGAATCGTTGCAACGTTTTGTGGTATGGATATTTTAGCACCGACGTCGATACTGTCGGTCCGGGTCTTTGTGGTAGCCTTTTCGGCTGTAGCATGCTTCAGTGATTCGCTGTGCATGGCACTGGGACACGTTTGGACGACGCACGTCATGGTCACAGCAGCTGCTCGAGAACGGATGGAACAGCGACTGGCCATGGAAAGGAACAAGGCCGATGCCAAAGGACGGCTCGTGGATATGCTATTGGAGCGAGGAATGTTAAAAATTGATGCCATGAGCTTAGCAGATACGCTCGAGGGCTATCCCGACATGTTCGTATCGGCTTTGTCTGGAGATGCACT
>Ga0210054_1003623_pt1 | contig 11558 bp, 8 predicted proteins | sample CryGeymeta201516_FD_185470 | JGI IMG/M metagenome (GOLD analysis project Ga0210054, IMG submission 185470) | Groundwater microbial communities from Crystal Geyser aquifers in Utah, USA - Crystal Geyser metaG 2015-16 (SPAdes) (version 2) | ecosystem: Environmental > Aquatic > Deep subsurface >...
TATTCAGGACATGCAGTGAAGAGGGGGAGTGGTAAGTAGTGAGTGGTGGGGTTTCACTGGCTACTGAGGTGCGTAGCACCGCTCCGTTTACTACTTACTTTATCTCCATATTTATCAAAGCAAGTGAGGCTACTTATGTACTACATCGTCACCGGCGCAGCCGGCTTTATTGGTTCAAATCTGGTCAAGGCGCTGAATGCGCGTGGCGAGACCAATATCATCGCGGTAGATAATTTCAGGAATGCCGATAAGTTCAAGAATCTGGTGGATTGTGAAATCGCTGATTATCTGGACAAGGCGGATTTTCTGAAAAAAATTCAGGAAGGGTTTTTTGACGGGCTGATTAAGGCGGTGTTACATCAGGGCGCTTGTTCAGACACCATGGAAACCGATGGACGTTACATGATGGAAAACAACTATCAGTACACACTGGAGTTGCTCAATTATTGCCAGAGTGAGGATGTGCCGTTTCTATACGCTTCGTCCGCCTCCGTTTATGGCGGCGGTAGCGTGTTCAAGGAAAGTCGGGAATTTGAGTCACCGCTGAATATCTATGCCTATTCCAAATTTTTGTTTGATCAGATTGTGCGCCGCCGCAGAGCCAAGCGTAGCGCGCAGATCGTCGGATTGCGCTATTTCAACGTGTATGGGCCTCGCGAACAACACAAGGGGCGCATGGCCTCGGTTGCGTTCCATTTTTTCAATCAGTATCGAGCTTGCGGCCAGGTGAAACTGTTTGAAGGCTGTGAGGGCTATGGCAACGGCGGGCAGTTACGCGATTTTGTTTCGATCGAAGATGTGGTCAAGGTCAATATGTACTTCCTCGATCATCCCAACAAATCCGGTATTTTCAATCTGGGTACGGGCAAAGCACAGAGCTTCAACGATGTTGCCGTAGCGACTATCAATACCTTGCGCGTAGCCGAAGGCAAGTGTGCGTCCAGCCTTGCTGAATTGCTTGAGCAGGGATTGATCGAGTACATTCCTTTCCCGGATGCCTTGCGTGGCAAGTATCAAAGTTACACTCAGGCTGATATTACCGCGCTGCGTAATAGCGGTTATGGTGATCCGTTCCTTAATGTCGAGCAGGGCGTAGACCGGTATGTGCAACATCTGCTCAAGGTGGCAGGCTAACTGCCATTGCGCCAATCAACAGAAAGCGATTGATGTTCTCAACCCTGGAAAATTATGTCGGAAATACGCCGCTGGTCCGCTTGAAGCGTATCCCGGGCAATACCAGTAATGTGTTGCTGGCCAAGCTGGAAGGCAATAATCCGGCTGGTTCAGTGAAGGATAGACCAGCGCTTTCGATGATACTTCACGCCGAGCAGCGCGGTGAGATTGTGCCGGGCGATACGCTGATCGAGGCGACCAGTGGCAATACCGGTATTGCCCTGGCGATGGCGGCCGCGATGCGCGGCTACAAGATGGTTCTGGTGATGCCTGAGAATCAGAGCGTGGAACGCCGTCAGACCATGCGCGCATTGGGTGCCGAGCTGGTGCTGACGGCGACAGCGGGTAGCATGGAGCTGGCGCGCGACACGGCTGAGCAGATGCGCGACGCAGGCAGGGGCATTATCCTCGATCAATTTGCCAATCCTGACAATCCCCTGGCGCATTACGAAGGAACCGCACCGGAAATCTGGCGCGATACAGAAGGCAAGCTGACGCACTTTGTTAGTTGTATGGGGACGACGGGCACCATCATGGGGTGTGCGCGTTTCTTCAAAGAGCAGCGTCAAAAAGTAGAAATTATTGGCGTGCAACCGGAGCAGGGCGCGCAAATTCCCGGTATCAGAAAATGGCCGGAAGCCTATTTGCCCAAGATTTACGATGGCAAAATGGTAGACAGGCTGGAGGCGGTTTGTCAGGAGGATGCGGAAGAAATGACCCGCAGACTGGCGCGCGAGGAGGGGATATTCTGTGGCATTTCATCCGGTGGCGCGCTAAGCGTTGCCTTGCGAGTTTCGCGGCAGGTTGAAAATTCGGTCATTGTGTTTATCGTCTGCGATCGGGGTGACCGTTATTTGTCTACGGGCGTATTCCCGGTTTAATTTTTACGGTTTGATTTTCCTGGTTTGAGCATTGAATCGCTAAACCTGAAAACCCTTTCTCATACAAAAAAATTAACCAATTAAATCAATAGGTTGCATGGATTTAGCGATTCTCCTGCCAGGTGATGGAGTTAATCGTGATAGGTATTTGAATAGGTTATTGTTTGTTCGTATTGACCCTGAAAAAATACTTTTTCCAGGGTAAGTAAAAGCTGCTTGTTCAATTTTCTCATCATCGCGGTGAATGCCCGTAACGAACAAGTTTCGCTGATCTCTTGTCGCGCCTCAGAATGCCAGCACTTGAATCACACGCTCATGTTTGTTATTGACGGCAAGTTCCATCGGGGTTAAGCCCGCGTAGGTCTTTAGTTTCCTGTCGGCTCCCTGTTCCAGCAACAGTTCGACCAGTTCGAGATAACCGGATGCTGCGGCTTTGTGCAACGCGGTCATTCCATCATTGGCGGCCGTATCCAGATTGACTCCGCTGGCTATCAAGAGTGCCACTCCTTCCAGATTGTTGCGTGCCGTTGCCTGCATGAGGGGAGTCCAGCCGAAATTATTGCGTGTATCTGTTCGGGCATGATGTTCAATGAGTATCCTTGTGCAGGCGGTATGGCAGCCAAAAACCGCCCAGTGCAAGGCGCTATTGCCGCCCAGGTCAAGGGCGTTGATGTCTGCCGAGGATTTGATCAGTAGTTCGGTAATTTCAATATTGCCCAGGAAAGCCGCCAGCATCAGAGGAGTCCAGCCGCGATTGTCACGGATTTCAGTGCTGATCGGAACTTGGATAAATAAGGCTACTGCCGCACGATTGTTCTCTTCGATTGCATCAAAAAATCCCTCTAGTGTGACGTAAAAGCCGAGTTTTTTTAATTCGTCCCTGATGTCTGCGGGGGGGGCTGGCCAGCTGTTTTCCAGGGTTGCATGTGGGGTAAAGTTTACAAACAAGTCTGATGATGCATCCCAGATGTCTTTGTTTTTATCGGGGGATTCCTGAGCCGCATGAACCAGGCTCAGGTACATGATTTCTGCTGCGACCTCGGGTGGAAAACCAACGCGATCGCCCCTGTTGGTGACCATTAAATCCATAAAGCAATGATCAATTTCATCGCTATCCCATAACGACATGATTTGTTCCAGAATGCGCGGGTACTTGCTTTCCAGCGCGTAGGGATAATGTTCGGTTGATCCACCCAGGATTCTGATTAGCCGCTGGTTCATGATGTAGCCATCCTTAATTGTTTTGCGCGATGTTGTGTCTGGAGAGCGCAGGGTTTTTGGAAAAATAGCGATTGATACCGTTCAAGATGGCATTGGCTAATTTTAATTGATAATTTTCATCGTTCAGGCGACGTTCCTCGCTGGGATTGCTGATGAAAGCAGTTTCTACCAGGATGGACGGAATGTCGGGCGATTTTAATACGGCAAAGCCGGCTTGTTCGACGTGACCGCTATGCAAGTCATTGATTTGGTTTAGTTCTCCCAGAACATGTTTGGCCAATGTCAGACTGTCGTTGATGGTGGCGGTTTGCGACAAGTCCAGCAAGGTGCGTGCAAGATAAGGGTCTTTGACAGCGATATTTACCCCGCCTATCAAATCGGCCTCATTTTCCTTCTTGGCCAGCCAGCGTGCGGCGGTGCTGGTTGCGCCGTGCTCGGAAAGGGCGAATACCGATGAGCCATGCGCATTCGGCTTGATAAAGGCATCTGCGTGTATGGAAACAAATAGATCTGCGCGCGCTTTGCGCGCCTTTGCGGTACGACCACCCAGCGGGATGAAATAGTCACCCTCGCGGATAAGTACGCCCCGCATATTCGGAGTGTTATTGATTAGCCCATTCAGCCTGCGCGCAATGGCCAGCGTGACATTTTTTTCCTGTGAACCATTGCTGCCGCGCGCGCCGGGGTCTTCACCGCCGTGTCCGGCATCAATCGCGATAATCAGCGTGCGGGCGCGTAGTTCGGGTATATTTTTCCCGGAAATTGCAGGCATCGGCGCAGGTGGGCGGGTGTCATGGTTGCTGAGGACGTTGCTGCCGGTCACCTCGGGTGTTGCCATGGTGTCATTCGCGGGAGGGGTTTCGGTTAACGGAGTAGCGGCAGGTGAGTCGGTGCTGGCTGGCGGGGTAACTTTGTCGGGCTCCAATAGCGCCAGTAACGGGTCGGCCGGGTGGGAGGGGTAGATGTCCAGTACCAGACGGTTGCCGTACTCGCCAACCGGGTTTAGATCGAACAGTTGGGGCTGGACCTGGGTCTTTAGATCCAACACCAGACGCACCACGCCAGGCTTGAAACGACCTACGCGCACGCTTTTGATGTAAGGGTCATTGCCCGCAATTTTGCTGGTGAGTTGGTTGAGGGCATCGTTTATATCCACCTCCTCCAGATCAATGACTAAACGATCTGGATTGTTGACCAAAAACATGTTGTGCCGGATAGCCTGCCGGGATTCCAGTGTCAGACGGGTGTAATCCTGTGCTGGCCAGATACGGGTTGCGATAATTTCTATGCCGGCGTGCGCGGCGGAGACCCCCACGCAGAACAGCACTGCCGCCAGTCGCACGCTGCCAGCAAGCCACTGTGAAGGTGTGAAAAACTTTATAACTGCTGCAAACATGTCTTTCCTAATTGGGTACGTCCCGTCAATACTGCGATGCGTCCGGCTGGCAAAATTTGCAAATCTATCATTACGTCAGCAGGGGGTATCACGGACTGTGCTTTTTCCGGCCATTCGATGAAGAAGATATTGCTGCCGTCGAATTCATCGCGGAATCCGGCTGCTTCCCACTCGTCTTCATTTTGCAGGCGATACAGGTCAAAGTGGCGCAAGTTTAACCCGGCGGCGTGATAAGGCTCAAGCAATGTATATGTCGGGCTTTTCACCCGTCCGCTATAGCCCAGCGCATGCAAAATTCCGCGCACCAGACAGGTCTTGCCCGCGCCCAGGTCCCCATGCAGATAAATCACCATGCCGGGGCGTAGCTGTGCGGCCAGGCGACCTGCCAGCGCCAGGGTGGAATTTTCACCGGCGAGTGGCAGCGTGATTCGGCTATCATCGGGGCTATGCAAAATGGAAATCCTCAATCAGAGCAATATGTCGAGCTTGCCGAAAATATCCGCGCTTGGGCGCGGGAGCTTGGTTTTCAGGCCGTTGGTATAACGGATACCGACCTGGCCGATGCTGAAACCGATCTGCTGGAATGGTTGGCACACGGTTTTCACGGCGACATGGATTATATGGCAAAACATGGACCCAAACGCAGTCATCCTGCGGAACTTGTGCCTGGCACGCTGCGAGTTATCAGCGTGCGTATGAATTATTTGCCCGCTGCACGCGACAGTGAAAAGGTATTGCAACAAGGTGAGCGCGCCTTTATTTCACGTTATGCCCTGGGGCGCGATTATCACAAGGTGATACGCCATCGCCTGGCGAAACTGGCTGAGCGGATACGCGCTGCCGTCGCAGAATTTGACGGGCGCGTGTTTACGGATAGCGCGCCGGTGCTGGAAGTCGCATTGGCGAACCAAGCGGGGCAGGGCTGGCGCGGCAAGCACACTTTATTGCTGACGCGCGAACATGGGTCGTGGTTCTTCCTCGGTGAAATTTACGTCAATCTGCCACTGCCTGTGGATAAACCACAAGCTGAGCATTGCGGCAGTTGCCAGCGTTGCATCACAATTTGCCCGACCCAGGCCATCATCGCACCCTATCAAGTGGATGCGCGCCGTTGTATTTCCTACTTAACCATTGAATTAAAAGGAAATATTCCAGTCGAGTTGCGCCCGCTCATCGGCAATCGCATCTACGGCTGCGACGACTGCCAATTGGTGTGTCCGTGGAATAGCTTCGCGCAGACCAGCGTTGAGCCGGATTTTGCGGTGCGGCATGGGCTGGACGACGTGGGGCTGGTGGCGCTGTTCGCGTGGGATGAAGCCGAATTCAAGTCCAAGCTGGCGGGTAGTCCCATACACCGCATCGGTTATGAGCAATGGCTGCGTAACATCGCTGTGGCGCTAGGCAATGCGCCGAAAAATGCGGCTATCGTTGCGGCGTTGCAAGCCCGAAGTGAGCATCCATCAGAACGGGTGCGCGAACACGTTAAATGGGCGCTGGTGCGACAGGGCATTATGTAACCTTTTGATTTAAATAGATAAATTTTATTCAGTCTCTGACTTGGTCAATTTTTACGCTCGGCGACATCGCAAAAGTGGGAATGCTACAATGAGGTCAGTCCACCAACTGACAAGAAAAATCAGCCATGAACACCCAGAACGCCGATCCCGAAGAAGAAGTGATGTGTCATTGCAGCGGCACAAAGCGGCACTATATCCAAAGCCTGTTTGAACAAGGTATGGACAGGGAGGCCATTTCCAGATGGACGGGGGCACTCTCCGGCTGTGGCGGCTGCGAATGGGATATTGAGCAATTCCTGAAAGAACTCGCCGCTCAAAAGCACGCTCGCTCGTAATTTCCCCCTTGACCCGTTAGCCCCTATGCCAAAAAATTCTCCAGCTCGCACCGCAGCCCTTGATTTAATTGATTTTATTGATGCCTGTCCCAGCCCGTGGCACGCCGTGGCGAGTGCCGAGGCGCGCTTGCTTGCGCAAGGTTTTACCCGGCTTGATGAGGGGCAGCGTTGGCAAATCGTGGCGGGCGGACGCTATTACGTCGTGCGCGGCGGTGCGTCGCTGATCGCGTTTGTGCTGGGCAGTACCGCGATGGCGGAAACGGGTCTTTGCATCGTTGGCGCGCATACCGATTCGCCGGGGTTAAGGCTCAAGCCGAAAGCCGCCCTGTCTGGCGATGACCTGATTCGTTTGGGGGTTGAAGTCTATGGCGGCCCGATACTGGCGACGTTTACCGACCGGGACTTGAGTCTGGCCGGGCGCGTGGTGGTACGCAGCGCTGGCCTGCCGCAAACCCGACTGTTGCGCTTCGCGCAGCCGCTGCTGAGACTGCCTAATCTGGCGATACATTTGAACCGGGAGGTCAACGAACAGGGGCTGAAACTCAACAAACAGACCGAACTGCCGTTGATGCTGGGGCAGCTTGGCGAAGGCGAGAATGCCGAAGCGTCCTTGCGCCGACTGCTGGCCGATGCCGCACAAGTGGATGCGGCAGACCTGTTGAGCTGGGAGATGGCGGTCTATGACGTGCAGAAGGGCTGTCTGTGGGGCGCAAACGAAGAATTTATCGCGGACAGCCAGCTGGACAATCTGGCCTCCTGCCATGCGGCGCTCACGGCGCTCATGGCAATGGAGTCGCCGACGACCACCTGTGTGGTGGCCTGTTTCGATCACGAAGAGGTCGGCAGCGAGAGCGCTGTGGGTGCGGGCGGCAGCTTTGTCGCCGACGTGCTGGCTCGCATCAGTCTTCATGCCAAATTGGACGAAGAGGACAGACGGCGCACTTTGGCAAACAGCTTATTCATCAGTGCCGACACGGCTCATGCCTATCATCCGAATTTTCCGGCGGTCTATGAACCCGCACATAAAGTGACGGTCAACGGCGGGCCGGTCATCAAAACCAACGCCAACCAGCGCTACAGCACAAATGCCGAGACGGCGGCGCGCTTCATGGGATTTTGCGAGACCGCCGGTGTGCCGTACCAGCAGTACGCGCATCGCGGCGACCTGGGTTGCGGCAGCACCATCGGCCCCATCGTGGCGGCGAAGTTAGGGATCGCCAGCGTGGATGTCGGCTCAGCCCTGTGGGCCATGCACAGCGCGCGGGAAAGTGCGGGCACACAGGATCAAGCCTACATGATAGCTGCCTTGATCGCAGCTTTCGCCAGTTGAAAAACAAGCGAAAATTGACCGCCCCCACGCTTCATTTATCGCCCTCACGCCGCGTGTGAGCGTTGAGCGTAACACTTGAATGCAAGACCTGATTCCGTTGCACAAAATAGGGAGACACACAAAACAGGGGGACACAAAACAGGGGGATAGACCACGGTTTCCTTCCAAAAGTTGAGTAATACGGCACAGTCCACGCCATCCCCCTTTAATCACCCGCACGCCCCGATTGCGCCGCAACTGGTGCAGAACTCGCAGCCGTCTTTTTTGATCAGCGTGGCGTTGCCGCATTCCTTGCACACTTTTCCCGCCAGCGCCTTGATGCCGGTGGGTTTGAGCTGGCCGTCGGGGATTTCCAGCACGCCCATTTGCTGCACCGGGTAGCCGTATTCGTCCAGCACGCCGAGCATGGCGTAGCGGTGGATGATCAGTTTGGCAACATACGAGACGGTGGAGGGGTAGCTTTCCATTTTTGCCTGCCCCGGCACGCGCGCCATGAAGTCGCCCAGCGGTTCGCCAAAATTGAGCAGTTTGCGCAGCTTCATGCCGATCCAGGCCGGATCAATCACGCGCATGTCCAGACTCAGCACCTTGCACAACCCATCGAGCGCGCGCGGATAGACACCCGCCAGCCACATCGAGTAGGGGCGGCGCTGGCCGTCGGGCAGCAACAGTTCTTTCAGTCCCAGCACAAAATCGTCGCCACTGCCCGCGTTGGAAATGTCCACCGTCCAGCTCATCGTGCCGTCCGTGCCGGTCTTGGGTTCTTTTTTGGCGAACAGCGCATCCATCATCGGCGTGGTATCGCCGTCGCAGACGGCCAGCGCGCCCAGTTGTTCGATGCGGTATTTCAGCAAGTGGGCAAAAGCCGCCACCAGGCTAGGCATACGCATCACGGTGCCATCGGGCGGCATGGGCATATCAAAAGCATCGTCGCCAGCGGTCTTCATCAGCATTTCCAGCTTCATGCGCACCCAAACCGTATCGCGTGTGCGCATGTCCATGGACAGCGATTTAGCCAGTGCGCCCAAGCCGCGCGGTTGCTCCGAGCCATTCACCCAGACCTCGAAGGGGTGGTTGCAGGCGTTGCTGGTGTGCGACACGAACGCCACAAAACTGCCGAGCGGATGCTTCACCACGGGCGATGTCCAGCCTTCGCTGCCAGCCGACAGGTTCGGTCGTCCCGGCCAGCGCAGGGAGGCGAGTGCGGGTTTCGGTGCGGCATCGAGCACGATGCGGCGGTCCTGGTCGAACACGAAATCCTGCGGTTGTTCTTCGATAGTTTCGGCTTTTTTGACTTCGGGCGTGACCGACAACACCGAGCCCAGCACGCTGTTCGGGCGATAAGTCGCCAGTCCCTTCAGCCCGGCTTTCCAGGCTTCGGTGTAGAGATTTTTGAAGTCATCATAAGGATAATCAGCGGGGACATTGACGGTCTTGCTGATTGACGTGTCTATGAACGGCGCGACGGCGGCGACCATTTTCATATGGTCGAGCGCCGAAATTTCCAGCGCGGTGACGAAGGCTTCCGGCAGTTTGTCCATGTCGCCGCCGAGCTTTTTGTACAGCCGCCAAGCGTGGTCTTCCACCGAATAATCCTTGGTCGTGCCGTCCATCATGCGTTTTTTGCGCGTGTAATACCACGAGAAAGGCGGCTCGATGCCGTTTGAGGCATTGTCGGCGAAGGCCAGCGAAATCGTGCCGGTGGGCGCGATGGAGAGCAGATGGCTGTTGCGGATGCCGTACTTTCGGATATTGTCTTTCAGTTCATCCGGCAGGCGCTGTGCGAAGCGCGGTGCGGCTAAATACTGTTCTGCATCCAGCAACGGGAATGCGCCGCGCTCCTTGGCCAATTCCACCGAAGCGGCGTAGGCCTCGTCGCGCATGATGCGCGTGATGTCGGCGGCGAAGGCGCGCGCGGCATCGGTGTCGTAACGCAGCCCCAACATCATCAGCGCATCGCCCAAGCCCGTAAAACCCAGCCCGACGCGGCGTTTGTTGCGCGCTTCCTGCTGCTGTTCCGGCAAAGGCCAGGCGGTCACCTCCAGCACATTGTCCAGCATCCGCACCGCGACTTTCACCAGTTGCTTGAACGGTTCATAGTCGAAACCGGCATGATTGGAGAAGGGATTCTTTACCATGCGTGTCAAATTTATTGAACCTAAACAACAACATCCGTAAGGGGGGAGGGGTTGCTCGGCACAGTTGTGGACATACAAGCCATTGGCATCGAAGGCGTGTACCTCGGCAACCGTTACGTCATACACGTCTTCGATCCCGTCTTCTTCCAATGACAGTACCGTGGCGACAAAACGTTCAGAGTCAGGCTTGCGCTGGTAATCAGCCAGCAAGCCGTTCAGCCTGTCCATTTTGTCGCTATCCGCAAAGCCGATCAGGTCGGCGTAACGCCCAACATTATCATTGCTGATAATGAGTTCATGCAGTGCCTGGCATGCATATTCTTTCGCGCCGCCTTTGCCGTCCGGCAAAGGCTTCAGGCCGCAGGGGCGGCGATTCTGATAGAGGGTGGCGATGATGCCGAGACGTTGCAACATGCGCTGCGCGGCTTGCAGATTACCCAAGTCTATTTGCGTCAAGCGAACGCTGATACCCTTTTCCTGTGAACCTTGTACCGAGCCGTCGGCATCGAACATGCCGCGCAATACCCCGCGATAAAAGTCTGATGAATCCGTCTCCATCGCTACGGTGAAGCGTTTATTGCCCGGTGTCAGCCCCAATTCCAGTGCCAGCGTGCGCAGTGCCCCGGTCGCCAGACGATACTCGCCGCGACCAGCGATGGGCTTTTGCCAGTCGTTGAAGTCGCTGCGATGCGGCAATGAGCGCGCCGCGTGTTCGGCGGCGCGCATGACAGCAGCGATTCCGGCGGAGGGAAGCCTGTCCGCGCCGTTGGCAATTTTCAATGCGGCAACGTCCCAAACGCTCAACACGGCCTTGTCGTTTTTGAGGGTTCCATCACCGATCAACAGGCCGATCAAATAACCCTCGTCTTCGCTGTGTACACCGCTCCAGCCTTGCCGCGCGCGATGATCGTGCAACACGATCTGGTCGTTGGGTTTTAGTTCACCCGCTTTGACCCATTCCGTTTCACGGATGTGGCGTGTCATTTTGGAAACGCGCAGCACGGGATGGTCGGCGGTCAGACGCAGGGAATGTCCTTCAGCCGTTTGCAGGCTCAGCACCGGCTTGGTGCCAGTGAAGAAGAAGCCTTGCGATTCGGTGGGGTAGGATTTTCCATCAATCAACGCGGCAAAGGGTTTGCCTATCAGCTCACGCACCTGACGTGCGCCCAGTTCGGTCATCACCCAGGTGTCGGCAGTGACACACGGGTTGGTCGCCTCGATGACTTCGCAATAAGACAGGTTGTTGTCGCGGTTCATCAGGTCTATGAACAGCACGCCCGGTTCGGCGTGGTCGTAGGTGCTCTCGATGATCTGTTTCCATAAATCGGTGGCGCGCAGTTTGCGATACACCCACTTGCCATCTTCGCGCTGTGTCGCCCCCGCTTGCTTGAGCAGGAGGGAGGGTTCGGCACGATGCACCAGTTCAAATTCCTGATCTTTTTCAACCGCTTGCATCAAGGCATCGGTGACCCCGACGGAGATGTTGAAGTTGCGCAGGTCGCCTTGGTCCTTGGCGCGGATGAATTTCTCGATGTCGGGATGGTCGCAGCGCAATACGCCCATCTGC
>Ga0210054_1003654_pt1 | contig 11491 bp, 9 predicted proteins | sample CryGeymeta201516_FD_185470 | JGI IMG/M metagenome (GOLD analysis project Ga0210054, IMG submission 185470) | Groundwater microbial communities from Crystal Geyser aquifers in Utah, USA - Crystal Geyser metaG 2015-16 (SPAdes) (version 2) | ecosystem: Environmental > Aquatic > Deep subsurface >...
TAATTGAGTAGGATAGCCGTAAACAAACTCAAGGGGATGTTTATTAACCCAGTTAAGCAGCGGTCTGCCTTTGGGGGTCTGAATGGTTATTTTTTTCTTTGTTTTATCAGTCATAGTTAAATTACTGACTAAGTATTAAATAACGATAAATATTCACGATGGACAAAAGCTTTTGTTCTCTTTGGTTTAGCAGGTAATTGAGATAAAATTTCTACCCGTTCCAGTCGTCGTAATAAACTGTGTGCATTAGAGCGACTAAGTTGTGTGATTTCGACGACCTTTCTCAAGGTAATCATGGGGTTTTTATATAAACTATCTAACACTATCAGTGCGTTTTTAGCAGTTCTTCCCAAACCAGATACTTTTTGAATATCTGTATTTCTCAACTTCAGTATCTTTTGTGCTGTCTCAAAACCTTCTTTAGCTGTTTCGGTAACCCCTTGAAGGAAAAATTTTAACCATCCCTCTATGTTATCTTCCTCATGCACACGGTTAAGCCAATAGTAATAATTTTTTTGATGTTTTTTAAAATAGACCGATAAATAAAGCAATGGTTTTTGTAAAACTTTTTGCTGACACAGGAAAAAAGTAATTAGCAATCTACCTAGTCTTCCGTTTCCGTCAAGGAAAGGGTGAATGTTTTCAAATTGAGCATGTATCATGCTCTTTAAAAATTCAACTTGTTGTGGTGATAAATCATTATTATGTTGCAAATAGGCATCCATTGTATATTGATATGATTTGTCCGCATGAGGTTGATGATCGTCCAATTTACTTCGCAAATATTTAGCGACTCGGTGACTGTAAATACAATAGTTGTCCCACAGTTCCATTAACTCCTCTTTGTCGGTTGCAATCACTTCTCCCTGTTCGTTGTACAATCCAAAAGTTGATGGATCGTCATAATGGACTTGACCAAACGGTTGATTGAGCTCCAACATCATTTCATGAGGTTCGGTATTTTCGTACGTCCACGCACTGCCCAATTCTACAGCCAAATCAGGAGCTTGTTGAAAGGGATACACAGTGCGACTACGCCCACCTATGTGGTCCAGTCCTTCCAATATTATGATATTGGTCAACCCCTTTTCGGTTAATCGCGACGCCGCACTCAAACCAGACCATCCCGCGCCGACAATGATGACGTCATAGATGTGATGGTGATTATACTGGTGCTGGTCATCTCGAGGAGAGAAAAAAGAGGGCTGCATTGTTACTATTATTGAGCGTTTCACGAACGTATTCCAACCTGAAAGAACAAAACCCACTCCAATGGCCAAAATCAACAGGGGAGATTGCCTTTTAGTGGAAGAAGAACGACGACGGCTCGCGACAGTTGAACTTGGGCTGCTACTGGGGATAGCGCTGAGTGTGCGAGATCGAAATTCGGTCGTCATAATTTTATCAAATATCAAGTGCTCGTAATACTTTGTAATATTATGTTTATTATTATCAGTGCTTTCAATTTTGAGGTATGGTACTCTACGAGTATTGTTTCTACTGTACCTAGTATCTCATGGACGTAATTTTCGGGAGCGCCTGTCAGCATTTTTTGAAATTCAAAAATCTACTATCTTGGCTCGGGTGGATAAGTTGCATCTTTAATTAGATACTGGTACGCGCTACTGTAGCTATCTTTATTAGCTGCGCTACTCTACTTATTACAGTAGCCTGGTGGCAATGAAAAAGTCAAACTCTTCTTTAATTCAAGACTCTGGTACTACTGTACTACCTGTCCTTATAGTAACAATTAATAATTACTGTACAGTACTATGGTAGTACATCATATCAGGACAGCATAAGCTTGAAGTGGCCGCAAAAGTTGCTGCTGGAGTTGTACGTAATCTAAATAAGTATTTCATAGATATTAACAGCTCTGGTTGGACTTGTAAACTGCGTGCATGATCGTGACTTTCTTGCGTTCTCTACTAGCACTCGCAATGGCACAATGGAAAACCTCCCTATATGCACCAGATTCATGGGCCAGACGGTAACGAAACCGAAAGTAAAGTTGTGCAGCAGGAGCAGCAGGAGCAGGTGTCGCACCGACTGCCTTGTTGCTCAAGCACTGCGTCATCCTGATGGCGTTGATTGCTGCCAATCGAGAGGGCATAAATTCAAATATTTCTTTGCCACAGCAAGGAAGAGTAGGTAATCGGAGTTTTCGAGTGCATGGAAAGCGCTAGTATTATTGCTCCTTTACAATAGAGCTACTTTACTCGAATGTATATTAATACCAGTAGCAAAGTAGCTATTACCGGTAGCACGCTCTTAAAGTATTGCCCTGGTAGTCTAGTTGTACCGGTAGTTGTTTAGTGGTACCAGTAGACTAGTACCTGTTAGCATTCAAATGGTTTCCATCCACAAGAAAGCGAAGCGAAGGAGGGAAAATAATAAATTGAAAACTTTATCTTAGCAGAAGCTGTTCTTCGTGTAGATAGTTTCCAAGTACTTTTCAGTATCATTGGCAACTCATTTCTATTAGCTGCATCAAGCACGTGAAAGTAGGTCTTAAACACCTTCTTTCACGAGTTATTACTACTACTAATACTACGAGAGATTCTCAAATAATTAATGATAAGGGTTCGTGAAAAAGTCCGCCTATCGGAGACACATGCTTTCATCTGTGCAAAACCGAAGCATGTTTGGAATTTGGAGTACTAGTATCTTGTACTGAGGTAGTCTAGCTAGTTGAGCCCATCAACATCGCAGGGATCGCAAAAGACACCATCAAAAGCAATCTCTCACAGTTTGAAAAATATTGAATTGAATACTGTACTTCGCCTCAACAAACAAAAAGAATAATCGTAACGCCACAGGTCATGAAGATCGCCAGAGGACTTCTTGTTGTCGTACTGTCAGTGCTGACGACAACTAATGGTATTGCCGACGCCGGAGAATGTAAGGAAGACAGAGATTGCGCCAGCGGATATGATATCGATTCGCCAGGAGCAGGGTGCTGTCTAGCGGGAAGATGTTCTGAAAAGCTAGGACCTGGAGGAGAGTGCTGGAGAGATGCCATGTGTATCAGGTGAGTACTCGTACATCTTGAAAGCCCTTAAGCAGGGGATATGTGTACTCGATTGCTGGTTGTATTATGACCTCTGTCTCACCATTTTTAATGCGAACGCTGGCCGATTCATTGCCCGAACCAGTGGTGCTTGTGGAAGTGACCACAAATGCAAATCGCTCGTAAGAACCTCCTGCTCACCCCACAAGGTTGAAACTGGGGGGTATTGCTCCAAGGACTGTGATTGTAAATCGGGTGATTGCAATTCTTCCACTCACAAGTGCCGACCCAGCTGTGACTATGACGTTGCTGATGGAGGATCTTGTTCCAAAGACTGTGACTGTAAATCAGGAGATTGCAGTTCCTCATCTCACAAGTGCCGACCTAGCTGTGATAGTAATGTTGCTGATGGAGGGTATTGTACCAGGGATTGTCACTGTAAATCAGGAGATTGTAGTTCCTCATCTCACAAGTGCCGACCCAGCTGTGACTATGATGTTGCTGATGGAGGATCTTGTTCTAAGGATTGTGACTGCAAGTCTGGTGACTGTTCTTCCTCATCTCACAAGTGCAAACCAAGCTCTTGTGGACACCATGATGACTGTGGCGATGACGAGTACTGTTATCGCCGTCATTGTTACTCTCAAAAAGGCAAAGGAAAGGAATGTTGGAAAGATTACGAATGTCTTTCGCACCATTGCGATTGTTTCTTGTTTGTTTTGCACTGCGAGTGTACACACCCTTAGTTAGATCGGAATGTGGAGAGTCGACCCCCCAGCATGCATAAAATATATAATTACTTAGTACTGTGATTAACGTCTTACATAATCGTTAATCGAGTCCTTTCTCAATTTCGCATTACTACTCTCGTTATTAGTAGGTCGATGAAGGTAGACTAAACAGTAAACTCGTAGAGTTGCTTGTTCAAATGAAAACAAAAAATCGTAATAATCGCCAAGTACCAGTGCCAGCTAGTAGAGCTACTACGGTAATAGGTAGAGAGACGAAAATAATTATTTAATGTTTGCAAAGTAAATTCCACCCGGGCGCTTCTAGTTGTTTGGTTTGTCCTTTCAAGCTACTATTACTACCAGGTAGCTACCTGGTAGACTCTACTAGACTACTCCGAGTATTTTGAGCTGCTCGAGTAGGTCTAGTAGCTTTTTAACCCAACATTTTTATTTTGTCCATCCGCTGTATTTTTATTTTTGTTGTTGTTGCCTCATTTCGTTTGTGTAGTTGTAAAGCTTTCTTCCAGTGTGCTGCATTACTAGTAGATTTATAAATACCTAAATACTACTTTCTACGGATTCCACAAGAGATCCCGCGAGAGGGTTTAAAGTTTAAAGGATAGAAGTGTCGAGGCACTGCTGAAGCGCTGAAGCTAAACTCTGGGTACGTATGGTAGCTTCAAGAAAACAGAATAAGTAAAAAATATCATGATTGCCGCTGAACCAACTGGCACTGAGAAAAAAAATCTGTCCAAAGTGAATAATGGCAAGGATGGCGATGATGAGGAGGAGGAGGAAGAGGATGATGAAGACTACAACCCCAATCACGACGACAAAAACGACAATGATGCTGACAGGGATACTCCAGTAGAGTCGGATGATGTGATCATGGCAGATGATACCGCAGAGGATGAAACTACTCTCTTGGCTCCTGCTCAAAAACGTGCCGTCGATCAGGCCTTTCAAGAACTTTTTGGATACTCTTGGGGTACTAACTTTGAATTGCCAACAGCACGACGACAACGACGAGTCAATGCCAACACTACTGCAACAACAATAACAACTACGACCATTCTTTCGCCGTACGAACGATTGTTGATTCAAATATTGGGTCCTGTACGTGCTGCAAAAGTGTTGCAAGCAGGTCCTTCCTTTCAACTGCATCGATCACGGCGTAAAAGTATGGCTGCTGGCACAGCCAAAGCCAAAACCAAAACCAAAATGCTGGGGGAGAAAAGCTCAGCACCAGCGACAACCACGACTTCCCTTCCCGTACCCCCAAAGCCTCAATACGAAACCAAATTGTTTGCAGGACAAAAAATTCAAGTTGCTACGAACACCAAAAAAGAAAAAAATGTTCCCAAGTCGGCTGCTAGTGCTGCTGCTAGTGCTGCTGCAGCTACTACTACTACTGCTAGTAGTAGTGGCAACATTGATTCGGTTCTGCAACAACTGGAGGGACCTGCGAAATTGAGTACGGTAGCCAAAACATCGATGGATTGGGATTCGTTCAAAACGACGACCGGTTTGGAATCCGCATTGGAACAGAAAGCTAACTCCAAGGATGCCTTTTTAATCAAACAAGATTTTTTAACCCGCGTCGATCAGCGGAAATTTGATTTGGAACGAACCGATCGAGAAAAGGAACGCGCCAAACGGAAACCATGATTACTAATAAAATAATGATAATAACAATATAGCAGGAACGGCAACCTTCAACCAGTAGCAACAGTAGGAGCCGTAAAGTAGTCAATCGTCTTCTAGGATTGACAGAATACTATTACTAGCTAATCAGACTCCTCGCTTTCACTGCTTTCATCCGAGACGCCATCATCCGAAAAATTTACAAGTTCCGCATTCGTCATCCCTGCATCTTCGTTTGTATCACCTTTGATGATGGTACCATCGGATGCAGGACCCGAACGAACCGCCGGAGGTACTTCGATATTAGCCGCCAACAGGGGACTGAACTTGGCCAAACTTAACAACACGGCCTCTTCGGTACGGATGGTTCGACTTCCTTGAAAGGGACAGACATTCACCCACAGATCGAACAATTCCTTGCTGCGCGATCCTGGTAACTTCATCGTTTCGTCGGCATCGACACATTCTTCTATACCATCCACACCACCAAAAACAATCAAGGCATGCTTGTACTGTGGTGGTAATTGAAATGTTTTGTCTTCCACCGATACATCACCTCGTTCACTGGTTCCAATTTTTAAATCGTATCCATTATGATCATTGTCTTCATCATCCTTAAAGGGACACTCATCAAAAATGGCACGAATCGAATTTGCAATACGTGTTGTGTAACCCCAATAGGTCCCGTTATCTTCCCTGGGTGTCGATGGTGATACGACGGTACCGTGCAGTCGTTTTCCGGGACGACCATAATCTTTGGGATCAATTTGTACGGTACAACGTATACCTGGTGGCAATTGACGATCAATTCTAATACAAATGTCGTATAAAAAAAAGACACATGCACGGGTAGGTGAGGGAAAGTGTGACAATCATCCAAAGAGGAAGAGAGGATAAAAATAGAACACCAGAAGATCTAGCAAAATCAACTTACTCGACCGGTCGATTGCGAATACCACAATTTACCAGTGATGATAGATTCTGTTCTGTATCATTTTTTTCATCATCCTTTGTCGTCGTCGTCGTCGTCGTCGTCGTCGTTGTTGTGATGTTCATGACGACACCTTCTCTATATTTGGATTTATCTTCCATACGTACATGATGAGGTGCATCAATGGGTGGCAACAATCCAGCAAATGCTAAATCTGGATGACGAGGAAAGAATATTCGTCGTAAATATTGAGGACATTCACAGTACTGTAAAATTCGTGCCAAGAAGGAACAATACGGATCATGCGTTATTTCTGCAACACTGCCGCTGCCGCTGCCGCTGCCATTGGTGGTGGTGGTGGCAATACTGTTGGTAGTCTTGTTGTTAGTAGTACTCCGTGCTCCTCCTCCTCCTCGTTTGCGATGATCCTTACTGAGCTTGTCATCAAAAACAATCACTTCATCAACGTGATAAATAGTACAAGCTCGAGCAATCTGTCCGACTAGATGTGTTTTTAATTCACGTGTTTGACAATTGGACAGCACAGAACCAGGAACAGCAATCGAAAGCGTTGAATACCGTGAACGATTCCGACACGGTACCTGTTCCATGACAGAACCAAAGCGGTGATGCTGTTGTGGCTGCTGCTGCTGCTGCTGCTGCTGTTTTTGCTGCTGCTGCTGCTGCTGTCCTTGTGAATGTCCTTTCATATGGATATTATTGCTCATGCTGCTGCTGCTGCTGCTGTTGTTGTTGTTGCCTTGGGAACTCTGTTGGTTTTCTTTCACCTGTTTGTTGGCCTTCTTCTTCTTCTTTTTAGCAGCAGCAGTTGGTGGTGTTGCTGTTGGATCTCGTGGTCGCACACCTCCTGCTAATTCAATCTTTTGTCGTTTGCGACGTTTACCTTCCTCCTTACGTTCTTCACGGGTTAAATGATGTTGATGCTGTTCAACAGAGTCAACAGCACCAGCATCAGATGATGATGCAACTCCTGCAATGCCACTATTATTATTATTATTATTATTTTTATTTTTATGAGTGGTGTTTGTCATGTTGATTTACTTGGCAATACTTGTGTGCGGTGTGCGGATTATTTTTTCAAGAGTGTTGAGCAATGAAGAAATACCGTCTTGTGCTGTCGTGCTGTCTTTTTATTTACTAACTTATTTATTTCCAATGCAAGTCAACAACAACAAAATTCATGCAGCTGTGAAGTTGTGGTGTTTGTCGTTGGAGAGTACGGTAATAATAAATTGGATAGAGTTCTCACTACTCACTACTGCAGTACTAGTCTACTAGTAGCAATGGAGGTTGGCTGGAAGCGAGGTTTCCTTGGATGGAAAATGAGAAACGGAATGAGAGAGAAACAAGACAACAAATCCGAAATCAAAAATTGAATGGTTTTCGAGATACACGAGCTTTCCCCAAGCGGTATAGGTTTTAGTAGCTCGCATGTCAGTCTACCACCACTGTTCATCCCATCGTTGGAAAGTACTGTAGCAGGTAGTAGAGTAGCTACTAGTAGTAATAGACTACTACTACTCGACGAGTGGTAGTAGTCGTCTACTAGAGTAGTACTATTACTCTACCAGGTAGAGTAAAAGAGTCGTCTACAGTACCGGTAGCCACTAGCTACTAGTAGCAGCTATTGTGCTAAGAACTATTACTAATATTAGCTACAGCTACTACTACTAGTAGGCATCTGTGCTTCGCTTGTATCGATCTCGTGCCGAAGTTCCTCCGTACCGATTTCGTAGTATAGCCAACAGAATACCCATCAACAACAGTCCGACCAAAATACGAAAAAAGATGGATGCACCGGTACGGATTGTAATCTCGTAACCCCAGATAGCATCTGCTGTTGCAATTAAAACATCACTGACTCCATCTCCATTGATATCTGCCACTATCGGACGACGAATGGATCGTTGGGGGATATTCGTCGATGCCAAGACATTGGCATATGTTGCACTCAAAATAGCCAAACTCGATTCACCGACCAGCAGGATCGGTCGAGCATAGTTGGCAACATCGTCGGAATCACTATTGACTTGTAACTGTGTCAACGATACCGTATGTGTAGCCTCCCAGTCACCCCACGTAGGAAAATTTTCGGCCGCATTCCGATGTCCATCGAGTTTCCACTGACGTCGTCCCGTACCACCACGAATACGGGATACAATGCCATTGCTCATGGCAATTATAACATCCTTTTCACGGTGTCGATGTTGCGAATACAGCGATTCCACGACCAATGGTGGTGCAGCGTAGACCTGACCCCAAGGATGATTTTGGTCATTGTTGTTCTTACCCCTGCTGCTACTGGCACTACAAAGGGGTGTCGAGAATAGTTCTTCGCGGGGTGGATTACCACTCAAGGCCAAGGCATGACAGAATCGATGCATCAAATGGTAGAATTTGGACTCGCTGCTGTTGTCATCTTTGTTCTTCTTACTGGTGTCAGCAGCAGAAGCAGAAGCAGTAGCATCATCAAGCTTTGCCGCCAATTTGGCAACCCACGGATCGGCATACGTTCCGGTGAGTGGATCCAGTACCAAATTCTTTCCGTTGGTAACGATTTGGATGCTATCCATGACACCATCACGTTGTACGTCCACGTACAAGGTTTCTTCGTTCAAGCTTAAATGACACAGTGGTTGTCCATTCTGCAAGGAATGAACGTGCAAGCCACCGGCATGATAATTCACAACGACCTTTATTTTTGTTGTTGTTGTTGAGTGCATGTGTGATTGCGTTTTTTGTGTTTGTGTTGTGCGATGAGAGAGAAATGGTAACATTGAAACACGTGATAATGGTGGCTGTCAGAAAAACAAAAAAGTCAACAACGACACTTTCAATCAATCGAAAAATTCAGCTTAAATGTACACATATACATACTATGTTTACAAAATACGTACATTGGGTCGTCCGTAATGAACATGTCCACCATGTTGCATTCGTTTCCGTGGATTGAACAGTGCCGAATGCCACGATGGTTTTGTTTTGGTAGTAAGGTCCTTTTTCTTTTTCTTATTATTATTGTTGTTGTTGTGTTTGTTTTGCAAATGACGATGTTGATGCTGATGAGGACTGATCAGACCTGGTTTATGATTTTGACTGGACGATGTCGAACTGGACCATGGTAAGGAGTGTTTGTGTGCATGATGTTGATTATGTCTTGCAAATTTACGCTGCGTATTGGAATGATCCAAATGTACGGCACGGACTCCCGCATCCGCAGGACCCCAGTACGCGTACGGTAAGGTTTCCGTCGCGCCCAACAGGGAATACCGGTAGGCCTCCAAACAATTCGGTAACATGCCCTTTTTTAATCGATCCATGGTGGTGTTGTTATCGGCATCGGTAGCGACATCGGTGGTAGTAGCCGTAGTGCTACTCATAGCGGTATCTAAATTGACAACCTTGGATCGTCGTCGTGCCAATGAGGAACGTCCACGTTGTAATTGGATCGGTAATGGCAACTGTTCGGCCGTCGTACGTTCCGTTTGAAAATTTTGTAACGAATCCCACAGTACTTGTCCTGTCATGGCATCCAATGCGACCATAAAACGTGGATTCATCGTCATGGGATCCACGGGTGGAGAACCTAACTCCCGGACTGGAGCCTGTTCGGCCGTGGGTGTTAAATCACCACTCACGATAATCATACCGTGTTTGGCCAGTGTTGGTGGAGTATCGTACGAATCCAAATATGTTAATTGTGCTTTGGAAAAATCTTGTATATGATTGGGCATGTGCGGTAACGATTGTGCCGTCCACATGGACCGTAATTCCAAACGTGGTGATTTTTTGTTCTTACTATAATTGCGAGCCCTTTTGAGCGTACGTTGGAGTTTCTTTCGAAAGCTATCATTGTTCTTGTTCTTGTTGTTGTTGTTGTTGTTGTTGTTGGATTCCTCATTATTTCCATTTCCATCTTCTTCTTCTTCTTCTTCTTCATCACCACCAGTTTCAGTATCGTGTTTCAGAGACGTCAAACTGTGCATCGTAATCCGTCCATCACTCCAAACAGTGAAACAACTGGGTAAACCACCACCAGGTGTTAAATGATAATTATCTTCGTGCACATCGTGCTCGTACAGCTTCTTATTATTGTTGTTGTTGTTGTTGTTGTTGTTGTCCGATGAATCACAGGGTGTATCGGCATAACATCGTTCGTTGTTGGGACATTCTTCGGCCGTTCCCGATGGACAAGGTGTACCACATTTTTGGGATGCATCATGCCAATCGGTACCACAAAAATAATGTTTCGTACGTTCCAAGTGCGACATGTGTTCATAGTCACTAGCTGTGGTTGTCATTCTTTTTTGGGATACCAATCCTCGCACCATGATTTGACCTGTAACAATTTGTAATGGTACAATATTATTATTAATATTCTGTTGTTGTTGTGAATCTGATGAAGAAGGAAAAGGTGCGTCAATGGAAATAGGATCACTGGTCAGAAGGGTCCTGGGTTGAAAGGGAGCTCCTAAAAAGGCTCCCGCTGCCTTTGTACTCACAGTACGACGACTGCTGTGCAGTGGCTTCATGTCCAAGACTTGTAATACCCAGTCATTATTCTTGTTGTTATTGTTATTGCTGTTGTTGCTGGAAGTGGGTTTGATAGTTACCAGTGCCTCGGCTGTACCATCACCATCCACGTCAAACGGAGATGGTGCAACTTGATGTTTGACAAAGGGAAAATAAAATGATAAATGAATTGTCGCACTTAAATTCTCAGCTTGATCATTCCATGCCATTCGAGTTAGTATCAGAGCCAAAACAGCCGCTGCTATATCCCGATTTCGTAGCATTGTATTGAATATTATATGATATAATATAGTATTATATATTATTAATAGTTATATTATGATAAGAAGACGTGTTTGTATTTTGTATTATTATTTAATATTATGGTAACAATAATAATACTTAATAATAAAATGAGTAAATAAAATAAGTACGATACGGATATGGATGTATATTGTTATGGTTATGGTCGCACATGATTTCTCTAAAAATGTCTGTCTGCCTGGCTGGCTCGCCAAGCGATCAAGTTCTTAATTAAGATTCGAATCAAATCGAACCGGTGGAGCGAGACCTTTGAATAATCATTATGATGATCATCTTCACACGGCAACCATCACAATCAATGGCTAGACTATCTATCGT
>Ga0210054_1003658_pt1 | contig 11486 bp, 10 predicted proteins | sample CryGeymeta201516_FD_185470 | JGI IMG/M metagenome (GOLD analysis project Ga0210054, IMG submission 185470) | Groundwater microbial communities from Crystal Geyser aquifers in Utah, USA - Crystal Geyser metaG 2015-16 (SPAdes) (version 2) | ecosystem: Environmental > Aquatic > Deep subsurface >...
TTACACCTGGGACCAGATCGCGCGCCATTATCTGATTTTTTCGCCGGTGATCGTGCTCACCGAGGCGTTCATGACCGGCATGCTGATCACCGCCTTCACCGTGTTCCAGCCGGAAGCGGTGCTGAACTTCAGCGATGCGGAATATCTGGACGGGAAATAAGCCGGGCAGGATTTTGGCTGCCGCTGCCGGGATGAATCCCGACCTACAAAAACCTCCGCTCCGTGCAGGTCGGGATTCATCCCGACATTTCACGTCAGCGCGGCTTGAACTCCAGCTTCATCTTGATGTGCGGCAGTCCCGCATCCATGAATGACTTGCCGTGCGTGGCAAAGCCAAAGCGCTCGTAGAACGGCACCGCGTGCACCTGCGCATCCACATCGACCGTTTTGTAGCCGCGCGAGCGCGCCTCGTTGAGCAACGCCTCCATGAGCGCCGTGCCGACTTTCTGCTTGCGCCATGCCGGCATCACGCAGATGCGCCCGATATGGCCGTTGGTCAGGATGCGCCCGCAGCCGACAGCATCGCCGGAGAGGCTCAACGCCAGCGCGTGGCGGCAGGTGGCATCGATCTCATCCCACTCCAGCTCCGCCGGCACACCCTGCTCGCGGACGAACACCGCCTCGCGGATCGCGCGCAACAAGGGTTCACCATCATGCCAACACACCAGACTGACCGTAAAAGGATGACCCATTGCGACTCCTTTCTGTTCAAGCGACGATTTCGACTGCCGTGCCTGCTGCAACGCGATCGAACAACTCCAGCAGATCGGCATTGCGCATCCGGATGCAGCCGCGCGAGCCCGGCCTGCCGAGTTCGGTGTCATCCGGCGTGCCGTGGACATAGATGTAGCGGCGCATGGTATCGCAACTGCCGCCTCGGTTGTAGCCCTCCTCGCAACCGGACAACCACAGGATGCGGGTCAGGATCCAATCGCGCCCCGGATGGCGCGCGCCGAGTTGCGGCGTATAAATTTCGCCGGTCGGACGGCGTTTGATGAACACGGTATTCAGCGGCTGCCCCGCGCCGATCTTGGCGCGGATGACATGGCGCCCGCGCGGCGTGCAGAAACTGCCGTTCTCCTCGCCCGCACCGTTCGCCCCGGTGGAGACGGGATAGGTTTGCAACAGAGTGCCGCTGTCGTCGAACAGCGACAGCGTCTGGCCCGGAATATGGATGACGATCTTCATTGCATTCTCTGTTGCGCCCGCCGCACGGCGAAAAAATTGCTCATCACTTTGCCGCATTCCTCCGCCAGCACGCCGCCCTCGATGCGCGCGTGGTGGTTCAGACTGACCGTGGCTCCCTCTTCCCCCGGGGGAGGGTTGGGGTGGGGGAAGTCACCGAACAGGTTGAACACGCTGCCCGCCGCGCCGGTCTTGGGTTCTTTCGCGCCATACACCACACGCGCGATGCGGGCATGGAACATCGCGCCGACGCACATGACACACGGTTCCAGCGTGACGAACAGCTCGCAGCCGACCAGCCGGTAGTTGCCGATGCGCTGCGCGGCATCGCGCATGGCCATCATCTCGGCGTGCGCGGTGGGATCGTGGCGGGTGATCGGCGCATTGAAGCCGCGCCCGACGATTGCACCGTCCTTCACCACCACCGCGCCCACCGGCACCTCGCCCGCCTGCGCGGCCAGATGCGCCTGTTCCAGTGCGGCACGCATGTAGTCTTCGTCGTTCATCGGGGATGCCGTTCGAGCAAAAATTGATGGGGTGGATTATACGACCCGCACCGATTCCCGCCGACACGTTAGAATCCGCCCAACCCGACTGTTAAATGATGCCATGCCCAACACCTCCCTCACCCATCATCTCCGCGCCAACGTCCGCGCCGCACTCGACGAAGACATCGGCGGCGGCGACCTGACCGCGCAACTGATCCCTGAACACACAGCGGCACAAGCCACGGTCATCACGCGCGAAACCATGGTGTTATGCGGCACGCTGTGGTTCGAAGAATGTTTCAAGACGCTGGACCCGGATTGCAGCATCGTCTGGCAACTGGCGGAAGGCGAGCAGGCGCAAACCGGGCAAACGCTGTGCACGATCGCAGGCCGCGCGCGCGCGCTGTTGTCGGCCGAGCGCCCGGCGCTGAATTTCTTGCAGACGCTCTCGGCCACGGCCACACTGACGCGGCGTTATGTCGAAGCAACACAAGGCACACAGGCGAAAATCATGGACACGCGCAAGACTTTGCCCGGCCTGCGCATGGCGCAAAAACATGCGGTGCGGGTGGGCGGCGGGCACAACCAGCGGATCGGCCTGTTCGACGGCGTGCTGATCAAGGAGAACCACATCGCGGCGGTGGGCGGCATCGGCCAGGTGATGGAGCTGGCCTTCCGCATCACCCCGCCGCACATCCCGATCCAGATCGAAGTGGAAAACATGGCGGAGCTGGATGAAGCTTTGCTGGCGGGCGCAAAACTGGTCCTGCTCGACAACTTCTCGCTGGAAGCCATGCGCCTCGCAGTGGAACACGCGGCCGGCCGCGCCGAACTGGAAGCCTCCGGCGGCATCACCCTGGACGACGTGCGCCGCGTTGCCGAAACCGGCGTGGACCGCCTCTCCATCGGCGCGCTGACCAAAGACATCAAGGCGATCGACCTGTCGATGCGCATCACGCTGTAGGTCGGGTTTCAACCCGACCCACAAGTGTCGGACTTGCATATCCGCCCCCTTGAAATATCTCGAACACACCCTATATCAGCGTCAACTTATTTAATGAGGCCACCATGAGCGACTCCAAACATATCGTCTGCCCGCACTGCGATGCGGTGAACCGCGTGCCCGCCGCCAAGCTGGATGCCAACCCGACCTGCGGCAAATGCAAACAGCCGCTGTTCACGGCGCATCCGGCGGAGCTGAATCAAGCCAATTTCATGCGCCATATCGGCAACAGCGACATCCCGGTGCTGGTGGACTTTTGGGCGCCCTGGTGCGGCCCGTGCAAGATGATGGCGCCCGCTTACGCGCAGGCGGCGGCACAACTGGAACCGCAGATGCGCGTGGTCAAACTGGATACGGAACAGGCGCAGCAACTCACCGCGCAATTCAACATCCGCAGCATCCCGACGCTGGCGCTGTTCAAGGGCGGACGCGAAGTGGCGCGGCAGGCGGGCGCGATGGATGCGCGCGGCATCGTGGATTGGGCGAGAGCGCAGGCATGAAGTTAACCTGCCGGCTCGTTTTACTGTTATTGGCCGGATGCGCCGACCCCGCGCGCAATCTGTACGAAGGTATCCGCAGCAACAACGAGGCCCAGCGCGCACCGGACGAACGCGCCGCACAACCGAGTCCGGATTACGATTCCTACACGCGCGCGGTCGAAGGCGACGACGCAAAAAAATAGCCGGGAAACCGATTGGCTTCCCGGCTATCTGTGCTGCAACCGGCTAGAGGACCACGCAGCCGTTCCTGTTCCCGCCGGAGTCGTCGTTCTGCTCCAGTGTTGTAGGTCGGGTTTCAACCCGACTTGTCGGACTGAAGTCCGACCTACACAACCCGGCCCACCCACCACAGGCTAGAGGACCACGCAACCGTTCTGGTCGCCACCGGAATCATCGTATCGTTCCAGATCCTCCAGCTTCTTATCCTCCATGAAGCCGGGGGTTTCAGCCAGCCGCGCCAAGATCCGGTCGTTGGCAAAACCGCTCTCGCCACGGCCCAGATTGATCTGCTGATCCCCTCTGCCCAGGATGATATGGCCGTCATACACAGTCACGTACAGTCCAGCCTCCCCGCCCGTATCCGCCTCTTCAAACATTTTTTCCAGATCGACCGGCACGCCGTCGGGGCGCGGTGCTTCGTTGTTTTCCACGGCGGGCGGCACGGTCAGGATGCGCACCGGTCTGCCGGTTTCACGCGCGATGATCGCCGCCTGGTTGATCGCCACGGTGTAGGAACCGCCCGGCCCCACCAGCAACACTTCGCCTTCCCACACATATACCCCGGCGCCGTCCAGCGGATTTTCCGGGTTGGCGCCGAAATCCGCCGCGCCTTCCGCGCAGGGCCCGTTGCACCAGGCATCAAAACCGGTGCCGCGGATGCCGATGGTTGCGCCTGACATGCGGAATTTGTAGTTGTTGCGGTTGACCCGGCCGATCAGCCCGGTCACCACGCGCACGCCGCCCTTGATCAGGCGCAGCGCGATGTTTTCCTGTCCCCGCGCCTTGTTGTATTTGAATGCCTCGACCCGGAACACGCTGCTCGCCTGCAGCGTGATGCGCCCGCCGTCGCGGAACACCACCACCGCATACGAGGCCGCATTGCTCTGCAATGTGTCGCCCTCGAACACGGGCGAGCCCAAAGTCAGCTTCCTGATCTTGCCGCCGGCTTCCCTGGCCGCCAGTTCGCCCTGCACGCGCATCACGCGGCCAACCGCCTTGGGCTTTGGCGCAACCGGTGCCCGGGCAACCGCTTCGTCCTCCGCGCAACCCTTGCTGGCGCACAGGCGCGAAGTGAAATCGGTGCCGCGAATGCCGATGGTCGCGCCCGCCGCGCGCAGCTGGTACGCATCGGGATTGCCGCGCTTGCCGATCAGCCCGGTGACGGTGCGGAAGCCGCCCTTGAGCAGGCGAAAAATCGCGTTGTCCGCCTTGGGGGCATCCTGCTTGAACTGGTACGCCTCGATCTTCAGGTTGGAATTCGGGCGCAAGGTCATTTTAGTGCCATCGTTCATCGTGACTTGCGCGTAGCTTCTTTTGCCGGTCACCAGCAACTCTCCCGGACGCACCTCCGACTTGGGCCGCAACACGCGCAGCGTGCCGTCGGCTTTCTGCGCCACCAGCGTGCCGCTAATGTAGCGCACATTGCCCGCCGCCTCGTCCGCCGCCAGCGCCGGCGGCATCAACAAGAGCAAAGCGAGAGCGAGTAAGGATTTTTTCATCGTATCCCCCTAAAAGGTTCCGGCCAGGGAAGCGTGCAGGCGCCAATCGCCCTGCTGCTGCTTGGGATCGGTGCCTTCATTCATGATGCGACCGGCATCGAAACGCAGCGCCAGCGCATCGGAATAGGACGCGCGCAGGCCAAGTCCCAGGCTGGCGACATTCACGCTATTTGCCGATTTCGGCTGCACGCGGCCGGCATCGGCGAATACCAGACCGCGCACAGCGGCCCCTCCCTTGTTCCACGCCGGCGCATACAGTTCCAGATTGAGCTTGCCGCCGCGCTCGCCGGTTTCGCTGCCTTCCGAGAAGCCGCGCACGCCGTCCGCGCCGCCCAGACGGATCTGCTCGCCCTGAATCAGCCGGTCGCTGCTCCATTGCCCGCTGAAAGCGGTGCGCCATTGCCAGTCTGCGGCGAAGGGCAGGAAGTACGACGCGCCGAAGCGCAGCACTTTGTAGTGCGACTCCGGACTTGCCGTATTGATCCGGTCATAGGTGGCGAAGTCGGCTGATTTGCCGCTGCCGGCGACCGGCACGTTGACGGTGAGCGAGGTGTTCAGCGCCAGGTCGCCCCTGCCCAGCCGCCCCTGGGTGGTATAAGCCGCGCTCAACGGGGTCACCACGATCTCGCCGAACAGCGTCGTCGGCGGTGGACTGGTCAGCTCAATCTTGTCGAACCGGCGCCAGTCCAGGCCGAAAGAAACGCGCGGATCGAACGTGCCACGGCGCTCCAGCGGGATGTTGTAGCGCGTGCTGAACATCAGGCCGCCGCCCTGAAAGTTGGACAAGCCGCCCACCACCGCATTGATGTTGGAGTAGGAACCAAAGAATTCGATGCTGTGCCCCGCCTCGTACAACGGCATCCTGTAGCTGCCGCCGATCACTTGCGAGCGGTCGGTGTGCTCCGGCGAAATCTGCGCCTGGATCTGGGCCACGTGATCCAGATCGAACAGATTGGCGTGGCGATAGGACAGGCCGATGCGCGAGCGCCCGGTCTCCACCGTGCCGGAGTTATCCGCCGTCAGCGTCCACTGCGAGAATTTGCTGTCGCTGACCTGCACTCCGGCATCCACCTCGTCATCCTGCGCGCCGCCTTTGAGCACAACATCGATGCGGCGCGCCGGGTTCTCGTTCGCCAGGCGCAATTCCCGCGCCACCTGCCTGGCCTGCGGCACGCCGCCGCTCTTCACCGAGGGGATCGCGTTCAGCACATTCGCCTCGCTAAAGAACCGGTTGTTCTTCACTTCGACCTTGCCGTAGTGCCCTTCGATCACCTCGAAGCGCACCGCGCCCGCTTCCAGTTCCTGCTCCGGCAATAGCACATGCACCGCCGAATAACCGCGTTGCGCATACAACTCTTCGATCGCTTCCAGCGCCGACTGCACGTCGGAGAAATCCTTGTCCGTCCCGACAAAAGGCGCGACCGCCGCCTCGATCTCGGCCGCTGTCAGCAGCGTCGCCCCTTCCACCGCATAGCGGGTGATGGCAAAGCGCAAGGTTTCCTGCCCCGCCTCATCCGCCGCCGCCACGCTCATCGGCGACAGCCCGAGCAACAGCCCGAGCAACAGGCCAAACGCCTTCAGTGTGGGTCGGACTTCAGTCCGACAGTTCCGGCTTTGATCGCGGCACGCTGTCGGGATGAATCCCGACCCACAAAATCTTGCCGCACCCTGTGGGTCGGACTTCAGTCCGGCATCTTCATCTGAAGTTCGAACCGCCACCACGACTGGATCATTCAATTTCATCATCACTCCTCAACGGCAGACCGGCAGGTTATCGGGCAGGCCGCCGCCTTGGTCGCCTTGACCCTCAAGCAAAGCCAGCACCGCCTTGTCATCCTTGTCGCGCGATTCCCCTTCGGGCGTTCCGGTCCCCAGCGAAATCGCGGTGATCTCCTGCACCACGGTCGGCGCCAGAATAATAAAGCTGCCGGGGACGAAAGGCGCCAGCACATAGTTGCTGCTGAGCAGGGTCGCCGAACCGTTGATCGCATACAGGCCGATAAACTCGCCCGGATCGCGCATCAGCGACACGCTCACCGTGGCGGCTGGCGTGTCGCTGAACTGCAAGCCGGCGACGCTATAGGTCAGCGCCGGGTCGGGCGTACCGAACACCTTGTTGATGGTATCCGCCGCCACGGTCAGCGAGGCGGGTGTGATGTCCAGCGTGTTACCGGTGAAGCCGGTAACGTTGTAATTGGTGTTCGCGGCCAGCGTGCCCTGGGTGATGGCATAAGCGGTGCCGACATTCTCGCCGCCGGTGTGATTCAACGAACCGGTAAAGGCTGAACTCTTGGTATCAAAAGATGCCAGGCCCAGGCCGCCGACGGTGAACAGATTCGGATCGGCGCTGCCGTACACCTTGCTCGCCGCGCTGGCACTGATGCTGATGTCGCGCGGGGTGACGGTCAGCACCCCGTTCACATAGGTAATGTCGTAGTTGCTGGCGCTGCCAATGCTGAATACCGCATTGCTCGGTGTGATCGCATACGCGCCAACATTCGCCGTTGCCGCAGCGCCCGCGCTGGTCAGGGTAACGCCGCTGATGGTATCGCCGCCGACCAGCCCGACCGGGGTGAATTCGGTGCCGGCGAAGGTGTGCGTATTGCCGAATATTTTGCCGGCAGGGTCAGCCGTCACGCTCAACAGGTTCAGCCCCGCTGGGGTAACCGTCAGCACCCCGCCGACAAAGCTGAGGTCATAACCCAGTTGGTCGGAATACAGCGCCGGGTTGTAGGTTCCCGCATTGATCGCATTGGGGCCGTAAGCCTGGGCGGTTCCCAGCACGTGGGTCAGGTCCGGCGCTGGCGGGGTGTAAACCGGATTGACCAGACCGCCGCTATAGGTCAGCCCGTCAAAAGTCTTGCTGACCGCATCCGCGGTGACGGTCAGCGGTTTGAGGAAGCTCATCAGCAAGGGCGTGGTCTGTCCTTCGTAGATGCGCCAGGTCATGCCGGTCGTGCCGCCGGTGTCGGTGATCTGACCGGTGATCTGACCGGTGATCTGACCGGTGATCTGACCGGTGATCTGACCGGTTGCGCCCAACGCCGCCGTGGTGGCAACAAGCTGCCTGCTTTGCGCGGTGGTCAGGCCGGTCACATTGAGCGGAGTGCCCGATCCACTGCCGGCATAAACCCCCGGAAGGAGATCACTATCCCAGAAGCTGTCGCTGACTGAACCGTCATTTATCCCCACCAAGCCGCCTACAGCTAAACCGGCGCTCACGCTGCTAATGCTGGCATAGCTGTTGCTGATGGTGCTGCTGTTCACACCAACCAGACCGCCCGCCGCGCTGGATGTGCTCACCGCGCTGGATGCGCTCACGCTGCCGCCGCTGACATAGCTGTTACTGATGGAACCGGAGTTGCTCCCAACCAGACCGCCCATGGTCCAGGCAGTGGCACCGACGGTTTGACTGACCGTGGTGTTAAGAACGAAGCTGTTGATGATGCTGCCGGTAGGACCCCTGTTGTTGCCCACCAGCCCGCCGCCATAGCCGTTACTGTTGAATGTTGTTAATGAGACTGTGCCGGTATCGACATAGCTGTTGCTGATGCTGCCGCTGCCGCTATTGTAGCCCACCAGGCCGCCGACATTCGTGCTGCCGCTAACCGTGCCGCTGCTGACATGGCTGTTGCTGATACTGCCGCTGTTGTTGCCCACCAGTCCACCGACTCCGCCAGAGCTAGAGAATGTCGCGCCGTTGCCTGTCACGCTGGCGTTCAGCAACCCCACATTACTGACGCTCCCCGAGGATTCCACTTTGCCGAACAAGCCGACAAAATTTTCCAGTGGTCTGTTGATGGTGAGATTGCTGATGACGTGGTTCTGCCCGTCGAATGTACCGGAAAATCCGAATAGAACTTGAAGAGTATCGACTATCGGCGCGAAGCCCAGCCCCAGCCCCCCGTTCCAGTTCACCGTGCCTGCGGCATCGATGTCATTCGCCAGCACGTAGGAGTGGCCCAGCATCCACGCGCTACCTATGCCCTGCACACCATAGATGTCGGCCAGTTGATAGGGGGCGCCGGCGCTACCGTCCCCGCCCAGAGCGCGGATGAAAGTGGCGCCGGTGATGCGGAAGTCGTTGACGGTAAAACCGGGCAGCGTGGCCGCCACCTGATTCCAAGTGCCGCCCGCCAGGGTGAAAATACCCGCGCTGACCGCGCCCGTCGGGTTGATGATGAAGCCGCTATTGTCGAGCGTCACCGAGCCGGCATTGGTTTGGCTGATGTCCAATAGTGTCAGATTTCCGCTATTGGTCAGCGCGATGTTTCCGCCACCCGTGTTTGTCGCCGCAAAACTGCCGACCGCATTGGACCCGTTCAAGACGGTGCCAGCGACCGAGTTTGTCGTCAGCAGCCCGGTCGTGGTCAGGCTGCCGCCTGGAAATTCCGTGATGCTCTGTCCGGCAGACAGGTTGATCGCACCGGTGCCTGTGTTGATCGCACTGGCAACATTGATGTCGCTCGTCGCTCCGCCCGCATTCGCGGTAAACGACCCGCCGCCTGCGATATCCACACCGGCGGCAGCCAAAATATTGATGCCGCCGCCCGCTGTTTGCATGACCAGACTGCCGCCGCCCGCCACGCTGATTTGCAGCGGAATGACGGCTAAGAGCGAACTGGTATTTACATTCACCTGAATGCTGCCTGCACCTGTCGCGTTCAGTGTCAGCGTATTGGGGCTGCTGTAACTCAAAGAGTCAGCAATGACAATGTTGCCAACTCCCGTCAGACCGGAGGTTGTATCCACCGTCACATCGGATAGACCAAGCTGCGTGACCAGCGTATTAACGTTGAGTGTGGAGGGAGTCAGTACCGCATCGGCAAAAGTGGACGTTGCCGGATTCCAGACCATGCTTGCGGAATTAGTACCAACCCCGATCGTGATGTCGGTCGGGTCGAGCAACAGCGTGCCCACCACTCCGTTCGCTGCGGTCGTGTTCACCAGACCGGCATAATCCAGCCATTGCCTGCCCGACACCTCGACCCAGCCGCCGTTGCCGGAAACCGCACCGCCCCGCGCGGAAATGTTGCCGCCAAATTGCGTGGCGCCATCCGCCCACACCACGACTTTTCCGCCATCGCCGTTTTGCAGCGCATCCGCCTTGATGCGGGTATTGGCGGAAACAAAGGTCTGCTGCGCATTTTGCACGGCGGGATTCGCGCCATGCGCATCGCCACCGACCAGCACCGTACCGCCGCCGTTGACACCGGAAGCGTCAACATTAGCCCTGTCTGTCAACGCAACCTGCTTGCCCAATATCCGAATGTCGCCGCCCCGAACTCCGGTCGCGCTGGCCGTGCCGGATATTTCCGTGCGCTGACTGGACTTGAACACGATCTTGCCGCCTTGCAGCGTGGCGCTGTCGGCGCTGACTTGGCCGCTGTTGCGTACCACGGTGCCGAACAGTCCAAGCTTGCCCGCGCTGGCGACGAGCTGGCCGACGTTGGTGGCATCGCCCGCCGGGGCGGTGTGTTCACACGCAGTGCGGGGTCAAGACTGTTGACGAGTTCGACGCTGCTGCCTGCGGCAAGGAGGATTTCGCCATTCGGCGCGGTGATGACGCCGCTGTTTTCGACATCGGGCGCGATGAGATAGATCTCGCCGCCGCTTTGCGCGGTGAGGTTGCCGGCATTGTTGACGGCCTGTGCATTGGGATCGCTGGTAAAGCGATGGCGTCCGGCGAGGAAGTCGGCATCGGAGAGGTTCAGCGAGGTGGCGACCAGGCCGGCGACATTTACAGTGGAACCGGAGCCGAACACGATGCCGTTGGGGTTGACCAGGAACACGCGACCGTTGGATTGCAGCGCGCCGAGGATCTGGCTGGTGTTGCCGCCGACGACGCGGTTGAGGACGGCGGAGCTGGCGGATTGCTGGGCGAAACGGGTGATTTCGTTGGCCTGGATGCTGAAGTCCTGCCAGTGGATGATGGCGCCGGGGGTGTTGGTGACGGTGAGGGTGTTGCCGCTGGTGGCGAAGCTGGCCTGGCCGTTGACGACGTTGCCGCCCATCGGGTTGGCGTGTGCCTGAAAGGTGAGCAGGCAGCTGGCGGCGAGCAGGGCGAGTTTGAAGCGGTGGCGGTGAAGGTCGTCGGTTTCGTCGTTGACCCCGGCGATGTTCAGGATCCGCAACAGGCTGGCGCCGGAGCGCTTGCCTTTGGATTTGACCAGCTCCGATACCGCAACCCAGGCATTCAACGCCTCGGACCAGATGGTGCGATAGATTTTGTTGAGCGAATGCATGTTGCCTCCCTCTTGCCTCACACGGTCCGTGACCGTGCTAAAACCTTACTCTGAGTACGATAAAATCCTACACACATCGACACTAAAGTGCTAGTGCTAAAAATATATAGGCCTCCCCTTGTGGGTCGGGTTTCAACCCTACATGAGGTGGGGTGGACTGCCTTGTCGGACTGAAGTCCGACCTACACAACCAACTGCTCCCTGTGGGTCGGGTTAAACCCGCCGGCCAGGGCTGCGCTCCGACCCACAGGCGCGTGGCAGAAAATCTTCATCCGTGGCAGGATGCCGCCGAACCCTGCACCGGCCCGCTCAGATGAATCCGCAAACCGCACCGCAAGCACTCACCC
>Ga0210054_1003674_pt1 | contig 11463 bp, 10 predicted proteins | sample CryGeymeta201516_FD_185470 | JGI IMG/M metagenome (GOLD analysis project Ga0210054, IMG submission 185470) | Groundwater microbial communities from Crystal Geyser aquifers in Utah, USA - Crystal Geyser metaG 2015-16 (SPAdes) (version 2) | ecosystem: Environmental > Aquatic > Deep subsurface >...
CAGGCCGGCGCTGTTGGTGATGACGCAGCCGACGCGGGGGTTGGGGGAGGTGATATTCAGGCTCTGCGTGGCGAGTGCCAGGGCTTGTTCAAGGTGTTGGATGGCTGGCGCAGAGGTCATGAAATCATTTTAGAGTCTGCGCATCATGGCGAGCCTTGGCCGAAGCCACACGTCAATGGATACCGAGTCATTGCGCGGAGGGCGGCTCCCTGCGGAAAAAGCATTCCGGGAGGATGGCGTCGCAAATGTATTCGATGGAGCGTTCCTCTACGTTGTGCCGTGCGAACAACTCGCGCCAGGTTGTCACTACCGTCACCATGTTGTCGATCACCTGCTGTGCCTCTTCGAGCTGGAGGCCAAAGCTGCCGCAGTCTGACAACAGGTTGTATATGCTCGCCACACGGCCATAGCGACCCACCTCAAGTGCCAAGTCTCGCCGCTCTAAGGACACGAGCGGCGTTGGCACGATGTCGTAGGCGGGGGACAGGCGCCAGCCGTCTGTGGTGCGGACCATGGCGTGGTTGCGCGGATGGTCGTCGTTGTTGGTGACCATCGCGTTGAAGACCATTCGCCGAAACAGCTCCGGTCGGTCAGCTTCCGGCTTGGCAGACCAGCGGCGGATTTCGTCGGCCAGCAGCAGGTACGACCACCGGTCGCGGCCGGTGTAGCCATCCTCTGCATCCAGAACGGTGAGCCCAGACACCAGACCATGGCGCGCGTAGGCGTTGGCATCTGGGTTCCAGTTCCGGTCAAACCGCAGCAGCATCAGTGCGTCCACCTTGCCCAGCGATTCCAGCCGTGCACCGCATACCTGCAGACCGGCGGCACGTGCGAGTTCGAGGGTCGCGTACTCGATGCGTTGCATGTTGTGCTGATCGTGTTTTTCGGGAAGCTTGGCCAAATAGAGTCGATGGCCGTCTTCGACCGTGACCTTCGGGCGGGCCCCTCCCATGCTGGTACCCGGTTCCAGGCTCTCCAATACCTCGTAAGGCAGCTTGCCTGTCTCTTCGAGCTGTTGGGCGGCCTGGGTCAAGGCTTTGAGTTGGTGTGTGCGGTTGAAAGGGCGGGCAGGGCCTGGCGGCTGTGCGGACAGGCCAAAGCGCAAACTGCCGGCCCCGTCATCCGGGCCGTTGAGCAGGTAATCCATTTCGGACAGTGCCGCTTCTTCCCGTTCAAGGCGCGCCTGGATGACGCGGCGACCCCAGGCATCCGGACTCGTATCGCGCAAGGCGCCCGGGATGCCCTTCAGCTTGGTGAACAGCAGCGGCTTATCGGTCAGCTTGAGGTGGTACGGGTCAAGTGCAACAACGTTTTTCCGCGCAAGATAGCGCTTGCCGTAGGTAAAAGTTCCTTGAAATGCACCCGCGCCCATTTCCCTGACCTTCAGCGAGGCGCAGGGTACCCACTCAAACGTGCCCGGCAACTGGGTGTAAACATAGCAAAGACTTTCTTTGTCTGCCATGGGGTGCCTTAGAAATCGTTGTCAGGGGAAGACGCGCGCACGCGCTGCGGCCGGGAGGCTGCTTCGAGAATTTTCCCGTGGTCGTCGGTGTCCGGATTGGCGACACCATCAAGGCTATCGAGGAGCCCGAGTTTCCAGAGCACGCTCAGGAACGTCCCCAGGGCAATGCCAGGCTCGCCGTGCTCGACGCGAAACAGGGTACGTCGTCCCATGCCGCAGGCTTGTGCCAAGTCTTCCGTGCTCATGCGTCGGCGCACGCGCGCAATACGCACCCGCTGACCCAGCATCTCAAGATGCTTCAGCACTTCACGCGGGAGTTGATCTGTTAATATTTGAGCCATATATGGCACATAAAAAATGATTACGAGCCATATTAGGCAATATATCTATAGTTCTTGTCAAGCCTGCCATTTGACATCAGTGCCGCTGCGCCTGCAGTTTGTCATACTTGATCGGCATCGCAGATGAAAGTCCCGCTGGGTGGCGACGACTTTTTGATGCCTGCGGCTATCAACGCGTCGCAACACGGCTCCAGCGTGACGTAGGCGGTGGCACCTTGCACTGGATGGCCTTGGGCAGCAGCTTCACGCCCGTCGTACAAGCGCAGGCAGCTACGTTACTTGTAGCGTCACACCCGAGTTTCCAGAGCGCGATCAGGAAAGTCCCCAGGACGATGCCGGTCGTCAATAGAATTTACTGTACAGTCTGTACTTTTAAAGGGGTTCGTTATGTCCAGCATAGCCAACTATGGGCTTGAGCAAGCCCGTATCCAATTGCCGAACATCGTCTCGAATGCCCATGCGGGTGTTCGTTGCATCATTACCAAGCATGGCAAACCCTATGCAGCGATCGTGCCGCTTCAGGATATTCAGAAATCACCTACTGACGCTGACTTGGCATCGGGCATATTGGCATTGCGCGGAACGGGCCGAGGACTTTGGGGCGACCACGTTGGCCAGGCCGTGTCCAAGTTGCGTGACGAGTGGGGTGATGCTTAAATGAAAGTCAAAGCACCTCGCTTGTGGGCTGGCCTGCCACAGGGTGCGTTGGTCATGGTGGACACGGCACCGTTCATCTACGTGCTGGAATCGCACCCGCAATTTGCCGATCAATTTTTGGGTTTGTTTGAATCAGCGGCCAAGGGCGATCTGACCATTGCCCTGTCGACCATCACGCTGGCTGAAGTATTGACGGGCCCTTACAAGGCAGGGCAAACGGCGCTGGCCAAACGCTATGAAAAAAGTTTGTCTCTCTATAACGTCATTGCAGTCTCAGCGCCAATTGCTGCCTTGGCCGCGCAGCTGCGGGCGCAGTATCGATTAAAGCTGCCTGATGCAATTCAATTGGCCACCGCACTGGACATTGGTGCGGCGGCCTTTGTCACCCATGATCGTGATTTTTCACAAGTCACCGGGGTGCAAATTTTGAGGGGTGAGGCAGGTCCTGTTCTTTAAGTGGAAAACCTGCTTTGTCGCAAGCAAGGGCTGCCAGACAGTGGCTTCCAGGGGCTGCGCTCCATTTCTGCTTCGACGGCAGAAATGCCCAGGCCATTCGGGTAGCGTGCAACGATAGATTCGATCAGCTTGAGCTCTTCGGCTGGTGTGGCGCGCGGGATTGGCCTCTAGCCCTCATAGACAGGGCGTCAGCAGCTATTTTATTTGAAGTATTGAGAGGTTCGTCCGAGATGAAATCGAATGGTTGATTCGACCAAGTGGTACCGGTTTTTTCCATCCATACCGTGATAAGTCTTCAAAGCGGTTTCGCGCCTAGCGCACCCTTTGGCGGCTGCTCAACGGCGTGCTGCAAAAAATTTCTGCCTGCAGTGATCGCGGCGTTTGAAATATCTTGTACAGATGTAAAAAAGAGTGTTTTTGTAACGTGGACCTACTGAGACACTATCAGCGCCAACACTCTGCGGCCGTGCCTGTTCCAGTAATGCCTTTTGTGCCTGTTTGGTTAATGGTCAACGATCCACACGCAGTATCTGATACCTGCGCACCCGCAGGGGCCGCATTGATCTGGTAGGTTGTGGCGGTCGGCTGCGCTGTGGCAAAGGCAAAGGCGTAGCGGCCACTCAATTCACCAGCACAAGTCGGGGCCGGCACTGCTGCACCGGTATAACTCAAGTTAGAGGTGTAGTAACGCTCTAGGGCTTGGGCCATTTCCAGGAGACACCCGCCAGCTGCGACACGGTGTGTCCGGAGTACCGAACTCTGATACGACGGATAGGCCACTGCGGCGAGGATGCCCACAATCGCAACCGTGATCATCAGCTCCATCAAGGTGAAGCCTTTTTGCAGATGTATTTTCATATCGATCAATCCAGAATGATTTCACGCCAGGAGATACGCCCTTTAACCGTTGTCGAGCTAGCGCCGAGGTTGACACCGACGTCCTTGACACGTTTGTCTTTTTCTGAACTGGTTCCGCCGATGACTAGACGATCGCCAATGAGGGTTGGTCGGCTTGGCAGTCCGATTCCAAGGTCCACCGAACCAATGATCTCTGAGCCGATCAAGTCATTCGTGAAGTCCTTGTCTTTGTTGACATCCAGAATACCAACTGTCGTCGCACCACCGGTGTAGGGGTCCAATGCATTGATGAACCCACTACCGCCGGGAACGCACTGGTCGGAAGTGTCAGGAATAATGGAACTCGCGATGAGGGTAGGTTTTGCAAGTGGTAAAACCAGAGACTCGGTGATGATGCGCTCCTTTGGTTGGGTGGTGAAATCCAGGTACCAACCTTGCATGCCCACCATGTCGCCAGCGACGGCTTCTGAAAATGATCGCACCGGGAAGGTGGCGAACGTACTGACAGGAGAGATCGTGCGTTGTTTCAGAGCAGCCCGATTCGCAACAGTAGCGCCATCCTCAATCAGGCCGTACCAGCTCTGGGTTTGCGAATCTGCCGGATCGGTACTACGGAAGTAAGCGCCCGTACCAAAAAAGACAAAGCGCTTACCCAGATTAGTGTCAGTGGCTACGTTGTTGACGCTCACGGTAAGAGGCGCCGTGATGGGCTGCGCCGTGCCGCCGCTGTCAACCGCCTTGAAGAACGGGACACCCGCACCGAACGCGTTGGCCCAGCTCGATGCAGTGCCGCTACTGACATCAAATTTCCAGACATTGCCTTCGAGGTCACCAGCATAGAGAAGATCAACCGTGCCGTTGCCGTCCGTGTCAAGCCCGGTTGGCGCGAACATGCCGTTATCGGTACCAACGCCCGTGTCGATTTTTCTCACGGTGTCAATGGCGCCGGTGCTGGTGAGTTCAATGATGTACAGCACCGCCTTTTTGCCTGGGCTGTTGACACCGTTGCCAAACACAATGGCGTACTTGCCATTGTTCATTTTGTAGTAATTTGGCCGCCCAAGGATGTAGCCCAGATCGTTGTCTGACGCGGCGTTGGTGTCTGCGCTTGGGGTGTACTCCCACAAGAAACTGGAATTACCAAAAGTATCTGGATGGGTGACGTCCAGCGCAAACAGGCCACGTCCGCCACGCCCCAGACTGGCAGCGAGGATATTCTGGTTGCCGTTGCCCGCCGTGGCCTGCGAGACCACGATGTCGCCGTCCACAAAGTAGGTGTGGTCGTAAGCAGGGCTAGACAGGCCTTGCAGCTTGCTCATGACCTCGCGCGGAATAAAGGCAAACACTTCGGTACCTTTGCTTCCAGGGATGCCGCTGTCACTGCCCTTGAAAGCATGCAACATGCCGTCGTTGGCGCCGACATAGACCACATTGCTGCCGCCCTCATAAAAAGGCGAAGAGTGAACGATGTCGCCCAGCACGGTATTTGGATTGCGTTTTCGGAACACACCGGTGCCGCTGATGGTCAATTCATTAGTACGGTCCCCACGCAGGAAGTCCACGACGCTAGCGCTGCCAAGCAGGGTCTTGTCGGTCGAACTGAGTAAGCTGTACTTGAACTCTGATGCACCCGCAGAGCCATTGATATGAATTTTTCGTGTGGTGAAGTCGAACTTTGTGTTGTCCTTGAGCAGTGCCTGCGCATTCCATTCTTCTGTCGTGCTGATGGCGCCACCCACGAACGGATAGGCAATCAAGTCACCCGACCAGTCGGCTGAACTGAATCTCGCCTGAAAAACCCGGCTATCGCTATTGACACTGGTACTGTTGGCGATGACGTTGCTGGCACTGGAATCGGTGGCCAGCACCGCCTCAAACGCTTTCTTAAGAGACTCCTTGAGTTTGTAAGGGTTTTGTACCAGAAAGTAGTTGTCAGGCACGCCATCGCCATCCAGGTCCCATTCGGCGGCACTGTCAGGCTTGTTGTTATTGTTCTTGTCCTTGAAACCACCCCATTTCGCAGCAACCCGCAACGGGTCAGGTAACAAGCTGGCAGCGCCTGCGGTGCTGGGCGTAAATTTGAAGACAGGGATTGCACTGCCGATACGTGGCAGTTGGTCGCAGCCTGTGGGTGGGGTGGTTACATCGCAATAACCTGCGGTTTGTCCAGCAGGGACGTTGAGAAAATAGTTTTGTGCGTAAGTTTCATCCTGCGCCACCAAGTACACCCCATCTGCCGTGGATCCGGAGATGGCATAACCCATGTTTTGCTTCATGCCACCAGCCTGATAAGTGGGTGTGACTGTCACAGATACCGTGTTGTCAGCGTTGGCGGTGACTTCATAGCGGGCGATAGCGTCCATGTCGTGATCGCCACCTTGCTCCACATCTTCGTAATTGATCAGGAATGTTGCTTGATAGCGCCCACCATTGATGCCTGGGACCTGGTTCGCTGTTTCGTTGACCAACGTCTCCACGTAAAAATCAACAATCTGGTTGGTAGGCTGGTAGTTGCCTTTGGTAGCGCTGACGCCAGATCCCCCCACTGTTTTTGCAAAGGGGACCAGGGTAATGACCTTGCCACCCACAGGTACCTTGATTTCAGGCAAGGGCGATGTCAACCCCACCACGAACGTGTCCACGTTTTGCGTACCGTCCAGGTCAGTACGTAAATCTGTGCGCTTGGCAAAATAGGCCGTCGATGCCGATGAATAGCTCCCCTGCTTGGCTGGCTCACCGGGTGCCAAACCGCGGATCTTTCCGATTGAATTGACTGTTTTTGCGGTTGGTGCCGAATCGCTGAGGGTTTCAGACTCTCCAATGAACTTGCTGCCTTGTAGTGTTGATACATCGTTGTCCGAAATGGTTTGGCCTTCATCTTTAGTGACCAGTCCGAGGTCGGAAGTAAAGCTTGTGCCATCACTCTTTTTGAAGTAACTACCCGGCATCTGGTCTGAATCAAAAGACGGGTAGATGTCGGAAATGGTCAGCATGCTGGCGCGAGAGCAGCGCGGCGCTTTGGCTGCGCTGCTGGAAGAGTAGGGGTCGTCCCAGGTTACCGTGCTGAGTCCGACGGCGTCATCGAACGTTTTACTGCCCACAAAGTCACTGGTTGGGGTGGCTTTGCCAGCAAAATAACGCGTGGCTTCAAACATCATTTCACCGATGGGGTTGCCCCAGTCGATCAATTGCCCCTCGGTAGGCGCCTTGGCTGAGTCGGTGTATGGGTTGCTCTTCCAGTATTCAGAAGTTTTGCTGCTCTGGTTGAAACCCCGTATGCGCAGATTATTGAAGGTGCTAACGATTTTGCCGCCAGACATCAACTGGCCTGTGGTTGAGTTGACCTCATCGCTGAACGAGGAGATCACCTTGCGCAGACGTCCACCAGACATGTGTTTGTCGTAGCTGCCGGTTATCAGCCCAAACAGCATGGCGTCTTGTTCGCCGTAGTCGTGGAGCAAGCCGATTGGCTTGTATTGACCATTGGGATAAAGCTTGCAGTCAGTGTAAAAGCTCGCGGTGCAGACCTCGACGCGCACCGTGCGGTCCTCCTGGGCACCAGTACCTGTAGGAAAAGTACCTGTGGAAAGCGTGCTATCCAGAACAGGTCGTTCCTTGGACGCCCATTCCCAGATCCGATGGTCGCCGCCGACATTTTGCCGAATGCGTAGTAACGGCGGCATGTCGCTGCATTTGTTCAGGTCAATACAGTCTTGTACCTTGTTGTTGGCAGTCAGGTTACCAAAAAAATGGCGGGTGTTGGCGTTGGGTTGTGACAATGGTGTGTAGTCGTCGATGCGATACCCATCTGTTGTCTCATCCTTGTATTCCTTGCCCCAAGAATGCGCATCGTGTGGGATGTAGGCACGTCGCAATATGGTTTGACTTGTTGAATCCACCTCGCGGTAGCCACCGTAAAGCACCTTGCGCAAGGCGTCGATACGGCTGGTAGTCATGTAATTAAGCCAGTTGCCCGACCATTTTCCCGAACACTTTCCATCTGTCGTGGTGGCAGACGGTGAGAACAATCCGTCTTTGTCTCCTTTGTCATTATGAACGTAGCACAGACCACCGTCGAACAGGCCGTAGTACTTGATGGCAGGGTTGAAGCGCGTATCAAGCTTGCCGTCGCCGTCCACGTCGCCTGCGTCGTTGTAGGCTTCATAGAACATCTTGTGGTCTTTGCCGGCAACCAGCATGACGATCGGCGGCACGTTGACGTTGCTCACCAGTGGCGTGGTTGGAATCGTCACCGCTTCTGAAGCTATAACCATGCCTGCACTGATAACCAGCATGCTGTAGCGCAAGGCATTTGATCGAACAAATGTAAAAATTGCCATGATGTCCTCCATGCTCAGATCACGGGGGTGGTCTGGTAAACCGACTGCAACATGACGCGTGCCCGGCCCGAGTTTCCGCCGCCACTACGCACCGTAATGCGGTAACGCAGGCAATTGGTCGGCGCAGCGGCGTCGTTGGGGTTGCAAGAAAAAGCGTTGCCCAGGTATTCCACAAAATAGTCTGGCGTAAGTCTCAGAGAGCCTGTACCAATTTCCAGCCATGGCTCCCAATTGCCAAAGGCGGAATCCCGCCAGCGTGGCGTGTCCACGGTGTTGGGCGCGCCGCATACCATCACCTGGTTTGGTACGCCGGCTGTGACGATCAGGTTGCACACGCCCGCTGCCTGTGTCAAGCGCGGCGCGGTGGCCTCAATCTTGGTTTCGATGTCGCGCAGAGCCTTTTCATTGGCCTGAAAGCTGACGTTACGCGATTGGCTGTTACCGGCCATGCGTTCTTGCTGGGTAACACCACGTATCGCGATCAGCCCCAGCATGGTCATGACCACCAGCAAAATCAGGCTGACGATCAGGGCTGCGCCGCGCTGGCCCTGCCCGTGCGACTTGAGTAGGAAGAGTGTTGTTGTCATAACAGTGTGTCCCGGCTGCGCAGTGAGACCACATGGACCGATTGCCGGGTGACCTTGGTTTGTGTACTGCTGACCGCATCTTCGGTCTCGAAAGTCAGCGTCAATTTGACACCAATCACCTGCTGTGCAGCGGCTTTGCTCCAGTCTGCAATCGCATCCGCGTTGACCCAATCTGTCGCTTTCACCGGATTGGCTGGGTCGGTTAAGTCGATCGTCAGGTATTGAATCTGAAGGTCCACGACGTCAGGCAGTACTTCTTGCGGCTCTACCACGATGGCGCCACCCTGTTTTTTTAGGTGCGTTCGATACAAGGCTTTATGGCCTTGGAGGTTGTAGCCGATGTACCAAAACGTCGTTTTCAAAAGCGCTGCAAAGCCATTGGCTTCAAATTCCTTGGGAATTGTTGCAATGCAATCTGCCGGGGTAGGGGCGCCCAGGTTAGCGTTGCAGTTGTAGGTGGTCATGGCAGGTTGGTAGTCGATAGCCTTCAATCCTGTGCTGACAGTACCTAATTGGGTGATGGCGGCCGCCTTGGTGTCACAGACCATGACGATGTCGTCGGCTTCTAAGCCGCTAACCGATTGCAGTGTGATTTCCTGATTGGCCGCAAGCGGTAAGGTCTGCGCCACGATCACCTGCTCATTACCTTCTGCCTGCATCACCGACAGCGCGGCCGTACCGTTGACACGCTCATGTGTTGCTGTACCAAAGGCAACAATACCAGGCGTATCGACGCCACTGGCGAAACCGACCAGACTGCCATTGTTCCAGTCGGCCCACCAGGGGGTCGTGGCAGAGGTCTTGGGGTCGCGGATAACGTTGCCGATCTGGTTGATAGAGTTCGGCGTGTCGGGAATGCCGCACGGAATCTGGCCCGCCTCGCGGATGTCACGCGTCATCAAATCAAAGGCGGTGCGGGTGTTTTCTTGCACCCGCATGACGTTTTCCGTCAGGCGCACCGTATTGCGACTGGTCACGACAAGATTGATGGCGCCACCAACCAGTACCAGGCCGAGCACGAGGGCAACCAGCAATTCAACCAGCGTGAAACCACGCATTTGTGAATGCCGACGTGCAATGCAAGTAGAGATGGCGTAGCAACCGCTGGAAGTGTTGTTCGAGTTCATATGCGTGACACCACTTCGATGAATTGATTGCCCAGGCCACCCGCCTTGGCGTCGTCCCACAAAATCTGGACGCGGCAATCGCCGTCAGCGTTGCAGTTGATTGCGCCGCAGCTGGTGGTGTCAGCTGCGTTACCGATATTCGCCTTTAAAGAGGTGAGCCACTGACGCATATTGTTGTCTTTGAGCGTATTGCCGACGATGGCTGCGACCGAGCACACCTGCGCATCAATCCTGCCGGTTCCGTTGTCAAAGTTGCCGGTGTTGTAGAGCAATCCTTTGGCGGCAGCACGGTCCAGGCGCATGGAGTCCATCATGGCGTAACTCAACATGACGGCCTGCGAGCGCTGCACACTGCTGTTGTTCCCCTTGATCGCCCGCACTTGCAATGCCGCCATGCCCACCACGCCCAGGCTCAGCACAAGCAGGGCCACCAGGATTTCGATCAAGGTGGCACCGTGCTGGGTGCTTCCGGGATGCCTGCGAAGGTCAAATGACTTAAGTTGCATGATTTGAAGTTCCTCAAGCACAAGCGGCTGTGACCGATGGTTTGGTAACCACAACGCGGCCTGTGATGTTGATCGTCAGCAGCCTGGCTCTTTCGGCGTCGGCCAATCCGGCCACTTTGGAGCAGACACGTAACGTACCCGCAAGAAAACCACCCGTCATCAGCCTGGACTGACCGTCTGCGCCGTATGAGACGTAGGTCATATTTCCAGTGATCACTATGTCACCATTGACTGCCGGAAATTGACGCAGAGTGGTTTCCCCAACGTCGATAGAAGCCGCTGCGGTGGGACGTGTGTCGTCAGTAAACATGATCCAGCCCTGCTCCCAACCGCCAGCGGTTGTGCAACTGGCACCATCTGCTGACATGCAAACGGTGACGCGTCCGCCACGTTTGATGGCTTCCGACCTGGCTTGAGCCAGCGTGGTGATCAGTTCGCTGGAGACGCTTCGCAGCTCAGAGGAAGCAGTCATTTCACGGAAACTGGGTGCTGCGATACCCAACAGCACCGCAAGCACCACCATGCTAACCAAGAGTTCAATCAAAGTGAAACCGTGTATCTTGCTCATATTTGAATTCTGCAACCTGTCGGCCGTGTGGTGGCTGGCAGACTGATGAACGGCGCGGTCGGCCGGATACGCGGTACTTTTTATTTTGCGGTTCAGATAAATCCGGTCTCAGTCAATCTCTCAACCCACCTCCCAAGCTCCACAGCCTGCATATCACCCGTAACAGCCCACCACGCCAACCTTGCCGCTACGACAGCCGCAAAGCTAAGCACTTTTTTGCCCTTCTGCCGATGCCCTGAGCGGTGTTACATTGCGGCGCATGAAAGACCTAGCTGGAAAACATGTGGTGCTGACCCTCACCGGCGGCGTGGCTTGTTACAAGGCCGCAGAGCTGTGCCGGCTGCTGATCAAGGCTGGTGCCACGGTGCAGGTGGTGATGAGCGCGGCGGCAGAACAGTTCATCACGCCGGTGACGATGCAGGCGCTCAGCCAGCGCCCGGTGCGGCTGTCGCAGTGGGACGCGCAAGAGCCCAACGCCATGGCGCACATCAACCTCACGCGGGCGGCCCACGCGGTGCTGGTGGCGCCGTGCAGTGCAGATTTCATCGCCAAACTGGCGCA
>Ga0210054_1003700_pt1 | contig 11418 bp, 10 predicted proteins | sample CryGeymeta201516_FD_185470 | JGI IMG/M metagenome (GOLD analysis project Ga0210054, IMG submission 185470) | Groundwater microbial communities from Crystal Geyser aquifers in Utah, USA - Crystal Geyser metaG 2015-16 (SPAdes) (version 2) | ecosystem: Environmental > Aquatic > Deep subsurface >...
ATAGTACCACTACTATCGACTGGCTGCAAAGTTTGATTTCGTGATTTTGTTGTTGCGGTTGACAAGGAGGAGGAGGATTTCACAGCTCGTTCCTTTGTAGCAGTAGCGTTGTTCGTCTCTCGTCTAGCAAAAGCAATAGTATCAGATTCCCAAGGCAGCGATGGCGGATGAGCCTGATCCCAAGGTACTAGGGATTCGCTGACTCTCGTTGACCTTGATGATACCGACGACGACGATGATGGCAACATCGAAGCTGCTGTTGGCTTTGCTGGGTTAAGATAACGGAGATTGTCATTATTTTCTATTGAGTCGACCAGGGAGTCCATGGGTGCCAACAAATTTACGACCCGATCACTCTGCACCATCAAATTTTGTGCCAAATCCAAAAGTTGCAATGCTGTGCCAACCGGCATGGAATCCGAGTCCCAAAAGGAATTGTCTTCTTCTGCCCTGGCAACGCGCTGTTGCAACAGCTTGCCAAAGGTTCTCAAAGCCTGCAATGGATTCTTCACCTGGTGCAAACTGTCCGAAAGATGTTCCTTGATGCGATTGTTTTGTCGTTCCAGATTGCTGCGTTCTGTATCCATATTCAGAGCCATCGAGAGCGTCCTAGCAGCTCGGGCAATTTGCTCCCGATCCTTGTACGTCCAAATGTTATTGTTTTGTTTCCTACTATTTTTGTTAGGAATAGCGGGAGACACCAGCAATACCCCGACGGTCTGCGAGCCCAAAAAGAGAGGTGCGCTCAAGGCAGGAGCTCCTGATTCTAAATCGCACAAGACTTCCTCGACAATGCCCACATCAGCATTGTTCGCGTCAGGTGTTGACACCATCGGATACCGTGGCAACAGGGAATCAGGAGCTGCAAATCCTGGCAGAGTCGTCAACATTTTAGGCAAGGTGGGCGCAACCTTCGACGAAGCATCGGACGCAATAAAGACGCGTTCGGTAGACGGGTGGGGATAAATGACAGCCGGTAAGAATTCCAACTGACCCGTTTGTACGTTTTCTTGGGGCAAGTACAGTGCCATGGATTTAATTTTACTGTTGTTGTTGTCGTGTTCATCACCATCATCATCACCGTCATCACCACTTTGGTTTTTCTCGGTGTGCCGTCGCTGCAGAGAATTGGCTAACAATTCAAGTTGCGACATGGCAAGATCTTGAAATAGTTCCGAAGGCATGGCAGGAATCGGACGATGTGTCCCACCATCACCAATATTATCATCTTTGATGTAAAATGTATACCTCGCCGAATTGGGTATTATGAATCCATGGTGATGACGCTTCGGATTTGGTGGTGTAGTAGTGGATGGGGTGAAGCCTGCGACTGATAATAATGTGATTCCCTTTTGACTTGTCTGGATGAGGTGGCATGAGTTCATTAAAATTGCCGACAACAAAAGAAGCGAAAGGGGACATCGTCGTATAATCTGTGTCTTTCTAACAGGACGTAGTATTTTATGCATGGTCGGATTGGGTGCATAAAGTTTGCCATGGCTCATCGTTTAGACAAAGAGCTACACCAAATAATATGAAATAGAGCTTGTCCTGACAATTGTGACATTTCAAGTATGCAGTATGCAGTTGACTATCGATTGTTGTTTTCTTTGCATATCTTTTTTCAGTGGACAGACGCCAGTTTCGAGGATTCATTTTGATAAACGACAGATGTTGTTCTTAAGATCGTTCGATCGATCTTGACGTCATGATAGTGACTCTCTGAATTAGTCCTGCTGATCAGAAAAGGAACCAGTCAGAGAATCGAAAAACTAGACCTACTCTTTTTCCTCGAGCATCTGAAGGAAGGAGGAGGTATTGCATTGTTTCAAAGCGAAAGTTGGACTCTTGCAGTCCAGATCATCCGCCGACTAAAAAAATCGTGCCTTACACAAAATGCTTGTATCTGATCATGATATCTCGGATTGATATCTCTGCTTCTTGATCTCTCAACATATTATTTCCGTAGGATGATACATGTCAATAATAATGATATAAATCATAATGATTTACAGTCGACGAAAAGCAAAAAATAGATTTTAGGTACAATTCTATTGTACGTCTATTTATCCTCCCGTAATAACTCTTGGGCCAGGATATTCAATCCAAAGACCCCTCTTGGTTCCGTATCTAGGTAGGGCACAGTGGTTATCACAGGAGGATTCTCCATGGCACTGGTAGCTGATTGCAGATCGCTCATCGACGTTTTTTGCCCCTGATGGACGTGAGAAAGGTACGTCTTGGCATCGCTACCGTCATCTTTCAGAACTTGATTGGCAATGACATTTCGAACCTTGATTGGCATGTCAGGATCTTCAAACGTTAAATCGTTCAACAATCGAACACTTTCTCGAACAGCCAACTCTGTTGGTACCGTCACAATGATGAACTCTGTGGAATAGGGATCAGCAAACAGATCTTCCAAGTCATACATTGACAGCTGGAAGGAAAGAAGCGTTGACTTGGCAGTTGCGGCTGCTGATTCCATCTCCTCGCCTCGAGCGGAAGCTCCAATTAGCATCTTCACAGCTGCATTCGAATTTACTTTTTCCGCGATTACTAGTAACCTCTCAATTAAATTTGCCAAAAAGCCTGGAGTGCTCAGCATGCGTAACGTATGGCCAGTCGGTGCTGTGTCGAGAACAACCCGGTCAAAGCCGCCCCTCTTTACAAGATTGATGACTTGTGCTAGTGCCACAACTTCGTCCGTTCCGGCTGGTAAAGTATCAAAGATGTCACCCAGCTCCTTGAGTGTGTTTCGCAGACCACCAGCACCACTTTCGCCCTCTTTGGCATCTCCTATTAGATTATCAACAACTCCTTTGAATTTACTCATCGACTGGGAAGGGTCTACTTCCAATACAGATAGTGATCCTTCACCAGGTGGTACTCCAAGCAGGGGACATTCCATGAGAGACCCACCTTTTAGGTCCATTTCCACTGCATCTCCAAGACTATGAGCTGGATCTGTACTGATCAGTGCAACGTTGTGTCCTTTGGCTGCCATGGAAACTGCGAGAGAAGAAGAGGTTGTCGTTTTGCCAACGCCGCCTTTTCCACCACAAATAAGAACTTTGCATTCATCTGGTTTAGATTCCGCCATCAAGTGCTCAAAATTAGGATTATCGATGAAACATTGATTTCCCAAATAATATAATGCTGGAATACCAACCAGTTCGACATCGACGAAAGGGACCTGGGTCAAGGCTATAGGTTTGTCGCTTCCGTTTTCTTTGAATTCTGGACTGGCGCTGACTTCATCCACATATTCCTGGAGTTTCTGCACCCACTTGCTCTGACCCACCTTTCGACGATCATAGTATTTTTCCAAAGCTTCCGAATTGGCTTCCGTCGTACCGCCTAACATCAACAATAACAACAATAACAACAACAAAATCATTAGCAAATTGTCCCTTGACCGATTGCAATTACAATACAATTCCTATCAAAAAGAAAGCTTACTGTCAAAGTCTGCCACAACCTGATTGATAACAATATCAGTAACACTCACACCTTGAGACTTTAACTCTGTCATGAGTCTCTTACTTTCACTGATTCCTAGTTTAGTGGGAATCGTGACAACGACAAAACTCGTGGTCGAAGAATCCTGGAGCCTCGATTGCAGACGCGCCATTTTCGTTCGAAAATCTTCCAACTTTTTGACGGCATTATCAATAGCTTGGGCTCGCTGCTCAGCTTGTGCATTGCCAAATAGCGATTGCAAAGTATTGGCCAATCCAGATAATTTCATCCGCAATTTGATAAGTTTTCCCAAAAGTCCATCCAGAAATTTTGGCAAGGCCAACAGTCGCAGCGTATGACCCGTGGGAGCTGTATCGACCACTACGATGTCAAAATCACCTGTTATGGAATCTCGATCCAGTACGTTGCTCAGTGCCACCAACTCGTCCAAGCCAGGTGGTGGATTGTTGACGAGACCAGCAAATTCACCCAATCCAAACCCGTCCAACAATTCGGTCGACACACCCAGCGCATCAGCCAATTTTTGTACATCAAAAGCTTCCAGGGATTGACGAAAGTCATCAAGGGCTGCCGAGGAATCTACTTCACACGCATAGAGTCGACCTCCCGTCAGAGGATCCGTCATGAGTTGGGGTTTGCCATGGCTGGAACGTAAATCGACATCGAGAGCATCTCCGAGGGAATGGGCAGGATCCGTTGAAACCACGAGCACTTTTAGGTCATCTACTGGGTTGGAAGCCAATTGAACAGCCAATGCCGACGACGTGGTGGTTTTACCAACTCCTCCCTTGCCACCGACAAAGATGGTGGAGGGTTCCTTCCCGGCAGGTCGTTGACTAACTTGTTCTACGAGTTTCTTCAATGAGTAGAGGTGGCTGTTACATCGGATAGGGCTAGAAGGGTTCGGGAAAATTGTGTTTGGTTGGTTGTGGTTTGTTGACAAAAATCTCTGTTGCAACAAATTGGATGGTATGGAAGCTTGAAAACACCAGGTCAGGTCCAGAATACCGAGAAAAGCAATGGTTTGTAATAATATTTTCATCTTCTTGGGAATTTGATAACTCTTTTTTTTTCTGCTGCTGTTGCTGTTGCTGCTGCAACTAAAACCTCTTCCAATTCTGGAACTATTGAAAAGTGGTAAGAACGATGCTTTTCTTTGGGATTGATGTCTGGTGCTTATTTATTATCACGTCTACTAGTGAAGTGTTTATCTGTAGCTTGCTTGTTTCGACGAGGAAGCATGGAATGATGTATTGGATGCAAGATCCAATCACCTGGAACTGCCAGGTGTCAAACACAACTGTATCCCTTGTCTGACGTCATCGAACGAAATCAAGCGTATGACGTCCAGACACATAATTCTATCCTGGAGAAATCAAAATAATAATAATATCGAAATTCCCAGATAATCCAGAAAAAGAAAACAGAGTAACATTTTTTCAACTTCTTATCACCATACCGGTACTACTAGAGACTAGAGTACTCTACAAGACTTTCGAGAGAACCAAACAGGCAAAATTGAATAAAAAATGAGACCACCAATCTTTGACGCGAATGATACTGACAGATCCAACGATGATTCTTCCCATTCAACTCAGTCGATAGATCCATCAGTAGCTGAAGCAACATCATCAACATCGTCCACCGAAAGTGGTACTAGTACTTCCTCAGATTCTACGGATATAATACGAGACAGTGTTGGTTCGGGCATGATCACCATCTCCGACATTATCAACAACAATTTGGTCGCTTTTCGGTACGGTACCGTGGCCACAGTGTCTCTCTTGACGGTGTACGGTCTCTCGCATACCCCTCTCTTTCATCGCTACAAGTCCGTGATAGAAATTCCTGCCACGCATTTCCAAGAGCGCAAAAAAATTACAGCACGGATGGTTGGCGTTGGTCAAAACGATCAAGCAGGACAACCAGTACGCCTTTTTGTCCGACATCTGTCACCGGCCGGTCGGTTTCTGAACAAGGACTTGTACGAAATGGCCATGAAGTGGGCACCCTCTGCGCAAGTTTCCAACAACAATGACGACAACAAGAGAAAGTCAAGTGCCATTGGTGATGTCCTCCAAGTCGAGATAGGTATGCATGTGCGTTACTGTGGTTTTGGTCAAACAATGCGAAGCGTATGTCATTGTCTCTAAAAACAAAATCTTCGTATAATGTTGTTGTCTTTCTTAGCTGGAATTGCGGCACCCCCGAATTATTCCTCCAACAAATACCAACGAGGTGATTGGTTGCATCGCTTAGCCGAAGAAAAAACGGTAGTAAAATTGCAGCTCTTGGGACGACGTGTCATAACATCCAACAACAGCAACAGCAACAGCAACAGTAATTACAGCAATAATAATTCCAAACGAGACGTAACAGCCGTCTTACCCGAATTGCAATACAGTTTGGACGAAGCCAAAGCCAAGTCGTCCAGTCAAGACCAAGAACAAATTGTCGTATGCAAAGCAACGTATCGACCCACATTGCTTCAACTGCTACCTAGTGATTTGGCTCGTACGTTGGTCCGATACGGTCATGCCAGTGTGGAATCTGAATTGTACATGAACAGCCAGAACAATCAACACGTTGAAGGTACCAAAGTGAAGGACGCCACGGATCGTTTGGACGAGTTGCGCAAGGATATTCAATATTTGAATCGTCTAGAAAAGGCAGAATTTCAAGCGGCTCAGGGACAATATGGAATGTGGTCGGATCCAGCCGTGAGAGATAAACGACGAGACATTTATGATGAAATTGAATTTCAAGCCAATGCTAATGTCTTTCAAAAGATTTGGCGATGGTTGCGAGGATAACTAATCACCTTACTATGTTAAAGCTATACACTTTTCCGAGTTGCATGGCATTAGTTTGTCATCGAAACGAATTCAAGAGGACCTCAAATAGTAGAATGGTACCACAACATGATCCTACATTGTCAAAATCGCACTACTACCAGCATTTCAATAGTCAACTTTGATCAAGCCGCACCACTAAATTACTTCTATTTACTGTGTTCTTATTGTTTGTGGCGGGATGAAATGCTGTTGCCCCTTGGCGGCTGTGCATTCAAAAATTGCATCCAAAAATATAAACCAATCCTTTTGCAAAGGAAAGCTTCATGAATATACGCTCCCATTCTCCAGCTGATAGCATCCATTCAACTCACACACTTGTTCGTCATCATCATCGTCATTATAAGCAAATTACATCAATAATCAAAGAATGAGACACCCTCCTTCCCCATGTTCGGCCAAGAGTCCTTCATCCTTTTCAATCTCTTTGAGTAACGTATGAAATACTTCGGCCACATTTTCACCCGTTTTGGCCGAACATTCAATATAGGGAACTCCTAAGCTATCTGCCAATTGTTGTGCAGCCTGTCGACTGACTTGTCGTTGTTCCGCTAAATCTTCCATACTGCCCACAAGAACGCGTGGGACATCGGGTGCATCGCCAAGGGTATTCAGCAAATTGTCGTTGACCGTTCGAATCGTTTCGAAGGATCTACGTGATATAATGGAAAATATCAAGACATAGCCGTGTACTCCCAGAGATGCATTGCGGGATAGTCTAGAGTATTCGTCCTGCACAAAAATAAAGTAAGGGAGAGAATAACGTTTTCTGGTGAGCAGAGCTGTGTACTAGTAGATAGACTGTTTCGGTATTCGCATGATGGAAAATGGAAACACTTTCGACTAAGACTCAATAATGACCCTCTAAAAGAAACGCACCATGCCCGCCGTATCGACAATGTTGGTAGCAAAATGGACCTTTCGAAATCGGATCGTCTTCTGGTGTGTGCTTTCAATGGTTGGGTCATAACTGTGATAAGAACGAAGAGTTCCACAAGTGAGATTCAAGATAAACATGCCTATACAGTAAAACAACATTGATGACAAAACGTACGCTTCCGAAAAGGATCCCGTAACAAAGGAATGCGTCAGTGATGATTTCCCAACGGCTCGGTATCCCAACAAAGCTACTTTTCTGTGGACCAGAGTCGGTTCCTTGGGTGCCATATTTACTTGTGGTATATCTTGTAAGACGAAAAAAAGATGCGCTTGCTTTCCTTCCAACGGAACGTATAATCCAAACCCTCCACTACAATTGGTTGTATGGCTGGTAAGATGGACTAGATAATGGCAAAAAGCAAGCCTATGACGGCAAAAAACTATCTGCTCAACCTAAATTACAGTTTGTCAAACTTTGAAGTCTCAAACCGTCCAAGAAAGAGCCAAAATCTAGAGAAGATGTGATGGACGATCGATGCTAGCTAGTAGTACTAGGTACCTGGTAGTAGTAGTAGAGTAGGGCAATAAGTAAAAGAGTAATAAATCTGTGCAAGATCCTTTCGTACGGTAGGATCAGCTAATCGAGTTAGTGTGCGCGCGCATCTTTTACTCGTCATTCAATTGAGTCGTGATCGAAGGGTTTAGTAGTACGTGTTTTCCTTTGTTCCCTTGCTTCAACTCACATCAACCCCCCAACCAACCGCAAAAAATCTGCAGGATGAAGAAGGCCAAGTGGAACGACTTCCAGAGGTGGCGCTTATTACACAAAAACATTAAAGATTAATCTTTGTTTTACTGTTGTAGTAAAAGTTTGAACGAAATACTTTTATACATATTTGAAGACGCAACAATTTACAATTAAGTATAGCATGACATTCCAACAAGTTTTTCTGGCGGCCCTCTTGGTAGTGATGATGGTGGCAGCCCCCACTGCTTCTGCCTTTGTAGTGCCTAGCAGCAGCAGCAGCAGCAGCAGCAGCAGTAGTAGTCCTCTTGCTCGTTTCGAATCGTCGTCGGCTTTGAATGCGGCAAAAAATCTTGTGGTAATTTCTCCTCCGGGTGGTGTGGGTGAAGTTACTGCCGTCAAGGCTGCGACTATGGGAAGTTCCGTGCGGTGGTTTGTCGTCAGCGAACAATTGGATCAAGCCCAAAACGTCGCTCTGTCGCAATCGGCCCTCGATGAAATCGAGGCTGCCGGAGGTAACGTCGAATTAGCAGGCGCCGATGCAGAATCTTTGCTGCTGGGACCAGAGGATCCCAAATCGGCCATTGCGGCCGTGAGCAAGTGGTGTGGTTCTGCCGATGGTCTGGCCTGTACGTTTGACGGAGTAGAAGCAGCCAAAACGGGAGAACTGGGCGACGAGGATCCCGTCAAAGTATGGAAAAATGCCATTATGTTGGCGGCCAAGCAAGTCGCTCCAGCCATCAAGGGATCAAAATTGGCCATTCTTTCCGCTTTCGAGGATGATGAAGATATGGATGAGTCCAACAACAGGGGTCGAGATATTAGTAGATTGGTAGGATCCGTCTTCGGAAAACCAAGCGTCGAGATTCCTTCTAGCATGGCTGAAGCACTGGGAACTAACCCCTCTCAGTTGGCTACTTTGCGCCACGGACAACTGTTCGGCACTCCTGAATCGTCTCCTGATTTTTCTCCACTGGTCGGAGGTCCCCAACGAAATCCTGAATTTTGCGAAGAATACCAAACACGATCGGTCCGAATTGATCCCACTCTTTCTGTGGCTGGCAATACCGTGATGAGAAAGTCGACTCGATCGTCCCGTCATTCAGTTGGAGAAGCAGCTGCTTTAATCTTGATGGGAAAAGTTCCCGGACCTGGTTTGGACTTGTGCTTGTCATCCCAATTAGGCACTGATACCATTCCGTTGAGTGTTTGGGAAGAAGAGTTTACACGTGCCGAGAAAATGCTAAAGTCTGGCCAAGGAGCCCAACTCTTTTCGGCATCCTTCACATCTGTTCCTGATACCGAGCGATTGGCCGATTGGTTGGCCACCAAATGGGCTCCCGCTGTTTTGCGGACCTACGATATTGCTGCCATTCGAACGGGAGCTAGACCCGTCTATGCCAACCGCGCAGGTGATGGAAAGGTAGAAATTACGTGGCAAGAATTGATCGATTTTAACAGTATTACGGTCGGTAAAATGATCATCGAAGTGTCGGATACGGGATTGGTCGCAACTCGTGGACCCGGAGATGCAAAGGCAGGATATGGTTCCATAAGCAAAAAGCCATTGAATGGAGAAAATGTCCTTGTGATGCGATTGGCCGATGCTGTTTCCCAGGCTATTGATAAGGGTCTTGCAAAAAAGGTGCGCAATGTGTTATCTGTCTGTTTCAAGCGATTATATTTTCTATTTTTTTCTGTTTTGCTCAACAAATTGTGCTTCGCTGATCAACCACGTCTACAACACCAAAACAACAAAAACATCCATTTGTAAATTATAATTATCAGACAACCCCCAAAAAGGTAGCAGCACCCAAGATGAAAGAACCTGTTGTGGCTGCTGCACCAGCACCCGTGACAACCTCAATAGCATCTTCTGGAAACGTTCCAGCACCCGCCAGCGACGAATCTGGACCCAGAACGGCCGGTTCTAGACGATCCACTGAACGTGCTCGTGGCACTAGAAAAAGAAAGACATCATCATCGTCTTCATCTGTCGAAGAGGAAGAAAAGTGAATAATTTCATGCAAAAGCTTACATCTATATTGAACAGATTATTCACCGTTATAACGCTATCAAATCGTCTAGGTAGCCCTCATCTAAGATCTTTTGGAGGCGGTCTTGCCACACACTCCCATGAGCTTGAATAGCCATGATTCGTACCGCATCATCTTCTCCTTCGTTACTATCATTGTTGTCACTTGCTGTACTTTGAATTCGAATGTTGACAGTCAACCGATCCTCGGGAATGCGAGTCGATCCTAATCGTTCTGGCCATTCAATGAGTGACACACAGTCCTGAAAGACGCGTGGCAAATTGAGGGGCGCCAAATCCTTCGGGTCTCCCGAAAGTCGATAAAGATCCATATGGTGGATTCTGCAAAGAGAATAATAAATAATGGGCGCGGGCTGTGAGAACACTCTCTCTATATTTTTTAATTTATACCTCGGTTTGCGCTACGTACTCTATGCGACCATTTAGTATAGGATAGACATTGACCAGCAGGTAGGTGGGAGATGTGACCCGTAAATTATCGACTCCTGTCGCCGCTCGTAAAAATCCTCGTGAAAAGGACGTTTTTCCCGCCCCCAAATCCCCGTCCAACAAAATAGTGCCATGCAGTGGTGGCAACGGCAGTACTGCCGCTACGTTTTGGTCGTCGTTGTCGTCGTAGTAGTAGTAGGGCTCGAGCAGGATCGAGGCTAGGACAGCTGCAACGTCTTCCGTATCTTCTGCTTTCGGTAGTTCTAACACTATGCTTTTCTTGATCGTGTCACTAGTTGAGGTAGAAAATAGAGCATGTCTTGTCGTTCTAGTAGGAAAATATCTTGTATTGTGGCGGTAGCTGTAGTGGGGGTGAAACGCCAGAGATCGTCGTATTCTGTTGACTGCAGCTGGACTACCTGCACATCGACCGAGCACTAAACCGTTCATGGTTGCAGTTATCATGAAAAGGTAGAGTGTCAACGAGCAGAAGGATAGCATGGTAGTGCCAAGTGCCAACGGTTTTGTGGTCGTCAAAAGACAAGAAACAGATGAACCGTAAACTACTACAACATCTTATTAATATCATTTTTTTCTACCAGTATGAAGTGAAATTGAATCGAGTCACGAATGACACCGTGCAATCACCAAACGAATATTTTTTTAGATCCACACATTTTTTACTAGAAAAACAAATTTATTTCATCAAATTTCTGGATGCTATCATCATAATTAATAAACGCACAACAAAAATATTATCCACCCATCCAATTTGTCAGGTAAACCTACCAACCAAACACAAGCAAATAGAATGAGATTGAATTTCAGAACAACTTCTCTGGCATATGTTCTTGTTTCCATATTGATCCGACCTAACACCGGCTTTCAAGCTCCTGTGTTACAGTTCCGCCGATCTTACACGTCCAAAAGAACTATGGCACTTCACATGGTTCAAAATCGAGGCTTGGAAGTCC
>Ga0210054_1003710_pt1 | contig 11395 bp, 10 predicted proteins | sample CryGeymeta201516_FD_185470 | JGI IMG/M metagenome (GOLD analysis project Ga0210054, IMG submission 185470) | Groundwater microbial communities from Crystal Geyser aquifers in Utah, USA - Crystal Geyser metaG 2015-16 (SPAdes) (version 2) | ecosystem: Environmental > Aquatic > Deep subsurface >...
GAATCTGTTCATCGATAAAACTTCATCGGGCTTCAAGCCGTCCGAGAACCGTTTCTGGTTCGGCGGTTATATGGACGAGGAAATCTGGTTTCGGCAGATTTTTGAAAGATTCGTTAAATGTTTGGACGAAGTCTTTTCCTGACGCTCATTTGATCTTCATATGAGCATAGACGAGTACTTGAATAATCGAAAAGTCCATAACGATTACCGAATTTTTTGATTCAAGGGAAGCTTTTGTGAGAATAGCTTCATCGAGCACACGGAAAAGTTCCTGATTTTTCTCCCAAAGAGTTTGGTCGGAAAGACCATCGGAAGAAGCTTTAATAATAGGAAGATACGGACTCATCTGAGGAAGTTCCGTGAGTTTTTTTACATTTGGAGGCAAGAGAGGAAAATCCGATTTCAGCCGTTCGGTCAAACTATTTATGAGAATGTCCGTAAAAGTGGTTTTTCCAACTCAGGATTGTCCAGTTATAGCAATAATAGGAAATCGTCTGTGTTCCAATAGAAACTCACGAAAAGACACTCCTGAGATTTTCAGGAGTTGCATATTTTCGATATCCGATACATAATCGGCTGCGGTTTGTGTCTTTTTTGACAGCATATTCGCTATTTATGGAATACTTATACGAAATAAGTATATCGCAAATTGGAATAATTCGCAAATTCTGAGAAGTTATTCCACAAAAATCCAGAGACTTCTGAAAAATGATGAAATTTGTGTGAAAACTACGTACCAGAGTGAACTGTACGACTTGTACAGAGAACGAGGAAGCGTACAGTTTGAACTCAAAGTTCGCATTTTACTGAAGTCTTATAGCTTATAGTATTCATTGAAAAATGGACTGATCGCCGCCTTGAAAGCGAGGGTGAATTCATCTTTTCGGACGAGCATATTGTCGGACCATGCACCCATACTTCCCTCTTCGCTCCTGCTGTGAACGCTTCATTTGAGTGCTTCCATAGCCGGTCAGAGTTCTTTTCCTTCTTCGTAAAGCATTTTTTCTATGATCGGCGGAACTTCCATAACCTGAGAGATTCCGAAGTGTTCTTCTCCTTTTTTATCGATGATGAAAATAGTTCCTCCGAGAACTTTCTTATTGAGTACCGACCAGACTCCTCCTTCGATTCCGACATAGAAATCGGCTTCGATTCATTTTTTTCGGAGGTTCATGGCACGATTACGCGCTCATTCAAGCGTCACTTCGAGTGAGAGTGGCATATCTGCTACATCGGATGGAACTTTCTCCAGGATATATTCGATATTTCCTCGATTGTCATCAAAATATGGACAAACGTTGATCGCTTCCTGAACTCCGGCTACTTTCGGGGAACTAGTCGTTCCGATGGCGATTATCATAAAAAATGACTGAGAAAATAAGAATATACATCCATTAACTATGGAATTAACATAGGGGAAAATATGTTTTTGGCAAATTTTTCTATAAGTAGGGGGTTCTTTGATTCCTACTCTTTTATCCAAGCCTTCCAATTTGGATTAAGGCGTGGACCTCAATTTCTCTGATATATATAATTTATGGAAGATGCTCCGTATCATGCATCGCGAAAATATTTCGTCTTAACATTCGAACGTATCACTGGACTCATAGGAAATACAAGATTTTGTTTCTCCATAACTGCCTCTTGTATGCTTCTAGAAAATCCTCATTTCCCTATAAGCTTCATTTGTCCTTCATCGAATGCATGATGAATATCGGTGGAATGCCCAAAATAGAATATCCCTCATCTTTTAAGAATTCGTGATAACTCATCAAAATCCGAACCGGATGGTGCAGTTAAAGGATGTGGTGAATTAAGTGTAACAATATCTACCGATTCATCCGGAAGTCAGGTATTTTCATAGGTAGCAATAGCTTTAAAAACACCTTTTTTCGAGTTTTGGATTACCTCTTCCACTTCTCGAGATGTTGAAACCTTTGTGAGCTTTGAAAGAGCAACTCTGATATTATGCACTGTCGTCCCTAATAACAATCCTATCGAGTTATATTCTTCATATTTCTTTTCTATATAAGGATCAGCACAAATGACTGTTCCAATCTGAGGATTGAGTCTCCGGAGATCTCTTCCAAAAGTAGTGTTCCCTGCTCCGATATCAAGTGCAATGAGAGAATTTGATGCTTTCATATTTTCTCGGGTTCTGTAGATAAAAATGTAGTATAAAAACAACTGTGAACTAAATATTCTATACTCAAAAAATATAAAAAAGCAAATTGCTTTTTTAAACGAATTTCCATATTCCTATTTTCGATTTGCATATTCTTCGCTATTTTTTATAATATAGCCATATATTTCCCTCCAACTTAGTACATATGAAAAATCCACATATTCTCTTTATATTGACTATTCTCTGTGCATTCTTTACAACGATTTTTTCCACTATATTCCTTCAAGGAATCGGATTTTCTGGAACGAAAAATACCGCTGTAAATTCACAGAAAGAAAATGTAAAAACAGGGACTCCATCGCTCGGGAACCTTGAGACAAGCGTAAAATCGGTAGCGAAAAAAATCTCTCCTTCGGTTGTCAGTATCGTTATCTCCAAGGAAATTCAAACCTACAAAACCGATCCGTATGGATTCTTCTTTGAACCATCGGGAACTATTCGGAGAAAAGTCGGTGGCGGAACGGGATTTTTCGTCACAAAAGATGGACTTGTTCTCACGAACAAACATGTTGTTTCTGATCCCAACGCAAGTTATACCATCATTACTGCATGAGGTGAGGAATTTACAGGGAAGGTTCTCGCTTTCGATCCATCGAGCGACCTTGCTCTCGTACAAACCTATGACGTGGACGGGAAAAAACTCCTCGATCGAGAACCGGTAGATTTCGCTCAAAGTACAACTTCTCTCGAGGTTGGGGATTTTCTTATAGCTATCGGAAATGCTCTTGCAGAATTCAATAATACCGTGACTTTTTGAGTCGTTTCCGCACTGAATCGTACCATCGAAGCAGGAGATATGGGGACCAATGAAACCGAACTTCTGACTGGACTTATCCAAACCGATGCGGCTATCAATCCAGGAAATTCCGGATGACCGCTCGTGAATCTGGACGCGAAAGTCATAGGAATCAATACTGCTATCGCGAGTAATGCGACTGGTCTCGGATTCGCTATTCCTCTCTCGGAAAAAGAAGTCAGATATCTCGTGGATTCCGTAGAAAAGAACGGAGTTATCAAACGGGCTTTTATCGGTATCCGAACCGTTTCATTGACGTCGGATATTGCTAAAAATATGAATATCGATATCACTTCCGGTGATCTTATAATAAATAGTCCCGATGCTGTCATAGTGGATTCTCCTGCTTCCAAGGCTGGACTCGAAAGTGGAGATATTATTATAGAAGCTGCTGGGATTCCAATCGAGAACAATGTCACGATTCGAGATATCATCAAGGATAAAGTTCCCGGTGATGAAATCATTCTCAAAGTATGGAAGAAAAAAAGTGAAAAAATAGAAATCGTGAAGCTTCTATTAGAAGAAAGATAGAAAATATTGACTTCAAGAAAAAAACGCTATAATCCCCTCCACTTCGGAACAAATCAATCCGAATACAATTTTTGTTCAACCAAAAAAGAAGGGAGTTAAGGATATGTTAGGAAATGCAATGCATCAAACAACTTCTACTAGAGGGAGTCAAAAACAAACTCCTCCTCCATCGGTATTGAGTCATATACATGGCTCGAGTTCTCGTCCAACAATTTTTGCTTTGCGTCGTGAACAACACTTCGCAAATCAACAAACGGGAGCAATGCAAAAACAAGCATAACGAACAATATGCTTCAGGTCGTACTTTGTACGACCTTTTTTATTTTCCGAGAAATAGTACTCGATTTCTATTATGATCTTCTAGGGTTTTTCCATAATGGATATTTCCGGAATTATCATGGAGATAATAGTAATATGGGCTCGATTCAGAATTGATAGTCGCGGAAATAGTATCGATGCTCGGATTCGAGATGGGAGTCGGCGGAAGATCCAGACTATTTCTCGTATTGTAAGCGGTTTTATCATAGATATGTTCTCCGATAAAAGCGGGTGTACAATCGGTCATAGTGAGACGATATGCGTAACAAACGGTCGCATCCGCACCGATAAACCATTTTTCTCGGTAACGTTTCTGGAGAATCCCTGCAACTATCGGTTTATTTACACTGTTTTTCTCTTCTTTTTCCAGAATGGAAGCGAAAATAATCGTTTCGTATAATGAGGTATTGGAAGCAAAATTAAACTCCTTGTATATTCTGTTATTGAAAGCTCCGAGAAGCATCTCGATGATATTATTCGCTCCCGCTTCCGGACTGATACGATAGGTATCAGGAACGAGAAATCCTTCCAAAGTAGTAGCTTTCCTGAGAAACGGAAAGGTTTTTTTTATTTCTGGTGATATATTTTCTGCTGAAGTAGTAAAATCTCCTGCTTGTATAATCCCGTTTTTTGTCAGATACACATCTATATCCCATATATTCCAACCAGGAAGCAAAGTGATAGTGATATCTTTAGAGATAGGATTTTTAAGAATCTGAGAAAAAAGTAGTTCAAGAGTCGTGTCTTTCCCTATGGAATACGTTCCTGCTTGAAGAGTGAATTTTTTGACGACAAACCGAGTATAGATTTTGAAGAAAATGGGATTTGCCTCTATGGAAAGCTTCTTCGGAAGACTCGCCAAAGTATCGCCGCGATTTATTATAAAATCCTGTTTCACTACAGAAGTCTGCGGGAAAACATAAGCAATATATCCGGCTCCGAGCAGTGTAAAAAATATGAGAAAAGAGAGAAATTTCATGAAAATAAAAAAAGAATATAACCGACAAAGTATAGTGCTTTTTTGGATTTTTCAAGTAGAAGTGAGAAAAGATATATTCCAGGATTAAAAGTAATTTATCTAAAATGGTGCGCATTTTTGTGTTTATCGAATTTATGTGCTATATTGACTATATCCTCTCTCTACAAATCACTTTCAAATATGTCTCTTTCTCCAAAAATTCAGGATGCTATCACAAAAATGACCGATGTCTTCAAATGAATCGGAAAGAAAAATGATGCTCTTATGCAAGGAACTCCTCTATCTTCCGTAAACAAGACGTATTCGCCAAGCGCCGATACGACAGGTTGATCTATCGGAAACACTCTCGTGGAACTCGATAGTATTTTTGCGAAAGCGCTTTCGCTTGGAGCTTCCGATATCCATATAGAACCAGAAGAAGACGGACTTCTCGTACGAATTCGTGTCGATGGACGTTTTGTCGAATACGGACGATTTTCCGCTTACGAAAAAGCTCCGCTCATCGCTAAAATCAAGATTCTTTCAGGATTAAAAATCGATGAACAACGTCTTCCTCAGGATGGAAAAGCAACCTATCATGATGCCTCAAGTGAGAAAAATGTCGATCTCCGAGTCAGTGTTATCCCTACTATTTACGGAGAAAAAGTGGTTATCCGACTTCTCCGCAAAGAGAGTGAACTTATGGATCTTCGGTCTATCGGAGTCCTTCCGATGAATATGGTAAAAATCAAAAAACATCTCGAAAACCAATTTGGTCTCGTGCTTATCGTCGGTCCGACTGGTTCGGGGAAATCCACGACACTCTATTCTATGCTTTCTCGATTTGATCCCGAGGAAAAGAATATTTCCACGCTCGAGGATCCGGTCGAATACCGAATCAAGTGAGTAAATCATACCCAGATCAATCCGCAGATCGGATTCAACTTCGCCGATGGACTCCGAAGTCTGCTCCGTCAGGATCCCGATATTATCATGGTCGGGGAAATCCGAGATTCCGAAACCGCTCGTCTCGCAGTCGAGGCCTCCATTACCGGACATTTGGTATTTTCCACTATCCATGCAAATTCTACCGTCAATACACTTCAACGTCTCACGAATCTTGGAATCGATCCGCTTCTCATTACTTCCAGTCTTCGGCTTATCGTTTCACAACGTCTCGCTCGAAAACTCTGTCCACACTGTAAAGTAGCCTATAAACCCGATGAACTTACGAAGAAAAAGGTACTTTCCCGTATCGGGAAATACGTGAGCGAACCGGACGATCTTATGTTCTACCGGGCTCTCGAGGGTGGATGTGAAAAATGTAGTCATAAGGGACATAAAGGACGTACTGGATTTTTCGAGATTCTCGAAATGACCGAAGGAATCGAGAAAATGGTTCTCGCACACGCTTCCAAAACACAACTAGAAATCCAAGCCATCGGAGATGGGATGATTACCATTAAAGACGATGCGCTCATAAAACTCGTTCTCGGAGAAGTAAGTCTGGAGGAAATACTCCAAGTGCTCGGCGGATAAAAATATTTTTTATACAATAAACTCCCAAAGTTTGGGAGTTTATTTTTGTTATTATCGAAAAAATATATATACTCACGCTCTATAAATATCCTATCAAACTTTCATTATTCATGGCAACAGAACTCGATATATCCCAGTTTATAAAACCGCTCATCCATAAAAAAGTTGGATATGTTGCACTTATCGGGCGACCGAACTCTGGGAAATCCACTTTCATCAACGCACTCATAGATGAGAAAGTCAGTGCTGTTTCGCCGAAACCACAAACGACTCAGAAAACCATTCGAGGAATCTATAATGATATGGAATCTCAGGTTATTTTTTTTGACACTCCCGGTATCCATGAATCCAAAGAAGAACTTAATATCATTATCAACAGTCAGGCGGCGAATGCTCTTGAAGATGCCGATATTATTGTCCGATTCATAGATATCTCCAGACAACGCGGACAGGAGGAGGAAAAAATCAGCGAGCTCCTCAAATGAGTGAAGAAACCGGTTATTCTCGTCTATTCTAAGTGCGATCTCGGTCACGCAACCGAAGCCAGAAAAGATGCGATTTGCATATCTTCCCGAAACAAAAACGGATTCGACGAACTCCTCGCGACCATCAAGAAATCACTTCCGACCGGACCGCTTTTCTATGATGAGGACTATTATACCGACCAAGATATGGAAACCCGTATCCGCGAGATTATCCGCGAAAAGATATTCCTCTCGCTCGGCGAAGAGCTCCCGTACGATATCCTCGTGGATGTGGATGATCTCGTGGAGGAAGACGGTATGATAAAAGCACTCGTTATGCTTTATGTTTCCAAAGATTCCCAGAAGAATATCCTCATAGGAAAACAATGAGCGGTACTTCAGAATATTGGAAAGCTCGCTCGGATCGAGCTCGAGAAGATTCTCGAAAAGAAAGTCTATATCCTCCTTCGAGTCAAAACTATGTCCAAGTGGAATAAGAATCCGAATGTACTCAAGAAATATTTTGGATAAACCCTTTTTCCTATGCTCAAAATCTCTTCTTCTGGAGAATATGCTCTTCTGCTCGTGAAGCACCTGATTCATAATCCTGGAACCCATACCATCAATGCGATAAGCGAAAAACTCGGTATAAAAGAGCCGTTTCTCCGAAAAACTGCGAATAAACTTGAAAAAACAGGTATTATAATTTCGCACAAAGGACGATATGGAGGAGTAGAACTCGTAAAAAAAGATATTTCCGTGTACGATATACTTTCGGCGGTTTGAGAAGATTTGAGTATTGCTGTTTGTTCCCATGGAACTTGTAGCTCATCAGAAACTTGCGGAATTACTCCGACTATTGCCAATATCCAACGAGGGTTCGATACTATTTTAAAAATTACGAGATTATAATGTCCTACGATGCTTTCGCTTCTACATTCTCAGAGTCGAGAAAAAATCTCCGATGGGGTGAAATTGAGTATTTTATGGAATATATAAAGAATCATTCTTCCGGGAAAATATCTATTCTCGATGTCGGATGTGGAAACGGGAGGTTTTTGGAAACACTCGAAACCTCTGGACTTCCCTACTCCTACATCGGAATCGATGAATCCTCCGGAATGATACATGAAGCTCGGAAACTTCATCCGGAGAATGTTTTCAAAGTTCTTGATATGAATCATATGGGTGAGCTTTCCAGAAATTCCTATCAATTCATTGTATTTATTGCATCATTTCACCATCTACATACAAAAGAGGAACGAAAAGAAGTGCTTTTGAAAGCAAAAAAACTCCTTTCACCAGGAGGAATAATCATGATGACAAACTGGAATCTGATGGGAGGAACCCTTTTTTCGAAGTATGAAAAAAACTATGAATGAAACGGAAATTTCGGAATTAAAATCGGAGCGCATAATCGCTACTATCATGGATTCGTTCTCGAAGAATTGAAGAGTTTATTCCGAGAAAGCGGATTTGCGATTATCGAGAATAGAGTATTTGAAAATGAGAAAAATATCGTATCTCTCATAAAAAGCGAATAAAGCGGTTGTATTTTCACTAAATCCGCATATAATCCATCGAAATATTCATTTCTACACGATTCTTTCATGTCCATCTCACAAGAAATAGAATCCAAAATCAATATCGTCGAGCTCGCCGGACGTTATGTCCAGATGAAAAAAGCAGGAGTTAATTACAAGGCTCTTTGCCCTTTTCATAGCGAAAAAACCGCTTCCTTTGTCATCTCTCCGGTCAAGAATCTCGCCTATTGTTTTTCCTGTCATCACGGAGGCGGACCAATCCGATTCCTCATGGAAATGGAAAAAATAGAATTTTCCGAAGCATTGCATATTCTCGCAAAAGAAGCGGGAGTGGAACTCAAGACCGATTATTACAAAGAACGAGGAGAGAAAACCGGCGATATTTACGATATGTATCGCATCGCTACCGATTTTTACCGTGAAGAAATCCTTCGGGATGAGAATAAAGAAAAACTCAATTACCTTCTGAATCGAGGAATCTCACGAGAAACCATCGATCGTTTCGGTCTCGGTTATTCTGGAAATCCTCGCGAGCTCTTTACTCGAATGAAAGATAAAGGTTTTACCGAACAAGCCATTATCGATTCCGGAATCTTCGTCGGACCTGGACGAGATAAATTCTATGGACGAATTATTTTCCCTATCGCAAACTTCGCTGGTCATACCGTTGCTTTTACTGGACGAATTACCGACAAATGAGAACCAAAATATCTCAATTCTCCGGTTTCTGATATTTTCAATAAAAGTGCGATTCTTTACGGATTTCATCTCGCGAAGAGTACTATTGCGAAAGAACAAAGTGTTATTATTGTTGAATGACAAATGGATACGGTCGCACTCCATCAGGCTAATATTTATAATACCGTTGGTATCAGTTGAACCGCTCTAACTAAGGAACATATTACACTTATTAAACGATTCACCAAAAAACTTTATCTCTGTCTCGACTGAGATAAAGCAGGAGTAGAAGCAACTTTCAAAAGTTTGGAAAATCTCTATAATGAAGATCTTGATATCTATGTTATATCCCTTCCTGATGCGAAAGACCCTGACGAATTTATAAAATCTGGAGGAGATTTCCAAGAAGAAATGAAAAAAGCACTCACACCGATAGCTTTCTATATAAAAGAGTGAGCAAAAAAGTACGATATTACACAGATGACTGGGAAAAAAGCCATCTGGGAAGAGCTTAAAAAAATGCTCAAACATATCAAAAATCCTATTGAGATTGATGCTTATATTCGAGAGATTGGAAAGATACTTAATCTAAGCACTGATGTACTTTATAGCGAACTCAAGAATTTTCGAGAAAAACGCATTATTGAAGATGTAAAAAAACAGACGAGTTTTGAAAGAACGGAACTTCTTGGAGGATATATGCGACTTTATGGCTATTTTGACTTGTTTTTAGAGAAATTTCAGTATACTCTCGAGGATGGAATGTCTATTCCCTCTTTTTTCGTAATTAAAAATCTCCTCTCTGAGAGAGAATCCGGAAAAAATAACGGTGCTATAGACCTCGATCGCCTTTCTGCCATAGAACTTTTTATCGAGGAGGATAATGCGAGTCTTTCTCAGGAAATTATTACTCAGAAATTTCTGGAGCTTATTGGTTATCTCAACAAAATCTGTTTTGAACAAGAAAAGAAAATACTTCTTGAAAATATCGATCCGAACAGTACAGAATATATGATTGAGCGTCATAAACTCCAAGAAAAAGCGAAAAAAATAGGAGTGAAATTTAATTAAAAGAAACATATTTAATATTTTTCCTTATCAACAATGTCAAAAAAGGATTCTAAAAAAGATGTAAGTCACATAGAAGAGATAGATCTTAATACTCTTATCGGTGGTGATGTGATTTTTGATCTCGGAAAAATTCGAGAAAAAGTGATTTCTTCAAAAGAAATAACTGCTATTCCCGTAAAAAAAGAGGTTACACATGATGATAAAGAAGATGATCATTCTCATGATGATATACATATTGATGAGGATGAAGATGAGGTTATTGTTGTAGAAGACGACATACTTCCACTTAAAGATGAAGATTTAATTCTCTTGGAAGATGATCTTATAGATTTTGAAGATGAAGATGAAGATGAAGAAGATGAAGATGAGGATGAAGATGAATGAACAGGAAGAAAAAAACGAGAACGATGACTTAAAAAAGTACCCATCGATCGAAGCGCCGACAAAAGACGAGTCGGAAAAGGACTTCAGAAATTCATCGATATTTCCGTACCTGCAGAGTTGCTCGAAGGACTTTCTGAAAATCTTCAACTCCTTATAAAAAAAGGAAAGGTGGAAGGGAAAATCACCTATGATGAGCTTCTTGCTGCTATGCCCCATGCAGAAGATGATGTCGATAAGCTCGATGAAATCTATACACGTCTTATGAAACTTAATATCGAAATTGTCGACAGTTTCGATAAAGATGAAATATTTAAACCAGGTCATACGAGTGAAGAAAAAGCTCAAGAAATAGATCTTTCTGATATTTCAGATGATTCCATTAGAATGTATCTAAATGAGATTGGACGATTCCATCTCATCGATGCTGAAGAAGAGGTACGTCTCGGTCGTCTCATCAAGAAAGGTTCACAGGACGCTCGAAAGAAACTTGCCGAAGCGAATCTCCGTCTCGTTGTAAGTATTGCAAAAAAATATATGGGGCGTGGTCTCGGACTTCTTGACCTTATTCAAGAATGAAATGTTGGTTTATTCCGTGCGGTAGATAAATTTGACCCGGAAAAGGGATTCAAATTCTCTACTTATGCTACTTGGTGGATCCGACAATGAGTAACTCGAGCAATCGCCGATCAAGCTCGAACAATTCGTGTTCCGGTTCATATGGTAGAAACAATCAATCGTTTTACTCATACTTTCCGACGACTCACTCAAGAACTTGCTCGAGAACCTCTTATGGAGGAACTTGCTCTGGAACTCGATATGGACATCCGAAAAGTACGCCAGATTATGCGTATCTCCCAGGATATCCTCTCTCTCGATTCTCCTGTCGGAGGCGAGGAGGATACGACTCTTGGAGACTTTGTAGAAGAT
>Ga0210054_1003713_pt1 | contig 11391 bp, 8 predicted proteins | sample CryGeymeta201516_FD_185470 | JGI IMG/M metagenome (GOLD analysis project Ga0210054, IMG submission 185470) | Groundwater microbial communities from Crystal Geyser aquifers in Utah, USA - Crystal Geyser metaG 2015-16 (SPAdes) (version 2) | ecosystem: Environmental > Aquatic > Deep subsurface >...
AGAAAAGGTCGGCCCTAGTAAATTGCCGAGTTTCTCCAAACCACCCTACCTAGCCAAACGTAGCCCTAGAGAGCTGGCATAGTCGAGAGAACGCGGTAGCGTTCGCTCGGCTGCAACAGATGCCGATAGACAAAAGCTAAAAAATTGCAGGTACTCCAAACACTCATTAATACCGCAGCGATTTCCACCACTTTGGTCTCAACGAATAAATTATTCTATAGCTACTGCAGCATGAATTTATCCTGCTGCCTAGTACTGGCTGCCTTGGTTGCAGGTAGCACCACTAACAATTGCCAAGCATGGACGTTGCCGAAACACAAACACAACCAGAGAATTAAAGAAAAATCACAACTGCATTGGTTGACGAATGTTGCATCATCTGCAGCGGTTGCCACGGCCATTCTCACCACACCTCTTGAAATCGAGGTGAATTCTATTGGCACGACTCCTGACCGTCCGACCACCACCACTGCCACCTCCACCAGACTTATCTTTCGTACCTCCGAGGCATTGGCATTGTCCGAAGAACAGCTTTTGGTCACAGATGTATGGAAGGAAATTAGTCGGCAATATTTGGATACCAGTTACAACGGAATGGGAGAGGACAAATGGAAGGCCAAGCGATTGGATGCTGTAAAAAAAGTGACCAATTTGGGACCCGGAGAAGAAGAGGAACTGTACCAAGTCATTCGCGACATGGTAAGTTCCCTCGGAGATCCCTACACGCGATTTCTCACACCAGAACAGTATTCGGCTTTGGCAGATTATGCTAGGGGTGACAGTGCAGGTGTCGGCGTCCAGTTGCAAGTAGATCCACGATCAGGACAGGTCACTGTCCTGAATACTGTTCCGAATGGACCGGCAGAAAAGGGTGGTATACTACCCGGTGACACAATCGTCGAAGTAGACGGTATGGATGTCACAACGGCACCTGCCGAAGTCGTGGCAGCCAAATGTCGGGGACCTGTTGGTACGAACGTCAATGTAGCAGTTCGACATGCCGATGCCTCCAAAATCACTAATCTGACTTTGGAACGGGCCAAAATAAAAGTAAATCCAGTCAAAACGGGCATGGCCACTGTTCAGGGCAAAACGTATGGTATTTTGCAATTGCCAAGTTTTAGCCAAGAAACGACCAAGCAAGCTGTGGAAGGACTTCGCCAGTTGCAAAAGAATGGTATTGATGCGCTGGTGATTGATGTACGAGGAAATGCTGGAGGGTACATGCCGGCGGGAGTGGACGTTGCCAAATTGTTCTTGCCTCCTAAAGCTAGAATTATTACGCAAGTGGACAAGACGGATCGCCAAACAATTGAAATTGCGGATGGCATTGGAAGCGAAACGGAATTACCTCTCTACATTGTAGTGGACCAGCGAACTGCTAGTGCCTCTGAAATCATGACAGCTGCCCTCCAAGACAATGGACGAGCTACCGTCATTGGTAGATCCAAAACTTTTGGCAAAGGACGAATCCAAAACGTACAAGAAGTAAGTGGAAATGGCAGCGGCGTAGCCGTGACCAAAGCAAAATACATTACTCCCAAGGGCAATGATATTCACGGAATCGGTATTACGCCAAACATCAAATCGGACGCCTGCGGACCGGCTAATACCGTTTCAGATTGCTTGTCAAGTGTCTTGTAGACATTCTCATGAATAAATTACGGAATGGCTAAACATTGAGCTAGCTACCAGCTGTATTTTAGCAATGCAAAATAGAGCATGGAAATCAACCTAATATGCTAATAAAATAAAGTTAGAGTGGACAAAACCAACCACCCCTTTTGGGTGGCTCGAGCAACATACTCCGGAGCTGTGTAGGAGCCACTACACCCAAAGATCATTACCCGCGGAGCCAACGATCATTGATGAATGATAATCTGGTGTTGGATGCCCATGAATTGGAATTGCTTCGTCAGTCATTGTGCCGAATGCAATTGTACTCCCCATATAAAACACAGCAGCGACCGCACGAAGCGTTCCGACAACCTTGTGCCGCCCAATTATTGCAATTTAAGCACCGGTCACTATTTTGCTGATGGGCAAAATTATCAATGGTGGTGGAACCGACACTCGCAGTATCTTGGTTTAATTGTGTAGTGGAAGTATCGTCTGATGGAGTATGCCGGGAACAATGCTGCCATCCATTATCAACACAACATCGACCACATAGGTGATTGTCACAATCCTGTGCAGCGAGGTTGTTGCAGTTTTGGCATTGATAGGGGTTTGGTTCTTGAACTGTCCTCCCATCTTCGTAATTAGTTGTGGTGGTTTCCGCCATCACAATGTTGGCAGCAGCAGCAGCAGCAGGAAGAGCAGCAACGCCGTTGTTGTTGTTATTGTTGTTGTTATTGTAGTTGTTGTTGTTATTGTTGTTGTTGGCATTGAGCGATTGGGAACGGGCAGCAATTTGCGGAAAGGGACGGCGACAGTTGACACATGAGGCATTATCGGCCAGCCACTCAGCAATGCAATTCAGATGTACCGCTTGTCCACAGCACAGAGTTGCAATGTTAGGACTATCATCCAAGCAAATAATACAGGATCCCGCTGCCGTGCGTTCCCGCACTCTTCGAACGATCCTTTCCTCTTCTTCGGTAATAGCTGCTTGCGACTTTTGCTCCAGCAATCGCTGAACCTCCTGAACGGCAGGTGCTGTGCGCGTCAACAGATGATGGATCAAAGGTTGGAAAATACCTCGGTCGCTGCGAATGCCCGAACCATGATTAGCAATGGCAGTATGTCCGTACTTCAAGGCTGTCACATATGCCTCGCGCTGCTGACTGGTTGCCGTTATGGTAATCGAAAAGGGCAACCCCAATATGCGGGCTAACATCCAATTGGCACAAATGCGTGACAAACGTCCGTTCCCGTCGCCAAAGGGATGAATATCACAAATAGAATACAGTACAATGGCGGCCAAGGCGAATCCAAGATAGACGGATCGAACGGAGCACAAGTCCGCGTTATCTGTGCTGACAGAGGCAAATGAGTCCATCCAACGAACGTACAGCTGTTGCATGGCCTCCGAATAGGCTTGCATTTCTTGTTCGATTCGATCCGCAGGACAAAATAGAGTCGAACCGGCTCGGGCTTGGGTCGTTCGATACTGTCCCCATTGACGAATGTAGTTGGGAGGGCACAAAATTCCATGCCACTGGCATAGACGTTCCTTTGTCAGCATGACTCTGCTGGTGCTGGTGCTGCTCTCGTTGCTTTGTGCGTCTGCTAATGCTGCTCGCAATGCCTGTTTGTGCACATCTACGAGCTCTGTTGCTCCATCGGCAGTCTGTCGGTTGGTGTTGCTCCGAAGCCCAGCTGCCTGTCGATCCATTTGAAGCTGTTGAAATTTTTCGATTGTTGGAACAAAGTACACTCCAGCCGCTCCTGCTGGGATATTGGAATTTGAACAAGAACTCGCTGCATCTGGCGTTCCTGTCGTCGATTTTTGACGAGCCAATATGGCCATGGCTCGATATTGAGAGAGGAAATTTGAAATCATTTGCAACTTGCCAAAAGCTGCAGGATTCGAAAGTTGTGTCGGTATCTCTCCAATGAGTTCTTTCTCCGACAAAATAGACACATGTCCCAAGAGAAATGTTCCAGCATTGCCCGCTTTCAGGGTTGTGGAAGCTGCCTGTGGTTTTGCATCGCTGTCAATGAAAGAGGCGGCAGCGGGAGAATGGTCTGTCGTTGACGTGCGCTGCCTTTTGGACAGGTTTTTCCCCCTTCTCGGCATGCTTCAGCTGAGATACAGGTACAGTGAATGCACTTACTAGTAGCTATGAGACAGATCTATTACCACCAAATTCGAAAATCGGTTACTACTAAGTACTCCGAGTAGTTGTTAAATAATAATCGGTCAGCTAATCATACATAGTAGGTCAGACAGTTGGTCAGATAATCCGTCATATCGGTCAAATCGGTCATTTCGGTCAATGAGCCATATTAAGTTGACGACATATCAGTGACAAAGCTCATTCACAAAAACAATTCTGTACTATTCTACCTGGGGGTGGTACTGGAGTAGACTACTACTAGACTACTAGCTAGAGTAGCTAGCTACTGTACCTGGTACTCGAGCAAATACTAGCTAGCTAGTAGTAGTCTAGTACTCTAAAAAACAACAACATCACGATCGATGTTGTTGAAGAAATTGAAGTAGGTTAAAAATAAAAAATAAGGACTGTATCAATTTAGCACTTGTTCTACCAGGCTAAAGCGCTGAAGTAGTTCGGACTACAGGATAGGAAGAATCAGCAAGCTCTGTGTATATAATTCAATAGATTGCGTCCGTCGAAAGAAGCGAACAATGATGATGAGACAGTGATCAGTGATTGGTCTTGACACTTGACAGATATCTATTGTCTTGGGTCTTGGGTCTTGGGAGATTCCGAATTCGGAGCTCAGAATAGTAGATGAACAATCCACAGTCGAAACATCGTTGGCTTGCCCTCTTTTGCATTTTTATTTTGGTTTTGTCGGGACATTCCTCCTCATCTTCCACTGTCGTTGCCGCCAGAAATTCAGACGCATCAGTGCCTCCAAAACTCCTCTTAGGCTTCTTGGATGATACAGGCACAGGTTCCTGCAGACTGGTTGAAACGGCATCTTCCGATAGTAACATAATCCAAGATAACAGTCATGGACTCGCACAGGAAGAAAATCATCATCATTTTCACCATCAGGTATCTTTGAAGGATTCAAACTGGAACAAAAGGCGACGAATATCTCACACTAAGGCTACGGTCTTAACACTTCTTTTGGCCGTGCTGTGGTCCCCTCCATTACATCATGTTGCGAACCTGCAGCCAGTTCGTTTCCTCGTCCTGGTACTGTATCTGCTAGAATGTGCGACGTGCAGTACTCGAAAGTATCTTGCAAATACTCTCGCCCCCTCCGATTTGGAAACTTACCTAAAGAGACTGCAGGATGCAGCTCCCAAGATTATCTGGAATGTCGAGTGTTTTCATTACAGGACTGTTCGACGCAGGGAACATGGTGGTAGTGGTCGCACTGCCACACACCACGAAAAGGTAGTCACCCGTCGTGCTTCGAGCGAATTCTGCATAAAGAGGTAGGTTGTCATCTGGTTGCGCACAAGCAAATCTGCAACCTTGTACCATTGTAGCTGCGTGTAGCACTGTGTACTGGCCTCTGACACTTTGAACATTTTTCTTTTCTTTTGCAATACCATTGTATTGTTCAGATGGAAAGATGTCACATCGACAGCCTCCTTGAAAGCGATCATCAAGTTGGATGGCAAAGGAAGGGATGCGTTGTCGTCCAGAAAACAACTACTAGCAATCTTTGTCAAGACATCCATCTCCAAACTCTTTGTGTTTACCAATCCAACAATCGCATCCCGCTACCTATCCGAGGAAGCCAATTTCATTACCAGAGAGGGACGTTATGATTCTCACTATTTCTTTGAACGCCGACTAGATCTGGGAGGAGTTGATAGTTTTCTTCACAAACTTTTGGTGGTACGAACGGGACTATCGGATGTAGTCTTTGCTTCCCAGGTTTGGTTCTGGATTGTATCTCTTGTGGGTCTAACTGTTCCCTTTAGGATCTGGTTTTCAAACCATTGTCACCAGACGGAGCTTTCTCTGACCAAGACGATTGATTTGTGAGCTACAGTACTAATCGAATTCCTCCTTATTGCAGCTTGCTGTCCTACCATTAGCTTCTACGACACTTTTGAGAGTCTCGGTTAGCGTTAAAATTATGTTGTACCGTGTAATGTTGACTGACGGATTTAACGATCTCATAATACAGTAATAATTAATTTTTGCGGATGCTAAGAGTGCAGGCAGATGACCGGCAGCCAGTCTCACCAGTCGAGGGTCACACACACTACCGGTACTAATAGAATACTAGTAGTAGAATTTTGTTTCCAAAAAGAAGTGTTGCAAATTGCAAATAATAATAATAAGCGGAATAGGATTTTGAGGGAGTCTTGGGTGCCCAAAGCACTGCCGCATACCCGTCAGAAAGTAAGTGAGTATTATCCTACTGTACAAGGTTCATTGCCACAGCCTCAGTACATTCCCTTCGAAGCAAGCATATACCTACCTGGTAGACTCACGACCCACTTAATGTATTGAGTATTGAGTGTAAAACGCCATTTGAGATTTGAGTGCTCTTCTTTGTATTTTCTGCGAGGCATCATCCATCGATTCCTGTTCCACGCATCGACCCGACATCCGAGGCTACTTTCTTCTTTGCATATCTAACCTTTGCCTTCACGCAGATTGAAGGTTGCGCCATCCCTCACAACTACTCGTACATACTTCAAATTTCCAACCATGGCGCCATACGAAATGGTCCAGCCTAAACAAAGCAAAACCACAATGAACGAAGGACAGAACAAGAACGACCACCATCACAGCAACACAAAAAGGATACGCATTGCACGGGACGAGGTTACCAAGGAGAGCAAAAAGTCTGCTCGTGTGCAAAGATTAGAAGAATCTGCACAAGAAGAACCTGAACGCCAAATTATGCAGTACAAACGCCCTAGCATGACACCCTTTCAAAGGTTAAAGGACGAATGGATCGATCCCTGGAGTTGGTTTGGGATGGAAGAGTGTGGTGCGCTTTTGGATGTCCCAAACTCCTTTGGCAGCACCCACTCTATTTTGAAATGGTTAATTTGGCTCTGGATGTTCCCTTCACTGATATACTTATGGACATACCATCCTCAGGGAGCTTGGTTTTTGGGTACATTAGAGCACTGGGCTCTTCTTTTTAGTGTTGTTTACGCCACTATGTCACTCGTGAATGCACACATTCGACCCACTCAGCCAGCTAATAATGAGGATGGCGTCAATACCTACCTCAAGATCTTTTGGATCGTTTTTGAAGTATCGGCACACTTGGAGGTGCTGACGACGTTTCTTTTCTGGACCATTACAGTCCATATGCAAGAAGACAGCTTCGATTTTCTTTACGGGACTATTGTGCTACACGGTGCTGCCGTGCTTGCCGTTTGGTTTGATGGAATGATCCTCAACCGCATACCAGTCCGCATCAAGCATTTTTTCATTTGCGTTGCGATAGATTTCATTTATGTCATGTGGACTATTATTCATGCTACCATGGGATGGGATAATGGTTTGGAGGACGAAGAGGCCACAGCTGAGCAAGCCGGTGAACCAGCCCCAGAGGAGACTAGCGATGCTATCTATATGGCATTAGATTGGCACGATGAGACAACTCAAACCGTCTTTGTGGCTATGCTGGTTTTGTTTGCGATTGCTCCTGTTTTGTATATTTTTCAGTGGATTATGAGCTTATACACATTTCCTTGGACGTGGGATGGCTCGAAATCCCGAAGGTACATTGATCTTGATATGAGTTCTAGTAACAACATTCGTGGTGTTCATGGGACAGACGAAGAGTTGGGGCATACTGGCGTCATTTACACGAGAGCAAAAGCATCGAGGAGACCCAGCTTGGACGCCGACGAACGCCCTAAAACACCCAGCGGCAGGCTCTCTGTAAGGTCTCCCACGCCAAGCGGTGGTAGGCAATCAATGAGATCTCCAACACCAATTAAAGAGTCAATGAGGTCAGCCACCCCAAGTAGAGAATCAATGCGGACTCCGACACATGGCAGATCACCCATCAAGTCTCCAGCTCCTGGAAGGCAGTCCATGAGGTCTCCGACTCCAACACAAAATCATAGGAGCTCTTCCACGCCTCGCCCCAGCAGCCGTGCGAACAACGGCACCGCGTCTTCTCAAGATACACCGAGCAAGGCAAAGAACTCACCAGAGAAAGGAAATTGGTGGGAGAGAGACGCTAACAATTCGCAAAGCTCGAACTCGAGTTCCAACCAAAAACAAGAAAAATCAAAATCTGATCAACAGAAATGTAGTACTGCACCCAATGGCAAACGCCGAAAGAGCAGGTCAAGTTCGGTTCCAAAAAGCACTGGCAACAAACCTACCCGACAGCGTTCCAAGCTTGATATTGCTTAAAAGGGAGTAGCGCTGAGGGGAAGGGAATGGCGTCCTATCATCATCTAGTAAATAAATGTCTTACTGCTGTAAGTAAATGTATCACAACGCACAATGAATACATGAATATATGAATCGCATCACCACCACCATCACCACCACCACAATATTGCCACTCATCACAAAAATCAATGAGTATTTTACTTTATTAAAGCTTTACGGTCGTTGAGGTTTCTTGTAATGTATAAAGCAATGTGTATTTTTTTTTCAGCGATGCTTTGGACGGGCTGGATGGCGTTTCGTATGATGAAGAAAGGCTTGCAACGATGCTTGCTGAAAGGCGTAATCGTTGTTGACCATACTTCCACCGTCCGTACTACTAGTATTACAACTACTAGTAGTGTGACTATTCCATGACCACTGCTGCAAGGCTTCGAGAATCGTATCGACATTGAGTGGTTCCTGAGAATGGCACAAGTTTCCATCTCCCAAAACTTCCATGGGCCATCGTTTGGCATCCAAGTGAAGTTGTTGTGATCGTCCCAAACTTCGATTCAATTGGATGCGACGATCAATGAGTAATCCTACAACAACTTTGGATGGAGGTGGTCGATTCGGATTGAGACAGGATGATGCATCCGGACTAAGGTACACGGCATCCACTAGCAATGTATCTGTGTGTTCCTGGTCACGAGCAAACGAAAAATGGGACGGCAGTTGTTGTACTACCGATGTTGATGATTTTGCAGAGGTCCGCTGCTGCGAAGAAAATGAATCCGACCGAAAATCTTCATTTTCTATTATTTCATTTTCATTTGTTGCGCTTGTAATCTGTGTTAGCATTTTTGATTTTGGGTTGGATGATAAAAGACTTTCCAAGCGGTCTATTAAAGCAGCTTTCATTTCTTCATCTTTGCATCCAATGACAGTCACTGGAGCCAATAAAAGGTTGGTCGTTTCTGTTTTACTCGTAGCAAATGATGACGATGTCTGTTGTTGCCATTCTAAAAAATTGGCAATCTGCTTGGCAATGGCAAGAATTTTTTCCTGTCGAGGCCGAATTTCACGAGGTATCCCATATCCAGCATCGAGCAAGAGATGGAGAGCTGGTTGTACTGCTACCGCTAATGTTGGAAAAACTTGATCTTGTTCCTCTTGATGCTGCTGCTTTTGATGCTGTACTGGTAGTTCATATTGATCAGCAGAAATAGTCTCCTGGAAGACAGAGGCATCTATATCTTTCACTTCGGACATTTCGTTTGGATGATCCTCTTGTGGAAGCTGCTTACGATTACACAACAGCCAAATCTTTGGCTACTATGGTATTGATAATCACCTAATATCACCTTCATTCATACTGATAATATTCCTTGGACTAATATACTCGAGTATTAGTCCTACTAATACCCTACTCTCTAGATAGCTAGTCTAGCTAGAGTAGTAGCAGTAATCTCTAGTAGTACTGCTAGCTAGTCCACTACTACCAATAGACTAGCTAGAGTAGCTGCTAGTAGAGGCCACGGTACTTTCTTTGAGAATAAGTGTGCTTCTGAATATATTTCTTGAGACGTTCCAAAACAAACTATCCCTATCCACCTGGCTGACTCACATACCTAGTACCAGGTACCTGGTACGTACAGGACATACGAACAGCTGTTCGTCACAAGAGAACACCAGACACTTCCATCAAGGTGTTTTTTCGAAAGGAGCCGAAGATGATGGTTTGTCTTAAAAAAAAGGTTCTATTCTTCTTCCGCAGAGAGTGTAATGATGGGCTGCTTTGTTGGATGCTAATTGCTAATAATGCTGAGATGGGATCGGCATTCACAGTACGTAACAATATTCTTGACAATTAACATTAAACAAAATAATAAAACACAATACTAGCAATTACTTTTATAGAAAACTCAAACACGAAATCATGAACAAGTATCTGATTTTCCTTCTGCAAATAACAATAACAATAATAATAAGTTCACAAGAACTGCTAAATAACAATGATGGATCGACCGTGATTCATGCCGGCTCTGCCGCCGCTTGGTTGCCACCAGCAGTGTCTCCCCATCGCTGTTCGTATCGATCATCGAATTCAAAACCCTTTGGGCTGCGATTTTTTTCCAGAACCAATGATTTCAATGTCTTTTCAACAGCATCACCATCAGCAGCAGCAGCGAAATCAACACAGCTACAGTCATCGTCCACTTCCCAAAGTAGCAGCAACGACAGCAGCAATAACAGCAAGAAAAATGATGCATCAGAATCACATGCAGTTATGGACAAGGCTCGTATGCGATTAGAAATGTTTTGGAATTTGGAAGCTTCCGTAGAAGAACACCAGAACGAGTGTATCGTTGAAGATCCATCGACTTGTGGTAGTAACGAATGTTCCGATTGTAACGGAGCAGGCGAACGTACCTGTCGATTCTGTCGTGGAACGATGCAAATGTACGTTGGAAGTATGGAACACCGGTACGGATATCAACAAAGTGGGACCGTTGGTGATGTGTTTGCTGCTTGTCCCGTTTGTCACCAGGGACGCGAAACATGTCATTCCTGTGCTGGAACTGGATGGATCGCCGAATGGACACGAACTCCCAACCAACAGCAACAAGATGATGATGATGACAAAGAAAAATTCCATGGCAGCAGCAATGTTGGCGGCGGCGGTGGTGGTGGCCTCATGCCCTAAATTTTATATTTTCCTCGCCTTCCTCGTCGTTTAATACAATGTTTGCATCACACCCAACCAAAACAACACTATCGCGCGGATAATTTTTCACATGAAAAGTTTGGCAATTTCAAAATTCATTCTCTCACACACAGAAATAAGTACACTGATAGTAATATCGAATAATATCAACCGGCTGCATGACAGGCAAAACTTATACTCCTTTACATTCCAAGTTATGTAAAAGGTATGGCAGTATCAAACCGCAATTTTGTCCATCGCTGTAGAATAGATAGAAGACAAACACACAATTACAAACTGCATGTGGGGATATTTATCGTCTTCCCAGCTCAATGCATCAACTACTCTTTTTGCACAACCTACTCTTACTACCAGTCTACAGCTAAGATTAGGATTCATGTGTTTGCAGGGGGTATTTGCCCCTGCACTTCCAGGGGGTATTTACCCCCTGTGCCAAATTTTTTTTAATTTGGCACCACCACCACAACATAATTTTGTTGTTGCACCACAATGACACACATCTGCACTACCACCATCATTCAACCACCTAGTACTATACCTTATACTTATTCTGGCCACTGGTAGTATATCTCCTCCTCCTAGGTGGTGGTGGTGCACGTGCTCCCCTCCTTGGTGAGCTCAATCTCAACAAGAATGTGAACTAGTAGTACTAGCTAGCTTGTAGCTAGGCTAGTACCAGCAGCAACAACAAGAGGAGGTTTGATGCCCCCA
>Ga0210054_1003715_pt1 | contig 11385 bp, 9 predicted proteins | sample CryGeymeta201516_FD_185470 | JGI IMG/M metagenome (GOLD analysis project Ga0210054, IMG submission 185470) | Groundwater microbial communities from Crystal Geyser aquifers in Utah, USA - Crystal Geyser metaG 2015-16 (SPAdes) (version 2) | ecosystem: Environmental > Aquatic > Deep subsurface >...
CTACTACTGCTACTACTGCTACTACTACTACTACTACTACTACTACTACTACTACTACTACTACTACTACTACTACTACTACTACTACTACTACTACTATTATTAGTATTAGTAGTAGACTAGTTATTAGTAGAGTAGCTAGCTACAGTAAGTAGTAGTAGTGTGGTAGAGTCTACTACTCTGTTTTTTTGTTGACCACACTTTTCGCGTCAGCCGCACCTCGCCGAATTTGCTGAATGGAAAGTCTTCCTATGGTGATGTTACTTCAGTATTTTTTATTTTAGTAGAGTACACTACTGGTCATACTTGGCTAGCTAGCAAGCTCTAGCTAGTTGTAGTAGTCTAGTAGTAGTGCAAGGGCGGTAGGCAGGAGTACTACTCGTAGTACTGGTACTCCACAGGAGTACTTCAGAAAACAGACGTTACAGTATTACCCGGAAGATTATTTCGAACGAATGCCCAAAATAAAAAATAATACCAGGTACTGCAAATTAATATGGTAGACTACCAGGGTACCTACTGTACCTGGAAGGAGGAGGAGGAAAAGGATCGAGAGTAGAAGTAGACTGCTAGTAGTCTACTACTAGACTACTACTAGTAGTAGTACTGCGGTAGTACTGGTCCTACTAGTAGTGGTAGTACGACTAGTACTTTTGAGCAAAATAATAAATAAATGCCACCACCGCCACCACCACCACAACAACACAAAAACAAAAAGAGTGAGCAGTAATAATAGGTTTAGCCATAGAGCTCAATAAATATAAACTACTAGACTACTGGCACCTCAAAGATAAAATATATTCTGGATCCATTCTAGCTACCAGAAACAAATACTCTAGTAGTACTCTACTGGAATTGTGAACTAGCTACTCGGAGTACAGTACTAAGTACTAAAGTCTTATCTAGAAAGACTCAAGACAACAAGGCGTACTCTACAACAAACAACAAGGAAACCGCTGCTGCGTACTGCAAACATAATAACAACAACAACAACAACAACAACAACAATAATAATAATAATAATAATAATAATAATAATAATAATACTATAACAATAATGACTCGTTGTTTATCATCCACGATGAAAATGCATTGCGTGGTAGCACTACAACTACTACTACTTGTGGGCTTTCAACAACCATACTTGATTGGTGGACAACAACAGCAACATCAGGAACCACCGGTTGTTGTTAGTGCTGCTGCTAATGCTGCTGCTGCTGCTAATGCTGACAATACTGTTGTTGTTGCTGCTGCTGCTATGAACAACAACAACGACAATAAAGATGTTTTTGATCTAATGGATGTCAATGGTGATGGACGAATGGATCGGAAGGAATTCAATTTGGCCGTACATCGATTCGAAGATTTTTTGAGACACAATCCCAGCACTGGCAGTAGCAGTGGTGGTGGTGACGGAGGTAGTTGGTTTGGATTTGGAAGTACTAGCGGGGATGGTGATGCCAGCAGCAACAGCAACAGCAATGGGAAGAAAAAGAAGGATCTTAGTTTCTTGGGTGGTTTTACGTCGGCCGTGGCAATGATTTTGGCTACAGAAATTGGTGATAAAACGTTTTTTATTGCAGCTGTACTCAGCATGAAACAAGATCGAAGATTTGTTTTTGCGGGAGCTATTCTGGCATTGGTCCTCATGACGGTCCTCTCCACACTATTGGGCTTACTGTTGCCTCAATTTTTGGATCGCAAATACACCCATTTACTAGCAGGAGCTTTGTTTGGGTATTTTGGAATCAAATTAGTCTACGATTCCCGTTCCATGGCCAATCACAAGGTCAGCGAAGAATTAGACGAAGTAGAAGAAGAACTGCTGCACCACCATCAACACAAGAAAAAATCAGATACCAACAGTAACAGTAATATGAACATGAACATGAACATGAACAATGATAACGATAATGACATGGACTACGACGATTCCTGTACCGATGGTGACAACTATGCGGGAGGAGACGAGGCAGGCAAGGTTGATCCAGAAAATCCCATGCGCAATCGTAACGGACATGTCAATCATACAGCCAAGGCAACACCAACGAAGCACAATGCCAAGAAACCGCACAACAAACGACGCAAACATCAAAAACAAGCCTGGCATTCCATTCTTTTGCAGTCATTTACGTTGACATTTGTAGCAGAATGGGGCGATCGATCACAAATTGCTACCATTGCACTGGCCGCCGCAAAAAATCCCTACGGTGTGACCATTGGTGGATGTATCGGACATTGCATCTGCACAGGTCTCGCCGTGCTGGGAGGACGAATGTTGGCAGCCAGAATCAGCGAAAAAACAGTCAGTCAATGGGGAGGTATTATCTTTATCGTCTTTGGTATCCACTCTCTATTCTTTGAATCATAAAAACAAAAACAAATTATACCAGTATATAGTTACATCTTATAAAGTATCAACATGAATTACAGCAAGAAGTAAACGAGAGTACTGCACAAGCACATACCAGTTTGTTATTATTCCATATCAGTGGAAGACCACAATCCCAGTGCAGGATTGCTAATGTAATAAAACTTGCCGTTCAATTCGTCTTCGTTCCAACCATCCTTCAGCTTATCGAATTGGTACAATGTTTTCGTGTCTTCCAAATCCGCATAGTTGAATCCAACACTTTCAATCTCTTTCTTTGTCAAATGTCCCGGACAGTACGTGACGGAGAATCGACCCTCCGTACTACCATGAATGAGGTGAGCCACAGCTCCTAGATTGTTTTGCAGTAGTTCTGGATGATCCTTCAGTGCCTTCATGGTACGTTCCGTACCAGAGTAACCAAATTGACGAATCAGATCATCGACCTCGTGGTCTTCACCGAATCGGTTCACACCGGGTGCCAAAATGATCAGTTCGCCATGATCAGCCATGGCCATTCGGGTCCTATAAATGGCCTTGTTACCCAACCACGTCGAATGGAATTCATGCTCGTCCAAGTACACGACCATTTTCGTTGGTGCCGGAAAAATTCTGGTAAAATTCACTTTGGATGATAAACGACAGGCTTCATTGTAACACTCGATATCGTTACCAATGTACAATCCCTTGACTTGTAACGAATTGGTGGTGGAATCATTATTGGTTTCAGTGGTAGTGGTGTCAGTGGTGGTGGTGGTGTCAGTGCTGTTATTGGGTCCAATAACGGTTAAAATGTACCATAGATCCAATTCATCTTGCAAGTACTTGGTACTGCAATGATTGAGAATGGCTCTCAATGGATTATCGGCTCTACCCATCATGTTTTCCATCCCGTACACGGCACCAATAAAGTGTGATAAGTTAATGGCTTCTACTCCACCAGTACCGACAAAGAGATTCTTGTTAAAATTGGCCATGCCCATGACTTTTTATGTAGTAAAGAAACAATAATCAATCATTATTCATAATGATGTAATGATAGTAGTGATGACAGAAGATGGTTGAGCCCATATTATTATAAAACACAACCACCGAACACCAGCCACCACAATAACAATAACAAAGGTAGACTTCAAACACGCCCACCGCGCACAGACAACACACATACACACACAGACCGTACCTTCATGTGGAACGACTTGACCAATGGACAAGACCAATGATTTGTGTTTTTGTTTCGTGGGATCATAGTGTCGTTTTTCCCAAACGTTTCGATTGAGCTGTGCGGGCCATGGTTCGCGAATCATCCCTCGTGTAGCTGTGGCTACCATTTCTGCTGGTGCATGACCAATCGTTACAACATCCTTCCGCCAATCATGAACCAAGAAACAGGGACGACTACTACTAGTCGTTTCTTGTTGTTGTTTCTTGTTGAGTTCTGCTAATTCAGTGCCATACATAATTTCAATCTCTTTCTGTGTCATGGGAGCATGCGTCCCAAGAGCAGGAAGGATTTGTACGGTTGGTGTAGATCTGGATGTTTTTGGTACATATTCATTATTTGCATTCGCATTGTCACTACTACTACTACTACTAGTAGTAGTACTAGTAGCAGTACTAGTAGTAGTAGTAGTGGTGGGTATAAAGTTGTAATATTGACAAATCATTCTGGTAATTTTTCCAGCTTGTGAATGAATTCTAGTATAATCTGGTGGTATCAGTAAGACATCATCACGATCACCCATTTGATCCAAAAAGGAATACAACTGTTGTCGAATAACTTTATCCGACAAAAACGACAGAGATGTTTCCGATTCCGATCCCATCGCACAAAAGAGATTATTATTATTATTTTTCGTCTTATCTTCTTTGGCAGTACTTGTATTTGTAAGAGTGTTGGTTTGTTGAGTTTGAGACGACATGTCTTTTTTCTTTTTTTCCTGCGAAGTGCTGAGTGCTGAGTATGAATGATGGCTACTTAACTGCAGTACTAGTATTTTTTAACTATGAGTATTGAATAAGAAGTTATGTTGTTGTATCAATAACTTTCTTTGTTGATGAGGTAGCGTAGGGTCTTCTGTCTTCTTTATCCGGTTTGGACTGGAGGAGTGGTTTGGAACAGCCGTGCGCCCGTGGTTTTATTATTTTTTATTTCTGCATTTGAATTAGATAGATGTTGTACTGGTAGATCTTTTGTAGTATTAGTCTAGGTAGACTAGTAGCAGTAGTAGTAGTAGTCTAGCTAGCAGCTGCTACTGTAGTAGTGGTAGTCTAGAGAGCCTCTACTAGTCTATTCGGGGTATTAGAGCAGCTTCAGCTCGGATATCTGGAAGCCACCCGGACATTTGCTTTTGGGTCACTGCATGATACCTACACGTACTACTACTACTACAGTAGTCTACTAGTAGAGCTAGTAGCACCATTCCATCGCATAAAAATAACATACTGCACATACACATACAGCACAAAACACAAACAAACAAAACAAATGTCTCTCAAGAGTCGTGTGTGTGCTCTTTATCCAATTGACCAGACGACTATTACTACTAGACTACTACTAATACTAATACTACTAGTAGTAGTAGTAGTAGTAGCTAAAGTACAACCATACCAGACAGACAACAACAAGAAACAACAAACAAACAAATTCTAATGTGGAAGCAAATAAACATAATCATTTGAAACAACAAACAAAAATAATGCCAACCTCGCAGCGTCTTCCTGTTATACGAAATAAAAAATTTCACGAGAACGACAACAACAACAACAAGAATACTACAACTACTACTAATAATATTAATAATAATATTAATAATAATATTAATAATAATATTAATAATAATATTAATAATAATATTAATAATAATATTAATAATAATATTAATAATAATATTAGTAATAATGACCCACCAATGAAACGAAGAACAACAACAAAAAGACAGGGAGGACAGGCTATATGGCTTTTACTTTGGTTCATAGGATTAGGATTGGCCGTTTTTATGATATCGGCACTAATCATGAGCCAACAGTTTCAATCGCATCATTATCATGGTAACCATCAATATCATCATCATTCGTCGCAACAACAACAACTGCTGTTGGATTTGCCTCCCGAAATGATCCGTGAGGCCTTTTTGAAAATAACCAACACAACATCATCATCATCATCATCATCATCATCATTACAACTTCCTGTACATCAGGATCATTGTCAAGAAGAATATGATCGTGCTACGGTTCATCGAACACCAGGATTAACAGTCGATGATTTAGAACGATCACGCGCCTTGATTGGGAATCGATATCGTTTATCTGTACTGATACAGATTCTTCAAGCAAAAACTCAACCCGTTACAGTCGTAGTATGTGGTGGATCTATTACTTTGGGACACGGTGTTCATCCGTAAGTGATACTGCACTGTACTGTGCAGATCTTTGTCTATTGCACTGTGCACACAGCAATGATGTCTTCGTACTTTGTGTTTGATAATTGTGTTTTGGATGATGGAAAAAGAACATGAGCTGTCACTAACAGTGAACGTTAACAACTAACAACATTCATTTTTGTACATATTATTATTATGATAACATTTTGTAATTGTTTTACAACCAAAATGGAACGGAACGTGACATGGTTATTTTTGGTTTGTTTCAAAAAGTGTGAACATGAGATATTCGGATCGATTGGAAGTTTGGTTGAACGACAAGTATCCACTGGTCGATGCAGAAAAGCAACATCAAGTCTTGAATCGAGGAGCTCACGGAGCCGATGTAAGAACCATACAGTAGTAATGTTATCGTATATCGTATCATCATCAGGATTTGAACAAACTGGCACACATTGATTCATTACTGGTGCATCTAATTCGTTCTCTTTTTCATTTTTATTTTTACAGATATGTGCCATGGCCAAACGAGTCAATATTATGATACAAGGATTGCCTACCGATCCAGATTTGTTTGTTTTGGAATTTGCTGTCAATGATGTACGTTCCATATCATCATCGTCATCGTCATCATCATCATCATCATCATCATCATCATCATATTGTCAACAAGTCCCTGTGGTTCACAGACAGTGATGTGTTTTTAAGGTTGTTTTCATAAACGTTCATTTTTGCTCGTGGTCAATACTCATCTTTCATCCTCTCTCTCTTCCTCCCTCCGACTTACTCTCGTAGTACCAAGGACAAGATCACAAAATTCACGTGGATCACAAAACAGACGTCTTTTTCGAAGGTTTTGAGGCATTGGTACTTTGTGCCGAGGTAGTGGTTCATACATTGCTCACTCGTTATCCCAAAGCTGCCGTCGTTTTTTTGGAATTCCAAACAGCCATTGCTAATCGAAAAACGGCGGCACTGCTTCACATGGGTGTGGCGAAACACTATCAAGTACCAGTCATTTCGTACGCCGAAACGCTTTTTCCAGATTTTTATCGATTGGCAGATCGACTTCGACAATACCAGTACTCAACAGCAACCATTACGACCAGATCAACTTCTACCACAACCACCACAACTATCGCAGATCCTGTGTTGCCCTTCCCTCACGGCTGTGTCCCATGTCAGGATCAGTACATTACTGAAAGTTTTCGGGACAAGGGATGCAAATCATTGTGTGTCTTTGCAGAACGATCCGGAGAAAAGGGACTCAACTGTCAACAATCACCGACGCCACCAATACCGGGACGACAACCATGCTACGTGAGTTTTTTAGCACACGATGCCGTGCATCCCAGTGCGGTTGGTCACCAAATTGCTGCTGATTTGATTGCCGAAAGTATTGTTCGGACGGGATTGGATCTTTGCAGGGGACATACATATTCGGATCACGATGTCCTACCTACGGTTGGACTGATGGTAGAAGATCCTACTGTTTTGAAGAAGCGAAGCAATTTTGTTATGGTCAAGGATACTATGCACGTTTTTACCAAGCAGGATCCATTGCACGCCAGTAGTCACAGTCCTGGTTTCAAGCTTTTTGGTGACTCGGTAGACCGACCCGGATGGATCGCTACCAATCCCAGTGGTGGAGAAACGGTCGAATTTACCATGGATTTACCAACCAAACCTTGCTACGTAATAAATTTGGCAATACTAAAGTCGTACGAAAAGATGGGAACATTTTCGGTAACAGTTACAGATCTCATTACCAACAAGAACACGACACAGAGATTGGATGGACTGTGGCTTCCTCGTATATCGGTTCCTTCGGATGTTCAAATCACATCGGACGACGATCCTGGTTGCACGGGTAAATGCAAGGTAACAGTAACAACAGATAAGCAAGTGGAAGGCCGAACGGGAAACAAGGTCAAGATTGTAACACTGTCCGCTAGGGAGTGTTTGAATGCAGCATAGGCTTTGACGAAGAACGAGGAGTAATAGCGTAATAGCAATTGCTTTGTAGTCCAGTATCCAAAAAGGGGGACCACGAAACTCATAACTAGACTAGTCTACTGGCAGCCATAGTTTCTGTCTGTTAGAGGCCGTACGCACCACAGACCTTTTATTAATTACTAGCTAGTAGTATGATTCATTGATAGCAATGAACTTTATGCGCACACAGTTTCGCATTTGATGACGACAACGATTTTCGAAACCTTCATCAGAGCGAGGTGGTAGATCTGTTGACTACTAGACTACTAGTATAGCAGGGACTAGTTGAGTAGATACTCTAGCTACTGTAGCTAGTACTAGCTAGTACTAGCAAGAGTATCTAGCTACTACTACTAGCTACGAGTAGTGCACTAGTACTCTACTACTAGTAGGTCTACTAGTGAGAACAACATCATTTTTCATGATGAAAGCAAGTGCCATTATTGATAGAGTATAATATCGTTATTAAGAACTGTACATCGATCAGAGATTCAAGATTGTATGCACTGTATTATTCTTTCATCCAAAGTAGAGTGCATATTTATTATAAATTACTAGTATACATTACAATCATGACAGCTTATGGACGCTGCAACCTGCATCAATTATTGTTCATCACTTTATTTATCTTGCAATCTCCCGGCTTGGTGGTGGTGGTGGTTCGAGCCCAAACTACTAGTACTAATAGTAGTAGTAATACTAACCTAACAACTTCAACGAGCAACACGACGGAATCAACACAATCATCAATGGTCCCTACTGCTGCACCGACCTTTTTGGGTGGTATCAGTCCCGAATGTTCTAACGAAACGGCATCGTTTTCCCAAAATACCAATTTGTCGAATGCTTTGGATGAACTGTTCACGGAATATCGTGAAGAATTTGAAGATACCTGTCCGTTTACTGTTACCATTTCAGAATGCGATCTTAATTTTGGAGGAAGTGAAGAAGAAAATACGACCTACAGTCTTCTCTGTGATGAACTGGGAGGACAAATTTACGAACATTCGGTCGTACTGACGTGTGGTATCAAACCGCTTGCTCAAAAGTACGATTTGGGCGTCGTCCCAGAATGTATTTCAACATCCTGTAACGTTTCTTCGGACATTTTTGATATTGAAATGATAACCAATCCCAACATAAGTGATTTTGCCAACAGTTTGGATAATGGAGGATGCAAGGGTGGTGTCGAATCTGGAACAGTTTCAACAATTACTGTTGGTATTGCGTTCGCCGGTTGGACTGTATCTGTAATGACTGGGTTTCTTTGGACGTATCCGTTCCCTTGACAAAAAAGCAGCAAAAAAATAAACAAGAAAGAAGCCGGAACCAATTTGCATAAAACAAATTTGATAGCATAAAATACAATTGAGAGCACACGATTTTGAGAGTTTATAGTTTTTTTCTTCTGCCATTGATTTCCTTTATTTTCACCACATCGGTTGGTAAGAATCACTGATCACTGCCGTAATCAAACATGTGCGTAGTCTATTCATGTATCCTTTTGAAATGTTTGGGCTTCAGCTTGATCCTGATCGCTCCGTACTGTCAAATCAAAAAATCAAAAAATCAAACAGTCTATTGTAGCTGCTATCTATTCGCTGTCTCCTCGTGTCAGGAATGTTAAAATATTGAAAACATTTGTAAAGTGCTCTGTAGTATTCTACTCTCTAGTGGTATGTACTACTCGTACTACTAGACCTAGGCTCGTTTTTTTAGTATGCTTTTCGGAAGAAGGCAGTGAATCCACTTGCTTGATGAAAAAAAACTCAATGAATTGAGTTGCATCGAGTCCAGTCCCTAGCTTAGCGTCATCAATATCTTTTCTTCAGCACACACACACGCCATGGTGATGAAAACGAAAGAAAAAGAAAATGAACGTCAGAAGATTTTTGGCAAGAAGGTTTTTGATACTACGGATTATTACTACTACTACGTGCTACTAGAACTAGACTACTAGTAGTAGAGTACCAGGTAGCTACAGCAGCAGTAGTAGACTAGACTACTACTACCTGGTAGTCTACGAGCTGCTGTACTAGTGATTTTTGAGTACAGCACTACTAGCTAGTAGTAGTCCTATGTTGTAGTTTTAAAGAATAAAGAATATCTCTCTCATTCGCTGTAAACAGCCAACTACTTTTCTTTCCATCTTGACACAGACAAAGCCTCATTATTATTTGTTGTTTCTTACATCGCCAAGAAGAATATAGATTAACTTAAGTTTAACCAATACTATTGTGCAGTGTGCAGTAACCCATACACACACATACACACATCTTGTACTGCATTCCGCATTCCGCGTTCATCCTCATTCAGCAGCAACAGAAAAAAGCAGGAACTTGCGCCGAATCATCGAAATCACAATCATTACAACAGTAATAGTAATAAGAGTAATAATAATATCCAAGGAACAAACATAGACATAATTCATATTACCGTTACAGACAGAAAGACAGACAGAAAGACAGACAGAAGAAGCAGCAGAAATGGCAGCCTTCAATCGACCATCGGAAGCAACCTACGAAATTCACGAATCTGTTCATGTCGATACACAAGGTAAGAAAGACTGCTGCTACAGTGTTGGTTAAAGACGTATTTGGTTGTTCCTTTATTCGCGCAGTGCATAATTGGTTTCACTGCAAACTGCAAATGCTCTACCTGGTACTAGTCGTAGAGAGGCGTTTTGAGTTTTGGATTCAAGTTCGTGAATCACAATGAAGACCAAAGAAACGTTTGACAAAGTCACTACTAGCTAGTACAGCAGTAGCTGTGCAAGTAAAGTGCAGTACTTGTATTTGAAAACAAGAGCTGTTCTAAAAAAGAAGAGATAAAATGTCTCACACCTCAATTCTTTCATCGTCATCGACAGACAATGAAGATCACACATTTTGGTACGTTCTGAATTCTGAACCAACACCAACACTGCTACTGTTCTTTTTTTCGTTTGTAAACAGCAAACAGCAGCAGCTAACACAACAATGTCTTTTTCCGTTTTTACTGTCGTCTTGTCGTCTTGGTCTCATTATTTATCCTTCTTATGTAACCAAACAGTGGAATCATGTTCCCTATCAAGTGCAAGGACTTGCTACCGGTCGAGCAACTTTCCATTCGTTCGATTTCAGTACGAGGACAGCTGGGACCGATCACTGTATGGGTATCAAAGCTACCTCACGAGCTTGTGTCGTCGTCGGCTCGAGGAAGATCCAACAATAACAACAACAATAACAACAACAATAACAACAGGAACAACAACAATAACAACACAAGGTCCTCTCCTACCAGTATCTTTCGATTAAAGCCATCACATTGGCACAAGGTGTACCAGGCCACTCATGGACCATCCATGCACGAATATTGTACGCTCGAATTGGATCAACCAATCATTTTGAAACCAGGACAAATTCGTGCCATTTACGTACATTCTACACTGCCGGGAGATCAAGCTATTGTGTACGACAATGCCTCTTTTTACATGCCCCGACGAGGATTGCATCCGTTTCACGGACATCATCATCATCACCAACGCGGTGAAGAACACGAACAACAGCAACAGAGAAGAAAACCAAGATACGAAGATCCGATGTTGTCCGTCTACACGGGACGGGCTCATGTTTCGAATCGTGTGTTTGGACA
>Ga0210054_1003741_pt1 | contig 11333 bp, 12 predicted proteins | sample CryGeymeta201516_FD_185470 | JGI IMG/M metagenome (GOLD analysis project Ga0210054, IMG submission 185470) | Groundwater microbial communities from Crystal Geyser aquifers in Utah, USA - Crystal Geyser metaG 2015-16 (SPAdes) (version 2) | ecosystem: Environmental > Aquatic > Deep subsurface >...
ATAGCGCAGCTAGGGCTGTCGAAGTCCTTAGTTGGTTGGTTCTCGTTGGTGGCGTAATCGTCGGGGTAGCTCTGGCAGCCAGTTCACGGAACGCATTGCCTGTGGGCATTGCTGTGTCAGTTGGTGGCTTCACTGTTGGCCTTGGGCTCGTCTTCACCGCCCAGCTCACCTTGATCTTCATTGACACTGAGGACAACACTCGTCAGCTTGTCGGCGAGATTCGGAAGACCAACGCCATGCTCGCCGAGACCCTCGGCGTGATAGTTGCTGATCTGAACCAGATTGCGGGCAGCGCCGGCGAGCCAAAATGAACTGCACCAAGTGCCAGTCGGTCATCCCACAAGGCAAGACGTTCTGCCCAAAGTGCGGGCATTACGCTCCCGCAGACATTCCCACCTTGCGAGAGCCTGGCGTGCTGACGGAACCACCGGAGCCAGACCACCTGCGCCTCATTCGGGCGGGCACGGCCTTGCGGGAGCCTGGCGCGCTAACCGAGCTGCGGCCTTGGATTGTCAGCCTGGCAGTCACCGGCGCAGCCCTGCTGGCTGTGCACCTCGCCAGCACCTACCATTGGCTGCCGGCGCGACCAGCCAGCGCGCTCAGCGAGGTCGTCGATGTTTTCACCTGCTGCCTGCTAAGCTGGAAGGCGTTCACGACGATGCTGCCGGCGTTCCTGCTGGGCGGGGCCATCGGCGCGCTGGTGCCCACACACGTCCTGCTCCAAAATCTCGGAGCGCAGGCGCGACCCCTTCGAGCCTATTCCGTTGCCGCGGTCTCCGGCTTTGTGCTCTCCCTGTGCTCGTGCAACATCGTGCCGCTCTTTGTCAGCATCTACCGCCGCGGCGCCGGGATCGGGCCGGCCTTTACGTTTCTCTACGCCGGCCCGGCCATCAACCTCGTCGCGATGATCTTCACCTTTGAGATCATCGGCCCCACCTTGGGCCTCTGGCGCGCAGTGGGCGTCCCGGCCATCGCCCTGGTCGTCGGGCTCCTGATGGCCTTGCTGTTCCGGAAGGACGCGGCCGAACAGCGCGAGCAGGCTGCAGCGGCGAAGGCCCGCCTGGCCGATGCTCAAGGCTCTCACGCCCACGTCTGGGGGCTGTTCGGGCTGCTCCTCGCCGCAGTCGTCTACGGTGCCTGGGAGATGCCGTGGACGCCCAAGATCCTCGGGATGGTTGCGCTCGCCGCGGTGATCGCGCTGCTCGTGTGGCGGCGCTTCGAGGCGGAGGAAGTCAAGCAGTGGATGACCGAGACGTACGGACTCGTGAAGCTCGTCATCCCGGTGTTGCTGCCCGCTGTCGTGATCATTGGTGCGCTCGCCGCCTATGTTGACGTCAAGCTGGTGTACCACCTGGTCGGCCCGGCGCCGTCAGATGCCAGCTATCTGCGAGAACTGCGGCCCATCGTGATCGCCGATCTCTTTGGCGCCCTGATGTACTTCCCGATTCTGTCTGAGGTCGCCTTTGCAAAGGCATTCCTCAAGCTGGGAATGGAAGTCGGGCCGGCTCTGGCCGTGTTGCTGACCGGCGCCGGGCTGAGCCTGCCGGGCGCAGTGATCGTCGCCCGGGCCATCGGCTGGCGGAAAGTCCTGGTGTACCAAGCGCTGGTGATTGTGATCGCCGGCGCGTTCGCTGCGTTCTTCGGCAGTGAGATCGGCCAGTACATCTGTGCGTGCATGATGACCCATTGACCCCTGTCCGGCTCGGCCGGCAGGGGAACCTGAAGGCCTGAAGGAGAGAGACGCACATGCGCAATTCATCTTGGTTCGTTGGTCTTCTGCTGGTGGTAACCGGGGCCCTCGTCGGCTGCAAGAAGGAACAAGCTGCCAAGCCCGTGGAGGGGATGCCGCAGGCCAAGGGGGCGGCAGCGGGCGGCAGCGTGAAGCTGTTCGTGCCCTGCGGCCTGATCATCCCGTTCACCGACGCGACGACGAAGTTCGAGGAGACGCACCCCGGCATCAAGGTCGAGAGCGTCTACGACAACGCCACCGTTCTGGTCGAGAAGGTCCTGCAGAAAGGCGAGCGCCCCGACGTATTCGTGTCGCCCGGCTATACGGAGATCAACCGGCTGAAGGCCAAGCAGTTGGTGGACGACAAGGCGGAGATCAACGTCGCGCAGTTTAAGCTGGTTGCCCTGGTCCGGCGCGACGCGAAGATCAAGCTCGAGAAGCCCGAAGACCTGAAGAAGTGCAAGACGATCTCGATGCCGGACCCGGAAACCAACTCGGTAGGCGAGTCGGCAAAGGGAGCGCTGCAGAAACTGGGGCTGTGGGACGAACTCGAGCCCAAGATCATCACCACGAAGCACGCCATCGAGTCACACCAGTTTGTCGGGAACGGCAAGTCGGACGCCGGGTTTGCCTATGACAACTGCCCGCTGGATACGGCGCCCGAGAAGCTGAGCAAGTTGATCGTGAAGCCCGCGTTCTATGTCGATGAAGCCCTCTACGACCGACAGGACTGCGTCGTCGCCGCCATGAAGGACGCGCCCAATGCAGCCGGTGCGCAGGAGTTCGTGAAGTTCCTGGACACCAAGGAGGCGCGGACGATCCTGGAGAAGGGCGGCCTGAAGGGGTGCGTGGCGGCAGCGGCTGACGCGAAACCCATCCAGGCGACCATCAAGGTGACCGCCTTTTACCCAGGCAACGAGGGACACAAGCACGTTCGCGACTTCATCGAGGGGCTGAACAAGGAGTATCCGGGCAAGGTGCGCGCCGAGTTCCTCGACTTCACCGCCGGTGAGGGCTTAAAGCGTTGGCGGGAAGCCAAGCTAACCTGCGGAACAGTCATGATCGATGGCTCGTACGACTGGACCTACGAGAAGAACGGCAAGCCGCGCCAGGTCATCTTCCAGATGGCCATGGATGGTCAATGGAACAAGGACGACGTGCGCGGAGTCATCGAGAAGCTGCTGAAGGAAAAGGCGCAGGGCAAGAAGGCGGAGTGACTGCGCTGCCCGCCCCCCCGGACTGGCGCCAGCAACCTGCGCCGCCGGACACCGTCGCTCGCGCGTCTTGAGCCAACCTTGAGACACGGCGACCCGCGGGGAGGGTATACTCAACTGCTCTTGGAGGTCTGCATGAAGACACCGTTCTTGCGTCTCGGGCCCGTGCTCCCGGCCGTCTTGCTCCTTGCCGCCGGTTGCGGCAAACCCAAAGAACCCGCACCGGTTCCCTCAGAACAGGTGAAGTCAGGACCCTCGCTCTCGGGCGAGATGGAGGTGTACGTGCCCTGCGGAGTCGCAGGCCCGTACGGGGCCATCCAGGAGCTGTTCCAGAAGCGCTACCCGGACGTCAAAATCCACTTCGACCTGGCCAACATCGACGTCCAGACGAAGCGCATCCTGAATGGCAAAGGCACGCCCGACGTGTTCCTGTCGCTGGGCGACCGCGAAGTCAAAGCTGTCGCCGCCAAGGGCCTGGTCGACGGCGACCCGCTCACTTACGCCTACAACTCCGTCGGTCTCATCGTCGAGCGCAAGAACCCCTGCGACATCGAGGATATCAGGAACATCACCTCGCCCAAGGTCAAGACGGTGGCGGTCCCCAGCCAGAGCAACAGCTCGGGGTACTACGCGGAGCTGGCCCTCAAGAAGGCTGGCGTGTGGGGCGGCCTCCAGGGCCGGCTGTGGGTGACCGACCAGCCGGCCCTGGTCAAGGAGCAGCTCAAGGCGGGGCGGGCCCAAGTCGGCATCGTCTATTACCCTTGCACGCGGGAGACGAGCAAAGTCGGCGGTGAGCAGCAGCATGTGCAGGGGAAGGTGCAGGTCCTGGGCAAGATCCCGACCGACCTCTCCGGCCCGATCCCGGCCCAAGCCGCCGTCATCAAGGGCTGCTCGAACCCCGAAGCCGGCCGAGCCTTCCTGAAGTTCCTCCGGGAAGACCCCGTGCAGGATATCTGGGAGGAATGGGCATTCGACCGCGCAGTCGAAGCGAAGACCGGCGCGCGCACGACGCTCTACGTGTACTGCGGCGCCGGCATCCGGCCGTTCATGGACCCGGTTGTCGAGGAGTACAAGAAGGCGCACCCCGAGATTCGCCTCGACGTCGGTTATGCCGGATCGGGCTGTCTCCTCAGTCAGCTCTCCTTCGCGCGCCGCGGCGACCTGTATCTGCCTGGCGAGGACTACTACCTCAACCAGGCCAAGGAGCGCGGGTTCCTCATCGGCCAGAAGCTGGTAGCCTACCTGGAGCCCGTCTTGATCGTGCAGAAGGGAAACCCGAAGAAGATCGAGCAGCTCGCGGACCTCGCGCGCAAAGGGCTGAAGGTGGGCGTTGGCGAACCCGAGGCCTGCGCCGTGGGCCGAGCCGCCGAGGCGATGCTGAAGCAGGCGCGGCTGTTCGACAAGGTCCGACGGAACATCGTCCTGCGGGCCGGGAACGTGCCCGAACTTGGGAACCAGGTCACCCTCAAAGCGCTCGACGCCGCGATTGTCTGGAACGTGACAGCCACCCAGGTCGCCGGCAGTTGCGACGAGATCAAGCTCCCTAAGACGGCCTACGAGCCCTCGCCGGTGCCGGTGGGCGTCCTGAAGTTCACGAAACACGAGGCGGCAGCCCGGGCATTCATGGGCTTCTGCGCCAGCCCCAAAGGGCAGGACCTCGCGAAGGCGGCGGGGATGACTCCGGCTGAGGGGAGCCCGCCCGCCTGATGCCGGAAGCCCGCCGCCGCGCGAGGGTTTCCCTGTTCCGGTACCTGGTCGTATCGGGACTCCTGTTGATGGTGGGCATCATCACCGTCACGCTCCTGTCCATGGCGACCTACGTGGACGCCGGGACCTTCGCGTCGGCGATCGCCTCCCGGGAAGTCCTGTTCGCCGTCAAGCTGACGGCCCTCACAACCACGATCACCACCGCCCTGGCAGTGGCCTTGGGCATTCCCGCCGGCTACGCCCTCAGCCGGTACCGGCTGCCGCTGCTGACGTTGATCGACACCCTGATCGACCTGCCCATTGTGCTGCCGCCATTGGTGGCGGGCATCGCCCTGCTGGTCTTCTTCGGGACGCCCTTCGGGCAATGGATCGAGCGCAATGTCATGCCCTTCGCGTTCACGACCCAGGGCATTGTGCTGGCGCAGTTTGTGCCGGCGTCCAGCTTCGCCGTGCGCGCCCTCAAGGCCGCTTTCGACGGCGTCGACCCGCGGCTCGAGCAAGTCGCGCGGACGCTGGGCTGCAACGAGCGACAGGCGTTCTGGCGCGTCACCTTTCCCCTCGCCCGCAACGGCCTGGTCGCCGGTGCAGTCATGACCTGGGCGCGCGCCGCAGGTGAGTTCGGCCCGATCCTCATGTTCTGCGGCGCGACTCGGTTCAAGACCGAGGTGCTCCCCATCGCCGTCTTCCTCAACATGTCCGTCGGGAATGTGGAGATGGCGCTCTGTGTCACGATCATCCTGATGATTCTGGCGACGGGCGCTTTGCTTGCCTTCAAGAAGCTTGGGGGGAGGGGATACTTGTGGTAACCCAACGCACGCGGCGAGCCGTTCCCCGCTCAGCGGGCCTCCTGCTGTTCTCGCTACTCGCCCTGACAGGCTGCGGGCCTCGCGAGGTGTCCCCTCGCCTCACCGTGCGGGGCGAGCCCTCACTGGATGCGCTATTTGCCGAGGTTGTCGACGCCTACACCAAGAAGTACCCCGAGGCTCAGGTCGTCTCGAAGTTCTCCTGCCCGCCGTGCGTCCTGTACCGCAAGGAAGGCCAGCACCCCGAGCTGGACGTGTTCGTGAGCATGGGGGACTTTGAGACGGAGCTGTTGCGCAAGCACGGCAGGCTGCGGTTTCGGGACTTGACCCCGGTCGGGCGCATCCCGATGTCCTTGGTTGTGCCCGAGCGCATGGCCGACAAAGTCCACACCCTCTCCGACCTGCACACCAACGCCGTCGCGAAGATCGGCGTCGGCGACCCGGACAACGCCGCCGTTGGCCATTACGCAAAGCAAGGGCTCGACAAGGCCGGCTTGTGGACGGAACTCAAGAGCCGCTTCGTCCACAAGCGTAGCGGCTGCGAGATTGCGAAGCTCGTCGGCCTCGGCCGCGACCTCGACGCCGCCATCGTCTTCTCGGTGTGCGCCGGAGAGGACGGCGGCAAGGTGAAGGAAGTGCTCCAGTTCTCCGAGGACTTGATCCCCCCCGTCCCGCTGATCGTCGGCATTGCCACCGACACTCAGAATCCGGAGGAATCGAGGCGATTCCTCGGCTTCGTTGCCTCCGCAGAAGTGCAACCGCTCTTCCGTCAGCACCGCGTCCTGCTGCCGGGCAAGTAATGACCGATCCGTAGGCCCTCCTTGCTGTCCCTACCGTCCTGTGGGTCCTTTTGCGTTCACAAGCCCCCAGCGGCTGACCTGCGTGAACGCGGAACCACAAACAGGGCCACACCGACGATGATCGACGTCCGCAACGCCCACAAAGAGCTTGGCGAGTTCTCCCTCCGCGGGGTCGACATGCGCGTGGAGACAGGGGAGTACTTCGTCGTGCTGGGGCCGACGGGGGCGGGCAAGACGGTTCTGCTCGAGTGCATCACCGGCCTTTACAAGCTGGATCAGGGCGAAGTGTGGTTGGACGGGGAGGAGGTCACCAACCTGCTGCCGGAAGAGCGCAACATCGGCTACGTGCCTCAGGACTATGTGCTCTTCCCCCACATCACGCTCCGGGAGAACATCGAGTTCTCGCTCTCCGTCCGCGGCGCGGAGCGCGCTTTCATCAACCAGCGGGTCGAGGCGCTCTCGAACTTGCTTGGCATCTCTCACCTGCTTGACCGCCGGCCGCGTACCCTGTCCGGGGGTGAGCAGCAACGCGGCGCCCTGGCGCGCGCCTTGGCGCCCTCACCCACCGTACTGCTGATGGACGAGCCGTTGAGCGCTCTGGACGAAGGCACGCGGGCCGAGTTGGCGGAGGAGTTGTCGAAGGTCTCCAGCGACATGGGCACGACGGTGATCCATGTGTGCCACAACTTCGACGAAGCGCTGGAGTTGGCCGACCGCCTCGGGATCATCCGGCAGGGCCGTCTCGTTCAGGTCGGCACGCCAGCCGAGGTATTCCGCCGGCCGGATAGCGAGTTCGTGGCTCGGTTCGTCGGGTCCCGGAACGTGTTCCCAGTCGAGGCGGTTCAGGCGCAATCGTCGAACATCCGACTGGCAGGCGGCGTGACGCTTCGGGCAACAACGCCGCTCGAAGGGAACGGCCTCCTCGCGACCATTCGACCTGAGGAGATCTCGGTGGGGCGCGCCGCTCCGACAGAGGCCGCCAATGTGATCCGTTGTCGGTTGCGCAGCGTCGAAGACCGTGGCCGGTTCTTGCGTCTGCACCTCGCGGGCGACCTCTCACTAATTTCCATCATGACCCGACAAGCGTTTGCTTCCACCGGAGTCACCGAAGGCGATGAGGTTTTCGCCTCATTCGCAAGCGAATCCGTGCACCTGTTCCCTGCTTGATTCTGCCCACGGAGGTACCCATGTCCACCAAACACAAGCCGCCATTCTTCCTACTACCCGGCGCCCTGACGGTGCTCCTCTGCGGCTGCCAGTCCCGCCAAGCGGAGAAGGGCAGCGTCGCCCCCTCCGGCGCCGCATAGACGAAAGCGGAGCGGACCACGGTCACCGTCTTCGCCGCAGCCTCGATGACGGAGTGCCTCGACAAGTTCGCCGCTGAGCTCGAAAAGACGCATGCAGGGCTGACTGTCAAGACCAACTATGCCGGCACGCAGGAGTTGAAGATCCAGGTAGAGCAAGGGGCGGCGCGCGACGTGTTCGTGTCCGCTTCCGGGTCCCACAGGAAGGACCTGGTCGACGAAGGCCACGTCACCGACCCCAAAGTGCTGGCGCACAACAAGCTCTGCGTCGCCACTGACAAGCAGGGCGGCAAAGTCAAGCCGCTGGCAGACCTGGCGAAGAAGGGCGTGCGATTGGTAGTCGCCACTCCTGACTGCCCCGCCGGCAAATACACCCGCAAGTGCTGGAAGAAGATAGGCGCCGCCCAGGGATTCGGTCCCGCCGTCGTCGCCGGCATCAACCGAAACGTGGTCTCGCAAGCGCTCAACGTGAAGCTGGTTCTCTCCAAGGTTGTGCTGGGCGAAGCGGACGCCTGCTTCGTCTACGCCAGCGATGTGCTGGAGCAGGACGTCAACGTTATTGAGCTCCCCGAGAGCATCCAAGTGCAGGCGACATACCTTGTGGGCCTGGGGAAGAAGGGCGCCTCACCCAAGGGGGCCCGGGAATACGTTGCGACACTCCTCGGCGAGACGGGCGTGAAGATGCTGCGGGAGTCCGGGCTTGTTGTGCCACGCGCGGAAGAACCCTGAGTGTCGCCCCTCGGCGCGGCAAGTCCGGCGGGGGACTCAGCAGCCACTCGGCCGCCAGAGCGTGAGTTCGTCAACCGTCATCCCGGCGCGCGTTAGCAGGGCCTTGTGGTAGGAGAAGTCCAGGATCTCCTCCCGGCGGTGGGCGTCTGTGCCGAACGCCAGCGGCACGCCCTGCTCCACGCACAACCGCAGCAACGCCACATCGTTGTCCACCACTTGGTGGGAGTTGATCTCCAGGCCGATGCCCTGCTGCTTCGCCAGGAGCACCACGCGGCGCACCCACTCGTCGTCGAGGTGCACGCCCTTGCGGCCGGCGATCCAGCGGAACGGGTGGCCGAGGAGGTCGATGCCCGCGGCCGCAAGCTGCGCCGTGTGCTGCCACCAGGCCTCGAGCAGGGCCTCGGGGGGCAGCTCTTGGTCGCCAAACTGCTCGGGCAGCACGTGCACACTGCCGATCACGACACTCAGCCGGTCCCGGAACCGGTCGTCCAGTGTAAGTCGACCGTCGCACATCAGCTCGACCTCGATGCCGGTGCAGAGCCCCTGGTCCCGTGCTTCCTCCACCTCCGCCAGGTGTGCCGCGAGTCGCCGATTGCCCCACTCCCGATGCTCGTCCCAGATCTCGGGGCGCGCCATGTACCGCCAGCTCCAGGCCAGGTCCGGCGGGAAGTAGATCGCGAACCCGTGGTTGGTGATCGCGACACCGTCTACCTCGTCGCTGCGACGAACCGCTTCCGCATATGTGGACACGGTGATTCCGTCATCGCAGCAGTAGCTGAGGTCGCACGTGTGGACGTGGCAGTCGAAGAACCGGGGCATCGGGAGGGCTCAAGCCTTTACATCTGCGGCGGGTGCTTGGAGGGGGTCGGGGGTGCAAGGCACTGTCCACCTGTCACGTCTGTGCCGGGCAGACGGGTCTCGGGCTTGCAGAGGCGTTGACAAGACTGCTCGGCGAGGGTCTCCTGACCCCGCCGCTCCGGCGACCGACAGGTCTCCACGGCGCCCTTGAGACCTCCGGTCGGGCGTTTCGGGGCGCGCAAACGCGAAGCGTTTGAGAAGACCTGCCCCGAGCCAGCTTGCAGAGGCGTTGCAGATCGCCTAAGATCGTGAACCTGCACACAGTTCGCGAAGGAGAGACTCATGGACCAAGTACGAATCGGCATCATTGGCGTCGGCGGGATGGGGAACCACCACCTGGGGTACCTGGTGAAGAGCGAGGTGGCCAACGCTCGGCTGACGGCCGTGTGTGACACCGACCCCGCCCGCGTGAAGGACGCACTGGCAAGGGCCGGCGAGGGCGTGCAGGGGTTCGAGAACGCGGACGACCTGTTCGCGGCGAAGTGCGTGGACGCGATCATCCTCGCCACGCCTCACTACTTCCATCCGCCGTACGCCGTCAAGGGCTTCGAGAACGGTCTCCATGTCCTGAGCGAGAAGCCGGCCGGCGTCTACACCAAGCAGGTCCGCGAGATGAACGAGGCAGCGGCGGCTCATCCCGAATGCGTCTTCTCGCTGATGTTCAACCAGCGCACCCGGGCTGCCCACCAGAAGATGAAGCAGGTCGTCGAGCTGGGCGAGTTGGGTGAGATCAAGCGCGTCAACTGGCTGATCACCAACTGGTTCCGCGCCCAGAGCTACTACGACTCCGGCGGCTGGCGGGCGACGTGGGAAGGCGAGGGCGGCGGCGTGCTCATCAACCAGTGCCCTCACAACCTGGACCTGATGCAGTGGATCTGCGGGATGCCCGAGCGCATGCGCGCCTTCTGCTTCTTCGGCAAGTACCACGACATCGAGGTCGAGGACGACGTGACCGCGTACTTCGAGTACGAGAACGGCGCCACGGGACTGTTCATCACCACCACCGGCGAAGCTCCCGGCACCAATCGGTTCGAGATCAGTGGCGACCGCGGGCGTCTCGTTCTGGAAGGCGGCAAGCTGACCTTCACTCGCTCGCTTGTCCCGGTCAGCCAGTTCCTGAAGGAGTTCAAGGGAGGCTTCGGCGAGCCGGAGTACTGGACCATCGACGTGCCTCTCAAGGGCGACAGTGGTGAGCACATCGTCATCACGCGCAACTGGATCGACGCCATCCTCCACGGCAAGCCGCTCCTGGCCCGCGGCGAAGAAGGCATCAACAGCTTGCAGCTCTCCAACGCCATGCATCTCTCCGCCTGGACCGATGCCTGGGTCGACATTCCCGTCGACGAAGACCTCTACTACGAGAAGCTCCAAGAGCAGATCAAGTCGTCTACCGGGAAGAAGGCCGCCGCCGGCGACGCGCTGAAGGTGGACGGGACGTTCTGATCCTCGATTGCGGATTCTGGCTCGGCGCCGTCTTGTCTTGACAGGGTCGCGAGCATGGCGTACGCTATTGCGTCCGTTCTGCGGGAGCGTGACCAGTGACCACAGTAACAGCCACAAACGCGCGAGCAAGCCTGTACAAGCTCATCGACGAGGTCAACCACTCTCACTCGCCTCTGCATATCGCCGGCAAGCGAAATGGGGCGGTGCTGCTGGCAGAGGACGATTGGCGATCGATCCAGGAGACGCTGTATCTCCTGGCCGTTCCGGGCATGAGGGAGTCGATCATCGAGGGGCTGAAGACACCCGTCGAGGAGTGCCTGGAGGAGCTTGACTGGTGACCTGGACGCTCGTCTACACGAGTCGGGCCAGGAGAGACGCAAAGCGACTTGCTGCCGCGGGACTGAAGGCGAAGACCGAGTCCCTGCTCGACATGCTGCGGGCAGACCCATTCCAGACGCCGCCGCCTCTTGAGAAGCTCGTCGGCGACCTCGCAGGAGCGTACTCCCGGCGAATCAACATCCAGCACCGCCTCGTGTACGAGATCGTGGGCGACCTCAGGACGGTCAAGGGCCTCCGAATGTGGACCCACTACGAGTGAATCACCGTCCCGCAGGGCGCCGATGGCTTCCGAGCCCCGCTACAGCTTCCCCCTCCGATTCAGCGGCCAGAAACGATACGTGGCTTTGCCGATGACGTTCCTGATGGGCGCGAAGCCCCAGGCGTGGCTGTCGTGGCTGTTGTTGCGG
>Ga0210054_1003771_pt1 | contig 11280 bp, 7 predicted proteins | sample CryGeymeta201516_FD_185470 | JGI IMG/M metagenome (GOLD analysis project Ga0210054, IMG submission 185470) | Groundwater microbial communities from Crystal Geyser aquifers in Utah, USA - Crystal Geyser metaG 2015-16 (SPAdes) (version 2) | ecosystem: Environmental > Aquatic > Deep subsurface >...
TTTCTGAGTGGGAGACGGGATGGGGCATTTCGGGTCATTCCGGTGACGTCGGATTCGGGTCTCCTTGTCTCACGTTCCCTTCGGCTGGCTCTGAGTAGTCTACCAGGTAGTCTACTAGTATCTTTGGATCTTTCGTTCGATCTAAATAAAAGATTTCACCTTTCTTGTTTCGTGTGGCAACCAACACAAACATTGAAGGAGTAATCTTGCAACTTGCCAAAATACAAAATATTTCCCCCAAATCGATCATCATGCTCCTTTCTGCCCATTTGGCTCGTGGCTTTACGCCAAAATATCTCACTAGTTCTGCTTCGTCTTTCCTGTTCAAACGAGCTGCACGTTCTGGTCTTGGGAGCAGCACTGTTGTTAAATCGTTCTCGACCAACAATCCTGCCCTCGACAATGACGATGCACCTACTGCTGCCGATATTGCTGCCGTCCAGGAAGAATTTAGAGCCAATCCTGCTTCGGCTAAAATTGAAATCTCTTCCATTTCCAAGTTAACCACAGGACTGCGCAGTACGGCACAGATTCGCGACAATCAATTCCAGATTGCCACCGATGAACCCTTCAAGTTTGGTGGATCCGATACGGCTCCCAGTCCCGTCGAAGTCATTGTTGCGTCCTTGGGAACGTGTCAAGAAATCACCTACAAGGCCTACGCTCAAGCTATGAGCATTCCCTTGAAATCCGTATCGTTGGATCTCAAAGGTACGATCGATATGCGGGGCTTCTTTTCGGTCGATCCCAACGTCCGACCAGGCATTCAAGAAATTACGGGTGTAGCTACGGTGGAAACGTCTGCAGATGTTACTACGGAACAAATTGAAGAACTGAAGGGAGTCGTAGATAGCCATTGTCCCGTTTCTGACATGCTTGGAGCTGTGCCGGTGACAATAACACTCAACCACGTTCAGAATTGATTATTGAGATACACATAACCTAATGCCAATATCAGCGACCGGAAACTTTATTCTCTCCTCTACTAGTCTTTACGAATGCAGTCCCTTGCCAGCGCAAAGGGAAACTTCTAGGTCAAGAGATTTGAATTGTAGACCACTGACTCGTCAGTTTGAGACTGGACGGCAAACTCCAGGATACTCGCACTTGTCTACCTGTTGCGCCTAAATAGCTAGTAGAGTATCTGAGTCATCAGGATCTTTCCAGTCAGAATGTGGAATTATACCAAGACTGAATGTCAATTGTCAGTACGCCGACAAAGAAAAGAAAACCAAAGCCAAGCCATGACCAACCAAACTCATTTTCCCGATTTTATTCATACTAGTAGTCTACTAGTACTATTAGTAGTCTACTGCCTCTGCAATTTTCATTATCACACTCCATCACTAGGAGAAATCAAGCTACCCACAGTATCGCTTGAATTGTTTGTACAACCCGCAGCCAGTGAACTACAATGTGCGCATGCCTAAAATCCTTATTGACGCTAAAGTATATTCTAGTATCCACCATGATTCTATCATTTAGCTTCACTGCTACCCAAAAGTTCGCGACGACCGCCTTTGTACCGAAGGCAGCGTACCACCGGGGCGCTCGTTCTTTGGCAAGACATACACAAACACAATGTCGTATTGGTCGATGCCTAACTACTATCTCAGCACCACGCCGATACTCTCCCGTACAGCTACATTTGGCTTCTGTAAACACATCATATTCCACGATTACTCAAGAACGACTCGAAGGTATGGATGCCACGGATGAATTCGCCAAACTTGCTATGAAATTAAACACACCCCATGATCGCCTTTCGCTTACCTTGGCACAAAAGCTTGCTGCTGTGGATCAAACAACTACAACAGGTATTCAAAAAGCTGAATATCTGGATTGGCTGTTATCAGGTGCAGTGGATGGTTCTAACGGAAAGCCTCAAACCATCAAATCTGCAAAGGAAGCAGCAACAGCAGGTACATCAAAGAAAATTAGAACTCTGCAAACGGATAAAAATTCTTTTAAACCATCAGCACCCATTATTAGAAAACAAGCGGGACATAAAACGGATGGACAGCAACAACAACAACAACAACAAACCTTTGCAACTGATGTGACCTTTGCCGATAGAGATGATTTGCATTCCAATTCGAAACGTGCCTTGGTTGCAATGGGATTGACGTCCATGACAGAAATTCAAGACAGGACCTTTGCAGCAGCATCGTCTGGTCGAGATGTGCTCGGACGAGCACGAACAGGAACAGGTAAAACCATTGCCTTTTTATTGCCCGCCATTGAACGACTCTTACAATTGGGTGTACAGAACAACAACAATAACAATAACCATCACGTTGGTATTTTGGTAGTATCTCCTACACGAGAATTGGCTACACAAATCGGAGATCAAGCAGAAAAGTTGGTTTCCTTTCACAAGGGCATGACGGTTCAGGTCATGTTTGGAGGTACCAATATGAATCGTGACGTTACGAGATTGTCTCAAAAAGCACCGACCATTCTCGTAGCAACACCTGGACGATTATTGGATCACATGCAATCAACCAAAATTGGGAAGCACAGTTTTGGAAAGGATATCATGTCTCAAACACCCATTGTCATTCTGGACGAAACAGATCGCTTGCTCGACATGGGGTTCCGTCGTGAGATATCCAAGATTTTGGGATACCTCCCACAGTCAACAAAACGACAGACATTGTTGTTTTCAGCAACCATACCTCCCGAGTTGAAGGTTATTATGGCACAAAACATGAACAAGGACTACATTGAAGTAGATTGTATCAACGATGGTGATGCAGCAACGCAAACGAATGAACAGGTCCAGCAATCGCACGTCGTTATCCCGTCCAACTCTGCCAGAACCGTTTCATCTGTGGTGGAAGTCGTTCGCCTTGCCGTCTTAAAGTACGACAGTGCTGAAAGTCCTGCAAAAGTTGTGGTTTTCTTTCCCACGGCACGTTTAGTGAACTTTTACGCAGAACTCTTCAATGAAGGCAAGGTTCTGCCAGTACCAGTTTTGGAGTTACATTCTAAGAAATCACAGTCCTATCGAAATCGAGTGAGCGATGAATTTCGAAAGATTAAGAAAGGCGTGCTTTTCACCAGTGATGTGTCGGCCAGAGGTGTAGACTATCCAAATGTATCACACGTAATTCAGGTGAGTGCTACAATAAGACTTTGCATTTCCTTGGCTCAACATCCTCGTCTTACACTTCTGTACCCTCTTGTGCGCATTTTCCAATCATAGTTCGGCTTGCCCGAAAGTAGAGAACAGTACATTCATCGTCTTGGGCGAACAGGACGCGGTGGAACAGAAGGCAAGGGATGGTTGGTACTCTCGGAATGGGAATCTTCCTTCCTACAAGAGTTGAAGGGCGTCAATATTCCTGTCGATAATGAGCTCCGGGAAATTATCACAAATCCTATTGATTCAGAGTCGCAAGAGTTGATGGAAAATATCCGTAGTCGTATCAGCAAAGGCGACAAAGTTTTATCAAAGAGCGCAAAGGGTGCGTACCAAGCCTTTCTTGGTTATTACCTTGGTCAGATGAAGCGAATGAGAATGAATCGGAAAGAGCAGCTAGTGGATATTGCAAACGATTTTGCTGCAATGAGTGGCCTTCAGGAGCCTCCATCTCTTACCAAAATGTTGGTAGGTAAGATGGGACTGAAAGGGATCTCGGGTATAAAAATCAGCAGTGGGCAAGATGAAGATGACGGAAGCCAAGGGAAAAAGAAGACCAGTCAAGGACGATGGGAACCAAGTCACGGCCACAACGATGGCCGTCGAGCACCGAAGCAAAAGTCGGGTGGTAGAAGATGAAGAGTACAGATGACCTCGTAAGGTACTTTCAAAAGCGTTTAAAATAAAAATGGTTATAATTCTATAAGTTTCTGCGTTCTCCGCAGCCGGATCTGCATTCTATGTTGTCACAATCTACGACCAGAGTCTCAATATTACAAAAACTATCAGGGAGCTCCCCAAAGACGGCATTTCCAAAAATTTCCACGAATTGCAAGGAGGTCATTGCCGTCCACTCTGTTGGAATTTCTCCTCTGAGAAAATTTGAAGAAAGACGTAACGTCTCAAGATTGGTGAGTTGTCCCAACTCGGACGGCAGCATCCCGCTCACACGAGTGGCACTCAAGTCTAGTTCTAGCAAATTCGTTAAAAGTCCCAGGCTCGTTGGTAGTGTTCCAGAAAGATACGTTGCACCGAGTCGCAATACTTTCAAGGCCGACGACCAGTTTTCACCAACGTCATTGGGTAGCTTTCCCTCGATAAAACTCGCCGATAGGTCACATAGTTCCAGTTTTGTTAACCTCAAAAGTTCCTCTGGAATGGTACCAGTAATGGAGCTAACACCGAGTGACAGTTCTTGTAATGCCGTCAAAGTACCCAATTGTGATGAAGGTATCGTACCAGTTAATAATGGCATTTGACCAAAATTTAAACGTTCCACTGACTGCAACGAGTTAATAGTTTTGGGAATAGTTCCTGACAAGTTTGTGTTGGAAATATCTAGTTCGATGAGACGAGATAATTTCGTTGTGAATTCGATAGGAATGGTTCCCGTCAAATATGGATTGTTTGAAACATCCAGCACTTTTAGATTTGTGAGGGAAAATATGGGTGAGGTTGGATCGATATGAAAATGAATTTCGTTGTGAGACACGTCCATTGTTGTTAGATCCATATCTTTCATATTGTTGGGAAACAAATTCGACCAAGAAGCAAATATGCCATTGTGAGAAACTTTGAAATGTTCGAGATGCGAAAGCAATGACAATTCGGGTGGAAGAACTGTATCCAGATTTTCACGAACACCAGATACCGAACTGAGATCCAAATCGTAGACCAGACCATCACCGGGCACGCATCTTGTCTGGCCCCAATCACATACAGAATCGTTGTAGTTTAGCCAATTATCATTGTCATCGTTTTTGTTGTTGTTGTTCTGGTACCCCAAAGCAAATAACATGGTTGCCACGACAAAACGTTCGATTCGTATTTCTTTTGAATATAGCATCAGCTTGGGATCGTTGCGTAGCCACTGGTAGGCCAAATATTGTGGTGATGTTGGTTCCGTATCAATTTGTTGATAGGTACTTTTTAAAAGTCCTGGAACGTTGTCATACTTCTTTTGCAAAGACGACGACGACGACGACGATGACGACGAAGCAGAAAAGACGTCGAAAACAAGCCACAGCACAACCAGAGTCGTCGTCATCGCCAGCACTACCACTACTATCGCAATAACTCTTCTATTGCAAGAACAGCAGTGCTTGCGTCGTTTTTGCTGTTTGATTGCATCATGTAGTCTCGTACTCGCAGTGGAGAAACGACATTCCGGATCATCTTCGTTTACCGTTGTTGAGGATAATAAGAGGTCATAATATTCTGCTTCGGCTTTTTGTTCTTGTTGTTGATGTTCTTGCTGACTCGTTGGCATTGTTGTTAAATTGATTGTTTCTGGTGTTGGTGGGAACTTGTCTTTGCACAGCAATCCCTCTATCGGTTTCTGACGTTGATATACCTCGAAAGAAGACGACGACGAAGATAATTGGAATGGTATCATAGTAGCATGGTTTTGCGAACCTTCTTCTTTTTGAATATGAGTAGGGACTATTGCAACCACAGATTCTCTCACCACTTGATCATTGCAAACAGGACTTCTTGCTCCTGTTGTTTTTAAGTCTTGATCGATTATTGGATTGGTTTCTGTCGTGATGGTGGTAATAGGAGTAGTAGGAGTAGTAGGATGAGTCGTCGTATTGTCGTTCTTGGCATATTTTCCTAACTGAAAGACTTGTTCAATATCATCCATGGTAGCTTCTACTAACGGGCATGGTATTGTTGGTGCTGATGCCGGTGCTGATGCTGATGCTGCTTCTGGCGGTTGCGATGATGGTACACCATCCTCCGACAGGATAGTACTATCGTTCGCAGACTTTGTTGGTATCGGATCAATAATGGTCGTAGCCGTAGTGTTGTTGTTGTTGGTATTTGTATTTGATTGTACCGTTTCATCAGTGTTCTGAATCGGCCTAGTTTTTTGTTGTCGCCTCTTCCTGCTCCTCCTCCTCCTACTGGTACTACTACTAGTAATAGTAGTTGATATTGCAATAGTTTGGTTGTTTTCAGAGTCATGGTGTGTTTGTTGCTGTTTTCCCCTTGACTGTTGACGTCGTTTGGAACGTTTCGCAACATCCTGGTCAGATCGTTCTTCGTTTATTGCTGCTGTTGCTGTTGCTGTTGCTGTTGCTGTTGCTGTTGCTGTTGCTGTTGTTGCTGTTGCTGTTGCTGGTGGCTTTCGTTCCTTGCCAGACGACACATCATCCTGATGATTCATGAATTTGTTGGGTTTTGAATGCCGTTTCATTTTTTGTCGTTCCGGTATGGTATCTAAACCCGTAGGATTCGTATGACAGCGAATACTCTTCGTGGTTCGGTTGATACAATTACGGTAGTGTGTGGCTTGTTTGCTGTTATTGTCATCATCATGCATCACTACTTTTACTACTACGAGTTGATCATTTTCAATTCGGTACATGACATTTGGTTCTGCCATCGTTTCTTTCTTCTTCAATCTTTTATGTTTCGTCCTCTGTTCGTTTTTTTCTTCGTTGGGCTTTTCCATTTTCGTTTTCTTCCTGCTATTACGGTTGGTAGCCATCTTCTTCTTCTTCCAAATATCATCATCATCATCATCATCATCATCATCATCATCATTATCAGCAGCAGCAGCAACGACAGTATCTTGATCATTAGCAACAGCAACAACACTATTGTCAGCAACAGTTGTTGTTGTTGTTGCTACTTCTGGTGATACATCTTGTATCATTATTTGTTGTTGTTGTTGTTGAAAAAAATAAAAATTGTCATGATTATAATGTTGTTGTTGTTGTTGTTGTTGTTGTTGTTGTTGTTCTTGTTCTTTCAGAATTGCTAATGCCTTTTCAACCTTGGCCGTTGTTAACTCGTGAACAGCCCCACCACCACCAACAACAACAGTACCGGTGGTACCATCGTAGTATGCTACTCTTGATTTTTGCTGTGGTTGTGATTCTGTTCGTGGAACCATCAGTAGCAGTGGTGCTTCACTACTTCTTCTTCTATTTTCGAGATTGTCACAACATAATAATAAAGACGACATTGTCAATGATGACACTGAGTCTGTTGTTGCTGTTGTTGCTGTTGTTGTCGTTCCTGGTGCTGGTGTTGTTCCATCATCATCATCATCACCATCACCACCACCACCACCACCACCAACAGTCGTAACATTGTCGTCGTTGTTTGTTACATGATACTGTGCCGTATTATTATCATCATTAGTGACCATCTTTTACTACAAAATAGTAGATATTGCTTGTAACAGCAATGAGCAATACAAAATAGCTAATTGAAATAAATAGGAAGTGCTGGAGTACTACTAGTACGGTGGGGGACCTTGTTTGCTTTTGTTATGATAGCTTCTGTCTGGTTGTCGTGGAATGTCTCACTCACTCGAGTAGTCTAGTCTAGTTGGTAATTAGAGTATTTGTTTGCACATCTTGCTACCAGTAGTAGTAGTTCCTCTACTTTTAGTAGTAGGAGTAGGAGTAGTTAACTCCAATCGGAAAATGAGCATTTTAAGGACTAATTACACCTCTAAAAAGGTAATTTATTAGGAAATAGGTCTATAAAAAGGTCTATTTAATTAAAGAGTCACCTTTTTAATGGTTAACTCAAACCCTTGTGTTATGACCCATAACTCCGCCGCGGCGGAGTTATGGGTCATTCGTGTAGACTCCAGTACACTTTCTACATGAACAACAAGAGAAACGAAACGATTTCTTGTGGGACGAGACTACTAGTAAAAAGCCAGTGTTTTTGCTTTTGCCTGATGGACAGAGTTGTGCGGAGTTATGGGTCATAATTGAGAAACACAACTCTGTCCATCAGGCAAAAGCAAAAACACTGGCTTTTTACTAGTAGTCTAGTCCCTTGAGAAATAGTTTAGTTTATTTTTTATTTTTGCCAAATTCGCTCAACAACTGCTTCTTAGAAACACAACTCCATCCTCAATCGGGCAAAAGCTAAAAGACTGGCTTTTTACTAGTAGTCTTGTCCCACGAGAAATCGTTGGGGGTGGGGGTGTTAGTAGTTAGTAGTAGTATAGACAATGGACGACGAGTATCACCATGATGTTACAGTGACCGATGGTGGACCTTGCTTTGGCTGTGGTGAACAGACCTGTTTATTCACGACCTACTTCCCGGTCTTTTTGGAGGAGCTTGCTGCAAATGTGGATGGTTGGAATGAGTTAACTTCAGAGGAAAAGGGGGCTCATATGTACCAAAAATGGATTAACTTCTATGCTCATGAAGGTGTATCTGACGAGTTTGAACCTGCCTTCCCAATGGACTTTTGTGTCCTTTCTGGGCTGTATAATGAATGGCCAATTCGATGTGAGAGCTGTCTTGAACAACCATGTGTGGTTGTTCAAAGCAAAGACTTTTTCATTGAAGCTGCAACCAAAAAGCTCTTGGAAAACACATCAAACAAGCAGGTCCGATTCTTTCTTTACCGGATGTTTTCACAGAAGATCAATGGCTACTTGGGTGCAAAGACTAGGCGCTGACTTCCGGAATGTGTTATGGAATTTATCAGGCACTACTTCCCCGATCCAGATGGTATTTATGTTGGTTATAAGGGTCTTCCTGATGGCTGATGAGATGATATGGATTACTACTACTACTTGTTGCTCGTAGTAGTAGTAATATTAGTAGTAGTAGTAGAAGTAGTAGTAACAACTGCACAACAAATTAATTAGTACTACTACTGTAAGCGAAGCAAGTTGTTATATCGGTGTGGCTCCCACCATGATTAGTCACCTTCTTCGCTGTTGGGGGGCTCCTTCTCCTCTTCCTCCTGTCTATTCCTTTTCCGGCTCCTACCTTCTGCAACACCATGCACTTTGCACAAGTTTCTATATAGATAATGTCTTTCATTGACACGAAAAGACCTCGTCTTGTTTGCACTCATCTTCTGGTTGCTTATGCTGTTGTTGTTCTTGTTGTCCACCAATCTCTTCCATAGATCGTATCCAATGTTGGAATGTGCTATTTGATAGCACGTCATGTCTTCAAACTGTGGTTCCACTTCCCTTATTTTGGTTCCATAGTAGCTTGTTGTTGAAGTATTATCTCTTTGTTGAGGCATATGATTGTGGGCAATGATTCCACAAAGCCTGCATCGGGATAGACCGTATCCTTTGTACCGTTTGATGTCTTTGTATCGTTCTTTGTTCACCATGTCTTTCTTTAGGATATTAACCTCTAGATTGCAGACTGCGCATTTGCTAAAGGGTAAAGTACCCTCCGGTTGATGTCCATTCTTCATGTTGTCAAAGGCTGATTCCTTTTCTGGAGATGGAGGTATTGCAGAAGATAAGGACTTGTCTTTGTACTCAATTAGCTGTTGTGCAACGCAATGAAAGAACTCGTGTCGTGTGAGCTTCCTTGTTTGCAATGACATGTTCCATGCAATGTAGCTGTTAACAAGCATCATATCAAACACCCCCAGCAATGTCTTCTTATACCACTTCTTGAAGTGGGCTTTCTTAGCAAAGCCTCCACCCACTGCCCTCAACTGATCATGCTTATCCACCCCATACATTGACCTTTGATACTCTTGTATGTTATCCGGACAATCAATCTCCAATTGTGTGGATCCTCTTTGTCTTCTTACAGTGGACACTTTTGTGTTTGGTCGGGTAGTAATAGAGTATACAACTTTGCTATCAACCCATTGAGTTGCAAGTACACGGTGGGTGCTGTCATACATCATTATATACTTTCCTCTTCCATCAGTCTTTTTCAGTGCCATGTCTTTGTATGGAAACCCTTTACGTTTTGGTCTGCAAGTACCACACAAATCAATACCAAATTTATCTAATAGCACTGCAAGTTCTGGACAAGCATAACGATTGTCCGCTGCCAGTACTCTTCTTCCTTGTGGACAGTAGTGAAGGTTGCTCCTGAAAATGGCATTCATGACAGCCTTTTGGGTTGTTGGAAGTCCTCTTGCTCTGTCATCAATATAGAGATCAGTTGTCTGCTTTCCTTGGTACACATCAATATGTACAATGAAGTAATCATTTGCGTCGCAAAGAATAAAGAACTCCACTGCAAACTTGTTTGGTTTCGAGGCATTGTATACCCTTACAGGGTTGAATCTGGAACGATTGCCTTGTCTACCCTCATCAAATGTCATGGTTGGACCAACGATGAATGTATTTGCAGCAGAGACATTCAGGTTGTTCAATGTTTGTCGCAGCATGTAACACTTGTCGCCTCCGAGACCCTCCGATGCATCTGCAGGATGGAATGCGGACCTGATCTGTTTGAATCTCCATAAAGGCATAACATGGTATGCCCATCCCTGGGTTCCTTCAAGTTCAATTGAGACACCATTGTCCATGTGAAGTTGATGATTCTTCACTGACCAATAAGTTGGGTATCCACCATAGTCTATCGGAATAAGACCAATTTTCAACAGAATACCCATGAAGTGAAACATCTCCTCAGTAGTGATGTCCTCCCATCGATGTCCATGCAACCGACGATTCATGATATGTGGCAATATTTTCATTTTGAAGTAATTGTTGGAACTCATTGTGAATTTTTTTACAAGGTCGTGGTTGAACCCCCCTGCTGTAAAGAAACATTGGAGGGGATCGGTGAAAGTAATGCCTTGTTGGAGCCCACTGGGACCAGAATAAGACGGCTGCTCTACATGAAGCACATCGTCTTTGTCAACAGTTTTGAACTTCCACTCCAAATTATTCAGTAGATTACCAAGTGCTCCATTGTGATTAGTATCGTCTCCTTGTTCTTCTTCATCTTCAAAGTAAGCATCCTTGTCGTCTTTGTCTTCTTCTTCCTGCTGGTGCATTTCTTGCTCTTCGTCCCCCGGCAATGATACTGGTGGTATTCTTATCATACTAGTACTGTCCTCCTCTGCAAGAAGGAGAAAACTACTGCTGTCTTCATCAGAGTCAGATTCTATACTATCCCACACACTTCTTCTTGTTGAAATACCCCTTCGTCTGCTACTATTAGTCCTAGTAGTACTTCCTGAACTATTACTATGCACAGTTGAAGAAGTTCTCAATGAAGCAGCACTGTGGTCTCGTTGATTTGAGTGACCTGGAGTAGTAGTAGTAGTAGTATTAACAGGACCAGCAGGATGTGTACCACGAGGAGGCAGACAAGGAGATAACAAGGACAAGTTCTTGCTCTTGTTTGTTTCCATGTCCTCAGCGTCATAGCATG
>Ga0210054_1003777_pt1 | contig 11275 bp, 10 predicted proteins | sample CryGeymeta201516_FD_185470 | JGI IMG/M metagenome (GOLD analysis project Ga0210054, IMG submission 185470) | Groundwater microbial communities from Crystal Geyser aquifers in Utah, USA - Crystal Geyser metaG 2015-16 (SPAdes) (version 2) | ecosystem: Environmental > Aquatic > Deep subsurface >...
GCCTCTTCCAGCGTCCGCACGGCGATGAGGATGTCAAGGATCGGCTTCGCGCCCAGTCCCGGCACGGAGGTGTAGCCGATGTGCTGGATGTCCGCGAAGTGACCGCGGAGCGCGTCCGCCAGATACGCTTTTTCCTGCTCGAACAAAACAGGCCAGTTGGGGTTATATGGAGCAATGAAGACTTTCATGATTGGATGGAGAGTCTAACATAAAAAAACGGACGAAGTTTCCTCCGTCCGGTCAATGAAACATCAGCCCTCAACAAACCGGTTTTATAACTTTTCCCATTCGGCGCGGCTGACGTTTGCCTGCCGCAGGATGCGCGCCAGTAGTTCCTTGCTGATTTCACTTTGATGTGGATTCGGAAGAATGAGTCGTATTTCACCCTTGACCAGAAACTCGTGCTTCCCACCCGCGTAGGGGCCTTCAAAACCGGCCTGCCGAAGCGCCTTAACCAAATCCTTTCGTTTGACTGGCCCAAATGAAGGCATGATTACGCCTCGGCAGGTATAAGTTGAATTCCTGCCACGGCCGGCAGTTTATGTCCCATACGCAGGCCGAGCACAAGCCAGTCCTCCAGGCCGCTTTGCAGTTCCTCTCGACAGGCTTCCAGATTTTCCGCTTGCGCCCAAACACCCTTGAAACCTGGGATTTCACCATAATACTGTCCGTCTTCAAGGATTTCGTATTTTGCCAGGCGCATTGCGTTTTGGATGTAGGTAATTAACATGGAACACCTCTTTGCCAATTATATCCCATTGCCAATGAAGAAAAACGGACGAAGTTTCCTCCGTCCGTTTGTCTATCTTGCCCACCCGCGCTGAAGGTGGTTGGTTGCAAGCGTTGGTCAGGTTTAATCCCTTAACATTTTGAGAATATGTCTCGCCAGAGGCTCCTTAATTTCCCTGTGACGAGGAACGGGCTGGGATATTTTCGTCCTCGGGTTCTGTGATACCAGTCGTGCTTCGCCCCATGGCGAACTAATACACATCCCATCTTCTCTAACTCGCGCATCTACCAGTCGTGCTTCGCCCCATGGCGAACTAATACACATCCCATCTTCTCTAACTCGCGCATCAAATCCGTTCGTTTCATGCCATTTCCAGTTCGGCAAGCCTTCGGACGTAAGGGATACTTTCACTGGTAAGTTCCTGGTGGACATCTCTCAGATTCTCTTCCAATTCTGCCATCGTTTCGCCTTGGGTCCAGTAGTCCGGGAATTCTTCCAGATATCCAAGCCACATGTTCTCATCTTGCCAGTAGATGTACTTTATTGCATTCATGGTCTTATTCCTTTCCCAACTTTGTTCTTAACGCCTCGGCTGGGATCGTGTGTGTCAATCATGGGTTCGCCTTTATCGGTTGTGACATCCAATTTTGCCATAGCGCTCTTGGAATACTTCCCGCTTTGTTTCTTCCAAATCGGCCATTAATTGTTCTTCGCTCAAACCGCGCTTTTCCACTTCCGTTCCAAACTCGCGTGTAAATTTCTCGAATACGATCATTCGCTGTGTATCGGTGGCAGTAACAATTCTTTGTTCGCTGCTAAATTGTTTTCTCATTTCGAACTCCGTTGCTCCAACTATACAACTGTTTCGGTTAATTTGCAACTTGCAAAAACGGACGAAGTTACCTCCGTCCGTCTGTCTACCTGTGTACTTGTGTGCCTGTTTACTACCTCCGCCCGCGATCCCCGCCGCGTCCCCCGCGGTCACGGTCCCCGCCGCGTCCCCCGCCGCCGGGACGCGGGCCGCGTCCGCCGCTGTCTTTTTCGCGGGCCTCTTCAGCCGTCCAGCCTTCGAGCACGGCCTGGCGTGACAGGCGGATCTTGCCCATCGGGTCAATGTTCGTCACCATCACGGTGATCTCGTCTCCCATGTTGACCACATCTTCCACCTTGTTGACGCGCTCACTGTCGAGTTGCGAGATGTGGACGAGGCCATCCACGCCGGGCAGGATTTCCACGAACGCGCCGAAGTCCGCGATGCGGACGACCTTGCCCGTGTAGATGTTGCCGATCAATGCGTTTTCGCCGAGGGCCTCCACGCGTTCCTGCGCGATCTTGCCGCCCTCTGCATTGGTGGTGGCGATGTAGACCGTGCCGTCTTCCTGCACGTCCACCTTGGTGCCCGTCTCTTCCTGCAGGGCGCGAATGTTCTTGCCGCCCGGGCCGATCAGCGCGCCGATCTTCTCCACCGGGATCTTCACGGTGATGATGCGCGGCGCGTGCGGTTTGAGTTCCGCGCGCGGCTGGGCGAGCACTTCCAGCATCTTGCCGAGGATGGTGAGCCGCGCGGTGTGCGCCTGTTCGAGCGCCTCTTTCATCATCTGCGCGCTCAAGCCGGTGATCTTGATGTCCATTTGCAGGGCGGTGATGCCCTTGCTCGTGCCAGCCACTTTGAAGTCCATGTCGCCGAGGTGATCCTCGGTGCCTTGAATGTCGGTCAGGATTTTGTAGCGGCCCGAATTATCTGTGATGAGTCCCATCGCCACGCCTGCCACGGGAGCCTTGATCGGCACACCCGCGTCCATCAACGCCAGCGTCGAACCGCAGACGGAGGCCATCGAGGACGATCCGTTGGACGCCAGGACTTCGGAGACGACGCGCAGGGTGTACGGGAACGACTCTGCCGCGGGGATGACGGGTTCGAGCGCGCGTTCTGCCAGCGCCCCGTGCCCGACCTCGCGGCGGCTCTGCCCGCGAAGAGGCTTGACCTCGCCCGTGGAGAAGGGCGGGAAGTTGTAATGGTGCATGTAGCGTTTGGTGGCGTCGGGACCCAGGTTATCGAGTTCCTGCGCCTCGCCGAGTGTGCCGAGCGTGGCGAGCGAGAGGACCTGCGTCTCGCCGCGGGTGAACAGGCCGGAGCCGTGCGCGCGCGGCGAAATGTCAACTTCACACCAGATCGGGCGAATCTCGGTCGGGGCGCGCCCATCGGGACGTTTGCCCTGCCCGAGGATGCGCTCGCGGACGATGCTCCCTTCCGCCTGGTCAAATGCCTCTCGGCTCAGGATGCGCTCGCGGACGATGCTCCCTTCCGCCTGGTCAAATGCCTCTCGGACAGAGGCCAGCGACGGGTAGTCCGCCGCGGACGCGCCTGCGGGTACGGTGCAAATTTCGGCGACAACTGTGTCTTTGAGGGTGGTCATCCCGCCGTAGAAATCGTTCTTGGTCAGGGGCTTGTCGAGCAGGTCTTTCATCGGGCCGCTGACGCGCTCGAGGACTTTCTTTTGCAGGTCGGCATCAGGCACGAAAAGGGTGGGTTCGCGCTTGGGCTTGCCCACTTCGGCCTGCATCTTGAGTTGAACTTCCACCAGCGGCTGGATGGCCTTGTGACCGAAATCCAGCGCGGCGGCCATGATGTCTTCGGGGACTTCGTTCGCGCCGCACTCCACCATCAGGATCGCGTCCTTGGTGCCAGCCAGCCGAAGGTCCAGGTCGGAGGCGTCTATTTCCTTGAAGGTCGGGTTGACGATGAACTCGCCATTGACGCGTCCCACGCGCACCGCGCCCACGGGTCCGCCCCACGGGATGTCCGAGATCATGATCGCGGCCGAGGCGGCGTTGATCGCCAGCACGTCCAGCGGATTTTCGCCGTCCGCGGACAGCGATAACATCATCACCTGCACCTCGTTCCGCATCCCGTGTTGGAACAGCGGGCGCAGGGGACGGTCGGTGAGGCGCGCGGTCAGGATGGCGTCGGTGCCGGGGCGTCCCTCACGTCGGAAGAACGAGCCGGGGATCTTGCCGCCCGCGTACAGCCGTTCTTCGAATTCCACCTGGAGTGGGAAAAAGTCAATGCCTTCGCGTACGCCGCCCATGGTGGCGGCCGCGAAGACGAGCGTGTCGTTGAGCGCGATGGTCACCGCGCCGCCCGCCTGGGCGGCCAGTTTACCGGTCTCGAACGTGACGGTGCGCGACCCAACGGTGGTTGAGTAACGTTTTATTTCTGGTTTCATTTTGTCTCCTGTAGGGCGAAATTAATTTCGCCGCACTACATTTCCGCCTGGGTCAGGGACTGAAGAGCGGCGGCAATCCATTTATTCCCACGTAGTGACGACTTCAGTCGTCGTGATTTGCCATCACTATTCAATTCCTGACGAGCGGTTTAAAAAGACCCTAAAGGCCAACGAGACCTTTAGGGTCTAACGACTTCCTTACTTGCGGCGGAGGTTCAGGCGTTCTGTCACTTCCAGGTAACGCGGATACCCCACCTTACGCAGGTAGGCCAGCAATCTGCGGCGCTGGCCGACCATCTGGAGCAGGCCGCGGCGGCAAGATTCATCGTGCTTGTTCGCGCGCAGGTGCTCGGTCAGTTGGGTGATGCGGTTGGTCAGGATCGCGATCTGGACTTCGGGCGAACCCGTGTCGGTCGCGTGGCGATGAAAATCCTCAATCGCCTTGGTCTTAACTTCCTTATCGAGCGGCATGACGTGTGCTTATCCTTTCTTTAGTATTATGCAGGTCTCCGTGCCTACAGCCCAAGTCCCGCGTGCTTTTTGCGGGGAAACCGTTTGGCAGGACCAGTCACGAGCGGGGATTATACCAGAACCCAGGCTTCTTGGAGAACCTGGGTTCTGCCGCGGCGCGATCATAATCGGCGAAACACATTGGCGATTGAAATCGCACCAACGCCTGCAAAGCCGACCTTCGTCGGCTAGACAATCCACGAAGGCGTTGCACTGAGCCTGTCGAAGTGTGGACTTTGCAGTTGTAGTGGCGACTTGAGTCGCCCCGAATCGGAGATCCCATGTCCCTTCTCTCTCCCGCCTATTGGTTTCTCGGCTACCTGCTCGGCTCGCTTCCCTTCGCCCTGTGGATCACGCGCCTCGTCAAAGGCATTGACGTGCGCGACGGCGGATCGGGTCACGTGACCACCACCAACACGATTCGACAGGCGGGATGGATGGCGGGCGCGGCCGTCTTCGTGCTGGACTTCGGGAAGGGATTCCTGGCCGTCTGGCTGGCGCTTCACGCGGGACTACCGGCCTGGTCCGTCGGACTGACGGGCGCGCTGGCGGTCGCGGGCCACTGCTGGCCCGTCTTCGCCCAGTTTCGCGGCGGGATGGGCCTGGCGACGATGGGCGGAGGCCTGGCGGTTGTCTCGCCGCTGGGCTTTCTGGTTGCGCTCGGAACGCTGATCGCGCTGGTGCTGCGCGCTGGTGCTGATCGTCCGCCACTCAGCGCGCGCCAGTGTTTTTACGGGGTTGGCGGTCCCGGTCGTGTTTTGGCTGGTGGGCCTGCGCGGCACGGAGTTGTGGATCGCGGCGGCCTGTGGGCTGGTGATCGCCGTCCGCTTTACGATAGACTGGAATCGCAAATATCGCGAGTTGTGGCTGGATCGCGAGAAGAAGTTATAATCGCCAAAACTTTTCTAGCTACCTGACAGTTTCAAGATGCCGGTGGTCGAGTAGCCCCAAGTGCCCTTCTTGGGGCGTATCGAGACCACATTTGCGGGTGTTTGCCGGTACGTTGGTCTCGATACAGCGGAAGAGCATCGCCTACTCGACCAACGGGGTGCTTTTTAAACAAAGTGTCAGGTGGCTAAAAACTTTTCACAAGGAATCAATATGCGCCCAGATTGGGACTCGTACTTTATGAAGATCGCCTACGCCGTCTCCGAGCGGAGCACCTGCGACCGCGCCTTCGTGGGCGCTGTGCTGGTGTTGGAAAAACGCATCCTGACCACTGGCTTCAACGGTTCGCCTGCGGGACAGGAACACTGCGACGAGGCAGGCCATCTCATGGTGGACGGCCACTGCGTGCGGACGATCCACGCGGAGACGAACGCCATCATCCAGGCCGCCTTGCACGGCGTCTCGACCAGGGGCTCCACGTGTTACGTCACGCACCTGCCGTGCATCAACTGCACGAAGGTGTTGATCAACGCCGGCATCACGCGCATCGTCTACGGGGACGCGTACCGCACGGACAAGAATGCCCTCAGTTTCCTGAAAGCCGCGCATATTGAGCTCGTTCACATTGAATTCAATTCTACTGGAGTCGGGCGCTTACAGCCCTGATATTGGGTTGCCAAAAACTTTGGAAAGGGAATACAATAACGATATGAAAACTTTGAAAGCTCCCTTACTGGTTGTAGAAGATACCCCTGACACCCTCCAAATGGTGGATCTCGCGCTGACCTTTAAAGGGTATCGTGTCGTCACAGCCCGCAATGGCCAGGAAGCGCTGGACGCCATTAAAAAAGAACACCCGGCGCTCATCATCACCGATATTTTGATGTCTCGTATGGATGGGTTCAGCCTTGTCCACAGATTGCGCATCAATCCCAAAACGCGTGGGATCCCGGTTGTGTTTCTCTCGGCTACCTACGTCGCCCCCGAAGATAAGCAGTTTGCCGCCGCCATTGGCGTGACCCGTTTCATCGAAAAACCGATCGTGCTCGAGGAATTACTGCGGACAGTTTCGGATCTTTTGTCCCGCGGCACGCTTGCCGACAGTAAACCGCTGGATACGCGGAAGTTTTACGATGGATATCGCATGCGCCTGGAGACGAAACTGAAACAAAAAGTTACCCAGATCTCGCGGACCGAGTCCATGCTGGACACCCTGACGGAGGAGGAAAAGGAGACGAAACTGAAACAAAAAGTTACACAGATCTCGCGGACCGAGTCCATGCTGGACACCCTGACGGAGGAGGAAAAACAATCTTTCCGCGCTTCCCTCCAGGCGACGATCGAAGAACGGGACGAGATCCAACTCCTGCTGGATCAAATCCGCAAGGTGTTGGATGAGGAGAAAAATCCGCGATAGCTGTATTTCAGGGCAGGGGGTTGATTGTGAAATCGTAATAACGCGTGTCTTCCTGATCCTTGGGAAATCCCGAAGCAATGGAGATGGTATTTGGGCTGCCCACCTGCCCGATGAGCAGTTCTCCTTCACGGAAAAAAATGAAGCGGTCCGCGGAACCCCAGCGCAGGCTGTAGGGTGTGATGGATTCTGTCAGCAGGAACGGTGCAATTCCAATCCCGGCTGTCAGAAGGAAAACAGGATGGGCGTTCGAGAAGGTGACCAATTTGGAATCTGGCGACCAGTTCCACGGAACGAGGAAGGGCGCTCCCTCATACGATGCGATGATCGTGTCGGCGGTGGAGGCTTCGATCACATGCAGGTTGAATGAAGTAGCAACATGATCTACATAGGCGACTTTTAATCCGTCGGGGGAAATGATGGGCGGCATCAGCCCTTCGTATTCCGCCAATTGCGCTGAAAAATTTCCCTCGGCGGAGACAAACAGATATTTGCTCTTTCCGCCATTGTCATTTGGGATGACGGTGTAGAAACCCGTCCCGTTCGATAGCCATACCACTTGAGGGATGGTATCTTCAATAGTGGAAATGACAGGATAGGAAAGCGCGGTGACCAGTCCGCTTCCGTCCGCGTGGATCACTTTGATGCTGGTCAGGGAGGAAAGCGCCAGTAAATTCCCATCGGTTGAGAAGGTGATGGTCCCGCCATCCTGGGTAAGCAGCGCCTGCGGGGTTGGCGCATCTGCATTGACGCGATGCAGATCCCTGGATTGGATAATGGGCTTTTCTCCTCCCCAGACGGTGGTGAAATAAATCCAGTGTGTACTTGGTTGAAATTCAAATTGACCGAGGAACAGGGTCAGTCCCGCACCGCGCTCGGGCAGGATGGGGGTTGCGTATGAGACTACATCCACGAGCAGGCGCGCGGATGAACCGTCCGCGTTGACCGCCCAGGGCGTTTGCCCGCGCTGGTAGGCGATAACCGTGCCGTCGTCGGAGAGTTTGATTTGCGCCGCGTCGCCATCGTTGGTGAGTTGGCGGGCGGGCGCGGACCCATCCCAGAACCAGATATTCCCGTTGAGGATATATGTCACCGTGATGCCCAGGTTTGGCGCGGGGTCGGTTGTCTCAGCAGGCGCGGCGGATGGATTTGCGTCCGGCGTTGCGGAGGCAAGTTCCGCGGGCGGCGTGCCGGCGGCGATGGGCCGGCTGACGCAGGCGCCAGCCAGGAACAGGATGACAAGAACCAGAAGGCGCGGGTTTATTTTCATTGGCATTGCGAAGTCTCAGTAGATGAAGCAGAAGGCGCGGGTTTATTTTCATTGGCATTGCGAAGTCTCAGTAGATGAAGATTTGCGCTTGTAGTGACGACTTTAGTCGTTTTTTCAGGCAGACGACTGAAGTCGTCACTACGAAATTTTCATCTACTGAGTCTCGATTATCGTAAAATATAGCACAGGTTTGGCATCCAGACTTCCGAAGTCTCGGAGACTTCGGAAGTCTGGACGGATTAGAACCATGGCGAATTTCCCCGCGACCCTTTTGAATTTTCTCCGGCAAGCCGAACGCGTCACCGCGTTGACCGGCGCGGGCGTCTCGCAGGAATCGGGTCTCCGCACCTTCCGCGACGCGCAGACGGGACTGTGGTCGCAGTACAAGCCCGAAGATTTGGCCTCCCCCGAGGCGTTCGCGCGTGCCCCGAAGCTGGTCTGGGACTGGTATGCCATGCGCCGCGAAAAAGTACGCGCCGTGGAGCCGAACCCGGGTCACTTCGCGCTGGCGGAGATGGGACATCGCGTCCCGCGCTTTACCCTCATTACACAAAATGTGGATGGGTTGCATCGCAAGGCCTTCCAAACCCTAAAGGTCTCCGAGACCTTTAGGGTTTGGAAGGAGTCGCCCATCATCGAACTGCACGGAAATATCCAGCGCGTGCGCTGTTCGGAGTGTGGGATGGTTGCCGACGCGTGGGAGGAGAACGACGATGTCCCGCGTTGCGCCGGGTGCGGGGGAATGCTCCGGCCAGACGTGGTCTGGTTTGGCGAGTCCCTCCCGAGGTCCGCGCTGGAGGCGGCGGTGGAGGCGGCGCGCGCCAGCCAGGTGTTCTTCTCCATCGGCACGTCGGGACTGGTCCAGCCTGCCGCGGCGCTGGCGTTCGCGGCGCACAATAAAGGCGCGGTCATCGTCGAGGTCAACCTCGAACCGACGCCGCTCACCGAAAAGGCAGATTTCTTTTTGCAGGGAAAATCGGGGGAAGTGTTGCCGGGGTTGGTGAAGGCTACGTGGTAGGTCGGATTGGCAAGAACAGGATTAGCGTGCCGAAGCAGGCTAGGGGCATAAGTGATATTCTGTATATTAGCGATGTGACGATGGTAACTGTTTTTTTTTCTATACTTGACATAAATTGAAGTGTGAAGTACCTTGTGGGGTAGGAGCCACAAACGCATGTCTCCTGCGTGTATTTCTATTTGTGTTATGAGCTGTTGCGTGAAATGGTATAAGACCCGTATACCACATGCGCAACGCCTTGAAAGGAGCTTTAAATGCGCTCTCAACTGAAGATTATTGTAATAACCTTTGTCATTGCTGTAATGACAGCATATTTGGCATCAGACAGCAGTTTCTTTACCCCTGGGTTGGCGGGTGTTTGGGGGATTATCGCTTGTGTCGGACTTTTACAGTCAGTGAAAGATCAAGAGCAAAAACCCATCCTGAACATATCAAATAGTTTACAAGTGATGTTGGCAATTTTTTTAATTGTGGCGACTGCCGTAAGCACAACATGGAATGCGCTCGGGCAAAGGGACATGACGCAGGGAGGCTATCTATTATTTACCTTGTTCGCATATGAAAGGGGATTTACTTGGTACTTACGCCGGCTTTTATCGTTCTTCCATTTACAACCCAAAAATGTTCCATAAATATTTCTGGTTCTGACCATTTTCCAGGTTCTAATTCACGCCTCCCAGTCGCCGAAGCGTTCCGCCAGGGTGGTGATGCGTTCGCGCTGGACTGCCGCCAAAATCCCGAGGATCAGGAGAACGAGTCCCGTCCCGCCGATGATCAATACCGGGGAAAGGCCTTTTAGTTTGCTGTACAACACCGTGACGGAGGCGATCACCGCGAACGCAATCGGCGCGATGACCAGGCTCCGCGAACGCGCCACGATGCCGTATCCCAGCACCACAATGGACTGGACGAACAGGACAATGAAGTATCTTAGTTCTCCCGTGCCCACCATCTGAATGTAAGACGTCCCAAGCAGGACCAGTTGCGAGATGACACCGGTGATGAACGCGGTGGTTCTGTTGCCTGCGCGCGTCAGCAGGTAGTGCATCAACAGGCCAAGCGCGGCCGCGCCCACCGAGAAGAACTGCGGCTCGTCCACTTTTAGTTCATTCAGGATCACGAAATACGCCAGCAGGTACAGGCCGTTGGCCGGGAATCCCAGCCAGACGTTTTTGCGCGCGAAAGCCTCCGCCGCGTAGAACGTGGCCGCGATGGCAATCGGGATGGCCTTCTCCAGTCCGCCCGTCTGGGACGGCGCGGCCAGCGCCACCAGCGTGCCGAGTCCCAGCCCGCTGAACAACAGCATCCTCTCCCAGCCCTTCGCCTTGCCCGCCCGGCGCAGGAAGTAGCCGGCCGCGTAATAGATCACTGCCAGCGAAATCAACGGCAACAACCACTGCTCCTGTTTTGCCGCGCGCAGGCCGAAGAAAATCGCCAGCGCCAGCGCGGATGTGGAGGCGTACCCGATCATCGGCTTTTTATGGAACCAGGCGTAGAGCGCATAGAACGGAGCGTACACCCCGAAACAAATCGCCGCTTCGTTGTCCGGCAGGACCGTCAGCAACGCCAGCGCGTTCAATCCCGCCAGCCCATTTCCGATCGCCAGCACAGGCATCGCCAACCTGCGCGCCTTGAACGTCCGCTCGATCACCATGTCCCCGATTAGCCAGACCAGGCTGAACGTGAGCAGGTTGTACGAAAATTCTGTGACCTTGAAATCGCGCAGGATGAGGAAAGCCGCCACGCTAAAAAGCGGATGGACGCCCGCTTCGAACCAACCGTTGTGGCTGGTCGCCATTTCGACGACGAACAGCCCGCCGACGAGGGCCGCGTACCAGCCGCCCGTCGCTTCGAGATTCGCCAGCGCAGTCAGTGAGACGATGCTCCCCAGCGCCAAACCGCTAAAGCGGAACATCTCCGCCCAGCCCGCGCTGTTCTTTCGGAGCAGGAAGCCGGTTGCATAATATGCCGCCGCCATGCCCGTGAAGATGGACAACCACGCCTCCACGTTGAAGTGGTCGAGCGCGAAGAAAACCGCCGCACCCGCGCCCGCCGTGGACAGATATCCCAGCCGCGGCTGGCGGTAGATCCACGCGTAGGCCGCGAAGAAGGCCGCGTAAACCGCGAAGCAAATGGCGGTCGCGCCGGATGCCACCTCGCCAGAAGCAAAGCCCAACACGGAGGCGAGCGTCAGGAATCCGCCAGCCACGCGGGCGAT
>Ga0210054_1003792_pt1 | contig 11250 bp, 7 predicted proteins | sample CryGeymeta201516_FD_185470 | JGI IMG/M metagenome (GOLD analysis project Ga0210054, IMG submission 185470) | Groundwater microbial communities from Crystal Geyser aquifers in Utah, USA - Crystal Geyser metaG 2015-16 (SPAdes) (version 2) | ecosystem: Environmental > Aquatic > Deep subsurface >...
CGTTGTCGCCTTGTTTGCTTCATTTCATATTCTCGTTCTATGCGATGTTTGGCTTTTTGCGCTTTTGCTTTGATGGTCGAGGCTGCAGCGGTCTCATCATACTCGAGTTCGCCGCAAGCATTTCGTCGTTGTCGGTCCCACTCCATGAGTACCTGCAAATTAAGTAAGAATATGTTACGGGCTCCCTGATTTTTAGCATCGAGGGCAAACTTCACCCATTCCTGCGTTGTTTGCCCATCTGGCTCCAAAATATTCAACACAATCATCTCTTCATGAAGAGGCACAGCAGTGTGAATTCTTTTTAAGCTGATTGCGCTTTTGGGTTGAGTACCGGCTTTCTTCTTTTCGGAGGACTTGCTGGTAGGCGACGGCGCTTCTGGATCGTCCATGCCTAAATTGAAATCACTTTCAAACTCATCGTTCAGCCCCGCTGCGCCAGTGCAATTACTGCTGTCCAATACGGTTCGCTTGCCAATTTGAATTTCGGGAATCCCATCCTCATTGTCGACTAACTTGAAATAAGCTTTCACAATTGGGTTGTTATCGTCACCATCATCGTCGGCTTTGCTTCTCCCAAATATTGAAAACGCCTTACGTTTCACGTTCTCCACCAATCGATTCTGAGAACGGTGCCAAATAATGCGGGCTCCAACCGTGTTCAGTTGGTTCAGTGCATCGCGGGCATTCTTGTCTTCTTCGTTTTGGCAGCAAGGGAGGAATCCCATATAGTAAAGGGAGGTCAGAGGACCTCCGAACATGGTTGAGCGGAATATTATCTGCTATTTATGATAATTGCTGAACTGCCAAATAGGTTGTAGGGCAAGGAAGAGGAGAGGGTGGCGACAAGTAGGCGGATACTCGCTTGCTCGATACTATATACTTCCATTACTCGTCTAGTCTAGGAGACCTGAACAAAGACAAGGGATTTAATATGCATGCGGATCGTTTTTTTTTAATGCGTTCTTCTTGACCTGAATTTCTACTGATATTATTATTTCTACGGGTGGTAGAAAATGTCTCGATTTTTTTTACTTCCTTTGCCACGCACATGAAGGGTTCCCACGAAAATAGACAACCCAGAAAGGCACTGACCCGTCCATCCTTCGCATACCAAGTGAATATGAAAGCAACCAACCAAATGCACCGAAACGCAGCGATATTATCACATTCAGGATATGAGAAATTCTAGTTCATTGTCACTACCTAATTTTCTTTCATAGCTGCGCTGTAATCTGTAATCAAATGTACTGGTTGGGCAAAGCCTGGCTATGACCCGAGGCGAGTCACCTATCGACATTACCAAATAAGGTGCGGGTCGCCCCTATCTTCTAGGATGACATTTACCTTATGGTGACAGACGACAGTGCATTCCCAACAGATGAATAATTTTGCTTGTTTCGACGTACACTTTCTCAGCTGGGAGCTTTCTACTCTTCCTTCTTACCATTTTCTTTTCCTTTGCCATTCTCGTCTCTCTTTTTGTCGCCAGCTCTCTTTCCACCGCGGTTTCTAGGACGGTTGCGACCACCTTTCTTTGGTCCAGAGCTTTTGATCAGAAAGCATTTTCGCATTTGAAACATATTCTTTTCAAGAGCCTCCGACTCGTCTTTTTTACCTTCTCCCCAAAGGGATTCGGGGGTTTCCACTTGCTTCAAACCGGTCACGTTTTCTAAAAGTCATAAGAAGAAAGCCCTTTCAATGAGCTGGTAGTTTCACATCTGATCAAGCATACACAAACAGTGAAAATATCACATACCGTCTGACCAGTTGAAGGATTTTACGAGTCCTTCACGGGCAGCTTCATCCTGAGGCTTCCACTCATCATCTTCGTACTTCAACATGTTGGTCCATTCCAAGGCGACAGTACCTTTGTCATCACATGTAAACTTCCCTTCGGCTAGAACTCCGTCTGCGTTGGCCAAGGCAGCATAACCATCAGGCCCGAATTTGACCCTCGCTTTGTCGACAATCACAAGAATTGAAGTCTGTCGCATATCAAATTTCTTTTCCTTCAACTTTTCCTTGATTTCTTCGGTAAATCCACTATCAAAACGCTTCCGAGGCTCACGTCCTGCCTTTTTCGGAGCAACCGCCGGTTTCTTGCTGGCAGCGCTCTCCTCTGCTTTGGCGGATTCTCCGTTGTGTTTCTCATTCTCTTCCTTATTTTCGCCCTTTTCCTTCTTGTCGCCCTTACCACGCTTGCGAGCGGGGCGCTTAGGGATAATACAGGGGCTACCATCAGTAGCCGATACTGTCTTGCACTTATATCTGCCCTCGTCGTCCGTATACACCGTAAATTGGACTTCATATCCAGCTTCCTGTCACACAAAACACAAATGCATGAAAAATATTGATGTGAGCAATATATTGGAACGGTTAAAGCCATACATTATCTCATCGACACATTAAAAAGAATGTTGCGTAGCAGTATCTTGCTATAAGCTAACACAACTTACCAGCCACTTGTTCTTTTGCTCGGAGTTGATGCTGGTCTGATGGAAAAAGATGTCATCCTTGGTAGGAGCATTGTCAGAGGTGGGCGTTACATACCCCCATGCCTTTCGGATAGAATACCACTTGACTTTTCCTTGAAACGTATCCGTCATTGCCGTCGCTGATTACTACTTTGCAAATTCGAAATAGAATGCGTCTAAAAGGAGAGCTATTGTTGACTGTTACTGCAAAACTTATGGATCTCTGGAGTCTGGAGTATGTGTTGTTTGTGTTGTTAACCGTCGATGGCTTCGCAACCGCACTCTTCATCTCGACAGCCGAGCAAGAAGACGAGGCACAGTGACCGGGAATGATTCATTCCCTGAAAATGAAAGGCGTGCCCGGGTGTGCTTCTAAACCTGAGAAAAAGATACGGAGATGATGAGTGATTTAACGGTGTGTGAATTGTCATTAAGTACTCTACTAGTACTAGTAGCTAGTGGTACTAGCTAGTACTACTCTGGACTACTACTACTACTACAAGTAGGAGTACTACTCCTATTGGAAAACACTTTTTCTGGCGCAATAGTAGTTTGTCTCACTCACAGTCCAAGAATGGAACTGGCAACAGAGTTTCATAACATGCAGACGAAGACAATAAGAAGAGTATCTTTTCGAGAAATGGTCGACTCGGATGTGATTCTCGTCGAGCGCCTCGAGAATGGTGACCTGTACTAGCACTCTAATGACTACGAAAGATTCCGGCAGGAGCGGGAGTTGGAAGATGTACCTCTCGACATGAAGGCACAGTCATCTCCGAAGCCATTGCGGCAGCGAACAATTTATCAGGCTCCAAAGCGGACACAAGCCCCTAGGCGATCCAGGAGAAGGAAGAAGTAGCAGGTACTATTACTCGGGTTTGCTAGTTAGTAAATAGTACCACGCGACGGGAAAGCACCACATGCGTGTTGCTACCATTCTGAAGAAATCATCGAGAGGCAACAGTCACTGTTCTCTGGCAACAAGAGCATACAGATTCAATTGCTTGCTTTTCAAAGAGCATGTTTGCTCTAGATTGAAAGTTCTCTCTTCCGATCCAACCTTGCTTGTAGCCCGGTACAGAAAGTCACTCGACGTTTTGTACAAGACTTGTAGCGATTCTGATGCAGGGCAAACATCAATATCAGTTGATTGATTCATTGTCCAGGGCTTCGATGAATGTCAAAATTCGTGATCTTCATATTTCATAGCATTCAAAAGATGCTAGTTATTTTATCAGATTCTAAGCAAAATTTGTCGATATGCGTAGAAAATGCACATACTCGGGTGTGTACTATATTACGTTATTAAATATTATATAAATGTAATTATATAAGTACAAAGTATAAATCTACTTTATTTATGCGGTCAGTAAAGAAGAAGAGTTCACCGCAAAGCTGTGCGAAGTTTACTTCGCCTGCTTGACAAAGTACCACTTGCGAAATCTCCGTCGCCTGGTCGCCCTTTTGCGTCCTTTCGAAACTGCCGGTACGTTTCCATCAAGACATGGTAGTCCTGTTCGGATAGTGACGGCCTAATGGAGCGCAAAGCACTCATCAAATGACGAATCGCGATAGTCACTTTTTGATTATGTTGGTCTGTCTGTAACAATTCGTGAATGACATTCAATTGGGCAGTATCAAACGCCGCTTTTAGGTCTGCGGCTGACAATCGATGGTAGTATGGGCACGTTTTCTTCAAGTCCTCCATGAGTTGCGGAATGGACAAAGCTTGCAAAACAGCCTGGTCGACAGAATAGCTTTGAGCCACCTTGAGCAAGAGATCTTGAAATTCGTCGTCACTCTCGGGATAGCCCACGTACACATGCTTCTCCAAGCGTCCAGGGCGCAAAAGAGCTGGGTCGACGACATCAGGTCGAGACGTCGCAGCGACAATATAGACAATACCACCAGCTGACACGTCTTCTACGCCATCTAGTAATGTCAGCAGCTGATTGACAACTCGATCAGTTACTCCTGTTTTATCAGAGCCCCGTCTGGGGGCCAAGGAATCAATCTCATCAAAGAAGAGAATGGCGGGCGAAGCAGCTGAAGCACGCGCAAACAGCTCTCTGACCTTGAATTCAGAAGCACCTATGTATCTGTCAAGAAGCTCTGGGCCATGGCAAGTAATCAAAGAAAAACTAATCTTGTTTGCCAGAGATGCGACTAAGTGAGACTTTCCACATCCAGGGCTTCCAAAAAGCAGCACTCCTCTTGGCAGCTTAGTTTTCGCATTTGAGTAAACGGGCCTGTATTTGGATGGATTTAATATGGTAGACGTGAGAGCTTCCTTGGCTTCAAAGAGTCCGCCAACACACCATTCCACTGCATCTCTGGATCCCTCGCTGACTGAGAGATGGCGCAGTGGCGTGAAGTCTTCTAAAGCATCCTTGACACACAGTGCAAGACTACCAAAATCGGAGCACTTCCATAAATGCTTGGCCCTGAAAGCCAGCATAACAAGGTCTTTTGGTCGATAGCTTTCTGTCTTTCTGCCCAGTCCAAACATCTTCGCATTTTCTCCTTTCATCGAGATACCATCGTCTACAGACAGCCCAGATGATATCATTTTCCAAAACAGCTCCTCTCGTTCTTGGCATGTAAGCTCTGGGGCAGAAATGACCTGAGTAAAAGGACGCGCCGACGAAACAGCTGGGTGAAGAGATCTAGTATCTCTGCAAGTAATCAAAATAGAAATGTTCTTATCCAGTATTTGCGAACCTTCCTCGATGCAGCGCCGGACAGAGTCAGCGAGCAATTTAGATTGGTCCACAACGGCAGGATTGACTTGATGAGATTGCGCACTCTCGCCTCCAGAAGCTCCGTCATAAGTGTTCGGACAGAGCTCATCAAGGTCATCCAATATAACAAGCACATCGCCAATGTAAGAACTGGCTTCGTGAAAGATTTGGCGAAACTCAAACTGGATCTGTTTCATTCGGACACCTTGACCCTCCTTCAATCTCTTGCAATCCAGATAGAGCGTGGAGCAGTCTCTAGCAAAGCGAGCAAAAGAGGCCACGACAAGAGCAGAGTGTGTCTTCCCGCTTCCGTTCTCTCCGCAAACCAATGCATCGTACACTGTATTTATCTTCATAAGACTCGAGGGCAAAGCAGACGTTGGACAAAGGAGATCCACCAAATTTGGCGTTGATGTAAGATTCCAAGGGGTAGACGCAGCTTCACGCCCGAACATTAATTCTATATTGTGCTTCATCACAAAGTGACGACCGGGGGGCTCGTGTCTCGATTCCTCGTTTGTCTTGGTGGTTGAAACGGAACACAATATTCGTTCTTCGGTGTTGCCGACAAAAACGAACGAGCCGTCTTCCAGGGGCTCAGGCTTCTCCAATCCGGGAGAGGGCATATTCCACAGTTGCTGCTGGAGCGAACCAGCCATGTAAGGATAACGCCACTTGTGCCCTTGGCGTACCTCTTGCAAATCCACCCGTGACAGTGAGAGAGGCGTGCCCCCTCCTCCATCAACCAACTTTGATGCGCGGGACACTTCGATTGGTGTTAAGAGTCTTGCAACTACAGCATGGTTGAGAGCCTGTACATTCAGTCGCGATCGTGTCAACGGATGAATAGCTGTGCAAAAACGAAAAAGAAACGTTGGCGTCAGTACGACAGAAAAGGAGTGGATTTCAAGTAAATACGCCAGCCCAAAATGGAAGCTCTGGTCCGGGTGTTGGCTAGGCAGAATACATCTCAGAATAAAATAGAAGTTGTGGTCTTCATTCTGCTTCAGAATTAGCATGGTGTTGGTCCTCCTTGATGTTCATACCCGCTGCCGGCAGTTTAAAGCCACTTCTCGTCCTCTCATTCGCATGCACTTACCGATAAAGTTTTCTGGGACACTATCACTAAACGCGAGCTGCAGCACGCACGATAAGGAAGCGTTCCCGCTTAAGTCATCGGAAATGTTTCCATTTGCAGCGTCATGTACAAGCACCAAAGCACAATTTTCGTCATTTTGTAACCCCGGAAACAGGGACTTTGCACTTGTTGCAGCCCAGACCGTCCCTGGTGTGGTTGCAACTTGTGGCTTGTCGAATTTCTTAGCCAGTTCCAACATAGCTACCCCATAGTCATTTTGTGTCGTGTAGACCCGTAGAGGTGGACTCCATTGTGCCTGGCGATTGTTGTTGGATGACCGTGGTTTTGGCGCTACCGAAACGCGAGTGTCGCGCACCAAGCGGAGGCAAGGTGCTGTCGTGGTGCTATTTTGGTGGTAAGAGCTTCCCCATTTCTTTAAATCAGGCCACGCCGAGTTCGGCGCCTCGCTTTTATCAAAATTACTAGGCAATATCCGAACCCACGCTACATCCCGGTCTCCAACCCACAGCGGGATTTCTTGGCCCGAATAGACCAAACTTACTTGTTGCAACAATGCTCCTTGTTCCAAATAAGAAGCTCTCGTTTCCAACAATTCCCAATCTTCTGATGTCAATGGTTCCACATGCAAAACATCGGCATCTTGAACGAAAGGAAGAGCTGCAACGTGCACCAATGTATTGTCCGCATATCCCTCGGGAATAAGCGATGCTTGCAATTCCAAGATATCTTCACCAGAAGAATCTACGATTTAATATTGAGAATAGAAATGCAAAAAGGGTGAAAACAAGAGACAATCGATCAAGAACACCTCGAGCTTTCCAGTTGGCACTGGTATCATGATTACCAACTTCTGCATTTGCTTCTTTTCGCCTGTCAGTAGGAAGGCAACAGTTGATTTTCTCTCTCCATGGATACACAGTCAGAGATAATTTATATACTGTATTCAATCATCGGCGATAGAAGGAGCAACAGTAGCAACAGAACAGCAACGCTTTGTCGCACAAAACAACAAAAAGCTGCATACCTTGTGGTTCCCTATTTCCAGCAGAAGTAGAACGATGGATCTGTCCCCCATTGTAGGAAACATAAATTGTACGGCCCGGGCCAAGCTTCACGCTCAAGGGAAGAAAGTCGATCGTCGAAGGATTGCTGTTGCCAATATTCCAGCCTTCTTCGTGTTCTTTTTGTTTCTGATTGAGATGTTCGGCAGCGCGGCATAAGGCATCCCTTCGAAGAGCCGTCACAACCGATGGAGAAAGTCGAGCAAAGAGGCACGATGCAAATGATAGAGTATCACTATTTGTGGTTGACTGCCTCCGTCTTCGTAATCGCAAACGCCGTCTGCGGAGGCGAAGATCCGACGGCGACGAAGGTGACGATGGTGTAGTCAAAGAAGTAACCATCTCAGACGTAGCAGTGGTGGTGGGTGCCTCATGTCGGTACAAGTTGCAGCGATCAATATCTTGTGATTTTTTGTCAAAGGAAGAAAAAGAATGCAGTACTACAAGTAATCTTGAAAGCGAAAAAATAGCAGTCTAGTACTCTATCGTATCTTTGTGTACCAGGTACATCTGTGGACGTCTGCAACAAGGTCTGGCCTTCACCCTATTACGCTTCTTTCTTGACAGAAATAAAAATAATCAAAATCAAATACTCGGATTACTACAGAGTCTTACTCGATATTTGCGAGCAGTGGACTAGCTAGTAGTTTACTCTGGGAGCTCTCACGAACTACAGAAGCCATTAGTAGCAAGAGCGGTACGGTAAATAACTCGAAAGTTCACAAAACAATATTATACCCGCAATTCCACAACAGTTAACTTTGTATACCGCATTATAAAGTTACTGGAGCTCGTGTTTGTCTGCTCTGAAATGATTCAACCATTATCATATACAGTTTGATAAGCTCCAGATAGCGTTTATGCCCGAAGAGGTTATTTCATTAGAATATCAGAAGTATTGGTCACCCGAAAGTTTGCAGTTGCGTTTGCCAGGATTATAGCTTCGTCGTCCGAATCCAAAGTCAACGGAAAATCACACCCTTTGAGTGTATCGCTATGAGTTATGACGACAACTATGAACTCTCAGATTACGAATTGCTGCGATTAAAACGGATTCGTAAGAATGAAGAGCGTCTGGAACAGTTGGGGTTGAAAAGTGCTAAGGCAAAATTGATGGCAGAGACGACCAAAAAAACAAACCGCAATCAAAAACGTGCAAAAGCTCGACAACTCGTCAAGCCAGGCGAGGAACGACGTTCGCATCGTTTCAATAAAAATAAGAGTGGGAAATTGTTCATGTTATCCTACGCAGAAGATGAGGATCGTGCTGTTACGCAAGATGATTATTATACGTTGCCCAGCAGTAGCAGCGCGTCTGTCCGAAAAATGCCAACATTTCATGATCCAGGACGCGAAGCAAATCTTCCCAGCCCTTCGTTTCGTCAAACCAAGCGAAAAGGTTTGGATCAAGATTTTGTTTTGACGCAGGAGGAGAAGGATGTTCTGACAAAAAATATCATGGACAAGAATTATCTTGCAAAGTTTCAAGAATTTTTGGTATACCACAATAAGATTAGTGAACAAAATTTGCGCAATGTCATGCGTCAAGTTACCAAGTTGGCCAATGGCGAAGGCATTCGTTACGATTCTCCAACGTATGGGTGGAAACCTCACCAGGTGTTTATGAAGGGTGTCAAAATAAATCCCCTTTCAGATTTTGTAGAATTGATGGAAAAAGCTCAAGAAGCAGAGGATAGGTGGGGTCGTGATCACGGCAATGGTTGGTTACTCTCGCATCCGCTTAAGAAAATGTTGCTCTTTCAACAATTTTGCTTGCAAAATCCTGATTTTCTCTCTTCTAAATGTCGTTTGAACGAATATTATAACATGGATGCTACTTCCAAGAATGAGATGTCAACAGTGGCAACTGAACCAGAAACTGAGACTGAAAGCGAGGAAGGCATCCTTACAGTGGTTGCAGGTGACGAAGATAGCAAGCAACGTGCCGCAAAAACCAACGAAGAGGTTTACACTCCTAACAAGAAACGACGTCGAATTCGCAAGGAAAATCTGGCAAGATAATAAGGTGTTGTATCAAGTTAGGTGTGGTCGAATATTAAAAAAAATTGAATGTCTAATTTAGGTGTGGTCGAATATAGTCATGGTAGTAAGGAAGAAATGAACGCATCGGCGTTGCAAGAGGCCTTGGATTTGTTTGTTCAACGCCAAGATTAAAGTCAATAAAAAATATGAGCAGAATATGTGAACAGACGGGGGTACTCTTAAAAAAAGTGTAAAACTAGGGCTCTCTTCGCGATGACTTTGTCCGTTTTATTTCATAAATGTTTATAAGCGTGGTAGTTACTGGTGATTTAGTTCGCGATAGCAGATTGTACACAAATGCCAACAATGTATTTATTTCAGACATCATAGACCTGATGAAATACCAATACACTTCCACATAAACTAAGGTAAAATATTTCCATTGGCGTCACCACACCACGTTCGTTGGTGGTGCCTCAATGCTGACAAATCGATATCCTTGTTTCCGATGCAAGACAAGGCTGTTACCCCAATTTTGTCCAAATCTTCCGCTAGTCTCGCCCCACATCCCTGCGAGAAAACAATCGCCCCCTCTCCGTAGAGCTGAACGTACTTGGTCATTTTTGATAAGATACACCCAACAGCGCTGCGATTGTCGTGTGGTATTGTAGAAGCCCCATAGAACATCTTGGCTTCAATCCAGTATATGGTCCGATCATGTTGTTGGGAGGCGGGTGGTATAACTGACGATTGCTCTTGATTGTGGTGAGTATGACGATGCTGGTTTTTCTTGAAATCATGCTCTCGCAGATGTTGCCGCCCTTCAGGACGAAGAATACTAACAGCAGGTGTTTCCACATGCAAAAGAATTGGATTTTTCATTTTGAAGTCTGGTGTTCCTTGAATCAATTGTCCTGGATTGCGACGCTTGAAGAGTGCCTTTTGTTCGTGCTCACTCCAAAAAGCGATCCGTTTCTTTTTCAACATGGCGGCAATAGCTTCTTCGAACAATTCCGCCGAAGCCTTAATATCCTTAGAACTTCCCAATCGAAGCATCTCTTTGGATTTACAGAGATTCAGTTGGGACATACGGTGCCGTCTCAAGGAGCAAGCTTGATCAAGGCTCACGCCGTGAATGTTACAGCGTTCTTGTATCTTCTTCAATCGAAAAGCTGGCTGATCCTTCAACATGCCCCGTTCTCGTTCTCCCCATTTCAGAATCACTTGATTCATATCTTCTTCCACTTTCAATGGCATGTGAGGTTCAACATGAATCCAGCGGAGCGTAAGTTGATTGGTTGAACTGGGGTTGTCAGCGCTGGTATCAAAATCGATTTGATGCTGCTGCTTGAGCATGTTTCGGATTTTGTTTCTGCTACCATTGGCATCGGTATTATTCTGGCTCGGCCTTCGTTTTCGTCGTCGATTGCCAGACCTGGTGTGGCCTGTAGTATGGCTATTAGTAGGTTCTCTTGGCCGTCCCAACGGGTCTTCCCGGCCGTCTTTCATATTCATAGTGTATTTAGTATTTACTGTACTACTTTAACAGTGGAAAATGGCCCTTCCGCTCTCTGGGTACTAGCTAAATTGTTTCTTTTTCCTTCGCCGCTTCTGCTTTTATTGCACTATCGTTTTATGTATGAAAAGATCACGGTCGAAGTGCTGTAGACTCTATTATTGCGAAGGTTGAGTTCGATAGTCGATGGGTTTGGGGTGAAGGTTCATACTCAAAACTCTATAACGAGAACTCGTACTACTGTACCACCTACCTGGTACAGTAGTATTATAGGTAAAATGAGACCCAAGTCTTATTTCAACCGACAAGGTAGAATAACCCTATAGTAAAACAGTAGAGTTACCTATACTGTCAAATTTTGGAACAGTATACGACC
>Ga0210054_1003802_pt1 | contig 11227 bp, 9 predicted proteins | sample CryGeymeta201516_FD_185470 | JGI IMG/M metagenome (GOLD analysis project Ga0210054, IMG submission 185470) | Groundwater microbial communities from Crystal Geyser aquifers in Utah, USA - Crystal Geyser metaG 2015-16 (SPAdes) (version 2) | ecosystem: Environmental > Aquatic > Deep subsurface >...
TTTGATCATCTCTGTCGTAATTTCCATGAGTACTTTCCTCGTGACTCGGGGGACTGGCTAGCCAGCCGCCGGGGATTCTTCCGCGCCCGCCTCATCCTTGACCACTTCGACTTCGCTTTGCGAAGCACCCCCGTGGGGCAGTGCAGGCTCGGGCGGGGTCGCGGCGACTTCGGGCGTTTCCTCGCTGACAGGCAACGCCTCTTCCACCGCCGCGACTTCGAGCGGGGTCGCGGCGACTTCGGGCATTTCCTCGCTGACAGGCAACGCCTCTTCCACCGCGACTACCTCCGCGGGTTTGCGCGCCTCGCTCAACTTCGCCAGCGTGGACTCGCCCAGCAAGTCAACCTCGCCGACCTCGTCCACATCTGCGGCTTCCACCACGTGTTTCCCCTTGCGCGACCTGGCGGGTTTCGCATCCGTACCCTGCTCCGCGGCAAGGGGAGTCTCCTCATCAACGGGTTCCTCCTCTTTGCGCATGGCCTTGCCTTCCAGCGCGGCGTCCGCGATGCGCGCCACCAGCAATTTGATGGCGCGGATGGCGTCGTCGTTGGACGGGATCACATAGTCAATACTTTGCGGGTTGCAGTTCGTGTCCACCATCGCAACTATTGGGATTTTGAGCAGGTTGGCCTCACGGACCGCCGCGTCCTCGCGTCCCACATCCACAAGGAAAAGCACTTCAGGCAGGCGCTTCATTTTACGCACGCCTTCGAGGCGGGTGAGCAGGCGGTCAATCTCGCGCCCGACCAGCAGGCCTTCCTTTTTGGTCAGGCGGCTGATCTCGCCCGTCTCGCGCAACTTCTCGAGGCGATCCAGTTCCTGGATACGGGCATACATGGTGGACCAGTTGGTGAGCATACCGCCCAGCCAGCGCTCGGTGACATAGGGCATGCCACAGCGGAGCGCCTCTTCCTTGACGGTTTCCTGCGCCTGGCGTTTGGTGCCGACGAACAGCACCGTGCCGCCGTTGGCGACCGCGTCGCGCACGACGTTGAAAGCCTGGTTCAACAGTTTGACGGTCTGTTGCAGGTCAATGATATGAATGCCGTTGCGCTCCGTGAAGATATACGGCTTCATGCGGGGGTCCCACTTGTTGGTGCGATGTCCAAAGTGGACGCCGCTCTCGAGCAGGGCCTTCATGGATACAATTGCCATGGGGAAAAACCTCCTTGCGTTTGGCCTCCGCCCCGTTCACCCTCTCCGGCGACCGCGTCCATCAGGTCCGCGGCACGCGCCGGTGAGTCCGGGGGCGTGTGAGATTGGGCGTATTTTGCCCGCCCTGGGCAGAATATGTCCCGTCAAAATTTGGACGGGAGCGGCGGGATTGTAACACAGAAAAAACCGGGGGCTGGAAAAACGCGCGGGGTCACGCGTCCGGCCGGCGGTCCGGCTCGAGGCGCCCCCAGGGGGGAACGTCAAAGAAGCGGTCTTTCAGGTCCATGATGGGTTTTTCCATCAGGTGGAAACTCAAAGCTGAAACAATCCAGACCAGCGCAAACGTCACGAACGCGAAAATGGGGGGAAAAGGTTCAGTGATGGTGAGGTCGAATACAACCGCCATCAACCAAACGATGGCAAGGTGATACACGTACATTCCATACGAGATTTTGCCAAGATGGCGCAACGGACGCCATTCCAGCAGGCGGACAGCCCAGCCGTGTTGCATCACGCCATACAGCAAAACAGCGCACAGGCCGTTGACGAGGGAGTAGCCCCAAATGAATTTGTTGCCGTATGGCATGGTAATGGGAAATCCTAAGCTGGCGAGAGAAGTATCCTTCCATTGCCCCGTAGCGAGATAGTCTGTGGCAAGTCCGACCAACGGCAGGAGTACCAGGGAGACGAGGAAAATGCTTTTCGCTTTTGGAATCCGAATGAGCGTCAACAATGCGCCGAGCGCGAAGGCATCCAAATGAGTGAATGGCAGGGAATAAACCACCAGCGCGACGTTGTCCCGCAAGAATGAGAAGGCATTCATACCGTGCAGCGCCAGGGTCAGCAGGCGCAGGAGGGGCGCCAAAACGATCACACCCCAGAAGGCTTTTTGCAGGTGTTTACGCGGCGTGAGCAGGATAAACAACGGCCAGACGAGATAAAACTGTTCCTCCACCGCCAGCGTCCAGAAATGAGTCAGAAAATAGGAGGGAACGTAACGATCGAGCGCAAAATAGAAATCATAAACGTAGGTGAGGGCAAAAGGCATTTCTTTCTGGAAAACCTGCATGGGCGCAGGTTCGAACCCACTGGAGAGCGCCCAGGCCGTCAGAATCCACATGGCAAGCAGGTAAAAGTAATAGAGCGGGAAGATGCGTAAAATCCTGCGCCCGTAAAATTTGATGAAATAGGGTTTGGCGGGCAGGCTCTCTTTCATGTCCAGCAGAATGCCCGTGATGAGGAACCCCGAAAGCACAAAAAACAACTGGACGCCCGGCCAGCCCCACTGATTCCAGTGAATATGAAAAAAGAAGACCATGAGGAAGGCAACCCCTCGCAGGCCGTCCAAACCTTTGATTCGCATGGGACAATTATAACGCGGCGATCATCAATTTCCGCGCATCTCTTGGCGCTTAACCAAAAACCACGTTCCTGTGAAACGAACGTGGTTTGGGTTTTTATTATATTGAGGCCGCCTGCCCGTACAACTGCTGGCGGATCTGCATCAACTGGCGTTGCATGTGGTTGTCTTTCGCGATCCCGGCCGTGATTTTTTTAATGGCGTGCATCACGGTCGTGTGATCCCGCCCGCCAACGACTTCGCCAATCTGCGGCAGGGAGACTTTCACATCCTCGCGCAAAATATACATGGCAAGTTGCCGCGGCAGGGCCACATTTTGGGAACGGTCGGCGCTGAGCAATTTCTCGGCAGACATATTGAAGAAATGCGCCACCACGTCAATCACCGTCTGCGGCTCCAACTCCCCGCGTTGCGGCAGAAGGTCGGCCAGCGCCACATTCACCAGGCTGGCATTCAGGGGAGCGCCGCTCAAGTCGGCGAAGGCAATGATGCGATTCAGCGCGCCTTCCAGTTCACGGATGTTCGACATGACGCGGCGCGCGATCTCCTGCAAAACATCGTCGGGGACGTAGCGCCCGGTGCGCTCGGACTTGGAGCGCAGGATGGCGAGGCGGGTTTCCAGGTCGGGCGCCTGGATGTCGGCGGCCAGCCCCCACTCGAAGCGCGAGCGCAGTCGCTCCTCGAGCGTGACCAGCGACTTGGGCGGCCTATCGGACGAGACGATGATCTGCTTGTCCTGTCCGTGCAGGGTGTTGAAGGTGTGGAAAAATTCCTCCTGCGTGGATTCCTTGCCCGCGATGAACTGGATATCGTCCACCAACAGCACGTCGGCGGAGCGATATTTCTCGCGGAAGGCCTGCGTGGTGTGCGTGCGGATGGCGGAAATCAGGTCGTTGGTAAACTCTTCCGACGAAACGTACAGCACGTTCAGCCCGCGCGCATGGCAGGCATTCCCGATGGCGTGGAGCAGGTGGGTTTTTCCCAACCCGACTCCCCCGTAGAGGAAAAGCGGATTGTAGGCCCGCGCGGGTTTCTCGGCCACCGCCATGCAGGCGGCGTGCGCGAGACGATTGCCTGCGCCGACCACAAACGTTTCGAAGACATATCGTGGATTGAGGGACACGCTGCGCGGACGCGGCTCGGCGGAGGACGCGTCAGCCTGGACCTCGATCGGGTCGGCCTCCCCCGCTTCCCCGTCCGCGGACGAAGCGACGACGAAATTCACCGTCACGTTGGAATCCATCACCCCCATCAGCATCCGGCTGACAGTCGGCGCGAGACGCGAATCGAGCCAGTCACGCGCGTAGGCGTTGCGAACCGCGACGGTCATCACGCCCGCGTCACAGGAAACGGGCTTTGTGTCGCGCACCCAGGTATCGAAAGATGCTCTCGGCATCTCCATTTGTAACTGGCCCAACACCGATTGCCAGGCGTGCTCTGCATTCATATTGCGCTCCCTCAGGGTTGATAGGGTACATTGAACTAACCCGCCAACTTTCCGCGGCTTAACGAGGTAAAAAATATGCGATTGTCCACGATCAATTGGAGCTTGGATGCGACGGTCTCACATCCTCATCGTCTTTCAACGTGACTGCATTCTAGCAGAGAATCCCCGCATTGAACAACACGCCCAGCCTACGGGATGCTAAAAAATTGCGCTTTTTTAAGGTCGCTCAATGTTAAATATCGCGGCGGTGATGAGTGGCACCCGGCTTCGATTCTCGAACACTTGTTTCAGCCAAGCACACCGATGCCCGCCTTGATACCCCCCATATATGGCGTCCGCGTGGGAGAAATGTCCCCAGATGCCATATCTGCCTTAAAAAATCGTGAGCGCTTGTTTTTTAGTATGCCCATGAGTGTCGCGCCAAATTTGGAGACTCGCAAGCCCGAATTTCAGGCGCGCGGATGATTATCCCGCCGCGCTCCGCGGAACCCACGCGAGTATGGTTGTGCCCTCACCGGGGGCCGAGGAAATGTCCACTTCGCCGCCCACCGCGCGCACGCGCGTCTGCATGTTCGCCAGTCCGTGGCCGATGGACTTGCTCATCTTATCGGGATCGAAGCCCTTGCCGTTGTCGCGAATTTCCATCACGACGCGTTCGTCGGTCGTCCACACGTTGACCGAGACGCGCTTGGCCGCGGCGTGCTTGGCCACGTTGGCCAGCGACTCCTGGCAGATATGGAAAAGCGCCATGCTGTGCGCCTGCGGCAGGCCATCCAATTTGGCTTTCGCCCCGTTGACCGTGGCCGAGGCCAGCGTGTTGACCCGATATTCCGAAGCCAGCCGCTTGAGACCGTCCAGCAGGTTCTCGTTGCCCATCTGGCGCGGACGCAGGTCGAGGATGTAGGTGCGGATGTCGCGGATGATCTGGTTCAGGTCGTCAATGGCGTGTTTGACGCGGCCCTTCGTCTGCGTCTCGCCTTCGCCCAGCGTATGCAGGATGTTTTCCAGCGACAGGCCGACGCCGTAGATGGACTGGATGGTGCCGTCGTGCAGGTCCATGCCGATGCGCTCGCGCTCCTCCAGCACAGCCAGCCGGCGCGCATTCTGGTGCAGGCGCGCGTTTTCGATGGCCAGTCCCGCCCAATTTCCCACCGCAGAAAGGAGTTGCACGTCGCGCGCATCGAACGGGGATTGTCCGCGCGTCGCCACGCTCAACACGCCCACCAGGTTGCCCGAGGCTTTCAACGGCAGGCAGGCAATTTGCTGGAATCCGGCCTTTACAACGGCATCCCGTTCGAACCTTGCATCGTCAGCCAGGTTTACACTGACGATCGCTTCGCCCGTCTCGGCCACCAACCCGGGAAAGCCCTCCCCCACGTGAAAATGGCTTCGGTTCCAGAAGGCTTCGGCGGCCTGCCCGCGATGCAAAACCATGCGCAGGGTCTGCTTGTCGTCTTCCAGCAGGAAAATCTCGCCCGCCTCCACTTTCATATAATTCATCACCAGCGCCAGGGTCTTGTTCAGGATCTCGTCCATCTCCAGCAAGGAAGTCAGCGTGGAGGCGATGTCGTTGAGCAGGGAGGCGTCCTCACTGCGGCGCGTCATGGCGGCGTCGCGTTCGCGCAGGCGTTCGTACAGCCGCGCGTTCTGGATGGCCGCCGAAGCGTAGGCCGCCAGCATCTGGATGATCTTCTCATCGTCGGCGGTAAACTCGTTCAGGCCGATCTTTTCCGTCAGGTAGATCTGCCCCAGTTGCAGGTCGGCGGCGCGGATCGGCACGCCCAAAAACGAGCGCATCTTCGGGTGATGCGGCGAATAGCCCACCGAGCGCGCATCCCGCGTCAGGTCCGCCAGGCGGATCGGTTCCTCGCTGTTCATCAGCGCGCCGATCATTCCAAGTCCGCGCGGCGGGTGCGGCAACCGCTTGATCTCATCTTCTGTCATGCCAACGGAAATGAACTGCTTAAGTTTCCCATCATCGTCCAGCACGCCCACGGCCGCGTAACGCGCGTCCACCTGTTCGCAGGCCACAGTGGCAATCCGCTCCAGCAACGTCTCCAGCGAAACATCCTTCACCAGTTCCAGGCTGGCCTGGTGCAATGCAATCAACCGTTCCTGAAGTTCTTCTCTCGTCAAAAGCATCTCAATGACCTCAATTACGACCATTATATCCAGATCTATAAAGTTTGATAGAATTTGGCAGACGGCAAACTTACAATTGCGTCAAAGAGGAATCAAAATGACGACTTCGCGCATCCCCGGCTTTTACAACCTGACTCTCGACGAACGCCGCGCCAAACTGGCGGACGCGGCGGGTCTGACTCCGCCCGGGCTGGCCGCGTGGACCTCTGGTGGACTCTCCCCCGAGGCCGCCGACCCCATGATCGAAAACGTGATCGGCCTGCACGCGCTTCCGCTCGGCATCGGGCTCAACTTCCAGGTGAACGGCCGCGACGTGCTTGTGCCGATGGCCATCGAGGAACCGTCCGTGGTGGCGGGCGCGTCCTTCATGGCAAAACTGGCGCGCGCCGGCGGCGGATTCCACGCCACGACTTCCGCTCCCGAAATGATCGGACAGATGCAGGTCATCAACCTGTCCAACATCAATGAAGCGCGCCTGAAAATCTATGAGCACAAAGCGGAATTACTCGCCGAAGCCGATACGATTGACCCTGTACTCAAAAAGTTTGGCGGCGGGGCGCGTGACATCGAAGTTCGAATTATCGAATCATCGGCTATCGGGCCTTTTCTCGTCGTTCATCTAATCTACGATGTGCGCGATGCCATGGGCGCCAACGCGGTCAACACCGCCTGCGAAAAACTCGCCCCGCAGATCGAAGCCATCACCGGCGGACGCGTGCACCTGAGAATCCTGTCCAACCTGGCCGATCGCCGACTGGCGCGGGCGCGGTGTACCATCCCCATCCAGGAATTGGAAATCGTAGGTCGAGATAGTATCTCGACTTACAGCGGCGAATCCGTCCGCGACGGCATCATCGCCGCCTGGGCGTTCGCGGACTCGGATCCGTACCGCGCCGCCACACACAACAAAGGCATTATGAACGGCGTGGACGCGGTGGTCATCGCCACAGGCAACGACTGGCGCGCCATCGAAGCAGGCGCGCACGCCTACGCTGTGAAGAACGGCAAGTACACGTCCCTCTCCACCTGGGGCAAAGACGCGGACGGGGACCTGGTCGGCACGCTCGAAATGCCAATGGCGGTTGGAATCGTCGGCGGCGCGACCAAAGTCCACCCTGCGGCGCAGGCCGCAGTCAAACTGATGGGCATCAAAACCGCCAGCGAACTGGCTGAGATCATCGTCTCGGTGGGACTGGCGCAAAATCTCGCCGCCCTGCGCGCGCTCGCCACCGAGGGGATTCAACGGGGACACATGTCCCTGCACGCGCGGCAGGTTGCGATTGCGGCGGGAGCGAGCGGTGACATGATCGAGAAGGTCGCCGCGCAGATGGTGGCGGAGAAAGTGGTGCGGAGTGATCGGGCGGAGGAGATAATGAAGGAGTATACAGGTACACACGTAGACAGGTAAACAGGTCGGAGTCCGACGCTTCGCGTCCTGACTTCGGCTGCAAAGTCTGGAGACTTTGCAGTCCATTGATTGCCGATGGTATGATATGAAAGAAAACCGATGAAAACAGCAAAACTCTTTCAAAATGGCAACAGTCAAGCCGTTCGACTCCCCAAGGAATTTCGCTTTGGCGGCGACCGCGTTTACATCAAGCGCGTTGGAGACGCGGTTGTACTTCTTCCATTTCCAGCAACTTGGAAACCCTTGCTGGATAGTCTCTCCATGTTTTCGACAGATTTCATGGAAGAGCGAATTCAACCGCCTGCGCAAATTCGCCATGAATAAAAGTTATTCATCACGTGAATAGAAATGAAAGCATGGCAAAGCCAATGAATCGCAAACCGCTCACCCCCGAGGAAATCTCCGCCATCGTGGACGGACTGAATCCCATTGACTGGGTGCAGATGGAATTGCTGGCAAAAATGCCGCCAGGCAAAAGGATGTATCCCAGCCTGCAAGCCAGCGCCATGATCCGAGCTGGTTTGCGAACCGCGTTCAAGAGAAAATTTCCGAACCTTTCCCTGCCAGAAATCAATATGAAAATTCTGGATTATTTGATTTTCATGGATGGTAAATATGAACATGCTTAATTTTTATATTCGCGTCGTAAAAGCATTGGATGACATCAGCGCACCTTATATGATCGTTGGCGCGTTCGGCGGCACGATTTTTGGAATCACCCGCGCCACCCATGATATTGACATCATTGTAGATTTACGCGAGACAGATTACGAAGCCCTCTCCCAAAGATTTCCGCTTCCGCGTTACTATGCCGACCCTGAAATGATAAAAAATTCCGTCGAAATGGGGATCATGTTCAACATCATTGATTCAAGCGAGGGCATTAAGGCCGACCTTGTCCCCTTGAAGCGCGAACCCGATTACCAAATGGCATTTGACCGTCGCGTACGCGAGACTTTCACCGATGAAAATGATGAACCATTTGAAGCATGGGTCGCCCAACCAACGGACATCATCATCGGGAAGTTGCAAGCATGGAATGAAGGCCGATCAAACAAACATCCAGACGATATTTTTGCTATTCTTTTCTTCTGTCTACGCGGATACAGCAACTACAATGTGAATTTGGAGGAAGTCTCCAAAGAAGCCGCCCGCCTCGGACAAGAGACTCTCGACATGTGGCTCAAAACCCTTGCAAGAGTGAGAGATGAAATAGAAAAGGGAAGCGCTCCGCGAAAATGGTAACTGCTGTTAAAACCTGACATGTCTCACCCGCGCCGAAATTAACGAGAACCATCGCGTGGACATGCGCCACAATCATCAGACTTCCGCGGAGACATGTCAGGTTTTTTCACTCTCATCCGCGCCGTTGGACAAACCATCCACGAATGAGATCACGAATTCTCGAATGAGGGCGCGCCCATTCGTTTATTCGTGAAAATTCGTGGACGGTTCTTCGACCACAACTATCAGACTTCTGCGGAGGCATGTCAGGTTTTTAGATTATGAAAGGGAATGCCATGGAGATGAATAGCGACGCAAATATTTGGAAGAGTTTAATTGCAGGTATTTCAACTTTTTCAAAGATGTGTGCTGGCTTCACCGTCACGACGATTCTTGTCGTATTTTTTGAACTGGATTTATCAAGCCTCTTGACGCCATTTATCGAACCATTGCTTTTGATATTTATTTTCTTGGTTTTTGTAGTGTTGGCAATAGCATCGTTCATTTACGTAGTGAAACGATTCGACGCGAATCCATTAGACGCATTTCTCCCCTTTTCTTTTAATGCGCTAACAGCGGTTACGGTAATTTTCTTTTTTCGCCCACTTCAAGATCTTCGCGTTGATATTGCTTTCAAAATGAATTCAAATAAATATGAACAAGTTGTCCAATGGGTCAACAAATCTATTCAAAACAGAGAAATAAGTCTGGAAGTTAACCGATTGGATGTAATCTCTCTGCCCGAGGAATATAAAAACATTTCGTTAAATGATCGAATAATTGTCGAACGGCACGAAAATGGATTTGACATTTTCCTATCACCTTGGGGTGGTTTGTTTGAATACAGCCCTGGCTTTATGTATCGCTCCGACGACACTTTTCCGCCAGATGGCGAAATTGCCGAAATTGAATGTCGTAGAAAAATTCAGCCGCATTGGTTCTACTGTAGTTAGAATTTAAGAAGCACAAAAGGTTTAAATGACTCATTCCTCCTCCCCCACCCTCCTCCGTCCCTCCCGACCCGTCGGGTTCATCGGCTACGGCGCGTACGTGCCGCGCTATCGTCTACCCGCCAAGGAAGTGGCGCGCGTGTGGACAGGCGGCAAAAGCGGCGGCCTGCCGATCAAAGAGAAAGCCGTCCCTGGGTTCGATGAAGACGTGATCACCATGTCCATCGAAGCGGCCAAGAACGCCCTCGCCCGCGCGGGCATCGCCGCGACCGAGTTGCGCGCCATCTGGGTCGGGTCTGAGTCGCACCCGTATGCGGTCAAACCCAGCTCCACCGTCGTCGCCGAAGCGATTGGCGCGTCGGCCAGCATCCAGGCAGGGGACTGGGAATTCGCCTGCAAAGCGGGGACGGAAGCCATCGTCGCCGCGATGGGATTCGTCGGTTCGAAGATGGCCGATTACGCCCTCGCCATCGGCATGGACACCGCGCAGGGCAAGCCAGGCGACGCGCTCGAGTACACCGCCGCGGCGGGCGGCGCGGCCTTCATCATCGGTCCCGCCGAGAACGCGCTGACGGCCATCAACGCCTCGTACTCCTACGTCACCGACACGCCCGACTTCTGGCGGCGCGAGTACCAGAAGTACCCCGAGCACGGCGTCCGCTTCACGGGCGAGCCTGCCTACTTCCATCACATCACCACCTCCGCCAAAACGCTGATGGAGGCGCTCGGCGTCACCGCCAAGGACTACAAGTGGGCGGTCTTCCACCAGCCCAACACCAAGTTCCCGCAACGCGCCGCGCAAATGCTTGGATTCAGCGCCGAACAGATCGCGCCTGGATTGCTCGTCCCCGTCATCGGCAACACCTACTCGGGATCGTCCATCATCGGGCTGACCGCCATCCTCGACATCGCCCAGCCTGGTGACCGCATCCTGCTCGCCTCGTTCGGATCTGGGGCTGGTTCCGATGCCTTCGACCTGACTGTCACCGACAAGATCACCGAGCGTCAAGGCAAAGCCACGAAGACCCAGGAATACATCGCGCGACGGACGGAGATCGAGTACGCCACGTATGCGCGGATGAGGGGGAAGATAACGATGAAGTGAAATACCGCTGGTCGAGTAGGCCGAGGTACTCCGAGGCCATATCGAGACCAGTAGGTAAGCAGAAAACATCTGTTGGATGGTTACAGATGTTGGTGGTCTCGATACGGCGGCAACAGAATGTTGAATGATAACAATACTCAACACGCCGCCTACCCTTCGATAAACTCAGGGCATCGCTCGACCACCAAATCCTCCGCTGGTCGAGTAGCCCCGAGGTACTCCGAGGGGCGTATCGAGACCAGCAGTAACCAGAAAACATTTGTTGGATTGCCACGCGTTTCTGGCTGAACCAGCGCATGGTTAGGAATGCCAACCAGTTGATCACCCAGTACCGTCCATTTTTCCAGACCCGTGAACTCTGACAATATGGACAAGCGAAGCAGTCCTGTGGACAATGATCGGGACGCTCTTCGACTTCCATGCTCAACGCGGCGCG
>Ga0210054_1003807_pt1 | contig 11222 bp, 10 predicted proteins | sample CryGeymeta201516_FD_185470 | JGI IMG/M metagenome (GOLD analysis project Ga0210054, IMG submission 185470) | Groundwater microbial communities from Crystal Geyser aquifers in Utah, USA - Crystal Geyser metaG 2015-16 (SPAdes) (version 2) | ecosystem: Environmental > Aquatic > Deep subsurface >...
AAAAGTTTCTATAATCAAACTTAACTCGAGGTCCATGGACCTCATGTACTCTGTAGAAAAAAATACTAAATTCCTAGCACAGACCTCAGACCTCTTATACTAACTCAAACCCTAATTTACTTATGTTTATATTTCAGCATACGGTGTTCGGTTGTTGTCCCTAATTTCATAACACAAGGAAGAAACGAAACGATTTCTCGTGGGACGAGACTAGAGTCAGGCTGAAACTTACCGTTAGCTAACTGTTACCATATATAGAATTCTTGACTTTTAACTAGTACACATGCAGTGAAACTTAATCATTTATTTTATCATATTAACTAGTGTTAATAGTTGTTAAACCCTATGTGACATTGGGTTAAATCCATCATTCAAGGTTTACTAGTAATATGACTGCATAAACGTTATGTCAGCTGGAAGCTTTCTGGCCCCAGGAAATATGATTTTGATTTTGTCCTCTAGCTCATTAAGTGTTTTTCCAAATTCAATAAATGAATAATGAATCGAAAGCTCTTAATGAGATCTGTCATTTGCACTACTTTCTGTACTGATTGCATGTTTCATTCCTTCACTATATTTTTTTCAGTACAACCCAACCGGTAGTGTCATCCTGACTCTACTGTAGGTCAATGGGAAGAGCGCTGTCGTCGATACAGTACTACTAGTCGTCTAGTAGTACTAGCTAGTAGTACCACTAGTAGTAGTAATAGAAGACCCCCCTATTAGAGATAGTAGTGCCGAATCCCTTTTCCTGGCACAATTCCCGTTGGGGCTGCCCGGGCAACTTTTATCCAACGTTCCTCGAAGAAGTAAAATATGACGTATTTACTTCGGTCAAAGTTTGCGTGCTCCTCGACTGGTCAAAACTCCATTGGGAATTTGTTGACTCGGACCAAAATAATGTGGTAAAATACTCTTAAGAAATTGAAAAAATATTTCTAATAACCAGCGGCAGAGATTCAGGCCTTGCCAGCAACACAGCATGTCCAGCGACCCAGTCATCAATCACATTATTTATCCCGTCTATTATTATCCATCGATTTCTTTTGCACAACGACCAAATAATAATAATCAACGTATATGCCTACAGACACCTTTATAATATAACAGTGCCAACATGACGACAACAATAAACAGTCTTACCAGCACTGGTAGTAGGTGGAAGCTCTTGATATGCTCCATATTGCTGAATCTTACGAATGCTCAACAAAGCATTCCGTTCTACAACGATCAGAATCCCAGTTTCTTGTTCATTGGCAATTCTTATACGAGCTTCAATACACTGCACCAAATGTTTGGTGAAGTCGTCAAGTCGGGTATCCCGGAATGGGCCGATATGGTCCAGACAAACGCCGTCTCACCTGGAGGTCGCAAACTGTACGAGCACTGGGCGGATTACGAAAATGGCGGTGTTGTTGCGAATCTTTTGGCGCCGCAGGACACGAATGAAAACAAATGGAAGTGGGTGTTGTTACAAGATCAATCCCAAATTCCCGGCTTCTATCAATGGGACTATGAAGGAACAGAATTTTTTAAGAGTAAGAATGGCGCCATTGGGTTGAGTGGTGCTACTCGTGAGGCCGGAGGTCAAACCATGTTTTATTTAACGTGGGGAAGGAGAACCGGTGACAGTGGTAATGCGCAGATATACCCGGATTTCTTGACAATGCAGGGACATTTGACAGAAGGATATATGAGATACAGAGATGCAACTAGTACCGTGGATCGACCTACATACGTTGCTCCAGTCGGTCTGGTATTTCAAACCATTCACAACGATATGGTACAAGAGGGCATCGAGCCAACCGATGCCGGGACTTTGTTTACGTCTCTCTACACTGGCGACAATTCCCATCCAGCGCCATCCGGGTCCTACGTTGCTGCCTTGACGATATTTACGAGTATGACTGGTTTGGATCCAGAAAATATCGAATTTTGGCCAGAGGACCTTGATGAAAGTACAGCTAGAACTCTCCAAAACGCTGTTAGTCGAACGATTCTGGAAACATTTGAGAATGGTTTCATTCCTTACCCTTGGGCCACTTCTTGGACGGGCTCGACGGTAACTCAAGGAGGAGGGACAGAATCACTGATCACCACAAGTCCTACGCCATCTCCAACGACGATCAGTCCTACCTTTTTCCCAACAAGTAGTCCAACCACGCTCGAACCAACCGGAACACTTGCAACACCAACACCAACTACTACTACATGATAAACAACAATCTAATCCTCCTTTCCACATCACACGAAAAGCCAGCCGTGATCCATGGACGCGTTTGTTTGGTAAAAAAGCAGCTCGAAAGGGCGGTGGTGGTGGTGGTGGTGGTAACAAGCCCCGTGGACAACAGCAACAGCAAGAAAAACAGTCTGTCAAAGATCAACGATTTGATGCGGCCACACGACAATTTATGTTTACCATGGTAGGATTGACCAAAATGTTACCCGACAAATCCAAAAACATTTTAAAAGATATTCACTTGTCGTTTTATCCTGGTGCTAAAATTGGTGTCGTAGGTTTGAACGGAAGTGGTACGTGTGCAAGAGAGTTATGTTGATTGTGCGTAGTTTGGTTGCAGTGGAGTTTGTATCCATTTCGTGTCATTTTATCCTCAGTTGGTTTATATGCATTCGGTAATAATCAACTCTATTTTTTGTAATAAAAAAATGAACAGGTAAATCGACAATGCTTAAAATCATGGCCGGTCTTGACAAGGAATTTGAAGGAACCGCTCGTCCCCTCCCGGGTGCTTCCATTGGATACCTGTCGCAAGAACCCGAATTGGAATTTGAAACGGTACAAGAATGCGTTGATGATGCCGTAAAATCTTCGCAAGCCATTTTGGATCAATACAATACAGAGTCCATGAAACTGGCGGATCCAGAATTAAGTGATGAGGAAATGCAGGCCGTCATGGCCAAGGTCGAGCAGCTCAATAATCAAATTGAAGCGGGTGATTTGTGGGAATTGGAACGTGTCGTTTCGCGTGCCATGGATGCTTTGCGCGTACCACCAGGTGATGCCAAGACGGCGGTACTGAGTGGAGGAGAAAAACGCCGTGTTGCACTTTGTCGATTGCTATTGGCGAATCACGACATGCTCCTGTTGGACGAACCAACCAATCATTTAGATGCCGAATCCATCCAATGGTTAGAACAATTTTTAGCGCAATTCAAAGGCACTGTGGTATGTATCACGCACGACCGTTATTTCCTCGAAAATGTAGCCGAATGGATCTTGGAGCTGGATCGCGGCGAGGGCATTCCTCACGAAGGAAACTACTCCAGCTGGTTGGAGAAGAAAAACAATCGGCTTATTCAGGAAAAGAAAGAACAAACAGCCGCAGCCAAGGCTGTCGCTGCGGAGCTGGAATGGATTCGATCCAATCCCAAAGCCAAAGGCAACAAGAGCAAGGCTCGACTCAACCGCTACGATGAACTATTAATGGCTGCGGCGCCCAAAGAATTGCGTAATGCGGGACAAATTTATATTCCGCCAGGCCCACGTCTCGGCGACAAGGTCGTTGAATTGAAGAGCGTTCGCAAATCGTTTGGCGATCGACTCTTGATCGATGACTTGTCTTTTGAAATGCCCAAAGCAGGTATTGTGGGTGTGATTGGACCTAACGGAGCTGGCAAATCAACGCTTATCAAAATGCTGTTGGGCCAAGAAGAACCTGACAGTGGAGTCATTGATATTGGTGATCCCACAAAGATTGTGTCTGCTGGGCAGGAGCGTATGGATGAACTCAATCCGGAAAAAAGTGTCTTTGATGAAATCTCCGGTGGACTGGACGAATTAGAACTCGGAACTGCCACCGTCCAGTCTCGAGCCTACCTGAGCTGGTTCGGGTTCAAGGGTGGACAACAACAAGCGAGAGTTGGAAACTTGAGTGGAGGTGAGCGCAACCGAGTGCAACTGGCGAAGATTCTCAAGGCTGGCGGAAACATGATTATTCTGGATGAGCCCTCCAATGACCTTGATGTGGAAGTGCTGCGAGCGCTCGAGGAAGCTCTTTTGGACTTTGCAGGATGCGCCCTAGTGGTGTCGCATGATCGCTACTTCCTCGACCGTGTTGCTACGCATATTTTAGCTTGCGAAGGCGATTCAAAGTGGCACTTCTTCCCTGGCAACTATGCCGAATACGAAGCCAATCGTTTAGAACGATCGGGACAGACGAGCATCAAGCGAATCACGTATGCTCCTCTCGTCAATGCATAAATAATAAGCAATAGAAGCTAAGATAAGTAGAGTTGCCTTGCATTTGAGCACAGTTTGGATAATTATTTCCATAGCAACTAAAGTATTACTACAAAAACCGATCGGGCTATACTAGCTGCCATCCTCATTTTATAAAGATTGCTGCGTTGTTGGCAGCGACTGCGGCACCAACAGCCGGCGTGTCGTGCGTTCGATTCGTTCCTTGACCATCATCAAAAGTGCGCTCTTGAGCAAGGTATGCAAAAGCTGTACACTGCATCCTTTGTACCATCCCTTGCAAATACCGTCTTGCTGATAAATGCTCACCAAGGTATGTACCATAGATTGCCGCGATGTGACCATCAGCATAACTTTGGCACGAATTAATGGGTACGTCGTAATCGTAGCACAAAATTTGGCGAACAATCCCAAGACAAAAGCTTCCATCATGCTTAGATTTGTCTTCTTTGAGGCAGACATGGACTGCAACAAGTAAGACTTGGCTGTATCGAAGACGGTGTAATGAATGGAAGGATTGCTGCACAGTAAGAGGGATGGATATAGTCCTTTCCAAAGCGAACCCAGGGAAGAATCATTATCATCATCATCGTCGTCGTCGTCATTATCATCGCAATTAGAACCTTTCGGCCGCCGTCGCCGAGAACGATGACCATTGCTTGTAGAGTTGGGAAATGATGTAAAAATTCCAGAAGTCGAAAAGGACGGCAGTTTATCGAAAGTGCTCATTGCATTCTTGCTCTTACTGACTAGTGAAGTCGAGGATGTCGTTGGCGTTATGGTAATATTGACACGACATTTTGAAAGTTTGCTGGAGGAAGCCATGGGAATAGTACTTTCATCATTCTGTTTCTCTTCATTTCTAGAAGTTTGAGACGACGACAACGATGTACTACTCAAAGCCGGGTTTCTCTCCTTGTTGTACAATAGTTGTTGTTGTTCGGAGCAAGAGTCGTTGTCAAATGCTACTTGATTCCACACGTCCTCCATGATTGTTTTTTTCTGTCGTCGTCGTTGGTGTGCTTCTGGACCACGTTTCGTGGTTTTTGGTTTTGATGCTTGATGTTTCGAGGCAAGAACATCGAGAGGCAACGTGATACACGTATTCAACATGGCCGCTAGGGCCGACAAAGAAAGTCTCTCGACCGGAGACATGGAAGATCGTTCACCATTCTTGGCAGTATTTTGCATCCACCAACTGGCAATCCAAGAGTACAGATAAAAGTAGCAAAAACTGGATGATGCTGCATGCATAGTCTTTAAATGCAGTCCACGAAATAAAGATGGCAATGAGGACATTAGTATCAATAGTGCACCTTGATTCCAATGTTTCTTCTTCTGTTCGTTGCCATCATTATAACAGTCCTCCTCCTCCTTGTCCTCGTCTGTACAGTTGTCGTCATCATTTTCGTCATAATTACTACCATCATCATGCGTTTCATGCGTCCCTGCTTGTAATTTGGTTTTTAATACATCCATAGGATAAAAAGTCCACAGCGAGACCAAAGACGCAACGACACCTGCCAAAGCATCCGCCAAAGCTTTGCGACGTCGCAATTCGGCTTGATTTAATAATCTTGCCATTCTTTACTTTTTTTGGACGAAAGAAAGATGCGTTTGTGATTTGTGGTTTGTGGTGATAGTTGAAGAACAGACAACAGACAGTGTGTGGGGTTGATTTGCCAATTCAGCGGGAAAATAGACGACTATTGTCACGATGACATGTCTGACAGTTCCAATAAATAGAACGAGTCAATTATGATTGTCTTGATCTCCTTGTAGTCTTTCATCAACAAACGAAAAGAACAACCCCAAAATAATACAGTTAAGGGAAAGTAGCAAATTTAGCTTTGGTTGTGCAGCAATCAAGTAAGTTGACTACCTGGTACCGTGCCTACTGCTAGTAGTAGTACGTACAATATTCATTCAGTACTACTAGTAGTAGTACGAGTGTAGCTATGACTACGGAAAGTTGAAGGTACGGGTTAATTTGGTCTACAGAAGACCCACAGTAGCTCGAACAGACAAACGAACCAAAGTAATAATGGAATGATTGCGGAAAACATAATCCACAATCCACAATCCCCCAAACCACAAATAAGACGTGTTATTTTTGTCAAGTTTTGACCACCGGTCAAAATGGGTCGAGAATTTTTTGACCCAGACCAAAATAATAAATAATACTCCTGTCCACCATGGACAATGTAGTCCAAACAAACCACACCAACAGCATTTTTATTCAAGCAAAAGACACAGCCATCAATCACGAACACTTGGTAATATTTTTGCACGGATGGGCCCAAAATGCTCACGTATTTCGAAATCGGACCAAGACACTGACAAGACGATTTCTGCAGCAGGGTATTGATTGCCTTTTCTTGAATGCTCCGATGCATCTTCCACCTCTAACAAATGTCGATTCAACATCAACAAAAACAAAAACAAGAGCAGTATCATCATTGCCATCTCAACTGTGCAGTAATCACAGTGGTGGTGGTGGTGGCCGTCAAGATGCTCGCGCCTGGTTTTACTACAACACCAAAGATCCCACGGATCGTTCACATTCTCAAACAGGAGAAACATTGCACTACGTTGGACTTGAAAAATCGTTAGAGCTCCTGCAATCGGAACTGAAACAAATACCATCAACGGTTCATGTGAGTCTGTTGGGATTTTCGCAGGGTGCTGTCTTGGTCCACATTGTAGCGGCTCTCAAGGAACGAAACACAGCAGCAATCAAAACAAGGATCAACGACAATAACGACTCGTCGGTATCAGTATTATTAACATCATGTTGTAGTAGTAGTGCTTCTGCTTGTTGTTGTTGGGATCGAATTCACAGTTGCATTTTGATAGGAGGGTTTCCTGCCACACCATCCAATTGGATGCTGCAGCAAAGCTGCTGCTGTGATGATGAACAAGCACCGCCGCCGCGGCAACTGCAGCTGCTGCAGCTCAACAATATCTCGAAACTATCATCACTTCATATTGTGGGAATACATGACACGAGCGTTCCACCAACTCTTAGTTACGATTTAGCCGCATGTTTTTTGAACCGTAAAAAAGTGTTGTTTGAACATTCCGGGGGACACGTTGTTCCTCAACAAGCAGAAGTGTGCAAGAAAATGGTAACATTTATTTTAGAAACTAGAAAACTAGCTTTTGTAGTGGGAGGAAATCGGAACGATATAAACGATACATTTATGCTTAAGTTAGTTGTTACCATCGCCAGATTGGGCGTCGTGGCCGTGGTTCGTCCCGTCGCTCGCTGTTGTGTCGGCCACCGCGGAACCAGACATCGCTACTAATACCTGGTATAGCATTTGCTGCGTTAGCCTCCTTTGCATTGTTGTAGACGCTGAAGAGTGAGACGTTTGGAAGCGCTTTCAATGGGTGCTGCAAAAAGCTCATCATTGACCTGATCTCTAGAGATCCCAGTGATCCATGTCCTGCAAACATAAATGAATTGCTGCAGTGTGTTCCATCGTGATCACTTATGGAACAAAGCGCAACACGAGCCTGCCAGAGCTGTGCAGTTGCAGAGGAAGGGTTTCGAAAGTTGAAAAAAGTCGGACGCATATTCTACCAGTCTACCACAATGATTTCCAGAAACAGCTTGCATACCACGGAAGAGAAATAAATAATGATGCTCATGGATTCTTTGAACACCGTCGTGTGGCGACCCACACTTGCCCTTCGAATCTGACGTCATCCACGTAATCGTCTCATCACACCAACCACGGAACAGAATAGCAAGCATCGACAACCACAACCACAACCACAACAACACAAAAGCAGCAGGAACTCATCAAAAGCAGTAATCCAATACCATACTCTGTACAGTTCTCATTATTATTTTTCAAGCAACTGAAATTAATGCTACCACGTTGCATTCGTTAAAAGCAACCGAAACTAAATAATTATTATTTGTTCGACACAATCTAGCGATACCCACCAAAACTACAAACTACAAACTACAAACGATGAAGTTTTCGAGCCTCCTCATCTGTGAATTTTGCCTCGTTGCATCGCGGTTTACTCTGCGTCCTTACCATGTCTCTGCGTTTCGCGGGGTTCCATTGGTTCAGGGACATCGGCGATTTGTTCAAAGGGCATTGGAAGGACGACAGTGGTCTGCATCGTCCCGACGAATCTTACCGGCTTCTACCACCAGTATGTTATACCGAGGAAATCTGTTTGAGTTCAGTATGTCGTCATCGTCGGCCGAAAACAATGGAGGTCTGCCCAGTAGTATCGCAGAATCAGTCATCGTGGATTTTTCTTCCGAAGAAGTAAATTTTTTGGAAGAAACCTTTGCAAAATCCGTTCATGATGCCAAAGCACTAACGCAACAACTCGTGGAACAATTACCTACCATGCCACCAGGTCTGGTTATTAAATTGAAACAAGGTCAAGCCGATGTCAATGAAACCGTGAGAGCCGTGGCAACCTCTCTCAATGTTCTTATGGAAGCACAATTAGAAGACGCCCGAGATATACTCAAAGAATTGTTGGGAGCAGGAGAAATTAACAAGATGGATGCCCTCATTGGAAAGGCGGCCCGTGATAACAAATTAGATGCCGCTTTTTTTACTGTTTTGCAAATGAATTTGCAAGCCGCTACCCAAAATGCACTGGTGGCGGAAGAAGATTCCGAGGCTAGTCGGGTTCAAATTTTGCAGCATGTGTACACGAGATGTCAGGAAGAAGTCGAAAAGAATATTCCACCCGGTATTGCCTTGCTCAACAAGCTGTTGCGAACCGAAATCGATTCCATTCGGGCCAACCAATTGCAACATTATCTGTGTCCTCAACCGAATGTTATTACATCACCCGATGGAAAGGAGATTGAATTGGGCAGTGGAAAACGTGTCTTGGTAGAGCCCAAATTATTGGTAGATGCCATTGCCCAGGCTGTGAAACAAATTCGCACCGTCGAACAAGCGGGAGCAACGGACCGAACAGCGGCAGCCAACATGGTAGAGTCATGTAGAAACGTGGCTAAGGAAGCACGTATGGTTATTGGAAAAAACTATGGCGTCGAGTCAGAAGAGTTGAAGGAGTTTGAACAGGGACTCCAGCCTGTCTTTCGACCAGAATCTCCCGAATCTGTTTACATCCAGGGAGAATAAACTACCAGTAATACTCTTGTGCATACTTGCATTATTTTTAAAATGATAACACCACTTCATATACCATAGCAAATTTACAAAGAATGCAGTTATGAACGGTACTCGACTTTGTAGAGATGATCAATGCAACGAAATCCAAGAATGAAGTACTATATCTCATGACCACACTACTGATAGCAATTAACAATCAACTCACAATGTGTTGAAGAAGCGATCCCCATAATCGCCCAGACCCGGAACAATGAATTTGTCCTTATTGAGGTCCTGGTCAATGGCAGCCGTCACGATTTTGACTTGGGGGTACGCCTTCGCGAGACAGCAAAGTCCCTGAGGAGCACAAATCATATTGGCAAAAATAATTTTGGCAGGATCTACATTGTTTCCTTTGACCAAGACATCAATGGCCGTAACGGCAGATCCACCAGTAGCTAGCATAGGATCGCACAAGAGAATGTACATGTTTTCAACACCGGGTGGTAGTTTGTCGTAAAAGAGTTTGGGAAGCTTTTCAGGATGTGATTCGTCACGTTGGATCAAAATTTTACCGACTTTACATCCCGGCAATATGTCCCGAACGGTTTCTAACAATGCATCTCCACTTCGGACAATGGATACAGCGCAAATATTATCAGGGGGTATGGTAGCTAGGCCTTGAAAATGTCCACAAGGTGTTTCAACGTTCCAGACGGATGTGGGGAATTCTGCCAGGGCATCTTCCGCTAGGATCCGCATAGCTCGTTTTGAGTACCTGACGAAATCTTCCGAAGTTGTCGTCTTGTCTGACGTTGGTAGAAAGAGCAGTTGGGAATAACCTATCAATTTGAGAGTTGCGGAGGGAGGAAATAGACGCAAACACATACACTCACACAAACACGGTTACACGCCGAAATGGCAATTTCTTACCTCTCATATATGAGAACAATACTTTATGAGCCTTGGAAGGTGAAATTACTAACAGCGGGTGAAGATCGCTGGTCTTGTCTGAAGCTTCTAACATGTTATCGGGATTTTTATGGACAAAGTTGTTTTTGTGTTCTCTATTTCACTGCTAATTTATTGGAACTCGAAGCAAAAAATAATAATATCGCTGCGCGGCAGGAGGATCTAGCTATGGGCCTACTACTAGCTGAGTAGTAGTCTAGCGAAAATGTCGTACCGGTAGCGCTACTCTGCAGTATGACAAGTAAGAGCAGCATGCTGGTGGGCAGAAAAGATACAGTTAAATTACAAATATGCGACCAAGTTTACATTCAGTCGCACATTTCTCTGAAGGGAGAAGAAAACTCTTTCGGTTTCTTAAATTGGATATTATTATTATGATTTGAGATTCTCCATTATTTCGACTTTGCTTGCTTGTTGTTGCCACGTCCTGGAATATGATACGATGTTTGATTGCGATGCGTGGCTTCTCATCATCACGTCCGACTCGACCCCGAACTCATTCAAACATTTCCGTAATACAGTACCCGTAATTCATAATACGAAAGTATTAAACAACAACAACAACAACAACAACTATATACTTAATATCATGGAACATTTTAAGAAGCAAGAATCTCTAAAGCCCTATTTCGACAATGCCTACGGGTTTGTCGTCTTTGAAAAGCTTGGGAAGGTGGCCTTTTTCTTTGTAGGAGCCGCAGCAGGACAGGGTGATGTTTTCATCAACAACAAGGATGGGACTGAAAAGAAGGTGGGAAGAGCTACCGTCATCCAAGCTACTGGTGGATTTGTGTTTGGCGGAGCCATCTATTCACAAATCATTTTCTTCGAGACGGAGAAAGATTTTCAAACCTTTACCAGTGGCAACTTTGAATTCAGTGGAGAAGCCCAGGTCACGGCGCTTACAGCGTCTGTCGGCACCCGTGCAT
>Ga0210054_1003809_pt1 | contig 11221 bp, 13 predicted proteins | sample CryGeymeta201516_FD_185470 | JGI IMG/M metagenome (GOLD analysis project Ga0210054, IMG submission 185470) | Groundwater microbial communities from Crystal Geyser aquifers in Utah, USA - Crystal Geyser metaG 2015-16 (SPAdes) (version 2) | ecosystem: Environmental > Aquatic > Deep subsurface >...
GGAGGACGAGGTGGTAGATTTAGTGATCGTGGTGGCGGCGGCGGCGGTAGTAGTGGCGATCGATGGCAACGACATGGACCTGGTGGTGGTGGTGGTGGCGGTTACAATGATCGCAACAGAGGTGGCGGCGGAAGAGGAGGTGGATGGGGACGGTAGAACGAGCAATAGAAATAATCAAGGCGGCAAGAGGTTGTGGATTCCAGATCTCTTGAGTTGATTAAAAGAGATGATCTGTCCTGAAATGGTTCAGTCCAGACTTTATGGGTATAGCTACAGTGTAGGCGGATAGTTGCTGCTTGTGACGGATAGAAATAAGATCAAATTATAAGAGTGCAACAATCCACATCCTAGAGTCTGATGGGGATATATGTAGATTGTCTCTGTCGCCATGGGTCAAGACAGTGTGAGAAAATGTACGGTCGCTTTTGCAAAAGAAAGAGATGACAGTACACAAAGTGAGGATTGCAAGAGTGGAACAAAAGCGAGAATTGCAGGAGAGGGAGAAACAAGCCTCTCCCTCCTGTAGAAGTTCTCGTGTGGATGTCTAGAAATAGTATGTACTCTAGGATGCTGTAGCACGTCACAATAAGCCCTGCTCGTGCCAGGGTACGATAGGCGGTAGAAGAAAGAGGTTGTTAGAGAAGTAGCAGCTTACTAGGTGCCAGCTATGTCCGGAAATAAGTTTCCCAGGCTCCAGCTAGTAAACTACTAGGGTAGAGCCATCGAGGATCAGCAACCGGTTTTGGTAGGTCAGCGCTTGCTTGCTTGCTTGAGGCGCCAGCCAAGCTGAAGCCGCCCAGATGAGCCTTTTTAAAGCGGTGTGCATTTCTCTTCTCAAGACGGAAGGTATGGAGCTTTTTTTGTTCGCGACAGGAGCAGTGGAGTAACTCATCAAAACCAGTCGCTGGTGAGGTTGAGTGAAGGAATGTAGTAGCCCCACAGTAGTCTAGTACTCTAGTAGTGCTACTAGACTAGGAGTAGTAGCTAAAGTTGCTCACGAACATGACAGAACTCGCAGTGTCATGTATTTAGCGCTTTCGAAAAGCTCGTTCATCAGGAAAGTGAGTTCCACATGGAAGATACATCTGACGTAGAATTGAGACTTCAACTTGACCAAATTTGGATTTTGCTTTCTCCTTCACCTTCACATCATTCGTCGTCTTCGCTTTTGGTACAGTAGAAGGATCCAATAATAACATAATAATAATATTCCCGTAGTCGAATATTCAATCCACTTTCCAGATCCCCTTTTCTAGCATTCTCTTTTCAACAATGAAGTTCACAGCTGCTGCATCTCTATTGGCCATTGGCGCCGCTTCCGCCTTCGTGGCTCCCAATCAAGCATTATTTGATCGCCTCAGCATGAGCCAAAATATGGCCGCCACAGAAACTCCCGTTTATACGTTTGAAAAGAGTGAACAAATCTTTGCCGAAGCTCAAGAGGTAAGCTAGTTTGGTAAAAAAAAAACGTGATATGGGTGGCAATGTGGTTTTGAATGGCCAAGATGAAGATGTCATGGTTGGCGCAGAAGATATTTTTATTGCATCAATTGCTCACCTTTCCCTTTTATTTTATTTTTATATATTTTTCGAACCCATTCACAAAAATAACCACAGCTGATGCCCGGTGGTGTCTCTTCTCCTGTCCGCGCTTTCAAGTCGGTGGGAGGAAATCCCGTTGTTTTTGACCGTGTGAAAGGAGCCTACGCTTGGGATGTAGATGAAAACAAATACATTGATTACGTCGGAACATGGGGACCTGCCATTTTGGGTCACGCTGACGATGATGTTTTGGAGGCGGTCCGAAAGACCATGGAAAAGGGAACATCCTTTGGCGCTCCCTGTGCACTGGAAAACGAATTGGCCAAAATGGTTATTGACGCCGTTCCTTCCGTCGAAATGGTCCGATTTACTAACTCTGGAACCGAAGCATGCATGGGAATGCTCCGTTTGGTCCGTGCCTTTACCAACCGCGAAAAAGTTATCAAGTTTGAAGGTTGTTACCACGGTCATGCTGATTCCTTCTTGGTCCAAGCCGGATCCGGTGTTGCCACTTTGGGTTTACCTGATTCTCCTGGTGTTCCCGCCGCGGCTACCAAAGCCACCTTCTGCGCTGAATACAACAACTTGGAATCGGTCAAGGCCATTCTGGAAGACAACAAGGACGAAATTGCCGCTATTATTTTGGAACCTGTCGTTGGAAATTCGGGCTTTATCAGACCCGACAAGGAATTTTTGGAGGGACTTCGCGAATTGGCCACCAAGCACGGTGCCCTGTTGGTCTTTGACGAAGTCATGACAGGATTCCGTGTCGCGTACGGAGGTGCCCAAAGTTACTTTGGAGTCACACCCGATGTTACTACCATGGGTAAGGTTATTGGAGGAGGACTTCCCGTTGGTGCCTACGGTGGACGCAGAGAAATTATGGAAATGGTCGCACCTGCGGGACCCATGTATCAAGCCGGAACCCTTTCTGGAAATCCCTTGGCCATGACGGCTGGAATTGAAACCATGAAGAAATTGAAGAAGGATGGCGTGTACGAAGAGTTGGAGCGCAAAGCTCAGAAATTGGTGGACGGCATCACGGAAGCCGCCAAGAAGCACGGACATGCCATTTCGGGAGGTGTTGCGGGTGGTATGTTTGGATGGTTCTTTGTGGATGGACCAGTGAAGAACTTCCAGGCCGCCAGCAAGGCTGACGGAGAGAAGTTCGGAAAGTGGCACCGAATGATGCTAGAACGAGGAGTCTACCTTGCCCCTTCCATGTACGAAGCCGGTTTCATGTCGATGTCACACACGGACGACGATATTGAAAAGACCATTGCCATTGCAGATGAAGTTCTTTCCCAGCTGTAAACAACGTCTGCGAATATAAATATATGATTTTATAGATACTGTATCAGTGCTTGAAAAGCCCTTCTTCAACGTAGATGAAAGCAATATTATGGATAGTTTCGTCCGTAAATAATAGAGCTTTGAGTCTTCCCTGCTACTATTCGGAGTAGATTATTTGTCTCCGAAAGATTACCCTAAAGAAGATGATCTATTTAATAGTGCAATATTTATTTATTCATTACTATTCGGAGTACCATGCATGATTTGATACGACGATCGGCTGACGGCTTCGGCGTCGGGAAAACTGGTAAAAACCTTGGCATCGGGGAAAAAGGATTGTCTCAGCAGCAACATTTCTATGCTCAAATCCTCCAGGAGTTGTTTGGGAACCTTGGATCCATCCAGTATACAGATATCCGAAAAGGGGTCCTCCATGTGATAGACGGTTTCAAACAAACTCGTTAGAGCGAGGGATGTGAGCACGCTGAAGGTAATGGCTATGCCCAGCGAATTCAGGTCTTTTCCCATTTGGGCATAGTAGGGCGCATAAAAGGGTGGCAGGAACGCGCTAAAGAGTCGGCTGAAGGTTCGCAACGCTTGCGGTGTTCGATACGTCTTGATCATGCGAAGTTTTTGAAAGTAATCCAAACAAAATTGTTCCCATTGTCGAACTCGGTTCGACTCGTTACCTGGCAATCCCTCGCGTTTCAATATTTCAGAAAAGGAAGCCAAACGACCAAATCGTAGAGTAATGGATTGCTGTATTTCTGCTTGAACTTCATGTATACTGGTGGCGTCACGTTGACCGTTCGGAAAGAACCGATGCCGTCCCCGATCGCTGTCGGGCAAGCTCAAAAAGCGCGTAATGTCAACGCAAATTCCAAACATTTCACCAAGCACACTGTCGGAATGTTCTCGCCAATCGACGTCCGATTTGGATCGGCCCGTATTGACACTGTCTCCGGGTTTCAGATTCCAATCCCAAATACTGTGAGCGGTGTACAATTCCACCAGTGTGGCTCGTAGTGACGCCAAATGCACGAGCGATTCTTCCCGTCGACGAAACGCCATACTAATGGCGGACGAGGTAGGAGTAATGATGGCAAACGACAGCAACGTCCAACTCATTATGGAACCATCAAAGTCCAACCTGTCCTGGACTTCGTTGTGGGCATAGACGGTGAAACCGACACTGAGTGCGACACTGATGAGAGATTCAATCGATACCAAATAAATAAAAAAGACCAACCAACTGGATATCCCATTGACCACTACTAAATATAGGAGATTGTTTGAGAGTTTCTGACGGACCTGTGCCTCGTGATCGAGTGATGCTTTGTACGGCAAACCTTCTTTTGTCGCGATAAGTTGTTGACGAGATGTACACGTTGTTTTGAGAAGCTCAAGAGCATCTTGGTGTGGATGCCTTCCAAACGTCGTTCCTATAGTTGTGGACATGATCCTCACACGTTACATTGACGGTGGAAATGACTTGTAACAGTAGAATTGTAACACCCCTCTTGTAGTACTCCAAAATATCTATTAGTAGCAGACTCTGGCTAGCTAGTACTGGTATTTATTCTCATCGGCTCATAGGTTGCTTGTGATCATGAGCTTCTTCCTTTACTCCGAGTTATTTTTTTGGGAACGAATGTGTATCCAGCTTTAGTGTGCGTTTAAATTACTAATACGTTAGGGTTATGGCTAAACACTTATCTTTCCAATCACTGAAAATGCCTTGCAATGACCATAGCCGAGGTTTTTTGCATTCCTTCATATTAATTATTAATATACTGTTATTTGTTACCTGGTATTGTAAGTCTCCTTCTTCTATTAAAACAACTTTACACTTCATTGCACAATATAACATATAACTACACGACAACTACGACGAATGCCAATGCCATCCTTACCCTCCAAGTCGAAAAAAGACATTGTCGATGATGTGGAACTCCTGTCGTTGGTCCGCGATAAGGTCGGCAATTTAAATGATGACGACTTGGAGCGTCTGGTGTTGGAAACGAAAATGGAAGCCGGAAGGCGGCGCAAACTTCCCGTCAATCCCGAAACGATAAAAAGATGGGGTGCCACATTGGCCTTTATGGTAATGCTGTTCTTGTTGGTCTTCAAGGCGGAAACCAAAGTCGTCGGAGATGACAACAATACTTCGGTAGAAAAGAACAAGGTACTAGCACAGGACGGTAACCAGGGCGCCTGGTTGGGCGACGACATGAAGGCCGATAGTAAGGCTACAGACAACGACGAAAAAAAGGCAGAAGAAACTGCTGTATCTACCACCGAGACGAACAGTACCGCCGATGCCGAGACTGAAGCACCGGTGCAAGTACCAGATACGACAGAAACAGAAGCACCAGCAGTCACTACTACTACTACTACTACTACTACTACTACTACCGACGGAGCCGCGGTTTCGTTGGCGGATTTGCCTTCCAAAGCCGACGATGCGGCCAAACTGGAAGCCTTGAAAACTGGTCGACGTCCCATGGTTTCCTACCAGTACCACCCACGATCGTACAGCAAGGAAGATCGCAATCAGCTAGCGACAAAGTGGGGCAGTTGGACTTTGAAGGATGACAAGGAACGTCCTGGGGGTGAGGATTACATTGGTAGCTACAAAAATCGCGACATTGCATGGGATCAATTTCCCGTAACTGCCTGGCAAGCTGATTCTGATTATGTAGGAAAATTTATTTCCGAATCCAAAGCACTCGTGGAACGAGCCATGGAAGCTATCATGGCAGAATATGGACTATCCAAATTTGAAATTCCCGACAAATCCTTGGACGAACGCATTGACAACGACAGTCCCTTTACGATGGCTTTGGTCAACATTAGCGCCGGTGAAACTGTAACAGAGGGCCGGGCCCAAGTAGGCGATACGTTGGGAGGATGGATGACCCAAGAATACTTGGATGGACTCGTGCGACGCACAATGCATTCGATCATTACGCAAGATACCTTTACTATGGTCATGGGAGGACATTCGGCCGCGGCAGGACACGGCAATCATTTTCAACAATCGTATACCATGCAATTTCACAAAGGTAAGAGCGTGTGGTACTATTGGGTTGTGGATGGTAGATTTGGTATGTATGTATACAATCTCAAATTCTATTTATTTTTGATGTTTTAGTCATGGAACCCGTGTTTGCGCGCTTGGGAGTCAAATTACTATCCCATAACATTGCCTTTGGTGGTCTCGGTACCATGCAGACATCCTTGGCATCGGGAGATTTGTACGGAAGAGAAATCGATATTCTAAGTACGTAATTTGTTTGCGTGGGTTTGACGAACAAAAGCAGTAATGTCTTGCTTTTGGTGGCTTGTTTGCAATTGAGCTTCTCTGACAATTTCTTTCGTTCTTGTAATGCACGCAGTGTGGGATAGCAGCATGACAGAAAAGGACGATGCCGCGTACGACCTCTATGTGCGTCAAAATTTATTGTCCGCCAACCGAGTACCAGTCTTCCTAGGTGGGATGCCCAATGTGTTAAAAAACCTCCACGAAACCATTGATGCCGAAGTCGCCAATTGTGGAACGGGTGTACAAGGCATACCACAAGTCACATCGGCCCCGGAAGCCGAAAAACAAATATGGGCGGCACGGTGTATCAATTATGCTCCGGAGCTCAAAGATTATTGTCGTGGCATTGAATATAACGGAACGTGTTGGATAGACAGAGATGATTACACACCCACGCATGCACAAAATGCCGAACCCGAAGGTAGAGCCGGTTGGCATCCGGGGTTCAGGTATCATGCACTTAAAGGAAGAATCATTGGAATGATGGTGTTGCGAGCCTTGCACAAAGGATTTACAATGTGGGAGGAAGCACCGAATAAGAAATTGGCTGAAGAGATCTGGCACGTGACAGACCACTATGAGAACATCCGAAACAAGCTTAAAGAACAAAAGGTAGAGGAGAGTTTTTGCTTCAAAGGGAACGCAGCAGTGGACCCCAAGGATATTATTTGTGCGTATCCACTAAATGGCGTGAGCGAAATGACTCCACGCAATTTCCCTCTCAAAACTGCGGTCCGAAACCTCATGAAGCCTGCATCTGATGGGTATTTACCCGAACCGGAAGAAAGTGTATACAATCCACCAGACGTCTTTAATCCAACCTTGGAGACCCCTGAAGGAGAATTTGACTACCTTGCTGTCGTTGAAAATGGCATTGACTACAATGCCTTTATCTCCTTCGACAACGCGCCCGTGACACAAGGTTCGAATCCTACGGGTAACAAGTTGATTCCTCTAGGGGTCGACGGTATTGAGCCTGGTCGAGGTTGGGCATGCGACTGTAACACCAACCCAGCTGGGTGTGATGGTAGCTACGATGGCTTCTGCGGGAGAGGCCACAAGGTCGATTGTCTTTTATCTGGACACAACGATCATCGTGGTGGACTCTGGTTTGATTCCTTTTCTGGCTGGGGTGTTTTTACGGTACCGAATGTGCGGAAAGGCCTTATTTTTGCTCGCATCGAATGGTGGTATGGCAATGTCAATCCAATTACAGATGGTTGGAAGTCCGAGAACAATGCTACAAGTCGGTATTTGCGAGAGGATTTTCGACAAAGAAATATTGCTCATTCATACCACGAACCTGCACCCGATGCGGATGATTACAAGTGGATTGAGAATGCTAATAGTAATCATCGTGATCTCAAAGGTGCCGAGCTTTGCGCCAATTTTAAATTTGAATTTGTCGTCAACGGCAAGCTTACGGCCTACGATAAGGGCCAATATATGGAGCACAATCAAGGTAAGAAAGAGTTACTTTGGCGAGGAAAATGTGTTGCACCCTTTTTATCTCATCACTCATTCCATTATTTGTGCAGTCTTTCAACGAGTGGTCCAGGTCATTACACTCTTAAAAGATGAAAGCGTCACCAACGATGTACCCCATGACATTGAAATTGCCATGAGAATCACGGGCTGTGAGAAAGCCAATACCATGAGCCTTTCCAATCTTTATTGGTATTAAAAAATTGGGGCGATGCGATTGGATTGATTGGACCAAAGATGGGGCTTCCAAGTTCTGCGCGACGGATGGCACACGCCGATACGGACGCCGATACTTGTCAACACTGCGCCCTTAATAATATGTTTTGCTTTACCAAAATTTCACATCTGCCAGCTAAGGCCCATTGTTTGTCTGCTCACAACCACCTACTATCATCGCCTGCTGGCGCTTCGTGCTGGTATTCCAGAATAGCTATGAACTATCTGTGGCCTCTCGGCGCGACCAACCTGACTGATGATTTTTACTTGTTTGGTTTTGCTTCTGCTTTCGAATATGCTTTGCCCGGGTGGATATAGTAAGAAAGTCGGGTGGCAGTAGCCGTTATTTCGTCCAACACAAAAAGCTTCAACATAAAAATAATAATAAAACAAGAGCAAAAATTCGTAAACTCTACCAGGTACCTGGTAAACCGGTAAACTATACTCGTAGTAACAAAAATTAACAGTCATGCCAAGCCCTCGTCCTCGTACCGATCGCCTCCGCGAGGCCACCAAGCGCCAAATCGTGGGAGTCCTTACGGACACCACCAATTCTACTACGGCGTTTTCCCCCAACAGCAACAACGCTGTCTCGTCGGTGAAACAAGTACCAACTCAAAATCAAGTCGATGGCACCAACGAACGTCATATACAAATGTTGATCGAAGATATGCAAAATGCCCTCAATAAACAACTCGCCTCTATAAAAATGATTTCAGTCGAATGTCAACAGGACCAATTGCAAGCCTACGCCTCTGCTTTAATGAAGATTCCGAAAACGATACGTCAATTGTCGGTTGCAGAATTTAACGACAAATACAAATGCAACATGTTGGATATTTTAAAAACTGCCCGTTCGAGTACTGCAATCACGGACAAAGCACCACCAGCGAAAACAACAGCGATGACGGCGGCGGCGTGTGGCAAACGCGAACGAGGATTGGAAACACCTGCACCGTACCGCAACAGCAGGCCCATGACGACACCGACGACAGCTGTTCGAACGGTTCGAAAAGGAGAATTCTTGTAGTAAGTCCATGTCATTAACGTCAATTGGGGCAGTGATGATGTGTGTTTGCATTGCATTCTATCGGTTTTCTGACACTTTTCCTGTTCCGCACTTGCACATCAAAGTTCCAAAAACGGTTCTCCTGTCGATCCAGTGGACGAAGGTGCTTTGATAGCCACGGTCACCAAGAAACGTCGTGGCAACGACCCATCTGTGGCTGACATTGAGGGCGCCAGTTTTGATGTTCACGTGGGAGAGGGACGCTATATCAGCTTGAATGATCCATCGGCGGCTCAAAATTTGAACGAGGAAATGAAAACCAGTGCTCTCTCCCAATTGAAGGTGTTGCAAGATCAAATGGCGAGTCTCATGCAAAAATTGACAACAAAGTAGATGGAAGTGGGTATGTAAATAATGTGAAACGACGCAAGGAATGTACCAGTGCCACCAGTATAGCACACACAACCATTGAAGAATAAATAATACACATAATTCGTACTGTCGTATTCTTGCAGCTACTTTAATTTACATTCCGATCAAGTTCCGCTTCATGAAGACCCAACTTCATGCAGCATGATTATGCCGCTGCTTCTACCTTCCTTTCTTCTTCCTGTTTCTTTTCCGCACCGGTACCGTAGTATTCGTCCCACGATTCAATCACGTCCCGCACTTGGGGATCCTGTTCCCTTCGCAAATTCAAACATTCTCGCAACAGATTGTTACAAATATGAGGTGGGATCCGAGTGCAGGATTGACACCACCCAGACTTTGTGCAGATCTCCGATCCGGTATGCAAACTAGGCAATATTAAACCACATCGAACGCACAGTTCCCCTTCGGCAGCAGTCCGAAAGGGCCCGAACCGTGTCGAGTTGCGGGAAACGTTGCCCCCCAACACCGACTGTGCCGCTAGGACACCGATACCGTTCTTCATATCCCACAGTTCGGCTGCCTTGCCGGCCAAATGGGCAGGAAAGTCGCGCATCCGATCCAAACGAATTTCTTGAGGAAAATTTTCTGCTTGACTGAGACGAAGGCGGTGTTCGTCTTCTCGTTCCAGCTGCCGTCGCAGATTGTGGAACCGATTTTTAATGCCATTGTCGGTGCGACCGGGAATTCCGCGACTCATTTTGGCCCAGTGACTTCCACTGACGTTGTAGAAATAAAAAATGGTGGCATCTTCTACGGGACTCCAATCTGTTACTTTGAGGCGTGGATTGAGGTGGTTCACGTAGCGTTCCCGACACTGCTTGCCGGTTCTGTCTTGTAAGGATTGGGCAACAATGGACCATTTCATGGGCATGCGCATGGATTGGACAATCGAGAGGAGTTTGGCATCTTCTTCCTTGGTCCAGGCCTTGGGACCGGCCTTGCGTTTGGATATGGATCCAGATGCAGTAGATTGTGTGGGAGATCCGGATGGTGTGGGTGGAGATCTGGAAGGTGAGCGAGATGATGTTTTGTTTGGGTGGTGACGATCGTCCGTTGTACTGCTACTGGTCACTCCAATGGGAGGTAAGGTCATGACGGGTGGTGCTCCTGGATATGCATGGTAGGCCGGAGGTGGTGGATAGGCCGGATGCTGCTGCTGTTGATGATGATGTTGATGATGAGCATGCGGATGTGCATATCCGGGAGGGAATCCGTGCATGGGATATCCACCAGATGCATAGGATCCGTAATGCATGACATCAGCAGTATGTCCTTCCATACTGCTGCTCCATGGACCACCACGTTCGGGCGTCGTACCTCCATGATGATCAAAGGAAGCAGTCGATCTAGGAGGACTTGAAGCAGTATCTCCTTTGGTATTCTGTGGTTGTCCTTCCGGGTGTTGATCCGGTGGTGCGACACAGGTGTTGCTTTCACCAATCTACCAAAAAATAAACAAGGAACGAAAAGAGAAGTGTTTGTTAGAGTGGTGGGGGCATCGACAATCGACAGTCTCATCCATGAAAGCTCCAACAAAATACACCATATTATTTATTTAAAAAATAAAAACAGGTTTCATATTGCGCGTACCTTGACCCATTCGGTATCTTGGTCGTCGTACTTTAACAAATGCTCTCCGGTACGTTCGTCATGTTCCAATACCAAGCCAGTGTACCAACTATTGTCGACAGGCCAAAAGACCCGAACTTTTTTACCAATCATGCAATGAGCACAAAATCTGTGCATGTTACAAGTGTGTTGTTGTGTTTGTTGTTGTAGTTGTAGATGGAGATTGAACAAAAACACAAAAGTGATGGTAGTAAAAAGTGAGTCGATTGTTGTATGAACATACCAATAAAAATAAAAAGACTAAAGGCAAACAGAATTCACGAACAAAACACCAACGAATGTCACAATTG
>Ga0210054_1003813_pt1 | contig 11218 bp, 6 predicted proteins | sample CryGeymeta201516_FD_185470 | JGI IMG/M metagenome (GOLD analysis project Ga0210054, IMG submission 185470) | Groundwater microbial communities from Crystal Geyser aquifers in Utah, USA - Crystal Geyser metaG 2015-16 (SPAdes) (version 2) | ecosystem: Environmental > Aquatic > Deep subsurface >...
TTTTCTTGGATTTTACCTGCATTTAGCTTCAAAATTCTGAGGTTCTATATAAAATTATGCCCTCCATTTTTCCACGAAAAATTGTATTTTTAGGTTTTTTAAGTGACTGCAAGTGTAGCGGCGTCTATGCAAGATTGACCAGTGTAGAATCCTCCTCCATCCCATGTCTTGCCATCACAATATTTGCCGCCAGCCTGCTCGACGCATGTTTTAGCCTGTAAATTATAAGTTCCCGCCTGAGTTATTCTTATCCAGCATCCATAAACAGGTGCTGATCCACACTCAGAAGCGCTTCCGACATAACTGGTCGGTGGGTTTGCATTTAAATCACTGCTAACCCAAAGCCAGCCATATATAAAGAATTGTTTATTTGAGATGCCAGTGCCATCTAACTTGAAAAAAACATCTTTGCATGGATACGGTTGGCAACCACTCTGGCCTGTGCATCCATTATGGGCGCAAACAACCTTTACTAATTTCCCTTCAGAAAGTCTAACAGATAAACTCTGTTTCAAGCCTTTATTTAAATCAGGACTACTACACCAGCTCTCGCAATTTTGATCGCAGTTTTCAGTGCAGAGCCTTGCTTGGGTTGAATCAATCCAAGGAGCACATCCAGGACTATTCGGGAAGGTTGTTGTGGTTGTTGAACTTATTGTGGTTGTTGTAGATGATATAGTAGTGGTTGTTGTAGGTATTACACAACGCCCGCCAGAACACTCTCTACCATCTGTATAAAAGTTATAAGCACCACCACATTCAGCTTGACACTGACTCCTTGTTGAAGGCGATATACATGAACCTGTAGAACATTCACAACATCCCATTATAGTAGAGCCACTTCCAAACAAATTCGAGAATAAGCTGGCAAACAAGCTCCTAAGCCTGCTAAAAATACCGCTACCTAAATCCCCTAGGCTCAATGCAAAAACACCAGAGGAAACAAACAACAATAAAACAAGAGCAACAATAGCCTTCCTATTAATCATAGATTAATCTTGAATTTTTATCAATTTAAATGTTTCAAATCAAAAAGGCAGCCTAAACCGTCTCTTCTTTTCTTTCTTTTCCTTTTCCATCTTTGCGATCTCTCTTCTTATGTCCCCTTCAGCCTTCGCAGCATCTTTTTTATTATTGCCAACGCCAGAAGTATTGCCTACTCCTATAAGAACAATTGACCCTTTCTCTTTTGTTCTGGCAATAGTTTCTTCCAATATCTTCAAGACTTTCGGGGTGGCTTCAAGAACCGGCTTAGTCATTGCCATTATAGCCTCTTCCTGGCTCATCTTGACAATAACAGAATCCACTGGGATTTTATTTTTAACAGCAACATCTTCTATATATGACCTCTCGACGCCTATGCCTCCCATCGCTACTCCTATACCCTCAGCAATGCTCCCAGTTTTCTCCCCTTCAAGCTTTGCAGCCGCATCAACAGTTATTATCTTCGCTATCTTCTCCTTCTTGAATATCTTCTCCAAGACTTTGCCTTGGTTGCCAGTCCTTCCTCCAGGGCCTTTTGCCTTCAAAACAATAACATCCCTTCCATTAACTTTTTTTCTTGACATTACTGTCTCATCATCAACTTCCTCCACTTTGCCATCCTCAACATATTTTGCCGCAACATAAGGGCCTATCCCATCGCCAATAACCAAACCATTTGACAACGCCTCGGTTCCTGAGTACAGGGATTTAGCGATAGACTTGATCAAAGGCAGCTGCATCTGAATAATTAAAGCAAGGTTATAGCTCTTGGTCTTTTTAATAAGCTCAACAAAATGCCTCATTACTTTCGTGATCTGATAGAGGCTCATTGAAGCTGACAAGCCCATGACTATATTTGCTTTGTTTTCTGAATCAAGCGCCGGCGCAACCTGGGAAACAAAATAATTGAACCTCCCCTTCTCCAATTCAATGATATGCTCGAACTTCTTGACAATCCCATAAGGATCCATATCAACCGGGGGGATGACAAAAAACTCCATAAAATTTTTGACCTGCTCTTTTGTTTTCTTATCTGGCTTTTTGCTTATCTTTTTTAGGACTATATCTTTCGCTTTTTCTGACATCTGCTCCATCTGGATTACACTATTCTCGAGTTGAAACATGACTTGAGCAACCATTATTTTTGGGTAGAATACAAGCAGGACTATCCAGAACAGTATATTAACTACCTGCGACAATGAATCTGTTGGAAATAACGCCAAATTAAGCACCCCATTAAATTTAACTAATTATAATTTTATAAAGTTATATAAGATTGATATGGCAAATTGGAGAGCAATCCTAAGCTTATTTATAATATTTGCAATAATAGGCTTATTAATATTTTCGCCTAAAGGCCAGAAGATAGTTGGGAATAAGACTGCGCCGGTAGGGTCCTTCCTGAAAACAATTACAGGAAAAGTCGCTAAAGCTCCAGCAGAATCTAATATTCCCAAAAATCTTGATGTTACGATCACAAATGTAGACCCTGCAAGCCTGGGGGATATAGAAGTCCAAATCAAGGGGGATGATTTTGAAAGCAGAATCAATTATCAAGTCGTATCACTGCTTGACAGCGGAATTAAGTTTGACGGCAAAGAGATAGATGTGGATATAAAAAGCCTGGTAGGAGCTGTAGCCTTTCTCAGGAATGGGGACATGAAAATAACCGGAAAAACAAATTCCTTGAAGTTAAATGAAATGGAAATCACAAAGCCGGGGATTGACCTGCTGATAGTCGGCCAGCCTGTTAGTTTTGAAATCAATGATATAGAAAAAAATGAGATGTCTTTCTTATCCATATCCGGCCTGCTTAAATGCCCTCAATTATCTCAAGGCAATCTCATGCTAAAGAATGACCAGCTGGAATTGAGCAGTTTTTATGGATATATCAAACAAGACAATAGCTCTATTACCATCAGCGGCCAGGTCGACAAGATGAGATTAAATGGTGTGGATATTTCAAGAAAGTAAAAAAAATGGTTTTAAAAATCTGATTCAATTTTCCTAGATTCTCTTTTCCAGCCTGTTAGATCTGGGAATAGCCTTATTCTTCCTTAAGCCTGAAATGACAAGAGCAAGGGCTATTAGCGATAAGACAACCAGCCCAATTATAATCTTATTTGAGCCTTCTCTAGCTAAACCTGCAGCTGGCGGTAAAGTTGTTGTCACCCCAGACGGTGTTGTTGTAGTTGCAGCCTCTGCTGCCGGTCTGACCTGCTCTTTTTCTTCGCCTGTTATTGCAAAATATGAGAAGCCTGGCACTTCTGCTTGATAAGCAATAGAATTGATGTCCTCGCTAAACTTGTTTGTTGCCAATCTATTCCACACTCCATTAGTGTATCTGTTCAAAGCAACTGTATTGCCGTCTATATTATTGCTTGACAGCCATGATTTCTCGACATTGAATTTGATTTTAACCGACTTCAAATTGATGTTTTCTATATTCTGCGGCGTTATGTTCAGGTATTGGTAAACATCTCCCCAAGGCATGGAAACATCTCCTGGTTTTGTTGATAAGTTGCTGACAGTCAACTTAACAGTTCTAGCTTGATTGTTGACGCTTATGTTGATTTGTGTTACTGCTATGTTTGTTTTGTTTATTTCCCATGACACTGGTGTTTCTGGGTATAATGCTAACCATAACTTTACTGCATATGCTGTGATTGAGCCGCCGCCTGCTCCTCCGCCGCCTCCACTTGATGAAGAGGTTGGTGCGGGAGAAGATACAGTTCCTGGCTCTCCACTAGCCCAGACTGAGAACTCACAATATGGGATTTGCCATATACAATAATTTGTCCCATTTGATGCTGCTGTCCCATTCTCTATTGAAGTAGCGTTTCCTGACCTATCAACACAATTCTCACCATCATCATCACAATGCCATAATGCATTACAAGTCCCATCACTGGGTATCTTGATTCTGCATATCCTTGGATACAAGTTATTAACTATCTTATCCCTGGTATCATCTATCATTCCTACATAACCAACATCATTGCCAGAAGAATCAGTCGTTGTTCCGTTCTTCATATCTCCAGCAGTACTTACATCCCTGATTTTAGGGTTCATCCCTGTCTTAGTCAAAGTCACGTTAATAAACTCTAGATAGGCTGTACCATCGCTAGTGTTCATCAATATATTTGCCCTTCTTCCACTGGTATAATTGGTGAACATCCCATCATCTAGACCTAAAACATGGCCTTGCCAGTGTTCGTAATCACCGTCTGCATCTAAATCATAATAAACATTCCAGCCAGTTGGCGCTTTAATCTTTGACACAAACTTACAGAATGAACAATCAGTGTTGCTCTCAGTAGTAAAGTTTGAGCATTTGCTCTCTCCACATTTTCCAGCATCATCACATACTTTTATTTTGTAATAATATGCAGTATCATTAGCTAAATCATAATCTAGTGATTCAACACCACCATCATTATAGATTTCCCCCAAATGCCATAACTTGTAGGTCTTAATGTCGTCATTTCCTATTCCTGGATCATTGACTGTATCATTTAACGATGACGCTTTACAAGTGTTATCAGCCCCATAGAAGCTTAATGTCCCATTAGCTGGCTTGTCTGTAAAGTAAGCAATAAACATGCCATCTGGATAAACTTCTTTAACCATTCCCACTACCTTAGGAATTCTTGTGTCTGCCCATGACGAAGATTCTACACCCAATCCATTCTCTACACAATAAGGGCTGCCTTTACAAATATATTCTCCACATCCTGCTGCTGTCCAACAATTTGCATCCTGGCCATATTGTATAAATCCAGCATCTAATCCTTCCTTTCCAGCTTTTTTGACTGAATCTGTTTCATAACCATACAAATCTACAATATCAAAATCTTGTGTACCTGGACTTATCCACCCAGCGCTTCCTGCACTCAACCAGTCTACAGGATAGCTGGCATTTCCAGTATTGTTTGCACTAACCACTGATACTCTAATATCAGTCCCAGAGGTGTATAAACTTGGGAATTTCTCTAAATCTGCCTTTTCTATGGCTATCATTGCTCCAGTAACTTGACTGCACATTATTTGCCTTACACTGCTTACCTTTATTTCTGACTTAGTCCAATTTCCGCCTGAACATCTATATGCTGCTGGACTCTCAGTTACACTTCCTGAACTGCTGTCATAAGTCCATGAATTCGTGAAATAAAATTCAAAACCAGATTGACTGGAATTGTGTCTTAAATTACAATTGTTTGTTGAATCTCCATCTGTATCTAAATACCAATAAAACTTGGTTGTGTTTTGTCCCTTGTTTGTTACTCCACCTGATCCTGCAGAAGCTATAAATATACCATTACAGGCAGCGCTATTGGAAACATCATTTACTGTAACTGCATAACCAAAGGCAAAGCCCATATCTTTCACTCCAAAACTAGTAATATCAGTCTCATTTTCTCCTCCATCTCCTACAGGATCTGTTCCTAAATGTATTGGCGTAGAACCCATTTCCATTCCACCAAAGAATTGAGATGCCATAGCTGGGTTACACCAACCAGCCATCCATCTAAAGTATGAAGCATTCCCTACAGAATCATCGTCTTCACACTGATTCTGTGTTGTAGCATTGAATCCAAGAGGATCACAACGCTCACTATTATTGAAACATAATTGGTGTTCATCACAAGCTGTTAGGTTAGTCTGTAATGTTGTATTCCAGAAACACTCAAATGCTTTCTCATCACAGAAGCTATTGACTGAATTCCATTTACATCTTCCACCAGTTATTGTTTCATTTTCACAAACAGTCTGATTATAACTATATTGCGGGCAATTGCTTGCAAAGTTTATATCACAGAAAGGCCAAGGCTCATTAAACCAACCACAACCAGTCTGTTCTTGACAGGCAGTTTGGTTACCATCATGTATCATACACTGCATCCCAAAGCCGCCCATAGACATTGATGATTCTCCACTTACTCCACTGCCGCCAGACATCCCCATCATCATTTCTCCTCCAAATCCTGGAGGGTCACATAAACCATTTGTCCAGCTGCAGCCTGATGTTGTATCACAAGTAGTTACATTCTGACTCCAGCAACTGCCTTCTCCACCACTCATCATTTTTCCTTCACACCAACTATCACTTCTCCACTCACAACCATTACTGCTATGTCCTCCACAAGCTGTCTGATTATTAGAATAATCGCTGCAAAATGCTGTACATCCAATTGGATGGCTTGAATCTACAGGCCAAGTACACTCACACCAAGCCCCGCCTTGTTTCCAACTACAAAAATCATTATTATTATTGGTTGTATTTACACAAGATGTATTTGTCTTATACTTATTGCATGCAAAACTTTTATGATCACAAAAGCCTGCATTTGTTGATTGTAAAGCGCACCATGGATCTGGCTTCCAAAAACATGAAGCGTCAGCGTCACAAGCTGTTGGATCAGCACCGCCAGAACTCATTCCTCCATAGAGATTATCACACATTTTCCATACTGTAGAACCTGAACTCTGTTCACAAGTTCCCCCAACATTTTGACACCAATCATCAACAACCCAAGTGCAATTAGCATCTATACCAGTCTGGTTTTCACATGTTGTATTGTCCATATTCATGCAAGCATTCATGCCGCCTCCCATATCCCAATCCTGCTCACACATGCCGCCAAAACCAGAATGCCATTCACAAGTCCCGCCTTCTTCACAATAGCTTTCATTAGTTCCGTCATTCTTCCAGCAAACTGCTCCAGGCATATCACACCAGCTTCCCCAATTCTCATTTACCCAAGCACAACCACCATCTACACAGCTGCTATTATCAGTAAAGATGAAACAATCTACTCCAAATGAACTAAACATCATTCCTCCCCCACAGAAAGGATCAGAGAAACACATTGAATCAGCACAATCTATTTTATTATCTCCATTGTTATCTGTTCCATCCCAACAAATCTCCATCTTGCTTGCTCCAGATTTATATACACACATGCCATTGCTCCATTCACAAACAGCAGCTAAATCTGCACTTTCATTCCCATTCTTTCCACCATACTGCCTACAGGTGGATTCATCGTAACATTTATCACATTTTTGCTCACAAGTTTTTTCTGAACCAGAAACACATATTCCATAAGAGTCATCATCTTTATGGGCTGGGTCGGCAACCCATTTACATTTGGCTTTACTTGATCCACAATAATCAGAAGGTTTTTTACCTGCACTTGCTGCAGGATCACCCATAAATGTACATGCTCCACAATCATTATCACAAGTTCCTCCCGTCAGCCCTTTCTTAAACTCAGTTTTTGGTTTACAGTACCCAAAACCGTTAGGAGCAGTTGAATCGCTAGTAAATCCACAAATTCCTAATGCTGATTCTATGCAAGCCTCCTTTGCTCCATATAAAGAAGCCCAGTTAGTTTTATCTGTCTTATAATCACAGGCATAGCATTCTTTATCACAATTTCTCTCGTCATCAAACTTATAATCACACCTTCCTAAGGATTTCTTTATCGCAGTATCAGGATCATTAGTGCTTGGATAAGTTTCTAGAAGCCAGCTGCCTCCTGCCGCAATACAATTCTGTTTATTGTCCACTTTCATAATATTAGTTTCTCCACTTGCAAAAATATCATCCCCTTTAAATTCACATCTTTCTGTCACATTATTCCATTTACAAGGCATATACCATGGAGATCCTGCAATCTTTAAACATGTCTCATTATTTGTGTAAGCATTATAATCCTCACAATAGTAAGCTCCCGCAGGAGGTTCTTCCATTTGATTGTGACAGGATTGATCAAACTGATCTTTTGCACAACTACTGCCTTGCCATTTACAGCAAGTGCTAAAAGCGGGTATACTATTGCATACAGTTTGATTATTGATTAAACTGCAATTCAATTCATTAGTCAACATTTCTGTATCATTATATTTACAAAGAGATGATGAAGTATTCCAATAACAGCCAGTAGTGTTAACACAAATACTCTGATCCATATCAAAGATAAAACATCCTGGATTCCATTCTATAAACTCAGTTAATTGTCCTTCTCCAGACGGATCATTGCATGTGCTTCCAGTATAATTCCACCAGCAATAGAATGTATCCATACAATCTCTTTCACTTCCTATATCACCGCAACCTTTAGCAGTAACATTCTCAAAACACCAAGGATCATCATAAGCACAAGCTAATCCTGGATGAAGTGTTGCATCTACATCTGTACAATTTGTTTCCTGACCCTCCCAATTCCAGCAGCCTTGCTCTTCACACCATCCACCTTCATATGTATCCCAAATACATCCTGATTGAGCATTACAATTATTTTGATTGGGATAATTCCAGCAGCCTTTATCATTGCACCAACTACCAGCAGCATCCCAACTGCAGCTTAAACCAACAGAATTATTAACACAAGCGCTGGCATTTGTTCCACTATAATCTCCACACCAAGTTTCCATACAGGCTCCATTCCAAGTACAATTATCTGCTTGACAATCAGTTTTATTAGTATAAGACCAGCATGCCTGCTCCTGACATTCGCCTCCCCATGAATAGGTTTTCCACTGGCATTGTTTTCCACTAAAACCTACTGAACCAGAATCTTCACATGTAGACTCTGTAGTATAATCCCAACAACTCTTTTTGTAGCACATACCCCAGTTGCATCCAGCTACAGCTGAACAAGTTCCATTGCTTGTATAACCCCAACATCCTTTTTCAGGAGGGCCAACACATTCTGATGACCAACTACATTCTACTCCATAATTTGCACTTGCACCTGTACATCCAGTTTGATTGCCATCAAATGCCCAGCAGTCAAGCCCCATGCACGACCCGGAGGATGAATCAGACCAAGAACATGATTTATTTATGAAATTAGCAGCATCACTTTCATTATTAGCCTACAGACAAGATTCCTGAGTCCAAAGATTCCAGCATCCTGTTTCTTCACACCAACTACCCCAAGGATCCTCATGCCAAGTACAAGAACCAGAACCTTCACAGGTTGTCTCGTCAGTATCACTATAATCCCAACAATTTTCCGCAAAAGCGGTGGCCAAAAATAAAGAAAACGCAAAGAATATAGATAAAATCAATTTTTTATTCACTTTAAACCCTCGGCGGTATAATTTATAAATATATATTCTACTTCCGAGAATAAAAATGTTTCTATAAAAAAGAAGAAAAAATAATTCTTTTTAGGTTTTACCGGTTCTTTAAAGATTGAAATAGCCAAACTATTACCGCAACTGTTACAAGAATCAATAGCACTATTGTTATCATTTTTGACCCAATTGACGGCCTTATTGGCTCTTCTATTATTTTTTCGGTTGTAGTTGTTACTTCTCTGAGTTATGGTAGTTGTTGGAACTGTGGTTACTGTTCTTTGAGTTGTTGTTACTACAGGTATTGTTGTAGTTGTCGCAGGAGATCCAGATATTGATCCGCCATCTCCACCGCCGCCTCCAGTTGAAGCTGCAGCAGCGGGAGTTGAAAATCCAACTCTTATGTATTTTCCTGTTGTGCTTGCATTCAAAGTAAATGCAAAGCTGCTTGCATAATCATTTGCAATTTCTGAAGTCTGCACCCCATCGCTGTCTGTCTCTACAACATATCTTGATGCACCTGGTATATTATTTATATATACGGTAACATCTGTGTTTTGGCCTTGAAGTAAGAACCAGAAATTGGTTCCATTACTTGCGCTGGTATTTGTGTGGTTTAATATGGTTACATTCACTTCCCCTGCTGTCAATGGATAAACGGAGAAATTTTGTGTTCCAAAAATTACATATCCATCATTTGATATCTGCACTGGACTTTCGAACATTATTGTGTTGTTTATTTTGAATGTAAGATTTGTTGCATATAATTCATCGCCACTCCTGAGTGTTACTCCTCCTGCTGAAACTAAAGGTACTAGTAGCAAAAATCCAATAAGTAGGCAAAGTCTTTCTGTTTTCATGACTTCACCTCCCTTATCCTACCAATACAGTTCCATTACTGCATTTCCAATCTGTTGAGTTGTAGTATGCCAAACAATCGAATGTTGAATTGTAGTATAATTGCCCAGTAACTCCTACATTTGGAATCATTACTGTTGGTATTATTGCTGTTTCTGATACATTCAAATCTGTTGTTGTAACATTTGTTATTCTTCCAGTTGTTGAGTCTAAGTCTGCTACTGTTCCGAATGTTGCGTTCAATGTTCCTGTTGCATTCAATGTTGTTGCATTGACACTCACTACATTTCCAGTTGCTATATTAGCAGTTGTTCCCTCAAGTGTTGCTATTGTTGCTGCTGTTGCATTAAACACTCCTCCTGTTAATGTTGCTGTTCCGTCTGTGAATGTTGTTCCTGTTAATGTTGCTATTGTTGCTTGCGATACATTTCCGACTGTTGCATTAACATTTGTTGCATTCAAAAGTGTTGCCCAAGCTGCTGTAAATTTCGCTCCTGTCGAGTTTAATGTTGTTAAACCAGACAATCCTCCAGCTGTTAATGTTGATGTTCCGTCTGTGAATGTTGTTCCTGTTAATGTTGCTATTGTTGCTTGTGTTCCGTTTAGTAATGTATTTACAAGTGATCCTATTGTTCCTTGGGTTGCATTTACATTATTTGTCGCATTAACATTTGTTAAATACGCATACTGCCCCCAGAAGTTGCTTGAAGTGTTTACTATACTGGAAGCGTTTAATGTTCCAGCTACTGTCATGTTGCTTGCAATTGCTGTTGCTGTCGATCCTGCATCATAGACTGTCGTCACTGCGATTCCTGCTCCCATCATAAGTAGGAATACCAGCCCGAATATCTCTAGTTTGGTAAAATCTATTTCCCAATTTTTACAATTTTTTCTTAGCTTCATTTTTTTACCCTCTAAATAAATTCATTTAAATTGAATTTGCATTAGCTACAATAAAAATGTTTCTATTGGGTATAGAAAAATAGGAGTTAATTTAGGCAATTTTTTTACATCAGTATTATCTCTTAAAAATACCCCTAAACCTATTGAAAATACTCATTCTAGGCGCTTCATATTCCTTTCCTGCCAAAGCTGAACCCAATCTTAAATAGGATTCCCCGGCTTTTGATCCAGGCCTATAATTCACCACAGGCATCTTGACCCCTAAACTCTCCAAGACTCTTTCATCCTCTGGGATTGTTTCTAAGATAGGCAAGCTGGTCAAATGTGTTATTTCTTCCTTTTTCAGCTCAAAACCTTTGTTTCTTGCCCTGTTTATGACAAGGCC
>Ga0210054_1003845_pt1 | contig 11146 bp, 10 predicted proteins | sample CryGeymeta201516_FD_185470 | JGI IMG/M metagenome (GOLD analysis project Ga0210054, IMG submission 185470) | Groundwater microbial communities from Crystal Geyser aquifers in Utah, USA - Crystal Geyser metaG 2015-16 (SPAdes) (version 2) | ecosystem: Environmental > Aquatic > Deep subsurface >...
CAGGCGGATCGGCAATAAAAATCTGTTGAAAGGATCGGTCAAAATATGCTGCCGGGAGCAGACTTAACTTGCTGGAATGAACAATCACATCGCCCGGTCGGACGCGTTCACGCAAAGAAACATCGAGGTTCTGATATGGGGCATACGGGAAGCCACGATAGGCGATGTGCTGGTACAAACCAATTGAAATTCCGATAGCCAGCAGGGCCAGCAATCCATTGCGGATGGGCGCGGGCAGGGTGGTGTCGAACAATGCCCACGCCAGCCAGAGGCAGAAGATCACCCCACTGGGCAGGAGGGCGCGCTCGATGTAAACAGGCACCCATTGCGAAACAAGAAACAACAGGACGGGCGGCGCAAAAGCTAAATAAAACAGCCATAGCGCATTCCGGTTGCGGTTGGCGCGGCGGAAGGTTTGCACGAGGCCAATCGAGGTGACGGCCAGCGCGATGAACAAGCCAACAAAGAGCAGGTTGTCTGGCAGGGGCAGGTTGGTGACGTAGACCAGCAGGAGCGTGAACAATTTGTCCAGGCCGGGGCGTTCCACCCAATAGTTAGTGGATATTTTTGCAAACTGGGAGGGCAATTGCAGAAGCCAGGGCAGGTAAAGCAGGAGCGCACCCAGGCCAGAAAGAATGACAGAACGCAGTGTTTTCCAGTCTCCGTGCAGCAGGGGCGTGGCGGCCAGCGGAATGAGATAGAACGCGGCCAGGTTGTGGGTATATTGCGCCAGCGCGGCGGAGACGGCAAAGATGACCCACCATTTTGTCCCAGCCCCTTTTGCGCCGCTCACGTAGGCGTAGGTGGCAAGCATCAGCCACAATGCCAAAAACGAATACATGCGGATCTCTTGCGAGTAATGTACTTGAAAGGGAGCCAGCGCGACGAAGATGGACGCCAGTGCGGCAGTCTTTTCGTTGAAGAGTTCACGCGCCAAATAATAAGAGATCGCGACGGTCACAACACCCGCTAAAATCGAAAGCAACCGTGCGGCCACAAGCGATTCTCCGAAGACTCTCATCCATCCCCAGAGCAACAAATAGTAAGCGAGTGGATGCTCCTCCGCCGCCCTTGCATTGATTCCCCCGAGAGTGCCAAATAGCATGGCAATTGGGCCTTTTCCCGCGAAAAGGATCGAGAAAGCTTCGTCATACCAGATGGGACGCGATAGAATCCCGATGAGGCGGATTGTAAAGGCAAGCAATAAAATGAGGGGAAGAATGAAGCGTTTTTTTTGTGTCACGAGGAACATACCGGCCTGAGCCTTCTATTTCTGCCGCAGGGTGGCGGCGGTCGAATTGGCGTAGATGGTTTCCCAGGCGGAATTATCGCTGAGGGCATGCGCCAATTTAGAATCGGCAGGCAGGGTCGCCCATTCGATCTTGTATTTCGAGAAGATGTCCTCCCATCCCTTGCTCATGGTCGGGGAAACACCGAGACTTGTCATCAGCCGCGCACCAAGGAAGAAAAAGTCAATGCGCTTTGTCCACTTTACTGTTTTTAAATTCATAAAGGAGTCTCTTCAAACGTTCTAAAGTATATCTTGTTTCCGCTCTCGTGTTGGGATTATGGATGATCTGGGGCGCGTGGCGCGTCTGGAAAAAAGAAGGCAACAAGGTCGCCTGGCAAATGTACCGCTGGACGAGCATGTACCTGCTCTTCATCTTCGTCGCGTTCATGGTGGATGCGATGGTGTAGATCGCGTTGCGCGCCCCGCCGTTTGTCACGGTTTATTCTTCGAATAAATGGAAATCTCCTGCGTGTGGTAAACGAGAGTGAATTCGCCGCTCCGATCCAAATAGACTTGCAGGGGAGAGATAAGGAACTTCCCATTTCGGAAATTACGGATCATGATGTGGGTAAAAGCGATTCCGTAATCGTTGCTCCATTCCTGAATGCAATCTGAATTTTGGACCAAGCAGGCTTGCAGGGCGTTGTAGCCGCTCATGCGGGTCGCGAACCGGCCATCGTGAATCCACTCATATCCGAAAACCGTGGCCGCGCTGACGTGGCCCGTCAGCGCGGGGAACCATTCCGATACGGCGTCGCGCAGGGGTAGTTCGCCTGTCACGATGGCGAAGACGCTGTCCTCTGAAGTGTTCATTTCCACCCATTGCATGGCTTCGCGGTCATAAATGGTGAGACTGATGTCTGTTGCGATCCTCCCCGCGCTGATTTGCGCGGACGTGAAAACGTACAGCAGCAACAGGCCGAGGAAGACGCCGACAGTTTTTCGCGCCCCTGTTTTTTGCAGGGCGGGAAGTATCATTTCGCTCAACGCGGAAGCGGCCAGCAGGGCCAGCGGAACGGTCATGATCTGTGGCGCGCTGCGCGGTTCGAACAGGAACGCCAGCGCCAACCAGGCGGGCAGGAACGCGTCCCGTTTTGCAAGGCACAGGAACAGGCCAATCAACCCGAGGATGGCGATGATCTGTAGGGATGGCTCCTCAGTGAATTGAAACCTGAACAGCAAAATGGAACGGACAATCAATGATGCGTCGTTGGCGCGGACGGCGGAGGACGCGGCCAAAAAAGGATCAATTCCGTGCTTTGCGATCACCCAGGCCCACCAGGGCGCGGTCAACGCGAGGGTGAGACCCGCAACCGTCAGCGCGCGGATGAGTCCCGCACGGGAGCGGTCAAGGAAGAGAAAGAGCAAGAGCGCGGCAAAGGCCGTCTGTGCGGCGGCTTCGGGGTGGGTAACTATGGTTAGGGCCGCGCAGATCGAAGTCCGGAAAACGAGGCGACGCGTGGGCGCGGTAAAAAGTTCATGGGCGCAGGCGAGGGTCAAAATGGCGAAGAGATATCCGAAGGAGCGCGTCACGCCCCCGCCCATGATCAGCCAGGCGAAGTCGCGCGGCGTCAGGGCGAAGATCAGCGCCGCGAGCGCGGCTGTCATTTGCGATGGAGACAATCTGCGCGCGAGCAGGTAGAACGCGGGAACGGTCAACGCGCTCACCAACGGCGGAAGCCAGCGCATCACATCGAGCAGGTCGGCGCGGGTCAGGTCGGCGAGCAGGCTGGTTGCATACAGACCGAGCGGCGGGTAGGCGAACGGGATGACTGCGCCGTTGTAATGCGCGAAGGCGGGCAGGGCATAACCGTTGGCGCGCAGGCCGCGCATCATGGCGTAAAACAGCCCGCCGTCGTTGAGCGGGAATGCCGCGCTCAGTGCAGGGCTGAGGCGGACAACCAGGCCGATAATGGCTGCGAAAATGACCAACGCGATGGCGGAGTTTCTGGATGTCATAAGCGGTTCACTTTTGCCGCAGAATGGCCGCAGTCGAATCGGTGTAGACGGTTTCCCAGGCGGGGTTATTTTTGAGGGCGCGCACCAACTTGGAATCAGGCGGCAGGATCACCCATTCGATCTGGTATTTCGAAATGATGTCCTCCCAGCCTGCGCTCATGGTCAGGGCGGTTTCGTATTGCAGGGTCATTTCGCCTGTCACGTCGGCCATGCTGTCCGCGAAAACTTTCTGGCCGGGCCAAAGGTGGAACGCGAGGTAGCCGCCCCAGTTCAGGTCGTTGAACATTCTGCCTTCCTGCGGATGCTCTTCCAGCCAGGCCACGGCTTCGGTTGGAAAGAACGAGGGGCTGAAGGAATAGATGGAACGCGCCCTGCTTCCCAGGATCAACGCGCTGAACAGGATCACCGTGACGATAGGCCACAGCGCGGACTTGACCTGTCCTTCGGCGGTTTTCAAAATAGACTCGATCGTTCGGACTCCCTTCAGGCTGGCCAGGCCCTGGACGGTTTCTGCCAGCACGAACGGCGCGACGATCCCGTACAGGTGAATGTTCCGCGCGGCCATCAGGCTCATGGCGCTGAAGCCTGCCAACGAAAAGGCCCCTCCAGCCGTGAGACGTTTTGGGTGGATCGCCAACAGGAGGATGGACACTGCCAACAAGCCCAGCAACACCAAAAATTCGGGACGGCTGAAATCGGGCGGATTGGCTTCGCTCATGCGCGACATGAGGTATGGATTGCTGACGAATCCCAGGATGGTCACGTAGGGATGATAGGCGGCGGGGTTGAGCAGGCTGGCAACGCCCGAAGCGAGAAAAACCTTCCACAAACGCGCGCCCGTTTGAGGGTCTGTGTTGACGCGGTTGAAGAGGAACTCCATCGTCCAGCCGGCGGTGTAGGCCAGCGTCACCAACATCCCCGCGATGAATTCTCCGTGCAGGTTGCTCCACAGGATCATCGTGACAAAGAACGCCCACAGCGGAATCTTTTCGCCGCGCGCCAGTTTGTCGGTCCAGACCAGCCAGGCGGCGAGCAGGAACATGGAAATGAGATGCGGTCGCACCACCCAGTTAAGCGAGGTGACCGCCGCGCCCCACAGGAAAAGAACCAACACGGGCAGGCGCATATCCAGGCGCGAGGAGATGTACGAGTAGAGGGCAGTAAACGTGGAGGCCAGCAAGGCCGCCGACAGGATGACCAGTCCCGCCAACCCAAGATAATTTTGGATCAAATAGAAAATGACATCCGCCAGCCATTCGTGCGAGACATACGGACGTCCCTCATAAGGATAGACGAACGGCTCGGCCGTTGGGATGCTTTTGGTTTCGAGGATGACCCTGCCCGTCAGAAAGTGACGCGGCAGGTCGCCGTCCATGTTGAGCATGCGCGGTCCCAGGGCAAGCACGGCAAGAAAAATGGCAAAGAATAGTATGTCTTGCAGGCGGGGCAGGAAACGCATTAAGGGATTTGGCTTCATGGTGGGCGATCCACTATTTTAGGATTCGTAAATTATTAACTTCCCACACTCCCGCCGCATCCGTCATTGCGAGGGTGTTCTTCCCGAAGCAATCTCCTGGAAAACAATGGGGATTGCTTCGCAACGAACGCTCGCAATGACGGTCTACGGGAAGTTGTTTTTTTTACGAATCCTTAGTTTGGTATTCAAGATGCTGAGAAAGAAACTGGCGAACAGGGCTTGAAATCCAAGCGTGAACAAAACCGCGCCCGGGATCACCAGACGCATCGAGAAGGTCGGGTCAATTTCCCCGAACAGGTTTTGGCTCCAATAGACCAGCGCGCCAATGGAACTTGCAAACCCGAGCAGGATCATGCCGAGGCTGAGCAGGATCCCTTTTTCAAGCCCGATCCGTTGCACGAATTGTTCCGTCAGGGGGTCCCTGGGTAGCAGGCCGGCATTGACGCCGAAAACGGTTGTGAACAGGGAGAATAAAACTGCCTGCACGCCCACGATGGTTAAAAGCGATGCGTACATGAGCGTGTTGATATCAAGCGTCACATTTCCAACCCTGCGCGGACCAGGGAGCAGGAAGGCTGAAATAAGGATGCCAAGTACGGTCAACGCCAGACCGGGGTAGAAGAATAGCCAGCGCGGACTGTACAACAGCAGAAATCGCAAGTGCCGCCAACCATCGGACCAGGTGCGCAGGTGCGGCGGGCGTGTGCGTCCATCGGGATAGAGGATGGTTGGGACCTCCTTGATCTTCAACCCGCGCAGGGTAGCTTTGACGATCATTTCGCTGGCAAACTCCATGCCTGTGGTTTGCAGGTTCAGCGCAAGGATGGCGTCTCTTCGCAAGCCGCGCAGTCCGCAGTGGAAATCGCCGATGTCGCTTTTAAAGAACAAACGCGCCAGCCAGCTCAGAACGGGGTTGCCGAGATAGCGATGCAGGAGGGGCATGGCTCCGGGTTTGATCCCGCCTTTGAAACGGTTACCCATTACAAGGTCATAGCCTGCTTCGAGCGCTTCGACGAATCTGCTGAGATCGGAGAAGTCGTAACTGTCGTCCGCGTCGCCCATGATGACAAATTCGCCGCGCGCCGCCTCGATCCCGCCGAGCAGGGCGCTGCCATAACCTTTTTCCGCCACATGGACAATCTTCACTTTGGCTTTTTCTGCCAGTTCAAGCGAACCGTCCGTGCTTCCATTATCTGCAATGATGATTTCCCCGCGCATGCCGCTTTTTTGCAGAAAACCTTTGGCTTTGGTGATGCAGGTTTCCAGCGTTTCCGCCTCGTTCAGGCAGGGCATCACGATGGATAGATTGCACTGTTCCTGGACGACATGGTTTCGATTGTTTTTCGCAGTCATGAAGTTCCCTGAAAAATTACAATCGCTCGAACACGTAAAGGTTGTTCAGCCCAAATTGAAACTTCTGTTTTTTCATCAGTCTGAACCCTGCGGGTATAAAAATACCGGGCAGTTCGTCTGGCAGGAAGCCATGATGTTCCTCCAGGGACATGCCGTCCACGATGCGCAACAGGATCAGGAAATCCAATATCTTGTCAACCAACGGGGATGGAACTGTGATAACCACCCGCCCGCCCGGTCGTAACAACCTCGCCGACTCCCTGGCGATACTTGATTTATCACGGATGTGCTCAAGGGTCGCCAGCAGGGTAATCGCGTCAAAGGAATCCTCGTCAAATGGCAAGCCTTCTTGAAAATTTTTGGCAAAGAATCGGTGCTTGCCTGCGTTCGCATTTTCTTTGTAAAGCGGATCAAACCCGACGCCTGGCGCGATTTTTTCCCCCAGCCATGAAAGAAATTCTCCCTGATGACAGCCAATATCCAATACGCGGCTTCCCTGCGGAATCCAGCGCGCGGCCACCTGCATTCTCCATTGTTGGATTAAATGGTCTCCAGTTCTCATTCTCTTATTTTACCCGCTATGTTGTGTGGGTGGATAAAAAACAAGCGGTATGCTGTAAGGCATACCGCTTGCGAATGGAGCAATTTACTCTCCCAAATAATCGCGCAACTTCCTGCGGATGGTGGGATGGCGCAAGCGGCTCAACGCCTGGGCTTCGATCTGCCTCACGCGCTCACGCGTGACGCCCATCTTGCGGCCAACCTCTTCGAGCGTGTACGCCTGCCCGTCCAGCAGGCCGTAGCGCAGTTGCAGGATGCGTACCTCGCGCGGCGGCAGGCCGTTCAACACTTCGCCGAGGTGCTCCTTGAGCAGGTTGTAGGTGGCGGTGTCGTCGGGCGGGGGCGCCTCGTCATCCTCGATGAAGTCGCCCAAAACAGAATCCTCTTCATCGTCCGTGGGCGTTTCGAGCGAGAGTGGGCGGCGCGCCACCTGGATCATATTCTCCACTTTCTTGGGCGTCACTTCCAGCGCCTCGGCCACTTCCTCGAGGCTTGGATCGCGCCCCAGCCGCTGGGTCAACTGGTGCTGGGCGCGCAGGAGTTTGTTGATCTGGTCGCCCATGTGGACCGGCACGCGGATGGTGCGTCCCTGGTCGGCGATGGCGCGCGTCACGGCCTGGCGGATCCACCAGGTGGCGTAGGTGGAGAACTTGTGGCCGCGGCGGTAGTCGAACTTCTTGGTGGCGCGGATCAGGCCGATGTTGCCTTCCTGGATCAGGTCGAGGAACGGCACGCCGCGCCCCATGTATTTTTTCGCGACCGAGATGACCAGGCGCGAGTTGGCGGTGATCAGGTGCTCGCGCGCCGCCCAACCGTCCTCGATCAGGCGGCGCAGTTCCAGGCGGCGTTTCAGCGCGACGCTGGCTCTTGCCAGTTCCTCGCGCCCCGTTCGTCCGCGCTCGATGCGCTGGGCCAGTTCCACTTCCTCGGTGGCGGTCAACAGCGGGACGCGGCTGACCTCTTTCAGGTACAGGCCAATCGTGTCGTCGGTGTCAATGTTGGCGAGGTAATCGTCCAGCGAGGTGTCAATTTCCACCTCGGCCTCGATTTCCTCCACGGCCACCAGTTCGTCCTCGGTCGGTTCGTTGGTGGACACATCTTCCATGAAGGGGATGCCGGCGCTCAGGAGCGCGGAAAAAGCCTCCTCCAATTGCTCCACATCCTGTTCGGCTTCGGGGAAGAAATGCAAAATGTCGTCAAGCGTCACGTATGACTTTTGACGACCCAGTTCGATCAAACGCGCGATGGCGGGGAATTCTTCTTCCTCGTCAACGATCAGGATTTTTTCCATGTCCATTTACACTCTTCCACTCGCTGGTCTAATATAGAATACACTTTTTCTCATCCAAATACAATACCCAATTATGGCGATTTCGTTGCGGTCGGCGTCTCGGTGGGCGTAGGTGAAGGGGTCGGCGTTTCCAAAAAGGGCGGGTACACGAGCAAATTGAGCAATGCGTCCAGGCCGTCCTTGTCTATGACGAGCAGGCTGGCGAAGCCGCCATCCTTACGCGCGTAATAGCCCGTGCCTGTCGGCGTCGCGTCGCCGACTTCGACCACGAAGGACCTGCCATCGCTGAACCCGACCGTGAGCGTGTACGCGGGGGACTTCAACCCCGCGTCTGCGGGATCGAGGTCCAGGCGGGCCAGGATTCTTAGCGCCGACACCTGACTCGCCGCCGCCTCCGCCGACGACGGGTCGGCCGCGGCCTCGAAGGGCTTGGTCAGCGACCAGGCGCCTGCGGCCGCGCGTTCCACGCGCACGCTTTGCCCCTCGCGGCTTTCGATGGACAGGCTGGCGACAGTTCCCTGCCCGGCGGGGAAGAGAAATTCCACCGGCGCAATCGTCACGGACGGGGTTGCGTTCTCATTCGTGCGCGGGCGCGGCGCGGATGGGTTGTACTTTTGGTAGATGGCGAATCCTGCCAGCGCCAGGAAGAACGCCAGCAGGATCCAGGTTTGCCGTTTGACCATGTTTTAGCCCCGGCGTTTCCGCGAGACCCAGGCCGCAATGCCTGCGCCCAGCACGATCCCCGGCAAAATGCACACGGAGCCGAGCAGGATGGCCAACCACTTGAGTCCCCCGGGCGGCAGGAAGGTGCGTTGTGTGGGGGGGCGGATGGTGATGTCCAGCGCGGCATCGTTGCCCGCCGCCCAGTCCACGGCGTTGACGAACAGGTCGCCGTTGCCGTAGGCGTCGAAGCCGTCGTCGGAGGCGAAGATGGAATTGCCAAATACCGCCACGCGCCCGCCGGTGGTTGCGTTTTCACCCGCGGCCGCCAGCGTGAGCGGGCCGGGCGTATCCGTTGCAGGGTCCAGGGCGACCGAGGCGCCGGATTGTTTGAGCGCCGAGAAATCCGTCTCGCCCCAGGCCTGGGAGTTCGGGTCGGTCTCCACGAGCGAGGCCAGGCTGATGCCTTCCGACGGTTGCGTAGAAATTTCGATACTGCGCGCCAGCGGGAAGATGGTGAGAAGCGTCACGGCGTTGGTGATCGGATGGGACCTGTTGTAGACGGAGCCAATGGCGTTCTGGATGGTTGTGCTGGTGGTGTCCACCACGAAATCGTTTCGCAGGCGGATGCCCCAGACGCTCCCCAGGGATTCTGCCAGCGGGTCGGGCTGGCCGCCGAGGTCGGTCAGCGGCAGGGGATCGGCCATCACCACCAGCGATCCGCCGCGCAGTACGTAGTTGTTCAGCAGGCTGGCTTCGTTGGGCGTCAGGGGTTGCATTGGCCCGGCAATGATGACCGTGCGCGCGTCGTCCGGCACGCGATTTTCGGCCGCCAGGTTCAGGGTTTTGACGGTGTAGTTTTTGTTTTGCAGTGTTTCCAGGGCGCGACTCATGCCGGTTTGCCCGCTGCCGTTGATATCGCGTTCGCCATGCCCGACCAGGAAGTAAACCGTACGCGCTTCCGGGTTGAGCAGGCGGTTCATGGCGCGCAGGAGTTCGCTCTCATCCGCGTAGCCGGCAATTTCCTTGCGCCCGTTCATTTCCAGCACGATCTTGCCGTCGCCGGTTACGCCCGCGTTCTTGGCGTCCAGCGGATTGGCAACCGGGTCCACGAAATGAAAGTCGAAGTTGCCCTGGCTGTTGGTCTTCATGTTTCCAAGCAGTTGCTGGGCGGTATCGCGCGGGATTTGCGGGGAGAAGTAGCCCGTGGCGCTCAATTTGGCGGGCAGGTTTTGCAGCGCAGTGACCATTTCGGGGGAGAGCGTGTTTTGTTTGTCCTCGGTCATGTCTGCCAGGTCTTTGGGGTTATTGAAGGCCAGGTAATTTGCGACGAACACGATGCCCACAAAGGCCAGGATCATGACCAGGGCGTTGCTTCCGTAACGCGCCTGCCGTCCGACCAGGAAGGACCGCACGGCGTCCGGCGCGAGCATGGCGTAAACCGCCAGCCCTAGCACGGCCACGGCCGCGCTGATGGAGAGCGCCAGGTTGATGGAATCCGGGTTCTCCGGGGTGAACATGTTGAGCGCCATCGCCCCTTTGACGAGCGCCAGCAGGAACAGGGCGATCACGCCCAGCAGGGAAAAGATCAGCGGGATTTGTTTGGCGCGGTTTTTTTGCGGGGTATTCATTAGCGCCATCTCCGTGTCTCAACGGCGGTTGCGCCGGTGAACAAGCCCACTGCGATCAGGCTGAAGAAATATACGAGGTCGGTTACGTTGATCTTTCCCGCCCCGAGGGAATTATAGAAATGGGACTGCATGTCGAGGTAGCGGAAAACGTCCGCGCCCTTCTGGACGTAATCGGCGGGGAAGCCCATCAACCACCAAAGCAGGACCAGCGTGATCATCGTGACGAAGAAAGCCGCCACCTGGTTGCTGAACAGGGCCGAGATGCCCACGCCGATGGCCAGGAAGGAGGCGGCCACCAGGATCAAGCCCAGGTAGGAGGTGATCATCGCGCCCTGGTCAATGCCGGGTTGCACGAGACTGTTGAGAACGATCGGGTAGACCAGCGTGATGGCGACGATGGTGAGGATGAAGAGCAGTCCGCCCAGCCATTTGCCGATGACCAGTTCCGAATCGCGCAGGGGCGCCGTCAGCAGGAGTTCCATGGTGCCCATGCGGTTCTCATCGGCCAGCAGGCGCATGGTCAGCGCGGGGGTGGAAAGCACCAGCAGAAAGGCGAAGGAACCGGTGATCGGCCCGATGTCCGGCACGGAGCCGTAGAAAACATTTTGGGAGGCGGAGTAGATGACCAGGGCGAAGATGATCCCCAGCACCAGCAGGATGGTGAAGGCCACCACGTAGGCGATCGGGCTGATGAAGTAGTGGTCGTATTCGCGTTTTGCAATCGTCCAAATATTACGCATGAGACACCTCACGACGCGCTTTCTTCTTTTTATCGGGCTGTTCTTCCTTCGTCAGCTCGAGGAATATCTCTTCCAGGCTCAAGCCCACCGGCCGCATTTCGAGCAGGTCGTAGCCGGATTCGATGACTGCCCGCGCCACCGCCGGGCGGGCGTCCTGCCCCGGCAGGAATTGGAATTCCAGCG
>Ga0210054_1003852_pt1 | contig 11137 bp, 9 predicted proteins | sample CryGeymeta201516_FD_185470 | JGI IMG/M metagenome (GOLD analysis project Ga0210054, IMG submission 185470) | Groundwater microbial communities from Crystal Geyser aquifers in Utah, USA - Crystal Geyser metaG 2015-16 (SPAdes) (version 2) | ecosystem: Environmental > Aquatic > Deep subsurface >...
TAAGCGCCAATGTGGCCATCCCGGCCGGTGTAAACCCGCTTGCTTATCTGCTCCAATATGATTGGCGCGGCGTGGATGTGCAGACTGCCGAGACGATGGCCTTTGCCACGCTTTCACTGTGTGAACTGTTCCGCGCTTATACTGTCCGTTCGGAAAGGGCGTCGCTCTTCCGCATCGGCGTGTTCTCGAACCGCTATATGCAATACGCGGTCGGGCTTTCGATTGCGCTGCTCTTGTTGGTTTGCGCCGTGCCGTTCTTGCAGCCGATCTTCAACACCCATTTCATGGATTTGCGTGAATGGAGCGTTGTGTTGGGTTTGGCGTTCATCCCGGCGGTTTCGGAGGAGATCACCAAATTCTTCCTGCGACTTCGTGCTCAACGGCAGTAGAGCGGATATTCCATTTTATGGCAAAACTTTTTCGGTGGATGGAGCACATCCCCCACTGCGCCAGCGCGGCGCGGTGCTGCGGCGTGCCATAACCCTTGTGCCGGGCAAAACCATATTCAGGATATTCCAAATCCAGTTCGCGCATCCGGGTGTCGCGGGCGGTCTTGGCTAACACCGAGGCGGCCGCGATGCTAAGACTGCGCTGGTCGCCTTTTACCAGTGCGGTCTGGGGGAGGGAGATTTCGGGGAAGATCAGGTAATCGGTGAGAAGGTAATCAGGGCTTTGGGAAAGAAATTCCATTGCCCGCATCGCCGCCAGTTTGGTGGCCGGGACGATTCCAAGCATATCTATTTCCTCAGCGGAGGCGAAGCCCACGCCCCAGGCCAGCGCGATTTCTTTGATGCGCGGCGCCCAGGCTTCGCGCTGAAGGGGGGTCATCTGCTTGGAATCGCGCACCCCGCGCAGGGTCCGCGCGAGATGCGGCGTGTTTGGCAGGATGACGGCTGCGGCGGACACGGGGCCGGCCAGCGCGCCGCGCCCGGCCTCGTCTATCCCGGCGATGTGTCTAAATCCGCCCTTCCAGAGAGCTTGTTCGAATTCGAGCGTGGGGAATAGGGGAGTAGTAACGGCTTCAGCCGTTTGGCGACTGCCCCGCGGGGGTGCTGCGCGAAAGTCGTCACTACGAATCATAGATTCCTCGCCGGGCGTTGCGGCGGATAGCCAGCAGGTCGAGGAACATGCGCCAGGAATCACGCAGGATGTGGATCTTGCTTTCGGTGCTGTAGTGCCAGCGAATGGGGACTTCGGTGATGCGGTAGCCGCGCTGGCGGGCGATGTGCAGGATTTCGACATCGAACGACCAGCCGGTGAGCGTTTGGTATCGGAAGATGTCTTCGGCCACGGCGGCGCGGAAGCATTTGAACCCGCATTGGGTGTCTTGTATGTCCGGCAAAACGAGCAGGCGGATGAGGCAATTGAAAACGCGCCCGGTCAGGTGGCGGTAATAGGGTTCGTCATAGCGTACTGCGCCGGGAGCCTCGCGCGAGGCGATGGCGATATCGAAGTCGGTCAGCGTCGGCGGAAGGAAATGGTTGATCTCCTCCACCGGCATGGAGAGGTCCACATCGCAGACGAAACGGTATGACCCGCGCGCTTCCGCCATCCCGCGGCGGACCGCCAGTCCCTTGCCGCGCCCGGCTTCGTGGACGGCGCGCAGGTTGGGGTACTCGCTGGCATATTGCTGCGCCAGTTGGAGGGTTCCATCCGTGCTGCCGTTCTCGATCACGAGCACTTCGCCCGAATAAGCCTGTTTCTCCAGGAAGGCAAATACCTGCCCCAGGGCGTGGGGCAGGCGGTTTTCTTCGTTGTATGCCGGGATAATGATCGAAAGGAAAGGTGGCTTCAAGAGAGCATCCGCAATCGCTTATGGTAGCTGCTCCACAGTTCATTGAGAAGCAGCTACCATTACAAGTTCGACACGATCAGGACGGCGAATAAGATCAGGATGATGATCTCGATGACAAAGAAGGCGATCAAGAAAGCCCACTGTTTGGTCGAGAACGACAGCTTTTTCCTTCGGGCGATTGTTTCGGGCTGGAGCGACGCCAGGGACTCGGCGAATGCGCCCGACTCGGGGAAAAGCGCGCTGCCTCTGGCTGGGGTCAGCCCGGCGGCGGAATCTTGTGTGGAACCCAGGCCGAAGGCATCTGCCTGCCCGGCAAACGGTGGGGCAGATATGCCTTGAGCTATTAGCTGCTCCGGCGAAGCGGAGGGTGGGTTCGTGATCCGGTTGAGGATATCGTGGACTGTCTCAGTGCTGAATACCGCGTGTCCCTGAACAACCGAGGCGGCGAAATGTTCCAGTGCATCCCTCATGACCACACGGACGATGGGGCGGATGCTGTTAATGTACAGGCCAGGATCGGAGGCGAGAAGCACCGCTTCGACCGGCGTCGAGCCAGGATAACCCTGCCGTTCCAGGTAGGTCTGCACGGCGCGTCCCATTTGCGCTGTGCGGACGATTATATTGATGCGCGCTGGCTTGAAGTTATAGCCTTCAAAGGTTCCCCAGGCATCCCCTTTCGCCCGGAACATGCCCCGCAACGGCGTGACGTACAGCACGTAAATGCCCGTCGGGCCGATCAGGATGAGGGGAATATTGGCGCCCAGACCGGCCAGGCTTACGTTGCGCAGCAACGTAAAGCTATTATCCAGTACCTTTCCGAAACAGGCAATGGCCGTCTTCTGGGCGTTGATTTCCTGAAGCCAATCCGCCCCATATTTCAGCGTGGCCTTGACCTGGTCGAGCGCGCTAATCTTACCGCCCTCGGATAGAAACGGAGTTTGGTCAATGATCTTCATCTGAGGCCCTCCTGTCTCAGAAACTATCTGATAATCCAGGCCTTAGTGCCTATCCGATAAACCCCCGGACTGCGGACTTTAGTCCGCCATGCCAGGCAGACTGAAGTCTGCATTCCGTTATTCGGATAGGCTCTTAGAACCCAAGAAGCCAAAAGTCTATCCGGATAACTGGCTCCCAGCGGCGTCCCTCGCGAAGCACCCCGTGGGGCTCCGCCGCTCCACAGGAGTGCTTCCCTGGCCTGTCCGGCCACCTGAAATCGCCAGGTGCAGGCAGGACAGGCGCGAAGGACGGCGAGCGAAGCATTCGTTGTCGCTGGAGCGTTTTTCGGATAGGCTCTAAGTGTAGCACTTTTGGTGCACGGCGGCAAATGATTTAAGTCCAATTTTGGATACTGTTTGGAAACTGCACGGTTTGGCGCTTTTCGCCGGAAAACTTCGCCCCAGCGTTATTTTTGTGTTATAAAAGATAAAGCAAAAGGGCCGAATTTCGTGAAGCCTTTTGGCTTCGCGATGTAAGAAGGAGCAGATGTGGAACCATGATGAAAAAAGTGGTCGTTGCGGCTGCATTGGGTGAGTGTGTCCACGTCGCCGGAGTGATGAATTTCCTGCGGCTGGCGGAGATTGCTGGCTGGCGGACGGTCTTCCTTGGCCCGGCGGTTTCGGTGGAAGATGTGCTGGCGGCTGCCCGCCGCGAGAAGGCAGACCTGATCGGCGTCTCGTATCGTTTAACCCCCGAAACCGGCGAGCGTCTGCTCGGCGAGTTTGCCGAGGCGGCCTCGGAATTGCACGCGGCGGGCGTGCGCTTTGCCTTCGGCGGCACCCCTCCGGTGGCGGAACGGGCGCGGGCGTTGGGTTTCTTCGAGCGTGTCTTCGATGGCAGCGAACCCGCCGATGCGGTGCTGGCCTATTTAAAGGGCCAACCGGCTGAGGGTCAGCGTGAGGCGGATTTTCCACAAAGCACAGTTGAACGCATTCTTCGGAAATCGCCATTTCCAATCATCCGCCACCACTTTGGCCTTCCCACGCTGGAAGCCACGCTTGAAGGCACTGCAAAAATAGCCGAGGCGCAGGCGCTGGATGTGATCTCGTTGGGCATTGACCAGGATGCCCAGGAAAACTTCTTCCACCCTGAGCGGCAGGACCCGCGCCGCAAAGGGGCGGGCGGCGTGCCGGTGCGCTCGGCGGAGGATTACCGCGCCCTCTACGCCGCCAGCCGGCGCGGCAACTTCCCGCTCATGCGCACCTATTCCGGCACGGACGACTTCATCCGCCTGGCCGAGATGTATGTCGAGACCATCAACATCGCCTGGACTGCTATTCCGCTTTTCTGGTTCAACCAGATGGACGGTCGCGGTCCCTGGGATCTGGAAGGTTCCATCCGCGAACATCAGCAGGTGATGGCCTGGTATGGCGAACGCGGCATACCGGTCGAACTGAACGAGCCGCACCATTGGGGCATGCGCGATGCGCCGGATGTGGTGTTTGTCATTTCAGCTTACCTCTCGGCTTATAATGCGCGTGCCTTCGGTGTGAAGGATTACATATCCCAGTTGATGTTCAACAGCCCGCCCGGGCTTTCGGACGCGATGGATCTGGCAAAAATGCTGGCGGTGCTTGACCTGATTACCCCCCTTTCATCCCCCCATTTTGCAGAACAAAATGGGGGGACAGAGGGGGGCACCTTCCGCATCTGGCGGCAGACGCGCACCGGCCTGCTGAGTTACCCGCTCGACCCGGATGCCGCTCGCGCCCATCTTGCCGCCAGTGTTTACCTGCAAATGGCGCTCAAGCCGCACATTATCCATGTTGTCGGGCATACAGAAGCACATCACGCCGCCACTGCGGACGATGTGATCGAAGCCTGCAAACTGGCGCGCCGCGCCATCGAAAACGCCTTGCGCGGCCAGCCCGATATGACCGCCGATCCCAAGATACAGCAGCGCCGCGAACAATTAGCCGCCGAGGCGAAGATCACCCTGGATGCCATCCGCAGCCTGGCTGCCCCAGGCGTGGAAGACCCGCTGCTGGATGCGGCAACGCTGGCAAGCGCGGTCACCAGCGGTATTTTGGATGCGCCGCATTTGAAGAATAATCCTTTTGGGTTGGGTGTCATCCGTACGCAAATTGTCAATGGACAATGCCTGGCTGTTGCCGCGCATGGTCAGCCCTTGACGGAAAAAGAACGTCTTTCCAAAACAAGAAAGGAGTTGTCATGACCACGCCAGAGAAATATACGGTGATTGGCGCAGGACACGGCGGAAAAGCTATGGCCGCGCATCTGGCTTTGATGGGATTCAGAGTCACGCTGTATAACCGCACGGCAGATCATGTGACGGTCATCAAGAAACGCGGCGGCATCGAACTGGAAAGCGCTGAAGGGGGGCCGCATGGTTTCGGAAAACTCGCCAAAGTCACTTCCGATATGGCCGAGGCTTTGAAGGATGCCGCCATCATCATGATAGTTGTTCCTTCCTCGGCTCATGCAGATGTCGCTCAGAAAGCCGCCCCATTCCTGAAAGATGGCCAAACTGTCATTTTGCATCCCGGTCGCACCTGCGGCGCAATCGAGTTCACCAAAGTCATCCGCGATAACGGCTGCAAGGCGGATGTGACGGTGGCCGAGGCGGAGACGTTTATCTATGCCTCCCGTTCCGACGGCCCGGCGCAAGCCCGCATTTTCCGCATCAAAGAGGCTGTGCCGCTGGCCGCGCTACCGGCGACGCGCACGCAGCAGGTATTGGAAGCCATTGCCCCGGCTTACCCCCAATTCATAGACGGCGTCAATGTCTTGCAGACCGGTTTGAACAACATGGGCGCTATTTTTCACCCTGCTCTGACTCTGCTCAATGCCGGTTGGATCGAAGCCACGCACGGCGATTACCAGTTTTATATTGACGGTGTTACCCCTTCTGTGGCGCGCGTGCTCGAGGTGTTGGACCGCGAGCGGGTGACCATTGCCTCATCGCTGGGCATCCGCGCCCGCACCGCGCTGGAATGGTTGCAACTGGCCTACGACACCACCGGCGAAGACTTGCACGAAGCCATCCACAATCAGCCGGGCTATTACGGCATCAAAGCTCCCCCCACTATGAATCACCGTTATATCTTCGAAGATGTACCAATGAGCCTTGTGCCGATGGCCTCGCTCGGCGAGCGTTACGGCGTCTCGGTGCGCGGCATGGATGCCATCATCCGCCTGGCCTGCATCGTCCACCGCACCGACTATTGGCGGCGCGGACGTACGCTGGATAAATTGGGCATCAATGATTTGAGCGTGGGTGAACTGACACATTATGTGAACGAAGGTGTATTGGAGTAGCCCTTGCACTCGGTTTGCAACGATTGCCGGGTGAGGGTATTTTTGCGGACATGCTGAAAGGAATTGAATGGCAAAACCTAGAATCGGCTTACTGACCAAGAAACGGGGAAACTTTGCAATTCAAGAAAAGTTCACGGGCGCCGACAGTGTCGTTGACGAGACGGACGCCGAGGTGGAACATCACGAACGAGCGTTGACCGAAGCTGGCTATAGCCTCCGCCGGATTCATTGGGGATCCAATTTCATCAACGATCTACAGGCTTCACATGTTGACCTCGTCTTCAACGTTTCCAGCCTGGTAGAAGCCGCGATCCTCGAAGAACTGGGAATACCCTACGTGGGATCCGATATGTTCACGATAGCCATCGCCACCGATAAATCGCTGGCAAAAAAGCTCTGGCAGCAGGATGACCTGCCGACATCGCCTTTCTGTGTGGCCAGATCAGCGAAGGACTGTGAGGCGTTTCGGGACGACCCGCCGTTCGAGTATCCGCTTTTCGGTTGCCAAGAGTTGAAGAAGGGAATAAGATAGCATGCACAACTTTAGAGTTGAGGAGCAGACATCACAAACTAGCGTTCACCGCTAACTATGAAACTGGAGGAGTGAGATAGGTTTGCGTACTTAACAGAACCACACTTGGTAATGCTGGCTGCTGGTGCAGGGCCACAGAAGGATTGACATTCTTGTTCAAATCAAAGAGAAAGGAGTACATAAGATGTCACGGTATGTCCAATATCAAACAGAGAACGGAGGGATCGTGTTGGTAGAGGTAGAAAACGGGGAAGAAGATATTCAATCAGGTGTTGTAAGAGCCGGGCGACTTGGAGACAAACTCCAGGACACAGTGGTGGAAACACAGACCCGCTTTGAGGATGCTATGGAGACGGTACGTCATAGTGCACAGACCATTATCAAGAAGATAAAGGGCCTCTCTGATCCGCCTGATGAGGTAGAAGTGATATTTGGACTCAAGGCAGTAGGAGAATTTGGTAATATGGCTGTGGCCAAGGCTGGTGTGGAGGCTAACTATACCGTCAAGTTGACCTGGAAGCGGGAACAAAAGACCGCGGATAAGTGATAAGTCAGGTAGTAATAGCTACTGGTCTGAGTAGATATAAGGAGCGACGAAAATGACTATGCTTCTCAATTCGGCGGTGGTACGTATTCGTACGGCGAGTGGTCGTGTGGTTGGAGCCGGATTTCTGGTAGGAGAACGACAGGTGCTGACCTGCGCCCACGTAGTTGCGCAGGCATTTGGCATAACTGCCAACACGTTGGACCCACCACAGGGGAAGGTGTATCTGGATTTTCCTTTGGTGGCGCCGGAACAACGAGTGACCGCGCTGGTTACTGCTTGGCAGCCAACTCTAACTGACGGCAGTGGTGATGTGGCTGGACTAGAACTGGAAACAATCCCCCCCGACGGTGTACAGGCTGTGCAGTTGATCGTTGCGGGTGATGTGTGGGGACATTGTTTTCGTGCTTTTGGATTTCCTGATAGGCTTGACAATGGTGTATGGGCTTCGGGACAAATGTTAGGCCCAGAGGCTACAGGGTGGATACAAATCGAGGATGTCAAACAGACCGGTTACTTTATTACACCAGGGTTCAGTGGTGGGCCAGTGTGGGATGAACAGTTGGTCGGCGTGGTGGGAATGACAGTGGCGGCGGATACGCGACAGGGGGTCAGATCAGCGTTTATCATCCCTACAGATCTACTGGTAGCGACGTGGCCCAAACTGGCCCCCTATAGCTTAGACATCAATAGCGTGGAGTATCTACAAGCACAGCTTGCCATATTGGAAGATGCGCAACAAAATGCTTCTAATCCACGTCGTTTCCAACCCAAGATTGACGACTTGCGGGAAACGATTAGAGAATGGAAAGAGCGAGTGGAAAAGCAGCAACAGCGCATTGCGGACGGATTAACAGCGCAACGTCAACGAATGATCGAAACTGCCGAATCTTATGATGCTCAAAACCGGATACGTATTATTGGGCGTCTCCCGCAAGGTGTGGTAAACCATTTCAAAGATCGTGATCAAGAGCAACGGACTTTGAAGCAACTGCTGACAGAGCCGACCACACGTCTGGTAAGCGTTATAGGGCATGGCGGTATGGGTAAGACAGCACTGGCATGTAAGGTGCTTCGAGATTTGGAACAATATCGTTGGCCACACACTGACGACAACTTGCCTATTGATGGCATTGTTTACTTAAGTACTCGGACATCTGGCATTAACCTGGAACGATTGTTCCTTGATTGTGCCAAGATGCTGGGTGGTGAGCAAGAAAAACGCATCAATGCTATTTGGACCAATCCACAGATAGATACTGAGGATAAAATCTTACATCTGCTGGAGGCGTTGAGTGACGGACGATATGTGATCCTGCTAGATAACCTCGATGATTTGCTTGACAATGATGGAAAAATCCTGGATCAAGATCTGGATATGTTTTTTGAGCATAGTTTGACCACTGTGAGTGGCGCGCGATTGTTAGCAACTACACGGATCGCGATGGCTTTTAAGCGTGAGGTGATGCGTTACGATCAGCAGGTTAAGCTATTGGAAGGATTGCCAATTGATGATGGTATTGCTTTACTACGCGAGTTAGACCCAAACGCCGAGTATGGGTTACAGGACGCACCGAGGGAACAACTTGCCAAAGCAGTATCCCTGGTACATGGCGTACCCCGTGCGTTGGAAGTGATTGCCGGCATTCTGGCACACGATCCATTTGCTTCCCTTTCCGAAATCTTGGTACAATTCTTTGAACAGGAGGATGTGATAAGCAATTTGATTGAAGAGAATTACAAGCGCCTTGACAATAATGCCCGTCGAGTCATTGAGGCATTGGCGGTGTTCAGACGACCTGTGCCACCATTGGCTGTGGACTATCTCTTAGAGCCTTTTTTCCCGGGGTTAGATGTGCCTGGCATTCTCCGACGGCTGACTCGCACTAATATTGTGAGCGTGGACCGCACGACTAAAACTGTGGCGCTACATCCCATTGATCAGGACTATGCTTACAGTCAATTGTTGGAGAAAGAAACGAACAAGTCGAGCTATGCCCGTCAGGCTCTGGAGCGCCGCGTAGCTGACTACTATGCACATCTATATACGCCGCCTGAAACCTGGCAAACCATCAATGACCTGGAACCGCAACTGGCCGAGTTTGAGCACTGCATCCGAGCCGAAGACTATGCTCGTGCTGGTCGGGTGCTGAATCTGATTGATCCCGATTATTTGTACCTATGGGGTCATTACGCCAGATTGGTCGAAATGCGCGAGGGGCTGATGGGACGTCTGACAAACCCTCGTTTGTGCATGTCCAATCTAGGTCGTTTGGGCATCGCTTATTACACTCTGGGGCATAAGGTCGAGCGAGCCATCAAGCTTCTGGAAGAGTCTTTATCTACCGCTCGTGAACTCGGTGATCGTCAGAGTGAGAGCATCTGGCTCGGCTATCTGGGTCATGCTTATCGCGACCTGGGACAGACTGAGCGGGCCGTCAAGGTCTATGGCAAGGCTTTGATCATCGCTCGTGAACTGGGCAACCGGCAGGATGAGGTTGCCTGGTTAGGCAACCTGGGGCTAACCTATCGCAATCTAGGAGATACTGAGCGAAGTGTCGAATTCCTTGAGCAGGCCTTGACCATCGCTCGCGAGATTGATGACCTCCTAGGGCAAGGGGCTAATCTGAGCCGTCTAGGCAGCGCCTATCACAACCTAGGGCAGATTGAGAAAGCAGTCAAATTCCATGGAGAAGCCCTGGCGATTGCCCGAAATACTGGCGACCGTCAGCGGGAAGGGATCAGCCTCGTTACCCTCGGCGACGCCCACTGTGCGTTGGGGCAAGTCCAGCGAGCCATCAAGCTTTACGAGGAGTCCCTAGTCATCTTCCGCGAGATCGGCGACCGCTGGGAAGAGGAGCGTGACCTCGGTAATCTGGGTAACGCCTACTGTGCTTTAGGGCAAGTCGAACGGGCTATCAAGCTTTACGAAGAAGCCCTGAAGATCGCTCAAGAGATAGGCCATTCTCGGGGACAGAGCTTTCAGTTGCTCGGGCTAGGCCAGACTCTGCTGACTACCCAGAAACTTGCTGAAGCTCGACAGTACTGCGAAGAAGCCCTGGCTTTGGGGATGGCGGAGATAAGTTATCAAGCAGCGTTAGTGCTGGGTACTATCCTCCTACACCAGGGTAACCCAGCCGCTGGGAACACCTTCGCGGATGCAACTGCACGATGCCAAGTTATGCTAGAGAAGACACCCGGCTTGTATAAGCCACGTTATGTGCTAGCAGCAGCGCTGGTAGGACAGGCAGTGTGCGATTCGCGTTGGATGGAAGAAGACGAGCGAGCCAATCTGCTTGGTTCAGCGATGGATGAATACCGGCTAGCGTTGGAGAACTGCACCGCGCCAGGCGTCGTCCATGATGCGCTCCGCGACCTGGAGATGATCCGTGCGGCAGGCGTAGTCGGTCTGGAGCCTGCCCTTGCCCTACTGGAGTCTGCGTGAGAGGTATACATTCACGCTGGTCGCCGAGGTGATCGAGCTCAAGACAAAGCCCTCCAGGCCCTACGGTGAAATCGCCCAGGATGCGTTCGGGCACATTCCCATATTCGAGGATAAAGGAGACATGCGAAGGGCGATCCTCGCCCTCGGGAGGCAGGACGTTGATGTATCGGCGATCAAGCCCAGGATAAAGGCAAATGTCCTGGGGGCAAGCAGCGACCATTTAATTCTGGACGTCAAGGATACAGGTCTGGAGATCGGAGCCGAAGTGCGGTTCGACGTCGGGTATAGCGCTCTGCTCAGAGCGATGATGTCGCCCTATGTGGAAAAAGTGTATTTGCCCCAATCCCACAGTGAAGCGGAGGATTAGGAATGGATTTGCTGAACTTTGACCTGTATTCCTGGCTCATCCTGCCCCTGCTGATCTTCTTCGCCCGCATCATTGATGTGACCCTCGGCACGCTGCGCATCATCTTCATCTCGCGCGGCAGGAAATACCTGGCGCCGCTGCTCGGCTTTGTCGAGGTTTTCATTTGGGTGGCGGTTATT